>JGI20155J14468_10000431_pt1 | contig 34320 bp, 33 predicted proteins | sample COG_05_FD_14468 | JGI IMG/M metagenome (IMG submission 14468) | reverse complement strand
AGTTGTTGGTAAATTATTAGAGCAAAATAAAAAATCTCATGGCTATGATGCACAAAATGAGGAATATTGTGACATGTTTGCTAAGGGTATCATCGATCCAGTAAAAGTTGTAAGAACTGCTCTTCAAGATGCAGCTTCAATTTCTGGACTATTAGTAACTACAGAAGCGATGATAGCTGATAAACCAGATGAAAAAGATGCTGGTGCTCCTGCAATGCCTGGCGGCATGGGTGGCATGGGTGGCATGGGTGGCATGGGTGGCATGGGAATGTAAACCTTTTCCAAATATAAAATTTAAAGGCCATCTTTTGATGGCCTTTTTTTTTTAATCCAGTAAATTATAAGAATGTCAAAAAGATATAGTGGTAAATCCTTCAAAGACTCAAGTATAAACAAAAAACCAAAATTAAGTTTAAAAGAAAAAAGAAAACTTAAAAGGGAAAAAACAAAAAAAACAAATTAAAACCACATTTTTCACCAAATTTTATTGTTAATTAGCTTTTTTAAAGTTTTCAAAAAAAAAATTTGATGTATAAGAACCACAAATTATGAGTAACGATATAAGAAACATCACAATTATTGCACACGTCGATCACGGCAAAACAACATTAATTGACAATCTAATGAAACAAAGTGGTTCATTTAGAGAGAATGAAATTGTAGATGAAAGATTAATGGATTCTGGAGAACTTGAAAAAGAGAGAGGAATTACAATCTTGGCAAAACCTGCCTCAATCAATTGGAAAGGTTCAAGAGTTAATATAATAGATACCCCAGGCCACAGAGACTTTGCTGCAGAAGTTGAAAGAGTTTTAAGTATGGCAGATGGAGCTTTATTGTTAATTGACTCAGCAGAGGGTGTAATGCCACAAACAAAATTTGTTCTATCTAAAGCTCTAAAACAAGGCTTAAAACCAATTGTTGTAATTAACAAACTTGATAAAGCAGATCAAAGAGCTAACGAAGTATTAGATGAAACATTTGATTTATTTGTAAGTTTAGATGCAAACGAAGAACAATTAGATTTCCCAGTCTTATATGCTAGTGGAAGGTCTGGATGGGCTGATATAGAGGTAGAAGGTCCAAGAGAAAATTTAAATCCTTTATTAGATCAAATTATAGAACATGTAAAACCTGCTGATCTAGATAAATCAAAACCTTTTGCAATGCTGTCAACTTTACTTTATGCGGATAGTTTTTTAGGAAGAAGTTTGGTTGGTAGGATTACCCAAGGAACTGCTAAAGCTAACCAAGCAATTAAAGCGATCAACCTAAAAGGTGAAAAAGTTGATGAAGGCAGGCTTACAAAAATTTTTAGATATGAGGGAACAAAAAAAGTTCCAATTGAAATTGGAGAAGCAGGAGATATTGTAGTCGTTGCTGGTCTAGAAAAAGCTAATGTTGCTGATACTATATGTGATTTAGACGTGAATGAACCAATTGCTGCAACTCCAATTGATCCTCCAACTATGTCTATTACAATAACCGTCAACACTTCTCCTCTAGCAGGTACAGAAGGTAAAAAACTCACAAGTACACAAATCAGAGAGAGATTAATTACTGAGGCACAGAATAACGTTGGAATTACATTCTCAGAAAATGATGGAAATGACTCCTTTGTAGTGAGTGGTAGGGGAGAGTTAATGTTAGAAATTTTACTAACCCAGATGAGAAGAGAAGGGTTTGAAATGACTGTTAGTCCTCCAAAAGTTTTATACAAGAAAGATGGGAATGGAAATAAATTAGAGCCAGTTGAAGAAATTACTATGGATCTTGATGAGGAATACTCATCAAAAATTATAGACTCTATGAATAGAAGAAAAGGTAAATTAATAGAATTAAAAGATACCGGTAAGGATAAAAAACGATTAATATTTCATGCACCAACAAGGGGATTAATGGGTTACACAAGTAGATTTCTAACTCTTACAAAAGGAAATGGTGTAATCAATAGAATTTTTCATGATTATGGTCCTTTCGAAGGAGAAATGGAAGGAAGAAGAAATGGTGCTTTAATATCAATGGAGCAAGGAAAAGCAGTTGCTTTTGCAATATTCAACTTGCAGGCAAGAGGTGAAATGTTTGTTACTCACAACGATCCAGTTTATCCAGGTATGATTGTTGGATTGTCTCCAAAACCAGGGGATATGATTATTAATGTTATGAAAGGCAAAAAACTTACAAATATGAGAACACAAGGTACTGATGAAAACGTTGTTCTTACACCCGTAAGAAAAATGTCAATTGCAGAACAATTAAGCATGCTAAATACAGATGAAGCCCTTGAGATTACTCCGGAGTCATGCAGATTAAGAAAAGCTATTCTTGATCCTCACGAAAGAAAAAGAAGTGAAAAGTCAGGTGCTGCAGCCTAATCAAATATTTTATCAACTAAGTATAGCCCTAAAGCAACACAAGGACCAATTCCAAAGGCAAATAACAAAGTTCCAATTCCAACTGTGCCACCTAAGTACCAACCAATACTTACAACTGTAATTTCTAGAGTTGCTCTAACCAAAGCTATAGATAAGTTTGTTTTTTTTTGCAAACCAACCATTAAACCATCCCTTGGGCCTGCTCCTAAATTAGAGACTAAATAGATTCCTCCTCCTATTCCAACTGTTATTACTGAAACTATCGCTAAGATTAATTGGTTATAATAATTAGAGGGAGTTGGAACAAATTTTATACAAAGATCAATCATTAATGCAATTATTAATGCATTTAAAATAGTTGCTATACCCGGTTTTTGACCAAGTGGTATCCATAAGATTAAAACAGAGACACTTATTAAAAATGTAATCATTCCAATACTTAAGTTTACATTAAGAGAAATACCTTGGGCTAGAACACTCCAAGGAGAAGCTCCTGTAAAAGAAACAATTAATAATCCTTCACCCAAGCCAAACAACATCAAACCAAAACAACAAAAAAATAATGTCGAAAATCTTGGTTTAAAATTATATATTTTTTCTGAGCTCCAGTTTACTTTTGGTATTTTCTTTATTTTTAAAAACATTTTTTGATAAATTACTTCTATTATAGAAAAAGTCTATTATTGTAATCATTATATGAAAAAAATTTTAGTCTTAATTCTTGTATTATACTCGTCAAATGTTTTTGCTCATATGGATCATTATAAAAAATACAATAAAATTGAGATGGATATTTATAGAAATGGAGAATTAATTGGATACAATTATTATTTTTTTAAAAGAAATGACGATAAAACAATAGTTACTAATCAAATAAAGTTTTCTGTGAAACTTTTGGGAGCTACTATTTTTCAAGTTGAGGGTTATGGTGAGGAAAAGTATATAAAAGATCAATTGATTTCTTTTAACTCTAAAACTTTACAAAATGATAAAGCAAAATTTGTTAATTTAGTTTTTGATAACAATAAAAATAAATTTGATATAAAAGGTTCTTCTTATTCAGGAGAAGCATCAACAGACAATGTTATAGGAAATTGGTGGAGTCATAAAATTTTGCAGACTAATAGCCAGATTAGTCCAATTTCAGGAAGCATAAAAGAACAGATAGTTACTTTTGTGGGTCAAAAAAAAATTGAACAAAATGGACAGGTCTATGAAGTTGATCATTTCAAATTAAACTCTAAAGATATGACATTACCTAAAAATAAACGTCTAAATTTTGATATTTGGTTAGATAAAAAAAATTCTATGATTATTAAAGTTTCTTATTCTAGAATGGGAAATTGGGAATATCGTTTAAAAAATTTTGAATAAATCTAGTTATTTACCTGCAACAACCATTCCTTCAATCATCATGGTCGGCGAATTAGTAGAGTATTCAAATTCCAAATCATTTGCTAAAGTTATATTTTGAAACATATCTTTAAAATTTCCAGCGATTGTGATTTCATTGATAGGGTATTTAAATTCACCATTTTCAACTAAAAAACCAGTTGCTCCAACAGAGTAATCTCCTGTAATAATATTGCTTCCATGACCAATGGTTTCTGTGATGTAAAGACATTTTGAGTTTAAATTTAAAAGATCTTTATAAGAAATCTTTCCATTATCAAAATAAAGATTGCTTGTTCCCCCACACCTTCCATTTGACTTAAGATTTAACTTTTTTCCATTGTAGGTATCTACCAAATAATGCTTTAAAATACCTTCCTCTACTAATTTTAAAGTTTCTGTAATAACCCCCTCGGAGTCAAAGCTCTTTGATCCTAAGCCTTTAATTATATCAGGTTTATCAAAAATATTAATTGAGTCTGAAAATATTTTTTGGTTGATCTTATCTTTTAAAAATGAAGTTCCTCTCGAAATAGAAGATGATGATATTGCACTAGCAAAAGTGTTTAACATTCCTTTGGCAATTCTTTTATCAAAAATTATAGCAATCTTTTCACTGCCAATTTTTTTTGGGTTTAATTTTCTAATAGTTTGTTCAGCAGCTGCTTTTCCTAATTCCTCTGCACTTTTTATGTCCTCTAGGTGACATTTAAGAGTATATTCGTAATCTCTCTCCATGCTTTTATCATCTTTAGCAACAGCAACACTTGAAACCATAAATGATGAAGTTTTAAAGCCTTTACAAAAACCATCGCTATTAGCTAAAATGAAATTTGATTTATCTTCAGTAAAACTAGACTCAGTATTTACTATTTTTTTGTCAATTGAAGCATAATCTTCTAATCTTGATAAATATTTGATTTTATCATCATTCCCTATATGAGAGTCATCATATAAATTTAACTCTTTGATTTCTTTAGCAAGCAAATCTTTGTCAGGGAGTGCATTAAATTCATCCTCTGGAGTATTTTTTGTAGTTTCAATACATTTTTCAATTAATATATTTAAGTTATCTATTAATAAATTTGATGAGGATATAGATGATTTTTTCTTTCCTATATAAGTAGTAATATTTATACTTAAATCATCTGATCTATTAGACTCATCTAACTTTTTGTTCCTAAAATTTACAGTCTCAGAAATAGAACTGCCTACATTTACCCCAACATCTGTAGCCCCTAATTTTTTTGAAAGATCTAGGCAGTAAGAAGCTTTTTTTTCTAAATATTCTTGATCTTTAACCATTTATAATTTCGTACCACCAACTGTCATTTTGTTAATTAATATTGAAGGTTGAGCAACTCCAACTGGAACACCTTGGCCAGCTTTTCCACAAGTTCCAATACCAGGGTCTAACATCATATCATCACCTACCATTGAAACTTCTTTTAGAATTGAAGGACCGTCACCTATAAGTGTTGCTCCTTTAATGGGGGACCCAATTTTACCATTAACTATCTCATATGCTTCTGTACAATTAAACACAAATTTTCCAGACGTAATATCAACTTGACCACCACCAAAGCTAACAGCAAAAATTCCTTTATCTACAGATTTAATCATCTCATCTTGTGTTTGTTTGCCACTTAACATCATAGTATTTCTCATTCGAGGCAAAACAATATGTCTAAAATTTTCTCTTCTACCGCTACCAGTAGATCTGGTTTTCATTAATCGCGCATTCAATCTATCTTGCATAAAGTTTTTTAAAATTCCATTTTCAATTAATACTGTTTTTTCAGTTGGAGTTCCCTCGTCATCAATTGTAAGACTACCTCTCCTATTATTTAGAGTTCCGTCATCAACAATGGTAACTCCTTCACTAGCAACTTTTTGACCCATCAAATTATGGAATGCAGAAGTCTTTTTTCTATTAAAGTCACCTTCTAAACCATGCCCTATTGCCTCATGAATTAAAATTGCTGGCCAACCTGGGCCAAGGACAACTTTCATTTCTCCGGCTGGAGCTGGTTTACTCTGAATATTTACTGAAGCTATTCTTAAAGCTTCATTGCAAACATTTTTCCAATTATCTTCTTTTAAATAGGTATCATAAGATTGTCTTCCACCAATTCCATAAACACCGGTTTCTTTTCTTCCTTTTTCTTCAAGCATCACTGATACGTTGAACCTTATTAGTGGTCGTATATCAGTTAATGTTTCTCCTCCTGATCTAATTATTTCTATAGATTTTTGTTCCCCACTAAAATTGGCTGTAACTTGTTTAAGATTGTTATTTTTTGATCTAAGATATTCATTCACTTGATTTAAAATTGTAATTTTTTCATCAAGTGTTTTTTGCTCTATTGGATTGATATTTTCATAATATTTTTTGTTAGATCTAGTAATAGAATGATTATAAGTACCTTTAGCTGATTTGAGTGTCGATTTTAAATTATCTGCAGACTGTTTTAATGAATTTTTAGATATTTCATTTGAATGTGAATAAGCTACAACTTCGCCAGATACAGCTCTTAATCCAAAACCTAAATCTGAATTATAGCTAGAATTTTTAATCTTATTATCATCCAGTAAAATGGTTTCTGATTTAGAATTTTCTAAATATAATTCACCATCATCACACTTTTTTAGTGTATCGGAGATTATGGTGTCAGCATCTTTACGAGAAAGATCAGAATTTTTGAAGAAATCAGTCATATGAACAATACATAGGTTGTTTAAAATAATATTCAACTAGAGTATTTTACGCATGTACACACCTTTACTTAACTAGTAATTAAGTACTTATTATGAAAGTTTATTTCAACAATTCTTGTAAAATTTGTAAAGCAGAAATTGACTTATATAAAAAAGAAAAGATTCAAGAAATTGATTGGGTGGATATAACTAATAATGATCAGGCTATAAAAGAAACGTCTAAAAATAACAAGGAACTTTTGAGAAGACTTCATATAAAAGAGGGTGAAAAAATTATAGGAGGTGCTGAAGCATTTCTAATTTTATGGAAAAAAATGCCTAAGTATAAATTCCTTTACAATTTTTTTAAATTACCAATTATTTTTAATTTGTTTTCTTTTGTTTATGAAATAATTGCTTTTTTTCTTTATTTAAAAAATAGAAAACAATTAAAAAATTAATCAAAAAAGAATAATAAAAATTTACTTAATAAAGACATGGAAGATATAAACATAATGAGAACTATTGAATACATTAACAAGACAATTTTATTTTTTTTTCTTCTCAATCTTACAAAGTCTTTATCATCTAAATCAGAAATGTCTCTCTCGCCAACAACTGGGTAATCATAACTAAACCTCCAAGTGCTATTTCCAAGTCTTTGATCTAAATTATTGTAATAAATAATCCAAGCAATAACATACTTTAAAATTAGGTATAAGATTGCGAGAAATATAGTGCCTAGTATCATTTTTTAATAATATTTAATTAAAGTTTAATATTTAATTATTATTTTGAGCTCTTTTTCTTCCAATCAATTGGGTCAAAGAGTCAACCATAGTGTCTGATGCTTTAAATATATCAATACTCTTAAACTCATGTGAAAAATTTTTTTCTGGATTTGTTTTGTCTTCAATTACTATACCTTCATCAGGTGAATTATTTTTAATATATATAAGTAATAGCCACTCTTCATCTTCAGCCTCATCCCATTTTATGAAAATCTCACCTGTCTCAAACCTCCGATCAATACATCGGAAAATAGACATATTTCTAGTAATATGTCTTTTGTTAAGTTGAAAAACTAAACTGCTAGCACTTCTATAAAAACTTTCTAATGCAAATTCTATTTTTTGTCTTGCTAAAGTATATTCTTTTTCTTTAGCTAATAAAGTTTCTCTATCCTCATCACCTTGAAGTTTAACACCAAGAGCTTCTACTCTCTCTTTAATTTTCTGATCTCTTATAATTCGATATTTTTCTTTAAGTTTATCAATTCTTTCTTGCAAACCAGCATAATCTTCTCTTTTTTCTTTTAAGGATATCTTTTCAAGTCTCTCTAGCTCTTTGACTTCTCTAATTCTAAATTTTTCAATTTGTTTATCTAATCTTAGCTGTTTTAAGAAAAGTTTTTGTTTTTCTGCTTGTTCAATTCTTAAAATGGCTTGTTCTTTTCTTAAAAACAATTTTATGTCTTTTGTTCTTTGTTTTTCTAATCTTGCCTCATCTCTTAGGGCTTGTTCTTTTAATTTTATTCTTAAAGCTTCATCTTCTTTATTTCTTTTTTCAATTTCAATTTTTGCTTTTCTCTCATTTTCAATTTTTTCTATTTTTAATCGTCTTTTCTCATCGTGCTTTAAAATCTTGTAATTTGAAATTGTTTCAGAAATTTTATCAAAAAATCCTTGAATATACTTTTCTAGACTAAAATTAATTTTAAAATTGAATTGAGGATTTAATGAAAGCTGTAATTTTACTAATTTTAAAACTAAACCATCTCTTTGAATTTCTTTTTTTTTAGAATAATCATATTTTTTTTTTGTAATCTTTCGTATTTTTTTTTTAGTTTTTTTTGGGATTTTTTTTCTTTTTTTAACGTTTTTTTTCCGTTTTTTAGAATTTTTTAGCTTTGAAACTTTTTTTTTTAATTTTTTCGTCTTTTGAGGTTTTTTTTGTTTTTTTTTCATTTAAAAGAAGCTCAATTCTATCAATTATTTATTGATAAATATAGTCTCTAGTCACAGGAGTTGAGGTATAATTTTTTGTAAGTTGAAATTGATATACAACTTGATCTCCCCACTTGAATGCCATTTCACATCCTGCAAGATAAAATTCCCACATTCTAAAAAATTTTTCATCAAACATTTCGATAATTTTTTGTTTATTTTTAATACAATTTTCTTTCCAATGCCTAAGTGTGTGTGAGTAATGAAGTCTTAAAACTTCTATATCTGTTACAATTAAACCAGCTTTTTCTATAGGGTTTGTTACTTCACTTAAACTTGGGGTATACCCCCCGGGAAAAATATATTTTGTTATCCAAGGATGGGGGTCTCTTGGAGGATTAACTGATCCTATAGTGTGAATAAGAGAAATACCATCATCTTTTAATAATTTTTCAATTTGATTAAAAAATTTTTTATAAAATTTTCTTCCGACATGTTCAAACATTCCAACACTTACAATTCTATCAAATTTTTCATTGAGTTCCCTATAATCCATTAATTTGAATTTTACTTGATTTTCTAAATTCAATTCTTTTACTTTTTGTTTACAAAAGTTAAATTGGTTTTCTGATAATGTAATTCCTGTAACTTCACACTTTGCACTTTTAGCTATATCAATAGCTAATGATCCCCACCCACAACCTATATCCAAAATCTTTTGGTTTGGTTTAATATTAAGTTTTTTTATAATGTGATTAATCTTATTATTTTGTGCTGTTTCCAAACTATCATTTTCATTTTTGAAATAAGCACATGAATATTGCTTTTTAGGATCCAAAAATAAATCATAAAGATCATCTGAAATGTCATAATGATGAGAAACATTCATTTTAGATTTTTTTATAAAATTGAAATTTGTTAAATATCTATAAGATCCTCTAAGTCTGTTTATTAAATAACTAAAAAAATTCAATTCTCCTCTTCCAAAATTCAATAGTGCTAAGTCTAAAAAATCTGTAAGAGTTCCATTCTCTATAATAATCTCACCATTCGTATAAGCTTCACCAAAATACAAATCTGGATGAAGTAATAATTTATAATGGAGATTTTTTTTTAAAATTTTAAGTTTAATGGGGTTTGTTCCAGGATTTCCAATAATATAATCTTTTGAATTAGCATCAGTCAAAATAAAACCATCTTTTTTAAAAACTTTATTTAAAAAACTTGCAAGTTGCATATCAAGCGGTTAAAGAAGGTTTGTTTGTAAAATCTAAATTTTTTAAGGTATTCAATAAGCTTTTCTCGTCAGATTTATTTAAAAGACTTAGAGGAGGTAAAATATTTTTATAAATTTTATTTTCTTGAGAGCAATAAGTGTGTAACCCAGATATCAGATTATATTTATCAAATGCTTCTCTGACATCACATAATTTATCATTTACTGATTGTTTTCTTCTATCTTGAAAATCATCATAAACTTTTCTGGACAGCTCAGCTGTAACATTACATGTGGCTGTGATTATTCCAGAACATCCTAATTCAAGACCTTTTAATAATTTTAATTCTGATCCAGGAAAAATTGAAAAATTTTCTAATTTTAAATTTTCAAATAAATTATATGAACTATCTTTAACACCTACTATTTGATTAGGAAATTTTTTAACAAGTTGTTTAACACAATCAATACTAAATTTATATCCACACAGTTTCTCAAAATTGTAAAGAATAATTTTACATTTTGGGATGGAGTTTATTATTCTTGAGTAAAATTCTATCACTTCAGCATCTCCATACTTATAATAAGCAGGTGGCATAATTAAAAAATTTTCAAAATTTAAAGAACTTGCTATCCTCATAAAGTTAATTGTTTCACCTAAAGAATTTAATCCTGTACCAATTAAATGTTTATCTTTGTGTTTATTTTTTGAGAGTTTATTTAATAATTCGATTTTTTCAGAAATAGGTATCAATTGTGATTGTCCCGTGCTACCAAATATTGCTGTGCCATGACAACCTTGTGTTATCAGTTTTTCGGCATGTTCTATTGTTTTTTGAACATTTAGGCTCAAATCGGAATTAAGAACCGACATTGTAGCTGCAAAAATTCCACTTATTTTTGTCATAATAAAAATTTATATAAAAAATATACTTAGTAAAGATTATAAATACCATATGAAAATATTAGCTGTACAAAATAGAATGGGAATTGGGGATACTGTTATTTTTTTACCTTTTATAAAGGCTCTTTCCAAAAAATATAATTCGCCTATAAGTTTACTTGTTAAAGAGAATTCAAAAGCTGATCAATTTTTATATCAAACCAACTATATCGATAAAATTCTTTTTTTAGAAAGAGATAAATATAACAAAAGACACCAAGGTTTTGTGGGAAGCTTAAATTTAATTAAGGATATTAAAAGATATAATTTTGATAAGATTATTATTTTTAATTCTTCCTTACGATTTAACCTGATCGCTAAACTTGCTAAAATTCCAGAAATTTATCAATATCCATTATTTAAAAAAACTAAACAGCATATCACTAACACTCCAAAAAAATTTCTTAAGGAAAGATTTAACTTAGAGGTCAATGAGGACCCTGAATTAGAAATTAATGAAATGTTAATTTTAGATTCGGTCAAAAAATTTCAAATTAAAAAAGATTGTATAAACATTCTTTTAGGCATAGGGGGCTCAGGGTCCACTAAAAGAATACCAGCAAATACATTTTTAAATGTAATTGAAAAATTATCAAAAGTTAAAAAATGTAAATTTTTCCTTGCAACTGGAAAAAATAATGAAGAACAAATTATTTTAGATGAAATACTAAAGTCTAAATTCAAGAACCTTTGTACACCCTTAGATAATTTATCAATTAAAGAAACTTTACCAATTATCAAAAATTGTAATCTATCTGTTTGTAATGACTCAAGTTTCAGTCATTTATCAGCGGCACTAGGAATTAAAACTATAACTTTAATGGCTGATACCCCTTTGATTTACGGAAATTATAATTCTAAAATGTTTCCAATAATTCCTGATGGTGAAGAAACCGTCACCCACAATACATTGGGTAAAGAAAGAATTAATCCACAAAAAGTCTTTGATAAAATTATTGAAATTATTAATTAAGAAATATTATTTAAAACAATATCTTTAGCTTCATTTACAATTAATGATAATCGAGATGTTTCAGGAGATACATCGGGATGAATTTTTTTTTGAATTTTAATGTAAGCTTTATTAACATCATTTTTAGTAATTTTTTTATCTATATCTAAATTTAAAATCTTGTAAGCCTCTGCAACAGATATTGAAGATTGATTATTTGAATTTGAATGATTAAATGAAAATCTACCTGATCTTCTCAAAGTTTGAATTAATCTAAATAAAGATATTAACTGGAAAATTGACAAACCTTTTAATTTTAATAATGCTAAACTTGCTAACGTAAGGGGCAATGTTAAAAGAAACCTCCCTCCCAATGCAAACAGAATTGCTAAAATAATTAATCCTACAACTATTAAAACTCTCAAACTTTTTGATATCTTTTTGGAGGAAATATTACTAATAAATCTCAATATCAAATATAAAATAGTCAATATAAACACTGTATAAATTATTATATTCATATATTTCTTCTTTTTATGAAAGTACCACAACTTAGAAAAAAACCAGAAATAAAATCTTGTCACAACATAACTTGGGAAGACAATTATAGCTGGATACATCAAAAAAATATTTTGGAAGTTTTAAAAGATAAAAATAAGTTAGATCCTGAAGTAAGAGAATATTTAAATCAAGAAAATAACCATACTGAATATCATCTAAAAGATACTAAAGATTTACAAAAAAAATTATTTCATGAAATAAAAGGAAGAATTAAACTTGATGACGAATCACTCCCTTATAAAGATCACACGTTTGAATATTGGACTAAGACAACATCTGAAGGAAACTATTCAATTAAATTAAGAAAAAAAATTAATACAACTCAAATTGAAGAGATCTGGAATGGGGACAAAGAAAAAGAAAAATTAGGAGTAGAATATTTTGGTGTAGGTGACTTAGAGGTAAGTAATAACGATAAGTATCTTGCTTATTCTTTAGATATAAAAGGATCAGAATATTACACAATTTTTATTAGAGAAATAAATACAAATCAAATTATAACCAAAGAAATCAAAGATACATCAGGAGCTATTACTTTTAGTTTAGATGATAAATATATTTTTTATTCAAAATTAGATGAAAATCATCGAGCTAGAAAAATTTATAGGCATGAAATTGGAGATTTTAATAATCCTGATGATTTGATATTCGAGGAAAAAAGTGAGGCTTTTACTGTAAGTATTAGTTTAAGTTCAGATGAGAAATATTATTTTATTACAACATCCGACCATAATACTACTGAACAATATTATTTCAAAGTTGATGAAAAAAAACCAAAACCAAAATTAATAAGAAAGAGAGAAAGGGGAATTATTTATTCTATAAATTCATGGAATAACAAATTTTATAATCATACAAATAAAGATGCTGAGGATTTTAAGATTGATATTTCCGATAGTTTAGAAGTTCAAAAATGGAAACCTTTTGTTGCAGCAAAAGACGAGGTTCTGATTGGAGGTATCGTGTTTTTAAAGAACTGGATTATACGTTCTGAAACTTCTAATGCATTAGATAAATTATATTTAAGAAATATTTCAACTGGAATAGAAGAAGAATTAATTTTTTCGGATGAAAAAGTTTTTGTGCCTAATATTTCTTTAAGACAAAAAGATAAAGATACTAATCAAATTTATCTTGGATACTCCTCTCCAAAGACACCCTCGAGAGTTTACTTGTATGATCTTTCAACTAAATCTAAGAAATTGGTAAAGGAACAAGAAATACCGTCTGGGCATGATCCAAAAAATTATATTGTAGAAAGAATTGAGTTTAAATCTCATGATGGGAGATTAGTTCCATTAACCATAACAAGACATGTAAAAACTAAATTAGATGGATCAGCAAATTTATTATTATACGGATATGGGTCTTATGGGAATTCACTAAGTCCTGGTTTTTCATCAACAAAAATAAGTTTATTAGATAGAAATATAATCTGGGCAACCGCGCACGTACGAGGTGGAATGGAAAAAGGGATGAAGTGGTGGAAGGACGGTAAACTTACAAATAAGAAAAATACTTTTGAAGATTATATTTATGCAGCAAAATATTTAATCAATAAAAAATATTCATCTAAAGGTAAAATAATTGGTATGGGTGGTTCTGCAGGTGGGCTATTAATGGGAGCGGTAGTAAACCAATCACCTGAGTTATTTTTAGGAATTATCATGGCAGTACCTTTTGTTGACTCTTTGACAACCAATCTTGATCATTCTTTACCTTTGACTATTGGTGAATTTGATGAATTTGGTAACGCTAAAGATAATAAGAAACATTTTGATTATATATTTTCATACGCTCCATATAATAATATAAAAAAAATGGATTACCCACACATGCTGATTACAACAAGTTTAAGTGATAATCGTGTTTTATTTGATGAGCCAGCAAAATTTACAGCTAAGTTGCGAGATTTTAAAACAGACAATAATTTGTTACTTTTAAAAACAGAAATGAATGCAGGCCATGGAGGGAAGTCCGGAAGAGATGGCGCAATCGAAGAGATTGCTCTAGATTATGCTTTCGCTCTAAAAATTTCAAAAAAAATTTAATTACCTTACTTGAAAAAAAAAAATTAATTCCTAAATCAATATTGAGTTGCCATAAGGGGCTCAAAAAAAAATACTTGCTTAAAAAAGGAGGAAACTATGACTAGTAAGGATTTATCTATATTTAACTCACTTAGACCATTTTCAATTGGCTTCGATGATATGTTTGATCAATTTGAAAATATGCTTGGCAATGGTGCTTTGACAATGCAGTCAAATTATCCACCATACAATATCAGAAAAACTGGAAAAGATAATTACGCGATAGAGGTTGCTTTAGCTGGTTTTAACAAAAAGGATGTGGAAGTAGAGTTTGAGGATAATTTATTAACTGTAAGAACTAAACAAGTTAATAAATCTGAAGATAAAAATGCTGATGGAGAAATAATTCATAAAGGAATTTCTCAAAGACAATTTGCAAGATCTTTTACTATTGCCGATGATGTAAAAGTAAATGATGCTGAACTTAAAGATGGTCTTTTAACAATATCTTGTGAAAGAATTGTTCCAGAGCATAAAAAGAAAAAACTTATTGAAATTCAATAAGTCTAACCTTACTTGCGAGGATTTTCCTCGCAAGTATGTTCTAAAAACATCCATTTGATACAAAACCAATAACGATTAATTCTGCGTTTATTTCAAACCTTCTTTCACAAGGAATTCCATATTTTTTAGAGTTATAAACAAATATTAAATTTCCTATTGCATTTTTGAAATCCTCATCAGGCTTACCTAAACTTGCTTGCAAGTCATTTAAGGACTTACCTAAGAACCTACTTAATTCTTGATTTTCTTTTTTTACTATAGAATTTGTTTTTTCTTTAATAGTTTGACAAGCAGCTATTGTCGTTGTCAAAACTAAAATTGTAAAAATTAATTTTAATTTTTTCACTATAAATAATAACAAGTAAATTATGACATAAATATAAACTTATAAGTTGCATTTTGTGAATAAACTACAGTTTTAAAGAGTAATTTTTATTAGAATCAAATATTTGTTATTCATAGGAGGACACATGTTAGAAAATTATTTTAATTATAAAAAACATAAAACAGATTTTAAAACTGAAGTAATAGCTGGAACAACAACGTTTTTAACTATGGCTTACATAATGTTTTTAAATCCATTCATATTGTCGGGGGAATTTGCCGGTCCCGAAAAAGGTTTTTTTGATTTCGGCGCAGTATATACCGCAACTATTTTAGCTACAGCATTAGCTTGTTTTATTATGGCTTTTTACGGAAAAACTTGGCCAATTGGACTCGCGCCAGGAATGGGAATAAATGCTTTTGTAGCTTTTGGAGTTTGTGCTGGTATGGGTTATACACCTCAGGAAGCATTAGGAGCTGTATTAGTTGCCGGAGTTTTGTTTTTGATTATATCACTCACACCTATAAGAGCTTGGTTAATAAATTCAATTCCTAGGAGTTTAAAATTAGGTATTGGTGCTGGTATAGGATTATTCCTAGCAATTATTGGATTGCAAATAATGGAAGTTGTTGTTGATAATCCTGTAACTCTAGTTCAGCTGGGTAATTTAGGAGATCCATTGGTTTTATTAGGATGCGCAACATTTATTGCAATAATTATTTTAGAAAAGATGAACGTTAAAGGAAACATCATTATTGGGATATTAGTTTTTAGTATTATTGCTTGGGCTACAGGACTAGCAAAATTTAATGGTATTGCTAGTGCACCACCACCAATGACATATCTCTTTGAATTTGATCTTTCTGCAGCAATGACAGCTGGAATGTCTACAGTAATATTTACTTTATTATTTATTGACTTCTTTGATACTGCTGGAACTTTAACATCAGTTGCAAACGTAGCTGGCAAGGTCGGCAAAGATGGAAAAGTTAAAGATATTAATAAAGCTATGTTATCTGACAGTGTTGGAACTGTTGCTGGTGCAATGATGGGAACAACAACAGTTACAAGTTATGTTGAATCAGGAGCCGGTGTTAAAGCCGGAGGAAAAACAGGCATGACATCACTTGTAATAGGATTATTGTTTTTAGCCTGCATATTTTTTGCCCCTTTGGCAACTAGCTTACCGAAACAAATCGATGGTGCTGCATTGCTTTTTGTATCAGTTCTTTTTATAAGAAATATTACTGATATTGAATGGGATGACATTGCAGAGTCAGCTCCAGCTATCCTTGCTATGATTTCAATGCCTTTAACGTATAGTATTAGCAATGGTATTGCTTTAGCGTTTGTATCATATGCGCTAATAAAACTGTTTACAGGGAAGTTTTCAACTACTTCGCCAGCTATATGGGTTATTGCTATTCTTAGTGTGATAAGTTTTGTAGTTGCTTAAATAAATTTAAGAATAGGGCTAGTTAGTTCTAGCCCTATTTATTTTTTTCAATTATCTTTTCAATAGTCAATTCCTCATAATGCTCTGTTGGCTGAACAATCCAGGGGTCAGAATTTAGTCTAACTGGACAGAAATCAGGTTCAAAAGAAGATGATTTTTTTTTCCATAAACATGCCGTTTTAACTTCTTTGATATAATTTTTAATTGGCTCATAACCTTTTAGCCATTCAATGCTTTTATTAAGTGTTAATCCTGTGTCGGATAAATCATCAATCAAAAGTACTTTATTAAAATCTTTATTTTTAGCTAAAGAGCTTATTTCCCTTGCAAAAACCAACTGTCCTTGTTTGTCCTCCATACCTTTTCCTGAGTAACTTTGTATTACTATATAGGCTATCGGAAGTTTTAGTATTCTTGACAGAATATCAATGATTGGTGCTGCACCTCTCATAATTCCCACTAATACAGTTGGTTTATACTCTCTGTGAATTTCTATGGCTAGTTTTTCAACAATTTTAGTGTATTCATCAAACTTTATAATTAATTTCTCTGCCATGAAACTTTTTATTATATAAATTATTAAAAGTAAAAATAAATTTATGAAAATTTTTGATTGTTTTATGTTTTACGATGAAGAGCTTCTTCTTGATATTCGAATGAATATCTTGGATAAGCTTGTTGATTATTTTGTTATTGTTGAAAGCAAATTCTTTCACAATGGAAAAGAAAGAGAGTTAAAATTTGATATTAATAAATATTCAAAATTTAAAAAAAAAATTATTTATATAATTCAAGATAAGCAACCACAAGGAATTAAGTTAATTGAACCTTTAGATGATGAAGGCACTAAGTCTTTTAAAATGATTTATAATGCTCATTTAAGAGAACATTATCAAAGAAACCTCATTGAAAACGGATTAAATAACTCTGAAGAAGATGACATTATATTGATTTCTGATGTTGATGAAATACCAAATTTGGAAAATGTAAACATAACAAATATAAAGAATAAACTTATATTATTTGAGCAAGATATTTTTTATTACAAACTAAATAGGTATCTACCAAATTTTAAATGGTACGGAACTAAAGCCTGTAAAAAAAGATATCTAAAAAGTCCACAATGGTTAAGAGAAATAAAAAATAAAGATTATTCTTTCATAAGAATAGATACCTTTTTTTCTAAATTAAAATATATAGATAAATATTATGTAAGAGATGGAGGATGGCATTTTTCAAATTTAAAAAATTCTAAAGATATTGAAACAAAACTTAAATCCTATTTACACCATAGAGACTATGAAGTTGAAGAACTAGGAATAGAAAAAATTAAAAAACTTATTGAAGAAAATAAAACAATTTATAATATGTATGTTGATAAGGCCTCTCAGAAATATGATGATAAATCGCGAAAGAATTTAGAAAAATTTGAAATAAATAAGCTTCCCTTATATATTCAAAATAACTTACAAGAATTTAAAAACTGGATTGATTAAAATGAAAAAAGGTTATTGGATTAGTTTGTACATTAAAGTTGAAAATCAAGAAAATTTAGTTAAATATGCTGAAGCTGCTACTCCTATAATAAAAGGATATGGAGGAGTCCCACTAGTTAGAGGTGGTAAACATGAAACTATCGATGGTGATGATTTTAAAAGAACAGTTATTTGGGAATTTCCAAGCTTAGATAAAGCAATTGAATGTCACAACTCAAAAGAATATCAAGATCGATGGAATATTGCTAAAGATACTACCAAAAGACATATGCAAATAATTGAAGGCTTTAATACTGAATAGGCTCTGGATCTATACTTCTCCATAAATACCAAGTTGCAACTGAACAATAAGGTGAAAATTTATATTGAAGCATTCTTACAAATTTTTCTGGAGGTAAATATTTTTTTTTATAATTTTTTGAAATTGCTCTCAAAAGACCAATATCTTGTATGGGCCAAATGTTTGATCTATTATAAGTGAATAACAGAATCATTTCTGCTGACCATCTACCAATTTGTTTTAGACTTGAAAGATATATAATAGCCTCTTCATCATTCATCTTTGGAATTAAATTTGGATTAAATGTTTTATTTTGAATTTGCTTTGCTAAATTTTTTATTCCCAGAACTTTCTGACGGCTTAAACCACAACTTTTAAGTTGTAAAAAAGTCAATTTCGAAACTGTGATTGGATTTATTTTATTTTTACATTTTTTTTTAAATTTTGAAAAGACTGAGTTGGCTGCCGCAACACTGATTTGTTGTCCAATTATACTTTTACATAAAGAAAAAAAAATATCTCTTCTAGATGTCAAAATAGTTTCTGATGGACTTCGGTAATTTTTAATTAATTTAGCTATTATTTTGTCTTTTTTTGACAAATACCTTTTTGCCTTATTCCAATATTTCGGGACTTTAGTCATTAATTGTCTTAGAAGTAATAACTTTTTTTTTATAAATTTCTCTTCTAAAAATTATCAATGTTGAAATTATTACTAAAAATGCGCCTATTAAAGTTTTAAAAGTTGGAACTTCATCCCAAATAAAATAACCAAAAATTATTGCAAAAACTAAAGCCAGGTATTTTAAGGGAGTAACTAGTGAAACCTCCGAATATTTATAGGATTGACTTAGCCATAAATTTGCGACACCTCCGAAAATACCAATTAATGATAAAAATATTAGATGGTTAAAGTTCGGCATCACCCATCCTTGTGGAATTGTAAAAAAACTTAACAAAGTTATTGAAAGAGAAAAATAGAAAGAAATTAACCACACAGGTTCTGTCGAGGATAATTGTCTAATTGTTATGGCAACGTAAGAAAGTCCTAAGCAAAATATAATTGGAAATATATAATAAATATTCAATTCGCTGATACCAGGTTCTGTTATTATCAAGATACCAATAAAACCAACCAAAACAGCTAGCCATCTAAAAATTCCTACTTTTTCACTTAAAAAAAAAATTGAAAAAATAGTTGTAAATATTGGTGCTGCAAAAGAAATACTAACTACTGTTGCTAAAGGTAATTCTCTTAAAGCTATAAATATTGCTACAAGTGCTATCAATCCAGAAGTGCACCTCAGCATGTGAAGACCGGGTCTTTTTGTTTGGTAAAAATTATGTAGTCTCTCTTTTGGGATTACAAAAAAATAAAAAGCTATTCCAAAAAAACCTCTAAAGAATAAAACTTGGCCAATTGGATAGTCAACTGACCATTTAACAATTACATCCATTAATGAAAATGCACAAATAGACATAAACATGTACAAAAAACCTAATTGATTTTTACTCAGCATATGAATAATTTGTAAATTAATTTAACTTATAATCAATGGAAATAGCAGTTTTAGCACTTGGATGTTTTTGGGGGCCAGAAATTAAATTTAGTAAAATTGAAGGTATTATTAAAACAGAAGTTGGTTATTGTGGAGGTAATAGCTCTACTACAACTTACAAAGAAGTTTGTACGGGTAATACAAATCATGCTGAAGTTGTAAAACTTGATTTTAACGAAAAAATTATAACCTATGAAAAAATCTTAAAAACTTTTTTTCAAATTCATGATCCAACTACCTTAAATTCTCAAGGACCAGATTTTGGAACCCAATATAGAAGTGAAATATTTTATCTTAATGATAACCAAAAAAAAATTGCTGAAAAAGTTTTGAATGACATTAATGAAAGATTATCAGGCAGGGTTGTAACTAAAATTTCATTACTGAAAAATTATTGTCCTGCTGAGGAATATCATCAAAAATATTTAGAAAAAAGATAAAATGTCATTAGTAGAAACTGATTGGTTAGAAAAAAATATTAGTTCTGTAAAAATTATAGATTGTTCGTGGCATATGCCACAAACTCTAAGAAGTGGATTAGAAGAATATAAAAATCAGCACATACCTAATTCTATTTTTTTTGACTTAGATGATAATTCCAAAAAAGAAATTGATTTACCACACATGTTAGTTGACCAAAATGATTGGACACAGATTGTATCAAAAATGGGAATAAAGAATGAAGATGAAATAGTCATCTATGATAACTCAGATGTGATTAGCTCGTGTAGATGTTGGTTTAATTTTATTTATTTTGGTCATAATCCTAAATTAGTTCACGTCTTAAATGGTGGACTTAAAAAATGGATAAAAGAAAATAAAGAAGTTACAAATGATGTCACAAGTATTGAAACATCTTACTACAAAAGTTTTGAAAAAAAAGAGCTTGTTAAAAATAAAGAACAAATTGATCTCAATATTATAGAAAAGTATTTCAAAGTGATAGATGCTAGAAGCAGAGAAAGATTTGATGGCAAGGTTCCAGAACCTAGAAAAGGTTTAAAAAGCGGCAGTATAAAAAATTCTTTTTGTATACCTTTTAATCTTTGTTTGTGTGAAGATAAAACGTTTAAAAGTAAAAAAGAGATTAAACTTATTTTTGAAACTTGTTTAAAAGACATAAATGAAAAAAATATTGTTTTTTCATGTGGTTCTGGAGTTACTGCGTGTGTTTTGGCACTAGCTTATTCTTTAATAAATGATAAATATCATCCTTGTATTTATGATGGCTCTTGGGCTGAATACGGAATAATTTAAATTAAACATGAAGAGATCTACAAAAACTATTTCAATAATATTGGTGTTTTTTCTAATCATATCGATTGTGATTATTGGAAGAACAATGATTGGAAATCATTTTAAAAAGAAATTTAGCAAAAGACCGCCACCAGGGATAATTGTAACAGAAGTTATTGAAAAAGAATTTTCAGAAAAAATAGAAACCTTTGGAACAGCGATTTCCAAAAAATCTAAAACTTTTAAGATAAAAAAAGATGATCTATTTGAGGACTTAAAATTACAAAATTTTGTTAAAAAGGGAGAAATTATTATAAGATTGAAAAGTGGAGATATAATAGCTCCATTCAGTGGTGTGTTAGGATACACAGGTCTGACTGAAGATATCCTTGTGTCAAATAATATAGTCATCATCACACTTGATGATAACTCTGTTATTTATTCTGATATCAAGATTCCTGAAAATTATTCTGCATCTATAAAAAAGGGACTACCAGTAGAAGTTAAATTAACTAGCTATAAAGATAAAATATTTACAGGTGAAGTAGACTTTGTTTCAAGTAGAATTAATGCTGACACAAGAAGTTTATTATCTAGAATAAAAATAGAGAACGAAAACTTAGAGTTAATTTCAGGATCATTGTTAGAAGTTGGAGTTAAATTTGATTTGAGAAATTCTTTAAGCGTTCCAGATACAAGTGTAATGATTGAGGGAGATAAGTCTTATGTTTATAAAATTAATAAGGAGAATGTTGCTAATAAATCTGAGGTTAAAACAGGGATAAGAAACAATAAAAATATAGAAATAATATCAGGTTTAACTAAGGGAGATATTATTGTAGCTGAAGGATTAAAAAAAGTTAGACCCCGTGGAGAAATAAAACCTATAAATAAATAAATGTTTATAACTGAATTAAGCATAAAAAGACCGACAGTATCTTGGGTCATGTCTCTAATTTTGATTGTTTTTGGGTTATTTGTTTTTTGGAAGTTACCAGTTAGAGAACTGCCAAATGGTATACAACCACCTATCGTACAAATTCAAGTGGATTATAAGTCTGCTGCAGCTTCGATAGTAGATCAAGAAGTAACACAGGTTGTTGAGGATGTTATTGGTGGTGCTGAGGGAATAAAAAATATTGATTCTAAATCTGAAAATGGAAGAAGTACAATAAATGTGGAATTTAATACAAACNTTGACTTAGATAATGCCGCTAATGATATTAGAGAAAGAGTTGCTAGAGTTGTTGATAGCTTACCATCCGAATCTGATCCTCCACAAATACTTAAAAGAGCAGCTGGTTTTACTACAACTATGTGGTTATCTCTATCATCATCAACTTGGAGTGACCTTGAGCTAGGAGACTATGCTGAAAGATATTTAGTTGATCAATTCTCAAGTGTAAAAAATGTTGGAAGAATAAGAGTTGGTGGATTAAGGAAGTTGAGTATTAGAGTATGGATAGATCCTATTAGACTTGCAGCTAATGATTTAACAATTAAAGAAGTTGAAACTGCAATGCGCGGAGAAAATATAAGTCTTCCAGCTGGTACACTTGAGGCAGACAATATTGATTTAACGATTAATTTAGATAAATCATATACTGATATTAATTCAATCAAACAGTTACCAATTAAGAAAACTGGTAATAAAGTTATTTCATTATCTGATGTCGCTAACATAGAATTTGGTCCTGTTTCAGAAAAAACTCTTTTTAAAGCTCAAACTAAAGATCAAATTAATTTAAAAACTGTTGGAATTGGTATTTATGCTAGAAGTGGCGCCTCAACAGTTGAGCTTTCAAATGATATTAAGGAAAAAATTATTCAGGTTAAAAAATCTTTACCGGAAGAGTTGGATTTAAGAGTTTCTTTCAACAGAGCAAATTATGTAGAGGCTGCTATTGAAGAGGTATATAAAACTTTGTTAATAGCTTTTGTTTTAGTCGTTTTAATAATTTATCTATTTCTGGGTAATTTAAAGGCAGTGATAGTGCCTGCAATAGCACTCCCTGTAAGCCTTATAGCCTCTTTTTTAGGTTTATACATGTTTGGGCTATCAATAAATATTTTTGTTCTTTTAAGTTTTATTTTAGCAATAGGAATAATAACTGATGACTCGGTTATAATGACTGATGCAATTTATAGAAGGATAGAAAATGGTGAAACACCATTGGTTGCTGCTTACAAGGGTTCTAAGCAAATTTCTTTTGCAATTGTGGCCACTACACTTATTTTAGTTGCAGTTTTTCTTCCACTAATTTTTATTGAAGGAATTTCTGGAACTTTATTTAGAGAAACTGCAATAGCCTTGTCTTTTTCAATAGTTATATCATCTTTTGTTGCACTAACATTATCTCCAATGCTTGCTAGTAAATTTCTATATAAGAAAACATCAAAAAAACTTTTTATTCAAAAGTTTGAAAAATTTTTCTTAAGCTTTTCAAACTTTTACAAAGAGACTTTAGATGTAATTGTAAATAAGACAAAAACTGTAAGTTATTTTATAATTTTAATAGTTGTCGCATCGGTATTATTATTTAACTTTTCAAAAAAAGAATTGTTGCCCATGGAAGATCGTGGGGCCTACTTAATTATTGGATTCACAGATGAAGGAACTTCTTTCGAATATACCCAAGAACAAGCTCGGAAAGTAGAAGCCAGACTTCTTCCACTTCTTCAAGCTGAGAATAGTCCATATTCAAGATTTATAATGAGGGTTCCTGGTTTTGGAAGTTCAGCTAATTCATATAATAGTTTCATAATAATTGCTTTATTAGATGACTGGAAAAATCGAAAAAAAGGACAAGAAGTTGTTTTGAGGGAGGCAATAGGAAAAATAGTAACTTTACCTCAAGCAGTGGCCTTCCCTATTTCTCCGCAATCAATAAGAGTATCAAATTATAATAAACCCGTACAAATGGTTATTTACGGTAGTACTTACGAAGAACTTGAAGAAATACAAAAAAAAATAATAAGAGAACTAAGATCTAATAAAAACCTTTCTAGAATAGAGTCTGATTACAATCGAAATAAACCAGAGGTAAAATTAATAATCAATAAAAATAAAGCTAAAGATTTAGGTGTTTCAACAAAATCGATAGGCGAAACACTTGAAACTCTTTATGGAGGAAAAAAAATAACAACTTTCAACAAACTTGGTAAAGAATATCCTATAATTGTTCAACAATATCTATCTGACAGAAGAAACAAAGAAGGTGTTTCAAAAATATTTGTCCGATCAGAAACAAATGGAAAACTAATTTCTTTAGCAAATCTAGTTAGTTTTAAAGAGGAAGGCGCAGCAAAAGAACTTGCAAGATATAATAGACAAAGAGCTGTAACAATATCTGCAAATATTAACGAGAATTATACTCTAACCGAAGCTATAAAATATTTTGAAGAAGTTATGGCTAATTTAGCCCCAGAAAATCAAATTACTTGGAAAGGAAAGTCAGAAGAAATCAAAGAAACAAGTAATGAATTATTTATAATTTTTGCCTTAGCTTTATTAACTGCATATTTGGTAATGGCTGCAACGTTTAACTCTTTTATTCACCCATTTATAATTATTTTAACAGTGCCATTAGCAATTTTTGGAGGATTAGTATTTATTTTATTTCTCAATAGCTCAGTAAATATTTTTTCTCAAATCGCGCTAATTATACTGATAGGTATTTCAACAAAAAATAGTATTTTAATAGTTGATTATGCAAATCAAATTAGGACAACTGGAAAGAGTATAGAATCCGCTGTCAAAGAAGCCTGTGCAGTAAGGTTTAGACCAATTATAATGACATCACTAAGTACAATGATTGCAATGTTACCGCTAGTAATTGGAAATATTGGACCTGGTGCTGGTGAAGGTTCTAGACTAGCTGTAGGTTCAACAATTTTAGGGGGAATGATTATTTCAACATTCTTTACTTTATACGTTACTCCATCCATGTATTTAGCATTAGCAAAAAATACTAAAAGAATTGATGCTGTGGATTTGGAGCTTAAAAAAGAACTATCTAAAAAATGATGTACTTATTCTTATTTAACGAATTCTTGCATTTAGATAATTGTTTTTTATAAACGAAGGATTGTTTTTCTACTTTTTTAGCTAAATTAATTACCTTTTTATTTTTTTTATAATTCTTGAAGTTTCCCCAGCCCTCATGATAAGCAACGTACTGTTTGAAAGCATCTTGTTTAGAAATTTTTAAAATTGACTCAGTTTTATTAGTATACCAGCCAATAAAATCAACACTGTCCTTAAATCTTACTCTAGTTGCTAATTTATTTCCTGTTTCTTTTTTATATTGTTCCCAAGTTCCTTTTACCGCTTGAGAATACCCAAAAGAACTTGAGGGTCTTTTAAAAGGAATTACCTTAAAAATTTTTTGTCTTGGTGGTTTAGCCAACCAGTCAAAATCGGACTCCATTTTTATAATTGCTAACTGAATATAAATAGGTGTCCCCCATTTTTGTTCTGTTTTTTTTGCATATTTGTACCAAAAATATCTTTCATCAAAAATTGAACAACTATTAGAGGCATTTTTTGGAATCGACGAGCACGCTGTAAAAAAAAGAAATATAAAGATTATAATTTTATTAAAATTTTTTTTATCATTTTTTGAATTATAAAAATAATTATATATTTGATAAAAAAAATAAACTATCAAAACTCCCAAAATATTTCCAAATAAATCTGTAAATTCAAACCCTCTATTTGGAATTATAATATGTAATATTTCTAAAAATACAGAAATTGAAAATAAATATATAAATAAATAATTTAGTTTTTGATTTTTGTAAGAAATATAACCTAAAATAGACAATGCCATAAAAGCATAAACATGATTAGAAGAAACAATAAAATCTAAAGTAATTTGTGGTTGCAAACCTGCATTACCATATAAAAACCAACCTAATATACTACCAGGAAATACATAAAGAGTAATTAACACAATATTGGCGATATAAAAAAGTATTTTAAGATATGGAAAAAAAATTTTAAACATATATTAAGAATTTATTTATATTAAAATACTAATTAAAGTAATGAATTATTTAATATTAGTTCGACATGGTCAAAGTGAATGGAATCTTGAAAAAAGATTTACTGGCTGGGTTGATGTTGATTTAACAGAAAATGGTAAATTAGAGGCAGAAAAAGCTGGCTATTTAATTAAAAAAAAGAATATATCAATTGATCAATATTATTCCTCGCTTCAATTAAGAGCAAATAATACCTTAAAAATAATTCAGAGAGTTTTGAATGATAAAAAAGATTTTATTAAGGCCTGGCAAATAAATGAGAGACATTACGGAGCTTTAACAGGATTAAACAAGATAGAAATGAGCAGTAAAATTGGTGAAGATAAAGTATATGAATTTAGAAGATCTTGGGAAATAAAACCTGATCCCCTAAGCAAAGAAAGCCCTTATCACCCAATTAATATTGATGCTTATAAAAATGTGCCTAAAGAAAATATACCTGATACTGAGTCTTTAAAAGATACTTATGAAAGAGTAATCAAGTTTTATAACAAAGAAATTAAAAACAAATTAAAAAATAAAAATATTCTTATTTCAGCCCATGGAAACTCTATAAGAGCTTTATGCAAATATTTATTTAAATTGGATCATGATCAAATCTCTAAATTAGAAATACCTACTGGAAATCCTTTATTGATCGAACTAAATGATAAATATGAAATCAAAAATTGTGAATATCTAGATAAAGAAAGAACTAAAGATCTTCTAGTTTTTTAAAGATTTCCAAATTAGTCAAATGGTAAAATTTATTTAAACTTTCAAAACCATATAATTCATTTTTCTTTAATAAGCTTTCCCAAATTTCCATAATAGAAAAGTTTTCTACTTTATAACCATTAAATAAATTTTTATTCAAAATCTGACATCCGGTAAAAATAAAATTTTTAGGTTTTTTTTTATCTAACAAATTTTTTTTTAATTCAAAATCACCCATAAGATTTTGGTCAAAACTCAATTCTTTTTTAACAACTAAAAGTATGTTGTTCATTTTATTTGAAAAATAAAAATTTTGCATTTTATTAATTTCAGAAGCATATTTCTCACTCCAAAATGTATCTGGATTTAATACTAAAAAATCATTATCTTTACAGTGTTCAGTCATATTTAGTATTCCTCCACCAGTATTCAAAATTTTTTTTTTCTCTCTTATTATTTGAATGTTTACTGGAAAATTTTTATTATTAACAAAATTGTAAAACTCATCACTTAAATAGAATGTGTTAAGGAGAATTTTTTTTACTCCAAGTTTCACAACTGTATTGATGCAATTCTCTAATAAAGTGACATTGTTAATTTTTAAAAGTGGTTTTGGCGTTTTTAAAGTTAAAGGGTTTAATCTTTTGCCAAATCCCGCACATAATATTAATGCTGTATTTATTTTCATTCAATTTTTCCTTTAAAGTTATTAATCAAAAGATTTTTTAAATCTAAAAATATTTTATTTTCATTCACTCTTGTATTAATTAAAGTCCAAGTATAAGGGATTAAATTTAAATATCTTTTTTTTCCATCCCTTATTGCAAGTCTAGTAAATATTCCAATTACTTTTAAATTCCTTAGAACTGATAATATTTCAAAATCATTTTTAAATTTTTTTTTATCTAATTTTTTTTGTTTTTGAATATAAAGTTTATAAATTCTATTCTTTAATGATTTTGAAGTTTTAAATCTAACATCATCAATTAAAGATGCCACATCATAAGCTCTATTTCCTAATAATGCATCCTGGGAGTCTATTACTCCAATTTTATTTTTTACCAACATTAAATTCGAAATATGAAAATCTCTATGAACAAAAACATTATTTTTTAATTTAAGATTTTCGGATAAACTTTTTATTATTTTTTTAAATTTTTTTGTAAATTTTTTTCTATTATTTTTTGATAATTTTTTTTTTAAGTACCATTCACAAAATAAATTAGCTTCTTTAATTAAAACTTCTTTATTATATTTTGGAATTATGTATGTTTTATTTTTGAAATTTTTAGCACTTTTATCTTTTATGTTTTGTATTTTATTTAAAATTTGAATTACTTTTTTAAAATAAAATAATTTATTACTTTTTTTCTTAATCAAAATTTTAAAAATTGTATCATCACCAAAATCTTCAATTTCAATAAAATTTTTACTGTAATTTTCTTTATATAAATTTGGTGCCAAAACCTTATTTTTGATTAAAATTTTATTAATTGCATCGTAAACTAGAAGATTTTTATTTTTCTCTTTTTTTGAAAAAACCACAATTGAGGAATTATTTCCACAATTTCTTCTAAAAAATTTACGATGTGATGCATCACCTTTTATTTTCTTTAAATTTTTCATCAAAAAATTAAAGATCTAATCCTTTAACGTGAACAAATCTTTTTTCATAGTTTTCTTCATATTCAAAAATAAACTCTATCAAATTTTCAGGTTTTTCTTTAATTATTTGTGGCCATTCAATGAGTGTAATTGTGTTTTTTTTTTCTGTGAATAAATCTAAATTTTTTAACTCTTCATTAGATTTCAGTCTAAATAAATCATAGTGATTTATCTTTGTTTTACCAATTTGATACTCATTTAATAAGTTGAATGTAGGGCTTGTGACTTCAATTTGTTTTAATTTGTTTGCTCTTTGAAACTCTTGAATTAAGTATTTAATGAAAGTTGTTTTGCCAACCCCCATTTCTCCATGGAAAAAAACTATATCACCGTGTTTAATTTTTTTAGAAATTTTAACTGCTAATTCTTCTGTTTTATTTTCTGAAGATAGATCTATTTTAACACTGCTAGTAGCGGTAGGCATTAGGTTTAAATGGACCTTTTACTCCAACGCTAATATAGTCCGCTTGTTCTTTGGATAATTTTGTCAACTTTGCTCCTACCTTTTTAAGATGAAGAGTTGCGACTTTCTCATCTAAATGTTTTGGCAATACATAAACTTTATTTTCATAATTTTTATAATTATTCCAAAGTTCTATCTGAGCAATAACTTGGTTTGTAAACGATGCACTCATTACAAAACTAGGATGGCCAGTTGCACACCCTAGGTTTACTAGTCTTCCCTCAGCTAAAAGAATTATTCTTTTTTTACTGGGCAGTTCTATTTCATGTACTTGAGGTTTAACTTCAGTCCACTTATAATTTTTTAATGCCTCAACTTGAATTTCATTATCAAAATGTCCAATATTACATAAAATAGCTCTATCCTTCATATCTCTCATATGGTCTGCTGTAACGATGTCTTTATTTCCTGTGGCAGTTACAACAATATCAGCCTTACCTATAGCTTCATCCATTAAAACTACCTCGTATCCTTCCATTGCTGCTTGAAGAGCACAAATGGGATCCGCTTCAGTAACTAAAACCCTTGCACCACTTTGTCTTAATGATGCTGCACTGCCTTTTCCCACATCACCAAATCCTGCGACTATTGCTATTTTTCCTGACATCATCACATCAGTAGCTCTCCTTATTCCATCAACTAAACTCTCTCTACATCCGTATAAATTATCAAATTTTGATTTGGTAACTGAATCGTTAACATTAATTGCAGGAAGTAAAAGTGATTTATCTTTTTCCATTTTGTTTAAAGCCTTAATTCCTGTTGTTGTTTCCTCTGAAACACCTTTTACATCTTTTAGTAAATCTTTATATTCATTGTGCATAATTGCTGTCAGATCACCTCCATCATCTAACAACATATTTGGTTTCCAATCTTTTTTACCAACAATTGTTTGTTTAATACACCATAGGTATTCTTCCTCTGTTTCACCTTTCCACGCGTATACGGGAATACCTGCTTTTGCGATAGCAGCGGCTGCATGATCTTGGGTTGAAAAAATATTACATGAAGACCATCTTACTTCTGCACCTAAATCTACTAGTGTTTCTATTAATACAGCTGTTTGAATCGTCATATGCAAACAACCGATAATCTTTGCACCTTTTAAAGGTAGTTTTCCAGAGTACTCCTCCCTTAAAGCCATTAATCCTGGCATTTCACTTTCTGCTATCGAAATTTCTTTTCGTCCAAATTCTGCTTGGGATATATCTTTTACTTTAAAATCTTCCATGGTGGGTCTTCTAGCAATAAAGAATTAATTAATCAATAGCACTATTTACGCTTTAGGGAATATAATCTCCATACTTGCACCTTTTTGATCTAATCTATTGGACGCTTTAATTGTAGCGTTATGTAAATCAACTAAATTTTTAACGATGTTTAAACCTAACCCTGAATGTTGCCCAAACTTATCAGGTCTATTACTATAAAACCTATTAAATATTTTATTTGTGTCTTTTTCTTTGAAACCTCCCCCTTCATCTAAAATATTCACGATTACTTTATTGTCATGTGTTTTTGACACATTAACTACCACTTCCTTGTTATCCTCACTAAAAGAAACTGCATTATCTAAAAGATTTGCAATTATCTGTTCAATTCTGTTCTCAATACCATTAATTAAATATTTTTTATTTTTATCATTTTTATAAGAAATTTGAATTCCTCTCTTTAATCTATAAACATTATTAAAATCATCTACAACTGATTTTATAATCGGCTCAATATCTAGTTTTTTTATTTTTTCCTTACTCAGTGCCACTTCATCTTTAAGTATTTGTGAATAATCTGTGATTAATCTTTCTATTCTTTGAACATCATGACTTAATATATTAATTAGTTTTATTCTTTGATTAATATCATTTGTATCATGTAAAATTTCAGAGGCACTTTTTAAAGATGCAAGAGGATTTCTAATTTCGTGTACAAGGTCAGTAGAAAAATTTTCTGCATGTGAAATTCTTTTTTGCAATTCAGATGTCATATCATCTAAGGAGTTTGAAAGAAGTCCCAGCTCATCATTTCTTAGCTTTAATGAGTCAATATTAGTAGTTTTTGAATTTTTATTCTTAATTGTTTTTGTATAACTTACTAAATTTTTTATAGGTTTAAGAAAATATTTATTTAAAACAAATGAAAAAATTAATATAACCATTCCAACTGCAATAGCAGTTCTAATTATAAATGTTTTTCTCTCATTAATTGCAGCTTTAATATCATTTGCATTTTCAGTAATAGCTAAATAACCTATATTTTGTCCATTCCGCATTACATTTTTGATTGTTGTTAATTCAAATTTATTGAATCCCTCTTGAGTAAAAGTGAAATGAATACCAAAATTTTTAGAACCAGCATAATTTAACAATACATCATTTAACGAAACAGAATTATCGTTTCCGATATTAATATTTTTTTTTTCAGTAATTTCTTTTGTTTTTTTTTCATTCAAAATTTCTAATTCAACTGTATCAAGTCTTTTTGAAAATGATCTAGGATCAAGATCTAAGGTGTCAGTATCTCCAACTAAATTTAATTGGTTGTCAAAAAAAATTACTCTATCGAGATTTTGAAAAAGAAATCTTGTGGAGAATAGGAAGCTTCTTATATCTTCTTCAATAAATTTAACATTCAATCTAGTTAAATTATCTATTGTATTATTTATTACTTCGATGTGATTTGAAGATTTCTTCTTAATTAAATTTGGTTGAACATTATTAATATAGACAAATGTAAATAAACCAAAAATAGTAAAAAAAATTGTATTTATAAATAGAAATTTTTTAAGGATAGATAAATTTTTAAGTACATTGTTGAACATCAGCTAACATTCCACCTATATCCACTTCCATATCTTGTTTCAATAGCTGAAAATTCAGGATCAACCTTTTTGAATTTTTTTCTTATTCTTTTTACATGACTATCAATCGTTCGATCCTCAATGTCTGTATCTTCCCTGTAAGCTATATCCATTAGCTGAGCTCTTTCCTTGATAATTCCTGGTCTCTTTGCTAATTCTTTAACTAACAAAAATTCTGTAGTTGTTAATTTATCTGGTAACTGTTTACCATTCCATTCACATTCTAACTGCGAAGGATCCAATTTTAACTTTCCATGGGAAATAATACTTTTATTTTCCTCTATAGTATCCTTTGTATCTTTTTTTCTAAGTTGAACTCTAATTCTCTCAATTAATACTTTAATTGAAAATCCTCCAGATTTTTTAACAAAATCATCAGCACCTAATTTTAAACCAAGTAATTCATCAATTTCATCATCTTTAGATGTAAGGAAAATAACAGGGAGTGAAGTTTTTTTTCTTAATTTTTTTAATAATTCCTCTCCATCCATTTTTGGCATCTTAATGTCTATTACTGCTAAATCTGGTGGTGTTCTAGTAAGACCTATTAATGCACTTTCTCCATCAATATAAGTTTGAACATTAAACCCTTCTTTTTCCAAAGCAATACTAAGACTAGTTAAAATGTTTCTATCGTCATCTATTAAAGCAATTGTTTCTTTATACATACATGAGTATAAAAATACTAAATTGTTCTAATTTGGGCAATCTAATTAAAGTTAATGCAGCTTACCCCAGTTATCTGCAGTATTTAAATCCACAGTCAAAGGTATAGAAAAAGAATGTTGTTCACTTTCAGATACACTGGCCATTTCTTCAATGATTATTTTACTGATTCTTTTTGCCTCAGCTTTTGGTGTCTCAAAAATTAGTTCATCATGTATTTGAAGTAGCATTTTTGTGGTCTGATTTTTTTTCTCATTTAACCTTTTATCCAATCTAATCATTGCTAATCTCATAATTTCTGATGCAGATCCTTGAATAGGAGCATTAATTGCTGCACGCTCTTGAAAATTTCTGATATTATAATTTTTATCATTTATGCTCACAAAATGTGATTTCCTCCCAAAAATATTATTTACATAACCACTTTTTCTGCAAAACTTTATTGTCTCATCCATATAAACTTTAATTTCTGGAAATTTCGAAAAATAAGAATTTAGAAATTCTTCAGCCTCATAATTTGATACATTGATTTGCTTAGCTAATCCATACTGAGAAATTCCATAAATAATTCCAAAATTAATTGCTTTTGCTTTTCTTCTTTGATCTTGATTAACTTTTTTTATATCTACATTAAAAATTTGGCTTGCAGTGAGTGAATGAATATCTTCATTATTTTTGAAAGCTTTTTTTAAACCTTTAACATCTGCTAGATCTGCTAAAATTCTCATCTCAATTTGATTATAATCTGCAGAAATTAAAACATGATCTTTTTTAGCTATAAAGGCTTTTCTAATATCCTTGCCATCTTCAGATTTAATTGGAATATTTTGTAAATTTGGATCACTAGAAGCTAATCTTCCTGTATTAGTCGCTGCAAGCAAAAATGATGTATGAACTCTTTTTGTTTGATGATTAATATGCTCTGGCAAAGTGTCTGAATAAGTGTTTTTTAATTTTGAAACCTGTCTCCAATCTAAAACTAATTGTGGAAATTTATGTCCCTTAAAAGCAAGATCTTCTAATACAGACGCGCTTGTGGCAAAACTTCCTTTTTTGGTTTTTTTAAGGTCTGCAATTTTAAGATCATTATACAAAATTTCTCCAAGTTGTTTTGGTGAAGCAATATTAAATTCTTTTTTAGATAATTTAAAAACCTCTTTTTGAATTTTTTCAATTTTTTTTTCAAATTTTGATGATAAAATTTTAAGAAACTCATTATCAATTTTAATACCTTCAATTTCCATAAAAGCTAAAATATTTATCATAGGTTTTTCAAAAAATTCGTAAATGTTTACCATCTTCTCATCTTTCAATCTTTTAAGAAATTTTTTATATAATCTATAAGTTATGTCTGCATCCTCAGCTGCATAATCCTTTGCTTTTTCAATATCGACCTCACTAAAATTTATTTGTTTTTTTCCTGTTCCTACCAAATCTTTAAAAGAAATAGTTTTATGATTTAAATGAATTTCAGATAGAGTATCCATGTTATGTCTATTTTTTCCTGCATCGAGAACATATGACATAAGCATTGTATCTTCCATCGATGAAACATTTATTCCATTTTTAAATAGTACAATGAAATCAAATTTGATGTTTTGACCTATCTTTTTAATGCTCGGATCCTCAAGTAAAGGTTTAAGTTTTTTTAAAACTATCTCTTTGCTTATTGATTTGTTTGAGTCATGACCAATAGGTATATAGCAGGCTCTACCAATTTTAGTACTTAAAGAAACTCCAATTAAATCTGCAAGATGAGGATCTAATGAACTTGTTTCAGTATCTACAGCAACTTCTCCAATTTCTTCTGCTTCCTTTATCCATTTATCAATTTCCTTAGAGTTTTTAACTAAATGATAATCTTTTTTATTTATTGTTTTTTGCTTTTCTGTAGCTCCT
>JGI20155J14468_10000430_pt1 | contig 34397 bp, 33 predicted proteins | sample COG_05_FD_14468 | JGI IMG/M metagenome (IMG submission 14468) | reverse complement strand
GAAGTTTTTCTTGATTTCGAGAGTTATGTAGACCAAATCGATGTCACTAAGATTAGTCAAAATATTCCTGAATCTCTTGTGGATTCAAAGGCTGTAGAGTGGATAGAGGCAGTTTTGACTAAGGGGTTAATGACAGATATTATGCTGACAACACGCTTTAACATGTCGGGTGAGATAGAGTCTCCAAATACTAAATTCTCAGCAAATCTTAATGGCGCCACAATTAATGCAGATCCAAACTGGCCATCTATAGAAAATATTAATGCTAAAGTAAATTTTTCAAATGATTACCTCAAGATTGTTGGAAATCAAGCGAGTGTTGAGGATATTGATTTAAGTTATCTCAGTATTACTTCAAGAGATTTTAATCAGCCAGATTCGACTTTGTCTCTAAATGCAAGATTTAACTCTGAGAGCATGAAAATAGAGGAGTTCATCAAGAAATCTTCAGTTTCTGAGAAAATAAAATCCTATCTTGATGAGTTTGAGTTGAAAGGTAAACTTTGGGGTAATATCAACATGATTGTTCCTATCAAAGGAGATAATGATCAAAAACTCAAGTTAAGTTTTGATATGTTCGCCTCTGATAATTCATTAAGTCTTTTGGATGGAAAACTCAAAATAGATGAGTTTAATTCTCAGATACTATATAGCGATGGACTTATTAGAACNAAAGGGAGAGGCTTAATTGGTGAAGAACTTTTTCAAATCTCACTGAATCCAAAGGATTGGATTAATGAACAAAAGTCAGGGTTAAGAGTCAAGTTAAGCCACTTAAAAACTGCAACAGATGCCTACATTAGTCAAAGTGGTAATGAACAATGGAGCAGCANCATTAGCTCAGAAAATATAAATGCCAAACTAGGAATTTTGACTGATGATGAGGGTAAATACCTAGTTAATCTTAATGATCTAAACGTAACTAACTTGGACAGTATTGATAAATTGGAATTGTCTCCCAAAATCTTTCCAAGCTTTCATTTATCATCAAAAAACTCAAAGGTAAATGATCAAGAGATCCCAAATTTTGAAGCTGACCTGATAAGCCATGAATATGTCATGGAAATCAAAAATTTAGTCTTTGAGAATATTGGACTTACTGATGAAGACCTAGTTTTTAATGGAAGTTGGCTNAATGGTAAAACTGCTTTAAGAGCTAAAGCATCAAATGACAACTTGTCAAGCTTCCTGAAAAAATTTGGAGTTGACGAACCTGTCATTGGAGGAAGCTTTAATGTTGACTTAAGGCTCTATTGTAATTGCGAGCCTTGGGAGGCCTCTTTAGAAAAAATAACAGGATATATGCAAGCAGATGTTGCAGAAGGGGTTTTCACTAATCAAGATCCTAATCTTTTCAAATTACTCTCTTTTATTAACTTAGAGTCAATTGCTAAAAGACTGAGGCTTTCAAGGAATGAACTCAGAGAGCAAGGCTACGTATATGATCAAATCAATGCTAAATTGATTTTTAATCAGGGAGTTGCAAAGGTTGACTATTTTTTAGTAGAGAGTGAGGAGAGTGATATTGAGTTGACTGGCAGTGTTGATGTAATAAAAAGAGACTATAATTTAGCGGCTAATGTGCAGCCTGCACTAGCTGATACTATTCCTTTGGCCACCTACTTGGCCGGAGGCGGTCTTGCTGGACTTGGAGTTTGGGCTGCTGATAAGATGCTGTTTGGTGGGGAGGTAATGAGCGGCCTTCTGGATAATGCCATTGAAGTAACCTTTATAATATCCGGACCCTGGTCTGAGCCAATTATTGAACAAATAGAAGGAGTAAAAGTTTTATGATTAATCAACTACTCAATGATCACAAAATAAATGAAACCGAAGTGTTTAATTTACTTAGCTCCATGTCTGAAAATGGCGCTGATTATTCAGATTTATTTTTTCAACACTCTATCGCAGAGTCATGGGTTCTTGATGAAGGAATCGTTAAAGATGGCTCATATAATATTACTCATGGCGTTGGGGCCAGATGTGTATCAGGGGATCAAACAGGCTTTTCATTTTCTGATGACCTCAATTTAAAGGCCATTAAAGGAGCTGTGAATTTTGCAAAAGGTATTTCAAATAATAAATCCAACAAACCACCTACAATATTGAAGACTACTAATTATCCTTCTAAATATGCTGCAACAAGCCCACTCGATAGTTTGTCATCTAAGCAAAAAGTAGATTTATTGAGGCAGATTGACTCAATGGCAAGAAAAGAGCCAAAAGTGGTTCAGGTTAATGCTTCCCTATCTGGCGCCTACACTGAAGTATTGATTGCCTCAACTGATGGAGTTTACCAAGTTGATTGTAGGCCGATGGTTAGAGTCAATGTCTCAGTAATTGTTGAGCACAATGGCAGGATTGAGCAGGCCTCAACAGGTGGTGGAGGGAGATATGATTATAGTTATTTTGCTAAAAACTCATTGGCTGAAGCCTACACTAAAGAAGCCATTCGATTAGCTTTGGTTGCGCTTGATTCTAAAGATGCTCCAGCTGGAAAAATGCCAGTCATACTTGGTTCTGGATGGCCTGGAGTCCTCTTACATGAAGCTATAGGGCATGGACTTGAAGGGGACTTTAACCGAAAGGGAAGTTCTGTCTTTAGCGATAGAATTGGTGAAAAAGTGGCGAGTGAAAAGTGCACCATTGTTGATAATGGCACAATAGAAAATCGACGAGGGAGTTTAACGATTGATGATGAGGGCACACCTACCCAAGAGACCACTCTAATTGAAAATGGATTGCTTAAGGGCTACATGATGGACAAAATGAATGGCCGACTGATGAATAAGCCGAGCACCGGAAACGGTAGACGTGAATCATACGCACACATTCCAATGCCGCGGATGACCAACACCTACATGCTTAACGGAGAGGACAAATTTGAGGATATGATTGCATCAGTTGATGATGGAATTTATGCAAAAAACTTTGATGGTGGCCAAGTTGATATCACCTCTGGCAAGTTTGTATTTTCAGCCAATGAGGCATACTTAGTTAAAAATGGAAAAATCACTACACCCATTAAGGGTGCCACACTTATTGGTTCAGGGGATGAAGTGCTACATCAAATTTCAATGGTAGGCGATGACTTAAAACTCGATCCAGGTATCGGTGTTTGTGGTAAAGATGGTCAAAGTGTTCCAGTTGGTGTAGGACAACCAAGCCTAAAAGTAGACACCCTGACTGTAGGCGGAACTCAGCTGTAATCTTCTACCTTTTACGTTAAATTAAGTACTTTTTAACTGGCTGTTTTCCGATAATCTTGTTATAATATTGCGCTGTTTAGTTGAGGATAAACAATGCTCGAAAATTATTTACCAATTATCGTATTTATTTTCCTAGGGATTGCCTTTGGAGTAGGCCTAACAGTCGTAGGCTACCTCCTTGGACCTAGCGATCCGAGCGATGAAAAAAACTCACAATTCGAGTGTGGATTTCCAGCTTTTGATGATTCAAGGATGCACTTTAACATTCGTTATTATCTCGTTGCGATTTTGTTTGTTCTTTTTGACCTTGAGGTTGCCTTTTTTATTCCATGGGCAGTAGTTCAGGCTGATCTTGGATGGTTTGGCTTTATTTCGATGTCTATATTTTTACTACTTCTTGTAGTTGGGTTTATTTTTGAGTGGAAAAAAGGGGCTTTAGAGTGGGAATAACAAGGAGTCACCATGGCAATTGAAGGCTTAATGAAAGAAGGCTTTGTCACGACCTCGCTAGACAAGGTTATTAATTGGGCAAGAACAGGCTCACTATGGCCGATGACTTTTGGCCTAGCTTGTTGTGCTGTTGAGATGATGGAGGCCGGTTCATCAAGATATGACCTCGATCGCTTTGGTATAGTTTTTAGACCAACTCCTCGTCAATCAGACCTAATGATTGTTGCTGGAACACTCACTAACAAGATGGCTCCTGCCCTTCGAAAGGTTTATGATCAGATGCCAGAACCAAAGTATGTTTTGTCAATGGGCTCTTGTGCAAATGGAGGGGGTTATTACCACTACTCTTATGCAGTAGTGAGGGGCTGTGATCGAATTGTTCCAGTTGATGTTTATGTGCCTGGTTGTCCTCCAACAGCTGAAGCACTTCTTTACGGGATTCTTCAATTACAGGACAAAATTCGAAGAACTAATACAATTGCTCGAACCTAATAAATGAAAGAACTAAAGCAAAAATTATCCAAGGCCTTTGGTAAAAAAAATGTGAGTGAGTCATTGAATGAGCTTACATTGGTTATCTCTAGTGAAGATATTATCGAGGTTTGTCAGAAATTAAAAGATGAGTTTCAGTTCGAAATTTTGATGGATCTTTGTGGTATTGATTATCTTACTTATGGAGAGTCTGACTGGAATGGTAACGCCAGTTCATCTGGATTTGGTAGAGCTCGGCAGGCACAAAAATCGACCAACCAAAAAGACCAGCGTTTTGGAGTAGTTTACCACCTGCTTTCTGTTTCAAACAATCAGAGATTACGAGTGAAAGCCCTTCTCTCATCTGAGAACTTGATGATTCAATCTGTAACTAAGATTTGGAACTGTGCTGACTGGTTTGAAAGAGAAGCTTTTGACCTATTTGGTATTTTATTTGAAAACCATAATGACTTAAGAAGGATATTGACAGATTATGGCTTTGTTGGTCACCCCCTCAGAAAAGACTTCCCGATGATCGGTGAAGTTGAAATGCGTTATGACGAGGAATTAGGAAGGGTGGTATATGAGCCGGTAAGTATTGAGCCTAATGTGAATGTTCCTAGAGTGATAAGGAAGTAAATATGTCTGAAATGAAAAACTACACTCTTAACTTTGGGCCTCAGCATCCTGCTGCACACGGCGTTCTCAGACTAATTCTTGAGCTGGATGGAGAAGTCGTTGAGAGAGCTGATCCCCACATTGGATTATTGCATAGAGGTACAGAAAAATTAGCTGAGTCGAAGCCATACAACCAATCGATTGGATATATGGATCGACTTGATTATGTATCTATGATGTGTAATGAGCACGCGTATGTGATGGGCATTGAAAAAATGCTAGGAATTAAAGTCCCTGAGCGTGCAGAATACATCAGAGTCATGTTTGATGAAATCACAAGAATAATGAACCATTTGATGTGGGTCGGCACGCATGCTCTAGATGTTGGTGCGATGAGTGTCTTTCTTTATGCTTTCCGTGAACGCGAAAACCTTATCGATTGCTATGAAGCAGTGAGTGGCTCTAGAATGCATGCGACTTATTATAGGCCAGGAGGAGTCTACAGAGACTTGCCGGACAAGATGCCGCAGTACCTAGAATCCAAATTAAGATCGAAGGAAAAACTCAAAGAAATTAATGAAAATCGACAGGGCTCGCTACTTGATTTTATTGATGATTTTGCAAAAAATTTTCCAAAAAGTATCCAGCAGTATTCTGATCTTCTAACCGATAACAGAATTTGGAAACAAAGACTTGTCAATATTGCAGTTGTCTCACCTGAAAGAGCTATGCAGCTTGGTTTTACTGGAGCCATGTTAAGAGGCTCAGGAGTCGAATGGGATATCCGTAAAAATGAGCCCTATTCTGTTTATGAAAAACTTGATTTCGAGATTCCTGTTGGTGTTACTGGCGATTGCTATGACCGGTACTTGGTTCGTATGGAGGAGATGCGTCAATCGACTCATATAATCAATCAATGTGTGGCCTGGCTGAAGGCAAATCCTGGCCCAGTCATGTCAGATGATCATAAAGTAACCCCTCCAGATCGTGAAGCAATGAAAGGAGATATGGAATCATTAATTCACCACTTTAAGTTATTCACTGAGGGTTATTGTTTGCCTGAGGGTGAGAGCTACACAGCGGTAGAAGCCCCAAAGGGCGAGTTTGGAGTTTATTTAGTTTCAGATGGGGCTAATAAGCCCTATAGAGTCAAGATAAGGGCGCCTGGTTTTGCCCATCTTGCGGCAATGGATGAAATGGCAAAGGGGCATATGCTATCTGATGTAGTAACCATAATTGGTTCTCAAGATATTGTTTTTGGTGAGGTTGATAGATGATTTCAAGTGAAGCAAAAAAAGAGATCGATTTTTGGGTTTCTAAATACCCAGAGGGACGTGAAAGTTCAGCTGTTATGCAGGCTTTGACGATTGTCCAAAAGGAGAATGGTGGAAGCTTAAATCCTGATCTTATCAATGAGGTTGCTGAGTACCTAGAGATGCCAGCAATCAGCGTTCAAGAGGTCGCGACATTTTATGAAAACTATAATCATAAGCCTGTCGGTAAGCATGTGGTGCGTTTCTGCCATAACATTTCATGCATGCTTAATGGATCTGATGAGTTAATTTCATATTTAGAAGAAAAGTTAGAAGTAAAAACAGGCCAAGTCAGTAAAGATGGTTTGGTCAGTGTGAAGAAGGTTGAATGTTTAGGGGCTTGTGTAGGAGGACCAATGTGTCAAATTGGTGATCAATATTACGAGCATTTAACTAAAGAAAAATTAGACAACATTTTGGAAGATTTAACATGAATGAAGTTTGCTTTAAAAACCTAGATAAAGAAAACCCCGCAAGTTTTGCAACTTATGAGGCAAACGGCGGATACAAAGTTTGGCGTAAAATCCTCAATGGAGAGCTTACTCCTGATGATATCATCTCAGAATTAAAAACCTCTGGACTAAGGGGTCGTGGCGGTGCTGGCTTTCCAACAGGCCTAAAGTGGAGCTTTATGCCACGAAATCAAGAGGGACAGAAATATGTCGTTTGTAACTCTGACGAAGGTGAGCCTGGTACCTGCCATGACCGTGACATTCTCAGATACAACCCTCACTCAGTGATTGAGGGGATGGCCATTGCTGGTTTTGTGATGAATGCAACGGTAGGCTACAACTATATTCGTGGCGAATTTATGGAGCCCTATTACCGCTTTGAAGAGGCACTTAAAGATGCATATAAGGCAGGCTTGCTTGGAAAGAATATTCAAGGAAGTAATATTTCTTATGACCTTTATACTCACCTTGGCGCTGGGGCTTACATCTGCGGTGAAGAGACGGCGCTTTTAGAATCCCTTGAGGGTAAAAAAGGCCAGCCAAGATTTAAGCCACCTTTTCCAGCCAATGTTGGATTATTTGGCAAGCCAACAACCATTAATAATACTGAGACCTTTGCCTCGGTGCCAGAAATACTATCTAGGGGTGGACAATGGTTTGCTGACTTAGGAGTTGAAAATTCTGGAGGAACCAAGTGTTTTTCTGTGACTGGGAATGTAAAAAATCCTGCAAATTTTGAAGTGCCTATGGGCACTCCTTTTTCTAAATTACTAGAACTGGCTGGGGGCTTAAAAGAGGGTCGTAAACTCAAAGCAGTAATCCCTGGAGGATCATCAACACCTCTTTTACCTGCTGATACCGCAATGAAAATGACTATGGATTATGACAGCATTGCAAACGCAGGATCAATGCTCGGCGCTGGATCCGTTATAGTGATGGATGATACAACATGTATGGTCAAAACTTTAACCCGCCTGGCTCACTTTTATTATGATGAGTCTTGTGGTCAGTGCACTCCTTGCAGAGAGGGAACTGGTTGGCTTTACAGAATGCTTCAAAGGATTCTCGATGGGAATGGTCAAGAAGAAGACCTAGATCTGCTCTTATCTGTTGGAGAAAAAATAACTGGTAACACGATTTGTGCACTTGGAGATGCAGCAGCAACTCCAGTTGAAAGTTTTATCAAGCATTTTAGAGAAGAGTTTGAATACTACATACAGAACGGCAAGAGTATGGTGGAAGAAGAGCATAACTTGATTGAGGAAGTGGCAAGTGTCTGAAATTGAAATTGAAATTGATGGCAATCTAGTCAAGGCCAACCAAGGTGATTCTATCATCAGTATTGCTGATAGAGAAGGTATAGACGTCCCTCGATTTTGCTACCACAAAAAGCTATCCGTTGCTGCAAACTGCAGAATGTGTTTGGTCGATGTTGAAGGTATTCCCAAGGCACAGCCCGCATGTTCAACTCCTGCAGCAAACGGCATGAAAATTAACACAAAAAATGACAAGGCTAAGTTTGCACAAAAAGCTGTCATGGAGTTTTTGCTTATTAATCACCCATTGGATTGCCCGATTTGTGATCAAGGTGGTGAGTGTGAACTTCAAGATGTAGCCATGGAGTATGGATCAGATGTCTCAAAATTTAATTTAGGTAAGAGAATCGTTCCTGACAAAGGCATTGGGGCTCTTATCCAAACCGATATGACTCGTTGTATCCACTGTACTAGGTGCGTCAGATTTGGAGCTGAAGTTGCAGGAATTGTTGAGATGGGTGGAACAGGAAGGGGTGAGGACGTCAAAATTGAACCTTTCCTTACTGAAGGAATACAGTCAGAATTATCAGGCAATATGATTGATGTTTGCCCAGTTGGAGCTTTGACCTCAAAGCCATTTAGATATGAGGCAAGAACATGGCAAATGAATGCAGTCCAGAGTGTTGCTCGCCATGATTTAGTTGGATCAAATATATACACTCAAACCTACAGAGGCAAAGTAAAGAGAGTTGTTGCAAGGGATAATGAACTTGTAAATGAAACTTGGATTTCTGACCGAGATCGTTTTTCTTATGAAGGCCTAAACCATGAAAGCCGTGCGCTAAAACCTAAAATTAAAATCGACGGTCAGTGGCAAGAATCTGGCTGGCAAGAGGCCCTTCAGTTTGCGGTTGATGGAATCAAAAATAACGCAAAAAAACCTGATCAATTCGGTGTTTTGGCATCAAAAAATTCATCATTGGAAGAGTTCTACCTGATGCAAAAATTAGCGCGCCAGTTTGGCTCGGAAAATATAGACTTTAGATTAGACCAGTCTCAGTTAAGTAGCGGTAGTTCATTAGAGTCATCAATATCTTTGGCAGAAATTGAATCAATTGATCATGCACTAATTGTTGGGTCGTATACCCGACTGGAGCAACCGATGATTAATCATCGCATTAGAAAAGCGACTTTAGGTGGTGCATCTGTCAATACAATGAATAGTAAAAACTTTGATTTTAATTTCAAAACAAAATGTGACGCATTGATATCGCCCCAAAAACTATACTCAGAGCTTCAATCTGTCCTCAAAGCAATCCTATTAAAAATAAATAAAGATATTCCGAATGAATTATCCAAGGCCAGTCCCAGTGAAATTCACAACGCAATTGCGGATGACTTAATTGAATCCAAAAATGGAGTGATTGTTTTTGGAGAGCATCTTAATAGCAATCCAAATTCGCTAGCAATTACAAACATCATTGCGAAAATTGCAATGACAACTGACTTGAAAATTGCAAATTTAACTCTATCAGGTAACTCACATTCGGCTGAAAGGGCTAACTTTATTCCATCTGATCAAGGCATGAATGCGATTTCAATGTTTAATGACAATTCCAAGGCTTTCATGTTGATGGATGTGGACTGTGAGTACGACTTTTTTGACTCCCAGCTTGCATCTGATTATTTTAATAAGGAAGATGTATTTGTTGTTGCCCTTAGCAGTTACGAAGGTAAAGCCTTACAAAGCAATGCAGATGTAATTTTGCCAATGGCATCTTTCTATGAGTCCTCTGGAACGCATATCAATTTTGATGGACTCGTCCAATCATTTAGCGCTTCAGTCAAAAGCCCAGGTGACTCAAAACCAGGATGGAAAATCATTAAAGTTTTGGCTGATTTACTAGATCTCAAGGGTTTTGATTATATTGATTCTACCCAGGTAAAAGATGAGGCACTTCAATCTTCCAAAGCAAAAACCAGTTTCGATGATGCCAATGTCCAGAGCGTTGATGATTCAGAAATAACGACTCATTGGCAGTATGCGCCTTATGCATCTGACAGTGTAACTCGAAGAGCGAAAGCGCTTCAGGATTCTAATATTGGTATGATTAATAGAGCCTATCTATCAAAAATGACTGCCCAAAAAATTGGCCTTAGAGATGATGATCTTTATTTGGGTGTGCCAGTTTCGATTCAAGAGAGTGTCGCTGAAGACTATGTTTTTGTTCACACAAATCAAGCTCGAAAGGCATAGGGGGTATTGATTATGTGGCAATCATTTGTAGACCTTACCCACCAGTTGATTCCTTGGTTTAATGGCAGTCTTGCAGACGTCTTAATTATTATCATCAAAGGTCTGGCTCTAATTTTTCCTCTAATCATAATGATGGCCTATATGACTTATGCTGAAAGAAAAGTAATCGGCTTCATGCAGCTTAGAATTGGCCCAAACAGGGTGGGCCCATTTGGCCTTCTTCAGCCCTTTGCCGATGTTTTTAAAATGCTATTTAAGGAAGTCATTTTTCCATCAAAGTCAAATATCTATCTATTCTTACTTGCTCCCATCTTAGCCTTTGTTCCTGCTGTTGCAGTCTGGGCAGTGGTCCCTTTAGGTGAGGACTTCTACATTGCTAATATTGATGTCAGCCTACTCTATGTAATGGCTATTGGTTCAGTTGGTGTATACGGTATTGTTTTGGCAGGCTGGGCATCAAACTCCAAGTATCCATTACTAGGAGCCCTAAGGAGCACAGCTTTATTAATATCTTATGAACTAGTGATAGGATTTGTCCTAGTCACAGTAGTCATGGTAGCGAGTTCAGTGAATCTGAATACAGTCGTTGAAAGCCAGTCGGGTGGAATTTTGAATTGGTATTGGATCCCGCTATTTCCCATGATGATTGTTTTCTGGATTGGAGCTTTAGTTGAAACTAACAGGGCGCCTTTTGACGTTGTCGAAGGTGAGTCAGAGATTGTTGGTGGAACGCATGTCGAATACTCCGGCATGCCATTCGCACTATTTTTTATGGCTGAGTATTTCAACATGATTTTCATGGCAATGTTGGCAGTGCTTATGTTTTTTGGTGGCTGGCACTCTCCCTTTGAGGGCATTCCATTCCTTGAGGGCTTATTTGAATTTGTTCCTGACTTAATTTGGCTTTTGGTCAAAATGAGTTTCTTTTTATTTTTGTATTTTTGGATTCGTGCCTCATTCCCTAGGTTTAGGTATGACCAAATTATGAGGTTATGTTGGAAAGTTTTCTTGCCACTAACAATTGTTTGGATTTTTGTTGTTGCTTTGATGACGCAATTAGGTATCGGACCTTGGTTTTAAGGAGATAGAGACATGAAGAAAAAATTAAAGAAATTAGTTGATGACTTTACTCTAGGTGAACTTCGAACAGGACTAAAGGTTACGAGTAAAGAGTTCGTAAACAAAAAAATCACTGTTCAATTCCCTGAAGAGAGAACTCCTATTTCACCAAGATTTAGAGGTCTTCATGCACTTCGTCGTTACCCAAATGGGGAAGAGCGCTGCATTGCTTGCAAGCTCTGTGAGGCAGTTTGTCCGGCAAATGCAATAACAATTGACTCTGAGATGAGGGAAGACGGGACCCGCAGAACAACCCAATACGATATCGATTTATTTAAGTGCATCTTTTGTGGTTTCTGTGAAGAAGCTTGTCCGGTTGATGCAATTGTAGAGACGCACATTTTTGATTATGCTTTTGAGTCAAGAGAAGGAAGCATTATTGACAAAAAAGGCCTATTAGAGATTGGTGATAAAAACGAAAGTGCTATTAGCAAGGCTAAAGAGGAAGACTCAAAATATAGATAAAGGGGATTATGGAATTTACTTCAATTTTATTTTATGTGTTCTCACTTTTTTTTGTGGGCAGCTCCTTGATGATGATTGTTTCAAGGAATACAGCTAAAGCAGCACTATGGCTGATCTTAACTTTTTTCAGTGCAGCAAGTCTATGGCTTCTTCTTGAGGCAGAGTTTTTAGCCATTACTCTCATATTGATTTATGTTGGTGCGGTGATGGTTCTATTTATGTTTGTAATCAAGATGCTTGATACAGAGGAGTCAACTCTTAGAGCCCAATTCACTCGCTATCTACCACTCGGTATTTTTGTTTCACTGGTTGTTATTGTTCAGATGGCACTGGTTTTAAATGCCGGACCATTCGATCTTGAAACAGTTGGCTTGCCAGAGCAGCATGGAGCGTCATACAGTAATATAACTTCAATCGCACAACAACTTTACACGATCTATGTTTATCCATTTGAGTTAGCTGCGATTCTTCTTCTGATTGCAATAATTGCAGCAATTACCTTGGTTCATAGAACTCAGGTGAACAGTAAAAAACAGAACATTGCTGAACAAATCAGTGTTCAGGCAAAGGATAGAATGAGATTTGCTTCAATTAACAAAAAACCCTCTAAGGAGTCCAAATGATCGCTCTCTCTGACTACCTGATTCTTAGCTCTATCGTTTTTTGTATTGGGCTTGCAGGTATTTTTATAAATAGAACAAACATTATTATGATTTTGATGTGTGTTGAGCTTATTTTGGCTGCTGTTAATACAAACTTCATAGCCTTCTCTTACTATGGCTCTGATCTATCGGGACAAATTTTTGTATTCTTTATTCTAACTGTGGCAGCTGCTGAGGTGGCTATAGGCCTTGCCATTTTGACTTTAATGTACAGAAATCGAGGCTCAATTGACATCGATGTCACCAACACTCTGAAGGGATAGTAATGCTTAATATCTATTTAATAATTGTTCTAGCCCCTCTTATTGGCTCAATAGTAGTAGGACTTGCAGGCAATCGATTAGGCAGAAAGTTATCCCACTCTATTACCATTCTGGGCGTAGCTATCTCGACTGTTCTGTCTCTATATGTATTCAATCACCACGTTCTTAATGATGGTGATATTTTTAACCAAAATATTTACACATGGATGCAAATTGGAGGCCTTAACATCAGTGTTGGATTCCTAGTGGATAACCTAACCTCAGTGATGCTGGTTGTAGTTTCATTTGTCTCCCTAATGGTTCATATCTATACGATAGGTTATATGCATGAAGACAAGGGCTACACTAAGTTTTTTAGCTATATCTCTTTATTCACATTTGCGATGTTTACGCTTGTCATATCAAACAACTTCATGCAGCTGTTTTTTGGCTGGGAGGCGGTCGGATTAGTATCCTACCTCTTGATTGGTTTTTGGCATCACAAAGAGTCAGCCATTGAGGCTAATCTTAAAGCTTTCCTAGTTAACCGCGTTGGAGATTTTGGATTTCTATTAGGTATAGCCCTTGTTCTTATGTTTTTTGGAACTCTTGACTACGCCGAAGCATTCAGCCAAAAAGACCAAATTATTGGACAAACCTTATTTGGCGTCTCTGCAATAACAGTTGTATGCCTTCTTCTATTTGTTGGAGCAATGGGAAAATCAGCTCAGGTGCCATTGCATGTCTGGCTTCCTGGATCAATGGAGGGGCCAACACCGATTTCAGCATTAATTCATGCTGCCACAATGGTCACTGCTGGCATATTTATGGTCTCAAGAATGTCACCGCTATTCGAGTTAAGTGATACGGCGTTAATGGTTGTTATGATTATTGGTGCAATCACTGCACTATTTATGGGCTTATTAGGCATTGTTCAAAATGACATAAAAAGAGTGGTTGCCTATTCCACCCTTTCACAGCTTGGCTACATGACCGTTGCCCTGGGTGTGAGCGCTTACTCCGTAGCAATATTTCATTTGATGACTCATGCATTCTTCAAGGCACTCCTGTTTTTAGCTGCAGGATCTGTAATTGTGGCACTTCACCATGAGCAAGATATTCGAAAAATGGGTGGACTCAGAAAAAAAATGCCGATCACATACGTCACCTCTTTGCTTGGAACATTGGCGTTAATCGGTTTTCCAGGTTTTGCAGGCTTTTATTCGAAAGATATGATTATTGAGGCCGTTCATTATTCCAATTTGCCATTCTCAGGATTAGCCTACTACGCTGTTCTACTTGGCGTATTCATTACTGCCTTTTACAGCTTAAGGCTTCTATTTTTAGTTTTCCATGGCAAGTCTAGAGTCGATAGTCATACTGAGGAGCACCTGCATGAGACAGGATCATCGATTACAGTTCCACTCATACTTCTTGCGATTCCATCAGTAATCGTTGGTTATTTGACCATTGAGCCAATGCTGTTTGGGGGATGGTTGGATGATGCTATTACAATAGATTCGTCTCATCCTGCCCTTGCAGAACTCAAAGACCATTTTTATTCTGCTTTTGCGCTTCTGACTCATTCGGTTGTAACTCCACCGTTCTGGATGATGGTTGGAGGAGCAGTTTCAGCATGGGTGTTTTGTCTATATCGACCTGACTGGGCGGATCAGGTTCAATCCAAGTTCAAAAGAACAAATTATGTTCTTAACTCATTGTACGGTTTTGATAGGCTCAATGATGTTGTGTTTGTTAAAGGTTCAGTGAAGCTTGGAAACCTTCTCTGGAAGATTTCAGATATGACACTTATCGACAAGATAATTGTAAATGGAAGTGCGAAACTTGCGCGCTATTTAGGTGTCTTAATTAGACCCGTTCAAACGGGCTACGTATACCACTATGCATTCTTCATGATTGTAAGTCTGATGCTTGTTCTAGGCTGGGTACTCATAGCTTCAGATTATTCATTTTTTGGTTAGGTAGGGGTATGAATTCATTACTTAGTATTTTGATTTGGCTGCCCATCTTAGGAGGCGGATCAGTCCTTTTGATTGGAAATAACAGAGGCTCACTGGCTAAGTGGACTAGCGTTGGTATATCAATATTAGTTTTCATTCTATCGATCAATTTATTTTTAGATTTTGATACAACAACCTCTTCAATGCAGTTTGTTGAAAAAATGAGCTGGATATCTCAGTTCAATATTTTTTATCACCTGGGTGTTGATGGAATCTCAATGCCATTAATCATCCTGACAACCTTTTCGACTGTATTGGTAATCATTGCTGGCTGGGAAGTCATCCAAAATAGGGTGGCCGATTATATGGCTGCATTTTTAATGATGGAAGGTATCATCATTGGTGTTTTCTCAGCGATGGACTCTATGCTGTACTACGTTTTTTGGGAGGCATCATTAATTCCAATGCTATTGATCATTGGTGTCTGGGGTGGTCAAAATAGGGTGTACGCAGCGATTAAGTTCTTTTTATATACCTTCCTAGGGTCTGTATTTATGCTGGTTTCTCTGATCTACATGTACAACCTCAGCGGTTCGTTCGCAATTTCTGATATGCAATCTCTGCCGTTGACACTAGTTCAGCAAGGCTGGATTTTCTGGGCCTTTTTCCTTGCCTTTGCTGTTAAAGTGCCTATGTTTCCAGTTCATACGTGGCTTCCAGATGCCCATGTTCAGGCACCTACGGGTGGTTCAGTGATCCTGGCTGCAATCATGCTGAAGATGGGTGGTTATGGATTCTTTAGATTTTCTCTTCCTATTACTCCTGATGCATCATCATATTTTGCTTTTGCAGTTATTGTGCTTTCATTAATTGCGATTGTCTATATTGGTTTTGTTGCTTTAGTGCAAAAAGATATGAAGAAACTGATTGCCTACTCTTCAATCTCGCATATGGGGTTTGTGACTCTGGGCGTATTTGCTTTATTTTCAATTATGAAGATGGACTCAAGTGGAGAACTCATATCAATTGCTGGTGCAAGTATAGAGAGTGCCTACCTTGGTCTAGAAGGAGCAATGATTCAAATGGTTTCACATGGCTTCATATCTGCAGCTATGTTCCTAGTGGTCGGTGTACTTTATGACCGACTGCACTCAAGAGAGATTTCGACATACGGAGGCGTTGTCAACTCAATGCCTAAATTTACAGGATTTGCAGTTCTGTTTGCTATGGCAAATGCAGGACTACCTGGAACCTCAGGTTTCGTGGGTGAGTTTATGGTTATTCTGGGTGCGCTTCAAGCGAACTTTTGGTACGCATTTTTAGCAGCAATGACTTTAATAGTCGGCGCGGCTTATACATTGTGGATGGTTAAACGCGTCTTTTGGGGGCCAGTGAATAATCCTGAGGTTAATAATCTAAGTGATATTAACGCAAGAGAGTTTGGTATTCTCGCAGTACTCGCAGCTGCGGTTTTATGGATGGGAGTCTATCCTCAGCCAGTCATTGAAGTGATGCATGTTAGTATTGCCAACCTTTTGGAGCAGGCACTTACAACTAAAATACCGGGCATATTATGATGAATTTTAACTTTAATATTTCAGAGCTTGTGTTTGTAATGCCAGAGCTTTTTTTGTTGGCTGCAATCTCCTCTATTCTTTTGTTTGATCTTTACGTCAAGGAAGAGTTCAAAAAATATACATATCATCTGTCTCAGGCAGCCCTCTTAGTTACAGGCTTATTGGCATTTAACTTAATTGGAGAGAGTGCAACCATATTCTCTGGAACGTTCGTACTCGATACATTGGGATCGACCTTTAAAGTCTTTATAGCTGGTTTTTCTATAATTGCATTGGTCTATTCAAGACAATACCTGAGTGTTCACGGCCTTCTCAGAAATGAGTATTTTATCCTTGCGCTTATGTCAATCCTAGGAATGCTAGTCATGGTATCTGGGCATAGTCTACTAACTCTATATCTTGGTCTTGAAATCATGTCTCTTTCCCTATATGCTTTAATAGCAACTGCAAGGGACAGAGCTTTTGCAATTGAGGCCGCACTTAAATATTTTGTGCTTGGCGCAATAGCATCTGGCCTTTTGCTCTATGGTATGTCCATGATTTATGGAATAACCGGTAACCTTGATATTGCTCAGATAGCTAGCTTTGCAAGTCTTGCTACATTAGAGTCTCAAGAAACACTTATCCTTAATTTTGGCCTAGTTTTCTTGGTGATAGGTGTTGCATTCAAACTTGGTGCGGTGCCTTTCCATATGTGGGTTCCAGACGTTTATCAAGGCTCACCAACCTCAGTCACAATGTTTCTATCAACGGTTCCAAAGATAGCTGCTGTGGCTCTATTAGTGCGCCTCTTAATTGATGGCTTGAGTGATTTCCAGCACTACTGGGCGGACTTATTTATGATTCTTGCAGTTCTCTCAATCGGTGTCGGTTCACTTGTCGCATTGACTCAGACAAATATTAAGAGAATGCTAGCCTACTCAACAATTTCACATATTGGGTTTGTGCTTCTTGGTTTTGTGACTGGCGTTCTAGAAGGCTATGGTTCAGCAGTATTTTATGTATTTGCCTATATATTAATGAGCTTGGCTGCCTTCGGATCGATCATAGTTCTCAATCGAAGTGGCTTTGAGGCGGACCAAATCTCAGACTTCAGAGGGCTTAGTAAACATTCACCATGGTTTGCTTTAATCATGCTTGTTGTGATGCTCTCAATGGCAGGCGTGCCTCCATTTATTGGTTTTTATTCAAAACTATTTATTCTCCAGCAAGTGGTTTCCGAGGGATATGTCATTCTCGCTGTCATCGCGGTTATTTTTGCAGTTATCAGTGCATATTACTATTTGCAAATTATTAAAACGATGTACTTTGATGATGCAGATAAAGAAATAGTTGTGTCAGCACCTGTAGATTTGAAGGTTGTTTTATCGGTAAATGGCGTGCTCATTCTAGTCATTGGTTTGATGCCTAGTTATTGGATGAATCTATCAGTTTCGCTCTTTTAAGTGGACTAGGTTTTTATTAGATTTTCTGTAGAATGGCTTTATGATTATTGCGCATCGTGGAGTCTCATTTACACTACCCGAGAATTCAATTCCAGCATTTGAGGCATCTTGGGAGTTTGGTGTTGATGGAATCGAAGGTGATTTCCATCTGACTAAAGATGGCGAAATTGTTTGTATTCATGATGATGACACTGAGAGAGTTTGTAAGACTAAGGTAATCATTCATAAATCAACTCTTCAAGATTTAAAAAAGTTAGAGCTGTTCCATGAGGCCGATTCTAGCCTCAATATAAAAATTCCAACTCTAGCTGAAGTTATCAAAACTCTTCCAAAAGGAAAGAAAATTTTCATTGAAATTAAGTGCGGTGATGAAATTACCTCACCGTTATTAAATCAGCTCTCAAATTTTGATATAAGTTCTGATCAAATTGTGATAATTTCATTTGATTCTAAAGTTATTAAAAAGATTAAGTCATTAAATCCAAAATTCAAAGCATTATTTCTTTATTCTTGTGAAGATGCTAGAGACATTGATGATGTAATTAATGAAGCTTTAAAAATAAAAGCTAATGGAATCTCAACTGATAATGAATCTTCAAAGTTATTTGTAGAAAAGGTCATTGAATCAGGCTTGGAGTACCACTCATGGACGATAGATGATGCTAATGTCGCATTACAGTTAATTCAGTGGGGTTCAACTTCAATAACCACTAATGATCCTGAGTTAATTATTAAAAGTCTTCAACTTTAAAAATATATTCCTTGACGGGCAGTCTTGATGAGACTTAAAATGCAGGCTCTTAATATTTTGAGAGTAATTCATTGACTGTCTCTAATAATATCTTCTCAAGCGTGCTAACTGCAATACTGGCAGCATTTTTTTTCTCTCTTGCAGCAACTGTTGTGCCCTACTATTATGGAGTTGGAGGAACAGTATTCCTTCTTCTATCGGTTCGCTATGTCAGCACTTTTATTTTTGCAAGTATCTTAAATAAGTCTCCTAAAAAAGCTAAAAGTAAATCAGCTCATACTAGGCTCATACTGATCAGTCTATTTCAAGCACTCTTTATTTCTTCTTACATGTATTCAATTAAGTTGATACCGCTGAGCCTAGCAGTAGTTGTGATTTATACCTTTCCTATCATTACTTTTTTTGTAAATTCCCTAATCAAAAGTCGATCCATTGATTTTTTATCTGTTGCGGCGCTCTTGGTATCGCTATTTGGTATTTGGGTTTTGGTTCAGGGGGACTCAAGTGACTGGAATTTGTGGGGGGTCTTTTGGGGTCTTGTGGCTTCTTGTGCCCAAGTTACAGTCAATATTTTATCAAGACATGAAAGCGTTGAATCGGGTTGGGGACTTGTGAAATATATTACAGTCTTGCCCGCGTTGATATTTGTATTTGTCTATTTTGTTGTCACTTCAGATCCAATCTCGTCAGTATCCTCAGAAATGCTCATGTGGAGTATCCTTTCCGCAATGGGAATGAGTGGGGGCTTCTATTTTTTCTTTAAATCGATTTCTCTTGTTGGGCCTGTTAGAACTTCTAACGTGATGTATCTAGAGCCAGTATTTACTATTCTTTTAGGAGTAATGCTTCTTCAGGATGCGCTTGGGATGAGTCAATGGGTTGGCATGTTTATTATCTTTATTGCAACCATATCCCTAGAGCGTTGGGGTAAAAAGTATAATTAAAACAATTGTCGGTATTGATTGAGGAGGAATCATTGAGTTCACCGATCTGGAGACCAAATGAGTCTCAAATTCATAACGCGAATATCACAAAGCTTTTGAGTTATGCGAATCAGAAAGCAGGTCTAGACTTTTCAAATTATTGGGATTTGCATCAATATTCTATTGATCACTCGGATGAGTTTTGGCGATTGGTTGCAGATTATTGCGGGGCGGTTGGTGATTTTTCAGGTCCTGTTCGGTCAGGCGAGACTATGCTTGATACAAAGTGGTTTCCTGAAGCATCCTTGAATTTTGCTGAAACTATGTTGGCTCGTCGTGACAAGGAAGACGCGATTATTTTTCGTGGTGAGAATAAGGTCGAATTAAACCTTTCTTTTAATGATCTCTACGAGCAAGTTGCCAAAGTTCAGGCACATATGAAGGCTTGCGGTGTTGACTCAGGAGATCGCGTTGCAGCCTTTCTCCCAAATCATCCTGCGGCTATTATTGGTATGCTCGCTGCAAGCTCAATTGGCGCGATTTGGTCTAGCTGCTCTCCCGATTTTGGACACCAAGGAGTATTGGATCGTTTTGGGCAGATTGAGCCCAAGTTGATTTTTGTTGTTGATGGCTATTATTACAATGGAAAAGCGCATGATACAATTGAGAGGGTTAAGGGATTTATAGATAATTTACCTTCCATAGAAAATATCGTAATGGTTGAATATATTCAAACATATCAGGGCGATATAGAGAGCTGTTCAACCCTTTCGGAAGTGTTATCAAATCAATCAGAGAGCGAAGTAGTGTTTACGCATGTCCCTTTTGATCATCCACTTTATATCCTCTATTCGTCAGGTACAACTGGAGCTCCTAAGTGCATAGTCCACGGTCATGGAGGCACACTATTGCAGCATCTAAAAGAGCAGCAGTTACATGCCGATGTTCGTGAAGATGATCGAGTATTCTACTTCACAACCTGTTCATGGATGATGTGGAACTGGTTGGTTTCAGCATTAGCCAGTAAGGCAACTGTAATGCTATATGATGGCTCACCATTTTATCCCGGACCGAGAGCACTTTGGGACTTTGCAGAGGCTGAAAAATTTACCTTATTTGGAACTTCAGCTAAGTATATTGAGGCGTTACAAAAAGTGGGCTTCTCTCCGAAATCTAAACATAATCTTGAAGCGCTTCGTAGCATGGCTTCAACCGGATCTCCACTTTCAGCTGAAGGTTATGATTTCGTATATTCGGAGATCAAAAATGATCTGCATCTCGCGTCGATTTCAGGAGGCACAGATATTGTGTCATGCTTTGTTTTGGGCGTACCGACTTTGCCAGTTTATCGCGGTGAAATACAAGCTCCTGGGCTTGGCATGGATGTTCAAGTTTGGAACGATGAGGGGAAGTCTATTAGCCAAGAGCGAGGCGAGCTTATTTGCGCACAATCATTTCCATCACGTCCAGTCTTCTTTTGGAAGGATGAGGGCGGTCAGAAATATTATTCTGCCTACTATGAGCATTTTCCAGATGTATGGGCTCATGGTGATTTTGCAGAAATCACTGGGCATGGTGGCATTGTGATTTATGGCCGTTCGGATGCGGTTTTGAACCCTGGCGGTGTTCGCATTGGTACAGCTGAGATTTATCGCCAAGTAGACAAGGTTGATGCAGTACTGGAGAGTATTGTGATTGGACAGGAATGGAAAAATGATGTACGTGTTGTTCTTTTTGTGAAGATGCGAGAGGGGCAAGAGCTTACAGATGATCTCATTAAGGAGATTAAGTCAGTTATCCGTAGAGAGTGCACAACAAGACATGTTCCAGCTAAGATATTAGAAGTTGGTGATATTCCAAGAACAAAATCTGGAAAAATCGTAGAGATCTCGGTTCGTGATATAGTGCATGGGCGTGAAATTAAAAACAAGGAGTCGCTTGCAAACCCTGAGGCTCTGGAGTTCTTTAAAAACAGAGTAGAGATTTCATCAATTTGAGATATCTAAATTAATTGTCCATAATGAAAATAGTCATAGCTCCAGATTCTTTTAAAGAAACGCTCTCAGCATTTGAGGTTGCCAGTGCTATTGAGTCAGGCTTTCAAAATGTTTTTCCTGAGGCTGAAATCATCAAGATTCCAATCGCCGATGGTGGTGAAGGCACCGTTGATGCAATGGTAAGAGCAACTAATGGGAGTTTTGAGTTTTCAGAGGTCGAAGGACCAATGGGTGATATTACAAGAGCTAAGTGGGGGATGCTTGGAAAATCAAAAACTGCTGTGATCGAAATTGCAGAGGCATGCGGCCTACATTTAGTCTCAGCAAACAAAAGAAACCCAATGGCAGCATCCAGTTATGGAGTTGGGCAGCTTGTAATCGCAGCGCTTGATAAAGGAGCAAAAAAAATCATTATTGGGCTGGGAGGGAGTGCTACAAATGATGGAGGATATGGTTTTTTAAGGGCAATAGGTGTTCAGTTTTTGGATTCTAAAGGCAATGAATTGAATGGTCATTTTGAAACTTTAAATTTGTTATCTGATATTAATCTCAGTCATATAGATACTCGAATAAAGAGTACATTAATCGAGATAGCCTGTGATGTTGATAATCCGCTTCTTGGAGATCAGGGCGCCACTAGAGTTTTTGCAGCTCAAAAGGGAGCGAGCAATCAAATGATTGAAGAGTTAGAGTCAATTATGACTCACTATTATGAGATTATCTCAGGTCAGTCAAAGAATCAGGCGCATGATCAGCCTGGGTTTGGCGCTGCCGGTGGATTGGGCTTCGGTATTTCAGCTTTCTTAAATTCAGAGCTTAAGAGTGGAATTAGCATTGTCCTTGAGTCGCTCAACTTTAATCAATATTTATTGGATGCAGATTTAGTTATAACTGGAGAGGGTCGGATTGATAGTCAAAGCGAGAGAGGCAAGGCTCCAATTGGTGTTATTAATTATGCAAATCAATTGAACCGCAGAGTTTTCGTGATTGCAGGTTCAGTTGATGATCCAAAAGTTTTTAATCAAAAATTTAATGTGACTAATTCGTATGGGATTGTTAATGAAAAGTTTTCAATTGAAAGGGCTTTTGAGGACCCTTATGGATGCCTTAAAAATATCTCTCAAAAAGCTGCAGAGGATTTCAAAGCCCTAGTAGCCTAGCTCAGGGTTAACGAGATTGTTGAGACTCTCATTCGCGATATATCTTTGCATATTCATCATCACCAAATCGAGCGTAAGCGGAATATAGGTATCACCATCATCAGCAGATATATGGGGCATAACCATAAGGTTAGGCGTCGTCCATAGCTTAGAGTCTGATGGAAGTGGCTCTGGATCAAACACGTCAATAATTGCAGCCTTAACGTGGCCAGAGTTCAAGTTTTCAACAAGAGCTTCATAGTCCATTGTTGCAGCTCTTCCAACATTAATAATTCCTACACCAGGCTTCATTAATGACTGTCGTCTTTTATCCAAAAGGTTAAAAGTCTCCTTTGTGTTTGGCGTTGACATAAATATATAGTCAGCAAGTGGAAGAACTTCATCAAGCTCATCTTGAGTCACCATTTGATCAACATCATCAAGATCTTTTCCATGACGGCTCACGCCAATTACATTCATTCCAATTAGCTTACATTTTTGAGCTGCCGCATAACCAATATTTCCAACACCAATAACGAGGAGAGTTTTTCCTATGATGGGAGAGGAATATAAAGACTCCCAATAATTGCTTTGTTGGTTTCGGACTATTTCAGGAATATGTGTGTGGAGCATTAAAACACTCATCAGTCCAAACTCACCAGCCTTCGCTGAATGAACTCCTCTATTATTTACGACAGAGACATTTTCAGGAACCCAATCCATCGGACATAAATGCTCAACACCAGCCCCAATAATATGTATCCACTTTAAATTAGGTGCAATTTCAGATAGATTTTCAGTCGGAAAATCCCAGCACACTAGAACCTCAGCAGTTTTCATGGATTCATAAAAGTTTTCAAGATCCCAATCAAAAACAGGATCAATCTTACCTTTTAAGTTTGGATGTCTTTCAATCGCATCTCTGTATCGTTCTTCAGTGATTGCGAATACACTCTCACCCTCAATAGTAGGAGGAAATGAATCAGGATCGGCATGATTGCTCTTAAAGTGAACTCTAATTTTTTTATCACCTAACATTACATCATTGACCGTTTATGGATTCTCTCTAAATTGAATTTCTTTAAGTTTATTAGTAACAATTTCAATCCTCTCTTGTTCAGTTTTGTCATCGACCTCAAACTGAATTTTAATGAATTCATGAGCAAGTTTACTAAAGAAAGTGTTTTCATCTCCATCAATTTTTGGAATGTTGATGACAGAGTCACCCCCATAAGTTGGGATTGGTGATTTCTTTAAATCGGTAACACTGAGAGGGTCATTGCCATCAGCAAGATTTCTGATTTGCTCTCTTAATCTTTGTCGCATCATGGCAACGCCCTGATCACTCGCAAGAAGATTTTCATTCTGATGAATATTTATTGGACCCATACCCTCACAAGCTTCTCTATCAGCAGGAAATCTTTGACGCTCTTCATAAGGCCTATCAAATATTTCTCCTTGCTCTATCAGTTCTGGCCCCTCAGGAGTATTGTATTCATGGGGATCACCGCGTTCACCAAAATTGGCCCAGGCATAGCAAATCGTTGTCTCATCATCAATTGGGACTACCCATCTTGTAAATGAGCTACGTCCATAAAATATTTCCTTTGTTCCATCTGCAGCAAATGCCGCTCCAGCCTGTGTAAAGTTTGGCAGTACAACCTCATTAATTCTGAACCAAACGTTGTCACCAACCCTTCTTGTATTGCAGCCAAGAATCCAACTATCTCTTTCAAAAAAATCAATCTGCCCAACTTCACCAAACCCCTCAGAAAACTGTTGACGACTCATATTTGAGTGAAGAAACGCTGTATGGATAGGGTCAACTATCGCATCAAGAACTTGAAGCCAATTACATTCAAATGGAGCTTTGTATGGCACCATTTCCATCTCATCAAAATTTAAACTGTCATACATTGGAAACTCAGGTTTCTTTTCTTTTGGGCCCATGTATGCAAAGATAAGCCCCTTGTATTCATGTGTTGGGTATGCACCAAGCTGAACCTTGTCCTTGACGATTTCCTGGATATGCTCTGGCTGACCAGGCACTTCTAAGATTTTGCCATCTACATCAAAGTGCCAGCCGTGATAGCAACAACTAATTCCAGTAATTTGGCAGATTCCAAATTCAAGTGAGGCTTGTCGATGAGGGCAATGCTTATGAACTAACCCAAGTTGACTGCTCTTATCTCGAAATAGGACCAGCTCCTCACCCAAAATTTTAATCGCTACAGGCAAGTCTCCAAGGTCCGATGACATATAGATTGGATGCCAGTAGCGTCTGAAGTACTCCCCCGCTTTTGTACCTTGACCAATCCTTGTTAGTTCCTCATCAACCTCTTTTGAGTGTTTTAATTCGTATCCTGAAAATCCAGCTAATTCAACCTCAATGTTGTTTTTATCAGTGCTCAATGATCAGACCCCCTGCTTATTAATGTAACTTTTTTGCTCAAATAATACCAAAGATATTTACATATTAATCAATTTTTTAGTAAAAAATGACTATACAAGTAATTTATCATTAATTATTTACTTAATAAGCAAAAATTAGGTCTATAATTTCACAATTAAAATATTTAAATTAAAGTATGGATTCATCAATTATTAAAAATAATTTGTCTTCATTTAATGAGAAGAATGCCCTGAAGCATGGCCTTCCAAGTTCTGCTTACACCAGTGAGGAATTTTTTAATGCTGAATGTAAAACCTTATTTTCAACCAGTTGGGTGTTTGCAGGTTTTGCACACGAATTGAAAGAGCCAGGAGACGCTATACCAATAACTGTCGCTGGCCAGCCGATTCTGCTCATGAAAAATGTGAAAGGAATCATAAATGCTTTTCATAATGCATGCTCGCATCGTTGCTTAAAGTTAGTAGATGAGGTCTGCAATGTCGGCGCAATGCTTTCATGTCCCTATCATTCCTGGACATACAATCTTGATGGTGATCTTTGTGCCACACCTTTTTTTGGAGGAAGAGAGCACCAACCAGAGGGTTTTGAAATGTCTAAACATGGATTGCAGTCTGTAAGAACAGCACTATGGAATGATTGGATATTTATTAATTTGAGTGATAATGGCGAAGATTTTGAGAACTACGCTAAACCTTTAATTGACAATTTTAAAGATATTGATTTCCAAAAAGTTACGCCAGTTGCAACTCTTGATTTTGGGGAGATTAAAACCAATTGGAAGTTTCTCATGGAGAACTTTATTGAGCCATATCATGTCCAGTTTGTTCACAGAACAACAACGAACCAGCCACTCGAAGATCACTACACAATTGTTGATGGTGTTTGTGTAGGAAGCGCAATTGACCTGGATGATGACGATAAAGTAGAAGGAAGTCTCTCAGTGAGTTCAAGATATCTGACCTTATTTCCAAATTTTATTATTGGGAGATACTTTCCTGATCAAATTGGAGTGTATTTAAATGTTCCTGTTGACTCTGGGCATACGCTTCAAAAAAGGGTGATTTATACTACCGATGGTAAGGCTATTTCAGATAAATCTGTTGATGAAATTAAGAAGCTCTGGTGGGATGTCCACAAGGAAGATCACGCGATTTGTGAAAGGATGCAGTTAGGCAGGTATTCTCCAGTTTCTATGGATGGGGGATTGCTTTCACCACACTGGGAGGATAGCGTTAGAGCATTTCAGCAGATGATTGCTGATGCAGTAACAAAATAAAAATTATTAATGAGGAGCAAATATGACAAATGAAAATTTCAATAGTGATTATAGGTTAGCGCATACTATGATGAGAGTTCTTGATTTGGATAAATCAATCGAATTTTATTGCGATATTTTAGGTATGCATGTTTTGAGAAAAACTGATTATCCTGGAGGTCGCTATACCAATGCATTTGTAGGCTATGGACCAGAGAGGGAATTTCCAGCACTAGAACTTACTCACAACTGGGATCAGGAGGAGCATTATGATAAGGGTAATGGATGGGGGCATATCTGTATAGAAACCCCTGATGTTTATAAGGCTGTTGAGGATCTAGAAGCAAGCGGAGCTAAGATACTGAGCCCAGCAAAACCTATGAATGCGGGAACAAGAATTCTTGCTTTCATTGAAGATCCAGATGGCTATGTTGTTGAGCTAAATGAAAAACTTGAAATAACTGAATAAGGAAAGATTATGAAAGATAAAAAACCTAAGCTTTATAAATTTAGCGAGATTGAGCATCGCCTTCATACCCTTGAGCCAGGTAAAAGTTACATTAAACCTTTTGTCACAAGTGCTGTAAGTGACACGATGTGTGGCGGTCTAAATTTCTTGAATGAAGTATCCGTTCCATGGGAACTAACATGCGATGAAATTATCTATTGTATGGAAGGTACATTCAGACTCACTTGTGATGGTGTTGCCTATGAGTGCAATCCTGGCGATGTTTTATATATCCCAAAAGATAATTCGATTGCATATGAGTGTGATGAAAAATGTATTATTTTTTATGCGGCTTATCCTCATGATTGGAAGCAACAAGCTGGTATTACTTTTGTCCCTGGAATTGATCCAGAGGATATGCCTCAAAACTAGAATATTAATATGAGTAACTCAAGTAGTCGATTAATAAACTTAAATCAAAGCAATGATTTAAGCCACGATTTAAACTCAAGCTTGCCGACTCGGGACACACTAAAAGACAAGTTAAATCAACAAATCATTGATTTGCTTGAGTCAGATGGTAGGCTGCCTTTCAAGGAGATTGCAAATACATTAAATATCTCAGAGGGTACAGTTAGAAACAGAGTAAATCGAATGAAAGATGCTGGAGTTTTGCAAATCAAGGCGCTAGTTGATCGCTCTGCAATAAATTACTCGACCGATTCGATGCTCGGTATAAAAGTCGCATCAACTTCTAGTCCTAGTGAGGTTGCTAAAAGGCTCGAGGGCTGTAATGAAATAGTTTTTATCATGTGGGTTACTGGTAGATACGATTTGCTGGTTGAGATCGCATCTGAGAATGATGACACTTTGAGTAATTTTCTTGAAGAGCATTGTTTTAACAATGACGATATCAAGGATGTTGAGGTTATGAAGGGCCTTTCAACCTTTAAGAATCAATTTCTACTCAAATCTCAAGAGAAAATTTGAAATTAATTTAAAAAAAATAGAAGGAGAAAAATGAATAAGATTTATCACACGAAGATGGCTGACGCGCTTCCCTCTAAAAAGCGAGTTGCAGAGGAAAAAGCAAGGCTTGAAAAAGCTGGTATCAAATATATCCTTTCTTGTTGGATTGATATGCTTGGTCTTCCAAAAACAAAGCCAATACCTTTTGCTGAATTTGAAGCATTATGTGCTGGAAAAGGCCCACAATTTGCGGTCCATTCAGTTTCTTTTGTTCCAGAGCTAGGTCCAAATGACTCTGATCAAATTCCAGTTCCTGACTTAGACAGTTTAGTTATTTGTCCATGGGATAAAACCTGTGTTTGGGTTTTTTCTGATTTATGGTGGGAAGGTAAGCCATATAATTTATGCCCCCGTCAGACCCTTAAAAGAGCTGTACAAAATGCTGACGACTCTGGTTACAAGGCTTATTGTGGAATTGAACCAGAATTTATTGCAATGCGCTATGAGGACGGTCAGCCAGTTAAGGCAGTCGATGATGATCCATTGCCAGGGCAGGGTTTGAGACCCAGAAGGCAGGCATTTGGATACGATGTGGAGTACTCCATTGATTCAATGGAATTTCTTAAAGAGCTTATAGATATTGTTAATGACTTAGGCTGGGAAATGAAGGATGTGGTCTGCGAGGGTGCATATTCTCAATTTGAATTAGACTTTACTTACACCAATATTCTTCAGATGGCAGATCGATTAGTTTTCTTAAGAGTTCTTCTGAAAGAAGTAGCAAAAAAATATGGAATGTTTATTACCTTTATGCCAAAGCCAACAATTGGTGACTGGAGATCCGGTGCTCACATTAACTTCAGCATGACTAGCAAAACAGATAATAAAAATATCTTTGAAGGCAAAGATGGTAAGTTTTCTGATTTGGCTTACCATGCTGTTGGTGGTTTGATTAAGCATGGTACTTCAATTACAGCAGTTGCCTGTTCAACAGTCAACTCATATAATGGACTTAGTTCCAATTGTGGGTGGGTTTGAAGGCGGTGTTTATACATGGGCTCCGACAACAATGGCTTATGGAGACAACAATCGTTCTTGCATGATTCGTCTCCCTCAGAATCGTTTTTGTATTGAGAATCGTGCGGCAGATATGTGCATGAATCCATACTTATCTCTTGCTTTGACAACTGCAGCAGCTTTAGATGGAATCAAAAATAAAATTGATCCTGGAAAGCCTTTAAATTTAAATCTATATACTTTAAGCCCTGAAGAAATGGAGGCATCAAACATTAAATCACTTCCTCGCAATCTCTTAGAAGCTATTGAAGCATTAAATGAAGATGATTTTGCAAAAGAAGTACTGGGTGACTCAATGCTACTCCAATTTTTCTCATACAAGAAAGATGAGTGGGACAGGTATCATCAGGCGGTAACTGATTGGGAAGTGCAGGAGTTTTTGAGGCTCTACTAAATATCAAAATTATTGCCAATAAAGTAGTATATTTTTAATTTAAACTATCATTTTTTGAATTACCATCATTCAAAAAATACGTTTTTAATTTGGAGTAGTTATGTGTGGAATTGTTGGACTTTTTATTAAGAATCCAAAGCTTGAATCTCAATTGGGGGCTCTAGTAGCTCCTATGTTGAGTGAGATGACAGAGCGCGGTCCGGATAGTGCTGGTATGGCAGTCTATAGGGATCCAAATGAGAGCGGNTGTAAAGTTACTGTGCTTGCTCAAGAGGCGGATTTTAATTGGANAAAATTTGAAAGTGCGGTCAGTTCAAATTTTTCAGTGATTAGGTTCTTTGTTAATCAAAATCACGCAGTTCTTTCACTTGGAACCTCACTCAATGAAGTAGAGGAGTGGCTTCGTGAAAACTGGGGAGAGTTGAGTGTTACCAGTGCTGGAAGTAATATTGAAATCTTTAAGGGAAAGGGTAATCCTTCTGATTTTATAGAGCAATTCGATATCAAGAATATGACAGGAACTCACGCCCTAGGGCATACACGAATGGCAACTGAAAGCGCCATTACTACCGAGCACTCGCACCCATTTTCCACTGGCCAAGATTTATGCCTAGTGCATAATGGATCTTTGTCAAATCATAATCGTCTTCGTGAAACATTAAAGCGCGCTGGAGTTCAATTTAAAACTGATAATGATAGCGAGGTCGCTGCGGGTTACTTGAGTTGGCGTTTGAGTCAGGGCGATGACTTGGATGAGGCATTGAATCATGCTATAGATGATTTAGATGGGTTTTATACTTTTGCAATTGGCACTAAAGATGGTTTTGCAGTTATGAGGGATCCCATTGGATGTAAGCCTGCAATTATGGCTGAAACTGATGATTGGGCAGCCATGTCTTCAGAGTATCGTGCAATTGCAACACTTCCAGGGGCCGAAAATGCGCGCATCTGGGAGCCTGAACCAACCCAAATTTACAGTTGGAAAAGGAGCTAAAGATGTCGACAATTGATTTGAATAAAAGTTCTATTCGAGAACTTAACGAAAAGTTACAAAACAGCTCTCCTGGTGATAAATTCACTGTTAATAATACTGTCGGAAAGCACGCACTGTCTGTGGGGCTGACAAAAAACATCAATGTGGAGATTAATGGCCACGTCGGCTATTACTGTGCTGGGATGAATCAAGAGGCTCTCATAAAAATAAATGGAAATGCTGGACCAGGCCTTGCTGAAAATATGATGTCTGGTGAGGTTCGTGTGACTGGAAATGCATCCCAATATGCAGCTGCAACTGCTCATGGGGGGCTGCTTGTTATTGAAGGTGATGCGAGTTCGCGTTGTGGCATTTCAATGAAGGGAGTCAACATTGTAGTCGGTGGTAATATCGGCCACATGAGTGCATTTATGGCCCAGTCTGGTTGTCTTGTTGTTTGTGGAGATGCTGGAGATGCTCTAGGGGATTCAGTTTATGAAGCTAAAATTTATGTTCGCGGCAAAGTCAAAAGTTTGGGTACGGATTGTATTGAAAAAGAAATGCGTGATGAGCACAAACAAGAGCTTACAGAATTACTTAAACAATCAAATATGGGATATAAAGTTGAGGATTTTCGACGTTATGGCTCTGCACGAAAATTATATAATTTTGACATTGACCAAGTTGATGAATACTAAGGAGACTAGATTATGAGTAAAGATAATCCAACATTAATAGAATCAGCAACTTTTCCTAGGCATGTTATTGCTGAAATTCAGCGAGCAGCGAAAACAGGTATCTATGATATCCGTGGCTTTGGAGCAAAGAGAGATATCCCTACTTTTGATGACTTAGTTTTTCTTGGTGCATCAACTTCGCGCTATCCTTTAGAGGGTTATCGAGAAAAATGTACCACTGAAGTAGTTCTTGGAAATCGATTTGCAAAAAATCCAATCCATTTAAAAACACCTGTCACTATTGCTGGTATGAGTTTTGGGTCTCTTTCAGCTCAGGCAAAAGAGTCTTTAGGCAGAGGTGCAACGCTTGCGGGTACAAGTACTACAACGGGCGATGGTGGTATGACACCAGAAGAGAGAGGTCACTCTAAAACTCTCATATACCAATACTTACCATCAAGATACGGAATGAATCCTGATGATTTAAGGCGTGCTGATGCCATTGAAATTGTTCTTGGTCAGGGTGCTAAGCCAGGTGGGGAGGTATGCTTTTAGGTCAAAAAATCTCTCCAAGAGTTGCAGAAATGAGAAATCTTCCTGAGGGAATCGATCAGAGATCTGCGTGTCGACATCCAGATTGGACTGGGCCTGATGATCTTGAAATTAAGATACAAGAGCTCCGTGAAATCACTAACTGGGAGAAGCCGATTTATGTAAAGGTTGGGGCTACACGAGTTTTCTATGATGTTACTTTAGCAGTTAAGGCAGGAGCAGACGTCGTTGTTGTTGACGGTATGCAAGGTGGAACAGCAGCAACTCAAGATGTATTTATTGAGCATGTTGGTATTCCAACACTACCAGCTGTCAGAATGGCTGTTGAGGCCCTACAAGAGATGGATATGCATCGTAAAGTTCAGCTGATTGTTTCTGGTGGTATAAGGAGTGGTGCTGATGTGGCTAAAGCCCTAGCCCTTGGTGCTGATGCAGTCTCTATAGGCACTGCTGCGCTAATCGCTCTGGGCGATCAAAGCCCAGAATTTGATGATGAGTATAAGGAAATTGGATCTGCTGCTGGATTTTGGGATGATTATCAGGCGGGTAATGACCCAGCTGGAATTACGACGCAAGATCCTGAGCTTGCTAAAAGGCTTGATCCAATACTAGGGGGCCGAAGATTAGCAAACTACATTAACGTTTTGACTCTTGAGTTGCAAACTTTGGCGCGCGCTTGTGGCAAAAGCCATGTGCATAATTTGGAGCCAGAGGATATGGTAGCATTGACAATGGAAGCTGCTGCTATGGCTGGAGTCCCATTAGCTGGTACAAGTTGGATTCCTGGAAAAAATGGAATGTAAACTACTTAAATTATTTATAAAAAATGACAGATAGGAGGATTTATGGCTATTAAACTCAGTAAGGTTGCTAAAGAACGAGGCATTGAATATTTTTTGATTAGCTTTGTGGATTTATTTGGTAGTCTCCGCTCTAAATTAGTTCCTGCAAGGGCTATAGATGATATGCAAAAAGAGGGTGCCGGTTTCGCTGGATTTGCTGCCTGGCTTGATATGACACCTGCTCACCCTGACATGTTTGCTATTCCTGATCCAGACAGTTTAATTCAACTGCCATGGAAGCCTGAAGTTGCTTGGCTTGCCTCGGATCTATGGATGGACGGTAAACCAGTGGAGGCGTCTCCAAGAGTAGCCTTAAAGAGGCAACTTGCTGAAGCTGAAAAACAAGGTTTTAGAATGAAAACGGGGGTTGAGTGTGAGTACCATTTAATTAATGATGATGGCACAGATATTTCAGATGAGAAAGATACCCAAAGTAAGCCTTGTTATGATCAGCAAGCTTTAATGCGACAGTACCCAGTGATTAAGCAAATTTGTGACAGTATGATTGAGCTCGGTTGGGGGCCCTATCAAAATGATCATGAGGATGCCAATGGTCAATTTGAGATGAACTGGGATTTTGACGACGCACTTACCACTGCCGATCGTCAAGTATTTTTTAAATTTATGGTGAAATCGATAGCAGAACTTCATGGAATGCGTGCTACATTTATGCCAAAACCATTCAGCCACTTGACGGGCAATGGTTGTCACTCTCACCTCTCTATCTGGAGCCTTGATGGCTCTAAAAATCTCTTTAATGGGGATGATGATAGCAGGGGGCTAGGATTATCTTCTTTGGCATATCAGTTCTTAGGCGGAATTATGCATAGTGCAGACAGATTAACAGCAATCTTTAATCCAACTGTGAATAGTTATAAACGAATTAATGCTCCAAGAACTCTCTCTGGAGCAACATGGTCTCCAAGTTCAATTACTTATGGAGGGAATAACCGCACGCATATGATTCGAGTCCCAGACTCTGGTAGATTTGAATTGAGACTAATGGATGGCGCTGCAAATGCTTACCTTATGCAGGCCGCTATTCTCGCATGCGGACTAGATGGAATAGCAGCAAACCGAGATCCTGGTGATCCATTAGATATCAATATGTATGAGCTTGGTAAAGATATTGAAGGTTATAAACAGCTTCCAAAAAATCTACTTGATGCTCTTCGACTTCTCGAGGAGAGTGATGTTTTGAGAGAAAGGCTTGGAGATGAATTGATTGATGCTTACATCAAGCTTAAGCAAAGTCAATGGAATGACTATTCAGCACATCTCAGTCAATGGGAGAGAGATAATACTCTAGACTGTTGATAAAAATTTGCTGAAATGAGCTATGATAAATTTGAACTAGGCGATGTAACTCTTCTCTCTGGAGAGGTTCTTCATTCAGCATTCTTGGCCTATAAAACCTATGGTAAATTGGATGCCAATAAAAGTAATGTTGTTGTTTTGCCTACCTTTTATACTGGATCACATCAAAGAAATGAAGGATTCTTCGGTCCTGGAAGAGCAATAGATCCAGATAGGCACTTCATTGTTTCAGTTAATATGTTTGGTAATGGAATCTCTTCCTCTCCAAGCAATACTGAGTCGCCTCAGGATGGCCCAAGGTTCCCTCATGTTTCTCTCTGGGATAATATTGCATGCCAGTATCGCCTTCTGACTGAGGCATTAGGAGTAAAGAGAATTGCTCTGGTGACAGGATGGTCAATGGCTGGATGCCAGGCGTATCAGTGGGCTGCTCAGTACCCTGATTTTGTTGATGCTATTTTGCCCTTCTGCGCCTCTGCAAAAACTTCACCACACAACTTTGTATTTCTTGAAGGGGTTAGAGCTGCGCTTTGTGCAGATCAAAATTGGAATAAAGGTGAATACACTTCTCCACCTATTGAGGGACTAAAAGCATTTGCAAGAGTTTATGCGGGATGGGCTTTTTCACAAACGTTTTATCGAGACTCACTCTATAAAACAATTGGTTATGAATCATTTGAGGATCTATTGGTTGATTGGGAGGAAGATCACGCTAAAAATTGGGATGCCAACAACCTTATTTCTAAGCTAAGGACTTGGCAGACCAGTGACATCAGTATTGGGCCAATTTATCAGGGCAATTTTGAGATGGCCCTTAAATCAATAAAGGCCAAAACCATTCTGATGCCATGTTCTCAAGATCTATATTTTCCACCTGAAGATAATGCCATTGAAGCCAGCTTTATACCAAATGTTGAATTCAGTCCCTTTGATTCACCATTTGGTCATTGCGCTGCAAACCCTGGAAATGATTCTGACTTTACTCAGGCCCTTGAGAAAAGCCTACAGGAACTTTTGGAATACTAAATGTATGGGTTGATATGACAATTACATGGCAAGATTTTGAAAAAGTTGATATAAGAATTGGAACGATCATTATGGTCGAGGATTTTCCAGAAGCAAGAAAGCCAGCTTATATACTTCATGTTGACTTTGGCACTGAAATTGGAATCA
>JGI20155J14468_10000411_pt1 | contig 35121 bp, 27 predicted proteins | sample COG_05_FD_14468 | JGI IMG/M metagenome (IMG submission 14468) | reverse complement strand
GAGGCATCGCCGAATAAGAGCAAATAGCGCGGAGCCTTGTCGGCGTCGCCCGCCGCACCCTCGTAGAACATCCGCACAAAATCTTTAATCGCAGTAATATCCTGGGCACCACCTGAATACTCATTGAATATTTGATCCGTTCGAGCTACCAGCACATCAAGATCATCCTCTTCTGTTCGGAATTGAGCAAGATCCAATGCAGCACTTTCAAGCTTTTTTGGAGTAACGATGATTAGGTCGGGGTATTCAGAAAGGCGCGCGTGTAAATTTTGATTCTCAAGCTGTCCGACAACAGAAGGACTTCTAAAATTCTTGTTGTAGAATGCCACAAATTCTCGAATCGTGTCTTGAGGAACGATAAACCTCGCCTCACCTGAACTGTAGTTGAAATTTTGCGCACTTACCTCCCAAGGGTTGGTCACATCCCAAATTTTGATTTGCGGAGTAATTCCACTTAAGGTGTACAGTACATTTTGTCCTGTTGGAGCCTCAACATCACGAAAGGCCAATTGATCTCCTTGCATCACGAGTGCTCTTCGGGCATGCAGTTCGATGAAGTCGAGCCATGCATTTGCATCTGCATTGCCTTTTGTGAATGTCAAATCAACAACGACATTTCCACTTGGCTTGAAGTTTAACTCGTTGGAACGAATCCGACCAAATGACTCGTAATAAACTCCTGAAACACCTCCATTATCGTCTAAGTCTTCATTCGGACCTGCACGCACACTGACGTTCATTGTACTTGTTCCCTGAATGGTTCGAAGCGCAAATTGGCTTTTCAAATGCGCGTCTTCTGTGGTAAGAATGTTCGGTACTTCAAATTCTATCGTTTGATCTTGATCTACATTAAAGGTCTCCCCAAACCAAAGTCTTCCCGACTTGATCAGATTCTTGCTTTCACGTTCATGGATGGCCAAATAATCGAAACTTGAGCTTTCAGCGGTTTTGGAAGACAGGCTTGCACGGGAGGTGACACGACGAGTTCCATTGCTCGGAGCATCATGCGTAATAAAATAGTAAGATGTATCGGTGTAGATGTTTCGATCGTGATTGAACTTGCTTCCGGTGTAGTTCCACCTGTGAGGACCACGTCCATAGAACAAGATGTAATCGCCATCGTCGATTTTATTGTCTCCACCATCTACGATTTGTATGGCGTTTTCATGAAGATCATCAGGTCTCCAAATGGAATTATCTACAGGAAGTATTCCCGTGGCATTCCCATAAATACTGATATCGTTTGAAGCAATCGCATTCAAATCCCAGCCTAAAGACCTTAGAAATTTAAATTCGATTTTATAAACGGCGTCTTCCCATACACCCAGTTTAAACCAAGTTCCTGCGCTCAATACGGAACTACCAGAAAACCCTCGTACGCCCCCTCGCTTTGGCAAAGGGTTCTTTTTAGTGAGAAGCTCTATGCTGAATTCAGTGACCTTCAAAAAGCTGCTCTCCCCAGTCCTGAGAATTGGTAACACATTTATATAAGCGTATGTTTTCCCCTGCAGAACCTGCAATTGGGCAGAAGCGTAAGGACTAGACTGAATCAGCAAGTTTGCGGCCTTAACTACATCGACTTCTTCGCTGCTTAATTTTTGTGTTCTCAGAACCCTCACTTGAAGCTTCACAGTACTCGTTGAAGCATCTACTTGATATCGTTCGCTGAAATGTGGAAGCTGATTTTCTGAATTCGGATAGGCAGCATCTTTAAAGCTGAGGAAGCTTTTTTGATTGTATTCATCCAGCCGCTCAATCTTTATTTCATGCCATTTTAGCTGGTACGGACCCTTCACCTGAGCCGTTAAGCTCAGTGAGATAAGGCTAAGAAAGATACCTAATGTATATACTTTAAGGAGCTGCTTGTTCATCTTAATGATGCGAAAATCGGTTTCAAATTGCTTCGATGCGCACAAAACGACGCCCTATTTTTTTTATTGTCCATATGCATCAGTGCGGTACACTGCTGAATTTGCGGAATGGAATTATTCCTATCTTTGACAGTTACAGCACATGAAAACATCCGTGAACTGGTTAAAAACATATACCTACACATTCCTTCTTGCCTTGGCTAGTATGTCAACACAGGCACAGGACCCTATGTTCACGCAGTTCTATGCAAACCCCCTTTATTTGAACCCAGCACTAACTGGTGTTGAGCGCTGCCCGCGGGTTATTGCAAATTACCGCAATCAATGGCCTAAGACGGTATTCGGAGGTGTCAACTACGTGACATACGCAGTATCTTATGATCAACACGTTGATGCATTCAATGGCGGTTTGGGCATCCAGGTTGTGAACGATCAGAGCGGAAATCAGGTCTTCAACAACTACTACGCAAGTGGTCTTTACTCGTATAACTTACCCGTGAACCGAAAGTTGAGTGTTCGATTGGGAATGCAGGCTACCTACATTCAAAAGAGCATCGACTGGAGCAAGCTCACATTTGGGGATATGATCGACGAACGCTACGGCTTCATTTACCAAACAAATGAGACTCCTGGAAAGGACAATGTAAAAATGGCCGACTTCTCTGCTGGGGCATTGGCATTCACTAAAATGTTTTACGGGGGAATCTCAGTACATCACTTGACTCAGCCTGAGGAAAATTTTCTAAGCTCAGACGTCACCACGCTTCCTAGAAAGTATACTGCTCATGCTGGCTTTGTCATACCACTCAACAAACGCTTCCCTAAAGAAGGATCGATATCTCCAAACTTCTTGTACTCGCAACAAGGTGGAACATTTGCTTCTCCAAATGCAAACAAAGCTTTCCTAGGAATCTATGCGACTAAAGGACCCATCGTTGGTGGGCTTTGGTTCAGAACAAACAACAGCGCCATCAACGGCCTGAAACAAGAATCATTTGTTGCCTTATTCGGTCTGCACACGGATTATATGAGATTCGGTTATTCATACGACCTCACGATTTCAAAGTTGACCAACAATACAGGAGGCTCACATGAGATTTCTGTCGCTTTGTTGTTCGACTGTAAACCAAAACGCGTGAAGTTCCGTTATATCAACTGTCCGAAATTCTAACTGTACATTTGCTTCAAGTTAACTACAAGAAAATGAGAACGTTTCGTTTATTAAGCTTTGGATTGGTCGCCGTACTACTTTCCTCCTGCGGATACGAGCAATCCTCGATCACTGGGTGGAATTACAACGACCCAAAAAACGGAGGTTTCCAAAAAGCTCCTTTTGAAGAACAGGAAACTGGTCCTAACCTCGTCTTGATTGAAGGTGGAACATTCACCATGGGTCGCATCGAGCAAGATGTGCTTTACGACTGGAACAATGTTCCTCGTCGTGCGACTGTTTCTTCTTTCTATATGGATGAAACCGAAATGACGAATCACCACTGGTTGGAATACCTCTACTGGTTGGATCGTGTATTTGGTCTAGATTATCCTGAAGTCGTTAAGAAGGCTCTTCCTGACACACTGGTTTGGAGATCAAAACTTGCTTACAACGAACCTTACGTTGAGTATTATTTGCGTCACCCAGCTTACCGCGACTATCCAGTTGTTGGAGTTGATTGGTTGCAAGCAAATGACTTTTGTAGCTGGCGTTCTGACCGCGTGAACGAATTCATTCTCATTCGTGAAGGAATCTTAGAACACTACGTAAACCAAATTGGTGAAGACAACTTCAACACCGATGCATATTATATGGGGCAATACGAAAGTGGAAAACGAATTGAAGGTGTTCCCGATCACGACCCGAATGGTACTGGCTATCGACGAGTTAAGATGGAAGATGGTATTATGCTTCCAAAGTTCAGACTTCCAACAGAAGCTGAATGGGAATACGCTGCTTACGGCCTGATTGGAAACTCTTTGGGTGAGCGTGTAATCGAACGTAGATTATGGCCATGGAATGGTCACGCGTTGCGTAATCCTGAAGAAAAATATATCGGTGAAATGTTGGCCAACTTCAAGCGTGGACGTGGTGACAACATGGGTACTGCTGGAAAGTTGAATGACAACGCCGACATAACCAACCCAGTATACGCCTACTGGCCAAACGACTACGGCTTATACAATATGGCGGGTAACGTAAGCGAATGGGTGATGGACATCTACCGTCCTCTTTCATTGGATGACGATGATGACTTCCGTCCTTTCCGTGGTAATGTGTTTACTGCCCTGGAATTTGATGAAGAAGGATACCTAATGGAGAAGGACAGTCTTGGTCACATCCCAAGAAGAACCGTTTCCGAGGAAGAAAACATTGGACGTCGTAATTATCAGCGTGCGGATAACATCAACCACTTGGATGGTGATTACTCATCTCACATCGATGCGTCTCACTGGTCTCCTTCATATGAGGATGGAGAAGAAGCGCCTGAGTCAGACTATATGTACGAATATGGACAGAAGTCTTTGATCAACGACAATGTTCGTGTGTTCAAAGGGGGTTCTTGGAACGACAGAGCCTACTTTATGAACCCTGGAACTCGACGTTTTCTTGAAGAAAACCTAGAAACTTCATATCTTGGATTCCGTTGCGCAATGGATCGCGTTGGAAGTCCAGTAGGTTTGGGTGGACGACGATAACAGTTCAACGTTCATAAAAAGCATTGAGCCCTTTCACATTATGTGAAGGGGCTTTTTTCTTTGTACCAATGGATAAACTGTATGAGCTCTTCAAAAAGAGTAGCGGAATTAGCACCGATACGCGCGCGATTAAACCGGGGCAGATCTTCTTTGCCCTGAAGGGCGACAATTTCAATGGCAATCTATACGCCCAAAAAGCCCTTGATGCTGGTGCGTCATATGCGGTTATTGATGAGGCCGGAGCCGCTAAAGATTCAAAATCCATATTGGTTGAAGATGTTCTCGAAAGGCTTCAGAAACTCGCAAACCACCACCGCAAGGATTTAAACATCCCAATTCTAGGGATTACAGGTTCGAACGGTAAAACCACCACCAAGGAACTCTTGAAGGCTGCATTGAGCACCCAGCTCAAGACCTTTGTGACCCCCGGGAACTTCAACAACCACATTGGCGTGCCATTGAGTCTCCTTCAAATTGATGATTCATGCGAAGTTGCCGCCATCGAATTGGGCGACAACCATCAAGGAGAAATCGACTTCTTATGTCGCATCGCGGAACCCACCTTTGGTTATATTACCAATCTTGGCAAAGATCACATCGAAGGTTTCGGCTCCTACGAGAACAACGTACTATCGAAGAAGGAACTCTTTGATTACTTAGAAAGTATGGATGCTCTATGCTTTGTGAACGACTATGACCCCGAGCTGAGAAAAATGGGCGAGGAACTCAAGGTCAAAAAATTGATGTCGGAATTTTGCACGGAGACTGGACTCAAATTGACCGGTCAGGATCCATTTCTAAACTTTGAAGTTCAGGGCAAAAACTACCGCAGTAAACTCATCGGCGCCTATAATTTAGAAAACATCCAAGCCGCCCTGTTCATTTGCTATCATCTAAATGTTGATTTGGCAAAAGCTGCAATTGCAATCGCAGATTATTCCCCCAACAACAATAGGTCGGAGTTTAAACTTACAGAGAAAGGTAACCGTGTTTTTTTGGATGCTTACAATGCCAACCCCTCTTCCATGGCACTTGCAATTGACAGCTTCCTGACCACTGAAAAAGCCTCTGAATCGGTGATGATTCTTGGCGACATGCTCGAGCTTGGAGATTTAAGTTCCGATGAACATCACGAAATGGTTGAAAAGGTGGAAACCCAGGGCTTTGAACACATCTTTTTGGTCGGAGCTGAATTTTCTAAATCAACTACAAGGACGGCAAAGACTTTCAAAAACTACAGCGAGCTCAATGCTCAACTCTCGAAACTAGACTTGAGGGAACGCTCGATCTTGATAAAAGGTTCTAGGGGAATTCGACTGGAAAACTGCCTCGAAGAACTTTAGTCTTTTAAGACTCCTCTGGAGATTACAATCTTCTGAACTTCAGAAGTACCCTCGTAAATCTGAGTGATCTTCGCATCGCGCATGAGACGCTCCACATGATATTCTTTCACAAAGCCATATCCGCCGTGAACTTGAACAGCTTCTACAGTCACCTCCATGGCAACTCTTGAAGCAAATAATTTCGCCATTGAACTTGCGTGTGCGTAGTCCTTCCCTTGATCTTTAAGAACCGCAGCTTTGTATACCAACAGACGAGCAGCTTCAATTTCGGTCGCCATGTCGGCCAACTTAAACTGAATGGCTTGATGCTTAGAGATCTCCTTACCAAATGCTTTTCTTTCTTTGGAATAGGCTAAGGCCAGCTCATATGCACCTGCGGCAATTCCGAGGGCTTGGGCAGCAATTCCTATGCGACCTCCTTCAAGGGTCTTCATGGCAAATTTGAAACCAGAGCCATCTGCACCAATTCTGTTTTCCTTGGGTACTTTAACGTCGTTGAACATCAATGTGTGCGTATCAGAACCGCGAATTCCAAGTTTATTCTCTTTAGCTCCAACGATGAAACCATCCCAACCCTTTTCGACGATGAAGGCATTGATTCCTTTGTGACCTTTGCTCACGTCGCTTTGAGCTATTACCAAATACACGGAAGCAGAGCTCCCGTTGGTGATCCAGTTTTTTGTTCCATTGAGTAAGTAGTGATCACCCATATCAATAGCCGTAGTGCTTTGCGAGGTTGCATCTGATCCAGCTTCTGGCTCCGACAAGCAGAAGGCTCCAATTTTTTCCCCTTGCGCAAGTGGCTTTAGGTATTTCTGTTTTTGCTCTTCGCTTCCAAATTTCTCGATGCCGAAACATACGAGCGAGTTGTTTACTGACATACAGACTGAAGTCGAAGCATCCACTTTAGAAACTTCTTCCATGGCGATGGCATAGGATAAGGCATCCATTCCGCCTCCTCCATACTCAGGTTTAACCATCATCCCCAAAAAGCCGAGCTCACCAAGCTGACGAATTTCTTCTTTTGGGAATGTCTGCGTCTCATCTCGTTCAATGACGCCAGGTTTCAATACGTTTTGGGTAAAGTCTCTTGCCGCTTCGCGCACGGCAATGTGCTCCTCTGTCAATTCGAAATTCATCCTTCTGTTTTTGGTGCTGCAAACTTATCCTTTTAACCGATTATTCGTATCGTTGTTCACCATGGTCAAAAGAAGTGCAATCGGCCTCATGTCTGGAACCTCCTGCGATGGTTTAGACCTTCTTCATGCTACCTTCCTGAAAGAGAATAATAAATGGTCTTTCGAAATCAATGCCAGTCTTGAGCGACCCTATTCAGACAGCTTTCGAGAGCAGCTCCACAAGCTTCACACCTTGAGTACCCCCGACCTGCTCAAAATGGATGTTGAGCTCGGTAAATTATTTGCGGATCAGTGCCATTCCTTCATTCAGGATGAAAATCTGACTACCGATCTCATTGCCTCGCACGGGCACACAGTTTACCATCAGCCAGACCTCGGTTATACGCTTCAAATCGGGAATCCATTCCTCATCGCAGAAAAATGTAGGCTTCCAGTCTATGCCGATTTTCGCAGTCAGGATGTAGCATTGGGAGGCCAGGGAGCTCCTCTTGTGCCAATTGGCGATTCACTTCTGTTTTCGGAATACGATGCGTGCATCAATTTAGGTGGTTTCGCCAATATTTCGTTTGAAGAAAATTCACAAAGACTGGCATTTGATGTTTGTGCAGTCAACTTAATTCTCAACCAACTGAGTCAAAGGTTGGGGCATTCCTATGACCTGAATGGTCAACTTGCGCGGAATGGAAGAGTAATTCCTGAACTTCTTGAAAAACTCAATGCTCTCGATTACTTCAAAAAAGTGGGGCCAAAAAGTTTAGGTAGAGAATGGTTAGACGAATACGTTCTACCCCACTTCGAGCAAGGTGAAACGGCCGATCTACTTCGTACAGCCGTTGAGCACATTGCGCAGCAAATCAGTTTCACCCAGAAGAAATTAAACTTCAAGAAGGTTTTGTTCACTGGGGGCGGGAGCTTCAATACTTTTCTTCTCGAGCGCATCTCATCACTCACTAGTCTCGACATCCAACTTCCAAACAAGCAACTCATCACCCAGAAGGAAGCCTTGATTTTCGCCTTCTTGGGTATTCTAAAGAATCTTGGAGAAACGAACGTACTGAGCTCAGTAACTGGAGCAAAAAACGACCACTCTTCCGGACAACTATTTCTACCCAGCACGGTCTAGTTATTTAGTCATAGTTCTTGCGAAATTCTAGTCTTTCAATTTTTACATTTGCCCAAATTGCGCACGCTATGAAGGAATTGCTTGAACGCTTTGAAAACAAACGCCCTGAAATCGTTTTTGAGTGGAGTGACTCGGAGACTGAAGCTGAGGGTTGGGTTGTTATCAACTCCTTACGAGGTGGAGCTGCCGGCGGAGGTACACGTATGCGTGTAGGCCTTGACAAAAGAGAAGTCGAATCCTTGGCCAAAACAATGGAAGTTAAATTCACTGTAGCTGGCCCTCCAATTGGCGGAGCTAAGTCGGGAATCAACTTCAATCCAAACGATCCAAGAAAAGCAGGAGTTCTAAACCGCTGGTACAAAGCAGTGAGTCCCCTCCTGAAAAACTATTACGGTACCGGTGGTGACCTGAATGTTGAAGAGGTGCTAGAGGTAATCCCAATCACAGAAAAATTTGGTGTGTGGCATCCGCAAGAAGGCGTGATGCAAGGTCATTTTGATCCGAGCGATGGAGAAAAAATTCACAAAATCGGACGTCTACGCACAGGTGTTTCTAAAGTTCTAGAAAGCCCTAAATACTCTCCTACTCCAGGGAAAAAAATTCTTGTAGCTGATATGATTACTGGTTTTGGTGTTGCTGAAAGCGTGCGCCATTACTACGATTTATACGGTGGAAGCATTCGCGGAAAGCGAATCATTGTTCAGGGTTGGGGTAATGTTGGTTCTGCTGCAGCTTATTATTTGGCTCAAGACGGGGCTAAGATTGTTGGAATCATCGATCGTACAATGGGACTCATCAAAGAAGAAGGTTTGAGCTTCGATGAGGTAAAAGAATTGTTCCTGAATAAGGATGGTAACAAACTAAACGCTCCCAATCTTCCTTCCTTCGAGGAAGTAAACGAAAAGATCTGGGATGTTGCGGCGGATGTATTCATACCATGTGCTGCATCTAGACTGATCACGCAAGATCAAGTAGAGCGAATGATCAATGCAGGTCTCGAAGTGATCTCAGCTGGTGCGAATGTCCCTTTCGCTGACAAAGAGATCTTTTTTGGACCAATCGCTGATTTTACTGATGATCGAATTGCCTTAATTCCCGATTTTATTTCAAATTGCGGAATGGCTAGAGTGTTTGCCTATTTGATGGAAGGAGAAGGAGAGTTGACTGATGAAGCGATTTTCCAAGACTCCTCCGACGTGATCCTAAAGGCTATGCAGAAGGTTCGTGAAAAGAACCCCGAAAAGCAGCGACTCGCGAAAACTGCATTTGAGATCGCTCTGAAACAATTGGTGTAGGATGTTCATTTTAATGATCGTAGTTTTTGTTCTGGGTTATGCTGCCATAGCTATGGAACATACCATCCGCGTGGATAAAGCGGCAACTGCTTTACTCACCGGGGTAATCACTTGGACCATCTTAGTGTTTGGCGTGAGTGAAATTCTCAATGTGGACGCCGGAATGTCGGTCAATGCTATCCTCGACCAAGGAGGTGAAATCCTCAAAAACCTTCGTCACTTTCTATTTGAAAACCCCAGCGACGATCCTCTGGAAACTCCGTCGATTCTAAATCATTTTGTAGTTCACGAACTGCGTCATCACCTCATTGAGATTTCAGAAATACTGTTCTTCCTTCTTGGAGCGATGACGATTGTTGAGCTCATTGATGCCCATGAAGGTTTCTCTGTAATTACAAAACGAATTCACACTAGAGACAAGGTTAAGTTGATGTGGATTCTTTGCGTCATTGCCTTTTTCTTTTCAGCAGCCTTAGACAACCTCACAACCGCTATTGTGATGGCAGCCTTTATAAAGAAGCTCATAGGGGAAATAAAAAATCAATGGCTCTTTGGAGGTATTATCATCATCGCGGCGAATGCCGGTGGAGCTTGGTCCCCAATTGGAGACGTAACTACCATTATGTTGTGGATCAGCGGCCAGGTAACGGCCTACAACATTATTGTTTCTGTCTTCACGCCTTCTGTCATTTGTCTTCTTGCCCCACTCTTGGTAATTACATTTACCATGAAAGGCGTCGTGAATCCGCCTGAAGATGACATCGATGGTGATCACCTTGGTGAACCTCGCAAGGTGGAGAAAAACATCGTATTCATTCTTGGAGTTGCAAGCTTACTCTTCGTTCCCATTTTCAAGACGGTCACTCACCTTCCGCCATTTATGGGCATACTCTTCGGCCTTGGCTTTCTTTGGCTGGTAACAGAGATCATGCACCGCGACAAGGGTCGAGACGAAAAAGTAAACCGAACAGTAGTTGGGGTTATTCGTAAAATCGATGTGCCCTCTGTGCTATTTTTCCTAGGGATTTTGGCTGCAGTTGGAAGCCTTCAGTCTGCTGGCCACCTTTCTTATTTGGCTGAATTCCTGGACGAGCAAGTCGGAAATATTTTCGTCATCAACCTAATTATTGGAGTTCTTTCTTCGATTGTAGACAACGTTCCTTTGGTAGCTGCCGCTCAGGGTATGTATGAAATCGCTCCATCTGGTCCGTACATGGTTGACGGCACCTTCTGGAAATTCCTTGCCTACTGCTCTGGAACTGGAGGCAGTTGCTTGATCATTGGTTCTGCTGCCGGTGTTGCCATGATGGGAATTCTTCGCATCGACTTCTTCTGGTACTTAAAGAAGATCTCCTTACTAGCCTTCATCGGTTACATTGCCGGAGCACTTTTCTTCATTCTTGTCAATTAGCCAATTAACATTGGTCTGTGGGTATCATTGGTGAGCTCTAGGCTTTCGGGCCATGGGGTCGAACATCTTTGTATAAGACGATCGATTCCATCCTTATGAACTTCTACTCATTTTTACTACAGGTTAATTTAAGCAGCGATACTAGCAGTGTTGCTGAGCCTACAGAACAAACTCTATCCCTTTTAGAACTAATCGCTGGTGGCGGCTGGTACATCATGTTGCCTCTTGGCATTCTATCTGTAGCAGCGGTTTACATCTTCATTGAGCGCTTTCTGAAAATTCAAAACGTCGAAAAAGAAGATCCCAACTTCATGAACCAGATGAAGGACTTCATTTACGATGGTAAAATAGATGCAGCAAAAGCCCTCTGCCAAAACACACAAAGTCCTTTTTCAAGAATGATTGAAAAAGGGGTGATGCGCATTGGCAAACCACTAGGCGACATCTCCGCAGCAGTAGAGAACGTTGGAAAACTGGAATTATACAAACTAGAGAAATCGCTCAACACCTTGGCAACTATTGCTGGTGCTGCTCCTATGATTGGCTTTCTCGGGACGGTAATCGGAATGATCACCACATTTCATGAAATGTATGCCGCAGGAAACAGCGTAGAGATTTCGGATTTATCTGGTGGAATTATGCAAGCCATGGTTACAACGGCCGCCGGACTGATCATCGGTATCGTTGCCTATGTAGGCTATAACATTTTGGTTTCGAAGATTGAAAAAGTAGTTTACAAAATGGAAGCTACTACAATCGAATTCATCGACTTACTTCAAGAACCAGCTTAATATGAGTTTAAGGTCAAGAAATAAAGTCAGCGTTACCTTCAGCATGTCCTCTATGACGGACATCGTTTTCCTGCTGTTGATTTTCTTCATCATCGTGTCTACGATGGTCACTCCAAATGCTCTAAAAGTTCTTCTTCCAACAAGCTCTGCTAAAACAACTTCACCTCAAACGGTATCGGTTACTATAAGCCCTGAACTGGCCTATTACGTGAATGGCAACCAAGTGCCGGAACAATATCTGGAAAATAGAATCGTTGAAGCCATCGGCCAAAGCGAGAAGCCCGGAATCGTTCTTCACTGCGACCAAAGCGTCGCTTTAGAGCATGCCGTTCGTGTTATGGACATCGCCAATAAAAACAAGTACAGTCTCGTACTGGCCACCAAACCAAACTAAGGGTGGAAGTCTTTAAAGACAAAGAGAAACGAAAGGGATTGATTGGAACAATCCTTTTTCACATTGCCTTGCTGGTGCTGTTCGCCATCTACGGCCTCACTTATATGACACCCAGACCAGAACAAGGAGTCCTCATCAACTTCGGCACTTCGGATGTCGGTTCGGGTGATGTTCAACCAGAAACTTCAGGAGAGGAAGTACCCGTAGAAGAAGAAGTGGTTGAAGAAGTAGTAACGCCCCCGACTGAAAGTGAAGTTAATCCAACTGAGGAAGAGGTGATGACTCAAGACCTTGAGGAGACCATTGAAACTCCGCCGAAAAAAAAGGAGAAAACACAGGAAGAAATTCAGCGCGAAAAAGAAGAGCAAGAACAAATTGAAAAGCAGAAAGAGTTCGAAGCCAAGATGAAAAAGGTTTGGAACAATCAGAAAAAGGGTGGCAGTGAAGGCACCGACAACGAGAGTGGTGATAAAGGCCAAGAAAATGGGACTCCAGATGGCGACGCCTACAACGGAACACCTGGCGGAGGAGGAGACGGAATCGGCGACTATCGTCTGTCTGGCCGGAATGCCCTTCAAAAAATAAAACCCGTTTACGACTGTCAAGAAAGTGGTCGCGTAGTGGTTCAAGTTCGTGTTGATCGCAATGGCAATACGACCGATGCGAAGTTGGAATTCAAAGGAACGACTAACTCTGCCAGCTGTTTGGTAAAACGAGCTGTGCAAGCAGCGATGAAAACAAAATGGGAAGCCAAGCCCGACGCGCCTGATGTTCAAATTGGCACCATTACCTATCAATTCGAATTGAATTGAGCTCTTACCAAGAAACTCTTGACTTCCTCTTCTCTCAGCTCCCCATGTACCAGCGGGTAGGCTCGGCAGCATATAAAGCCGACTTATCCAACACAGAAGCTCTAATGGACCTTCTGGGGCATCCTGAAAAGAATCTGAAGTTCATCCATGTGGCCGGCACTAATGGGAAAGGAAGTGTTAGCCATATGTTGGCCAGCATCCTACAAGAAGCGGGCTTTAAAACAGGCTTGTATACTTCACCTCATTTGGTTGATTTCCGCGAGCGGATTAAAATAAATGGAAAGATGATTCCAAAGGAGTCGGTGGTTGACTTTGTGAAGGATCACAGCGAAACCATTTCAGGCTTGCAGGCGTCCTTCTTTGAATGGACCTTTGCATTGGCACTTGAGTATTTCAGAAACCAAAAGGTCGATGTGGTTGTGCTCGAGACTGGCATGGGAGGCCGACTCGATTCAACAAATGTGGTCACTCCCCTATTGTGTTTAGTTACCAATATTTCCATGGACCACGCACAATTTCTAGGCAATACGCTTGAAGCCATTGCAGGTGAAAAGGCCGGCATCATAAAAGAAGGAGTTCCGGTGGTACTTGGCAATATTCAAGAAGAACTGATTCCAGTATTTCGAAAAGTGGCGGATGAAAAATCGGCTCCACTCAGCTTCACCCAAAAAGGCTTGGACCTATATACCTGCGATTTAAAAGGACATTTTCAGGACGAGAATCAATCTCAGGTACTCACCGCTTTGAAGTATTTATCGGAATTTCAGCTTGCTGAAGAATCGGTACAAAATGGAATCGAACAAACCGCGCTGAACACTGGCTTAAGAGGGCGCTTTGAACGACTGCAAGAGCAACCCTTGGTGATTGCTGACATCGCTCACAACAAAGGTGCTGTGGAAGTTCTTGTTAAGGAAATCCAGAAGTTTCACAGAAAGGTGCACTGCGTTTGGGGTGTCGTCAACGATAAAAAAATCGAGGACATTCTTCAACTTCTTCCCGAGGATTGGACTTTCTATTATACCCAGGCAAGCATTCCGCGAGCTCTGGATGTGACCAAACTAGAGGCAATTGGGAAAGATCAATCAAAGCCTGGAAGTGCGCACAAAGAAGTTTCCAAGGCATTCGAAAACGCTCTCCAGAATTCACAAAAAGAAGATCTTATTCTTATTTCTGGAAGCGCCTTTGTCGTTGCCGATCTTCTAGTTTATTTAGAGGAGAAGGACTAATCTTTCACAAAGCGGATGCTCTTTCGCTCATCCTTGATCAGCAGTTCACAGAAATAAACTCCGCTCCGCAACTCAGCCAATTCCACTACCACGTTTTGTCCTCGAACAGCCATTGCATTAACAGTTCTTCCTGAAACATCCAATATTTTCATTTCACCATGGATGAATTCACTAAAATGAAGATTCAGATTCTGACCAACAGGTTGAGGAAAGAGGGAAACTGAAAGCCCATCAAACGTATGCTCTTCAAAGCCAATGCTTGGTGACTTTTCCATGTAAATCCTAATCGGCCCATTACCATAGTCCGTCCGGCCATAGACAACAAGTTTTTCATTGAGATGAATAAGACTTGGAGATGAAATGATTTCTCGCATTGGCCCAAGATCGATTGGCGTCCAAGCGGATACTGTATCGCTGAGAAAATAATAATCCATGTACATATTGCCCGAAGATGGGTTGGTCACAGAAACGCCTTCATAAATTGCACCCCAAGGGTCTTGGTACTCTATGTTATAGTAAAAATTGTTTCCAAAATAGGACTGTAAACTCCAAGTTCTTCCCCCATCAGAAGACTTATAAAAGCGCGGAGTATTTGCTGGTTGAGCATTGCTAGGAGTTGTTGCTCCTAAGTAGATGTCGCCGTTTATTTCAAGCTTGCCTTCTATTCCCCCCGTAAGGTCCATATCGAAACCTGTATGATTCACTTCAGTCCAAGAATCTCCTCGAGTGCCAGACTTCCACAGAACAAAATTATCGTTCGTATCAGACATGGTCAAGAAAAGGGTGTCCTCGTACTCAAAGAACATCGGACCTTTATAGCCTAAATCTAAGGGTATCAAATTGGCGTCAACGCGCGTCCAATTCGCTCCATAATTGTCACTGTAATAAATTCGATTGCCCCCAAAAAGTGTAAAGCCACTTATAAAAAGACGACCCTGATGATAAAACTGATGAGTTGATATTTCTACAAAGGAAGGTATGCTCAATGGCAACCATTCCCCTGTCAAATCATTGCCGTAGTAGGCTGCTCCTTCAGCCGAAATAACTGGGGCAAACTGGAGTTTTGAAGCAAAGAGTATATATAGGTTCGTGTCTGGGAATTCTACGATTCCATCAATGGAAAAGCAGTATCCACAAACCAGGTTTGAGAGAAGGGAACATTTCCTAAAAACACTGCATCTGAATCGCCACTAAGCTGTCTGTATACGCTGTACTCTGAATCCTTGAAGCCTTTATAGGGAGTCCATGCCACGTGCACGGCTGAACTATCTGGCGCCAATTGGGCGTCTACTGCAATGATGGAGTGGGGAGCACTTACATCGGAACGCACTCCAGCACTATTCAGCATCATCATATTATAAGTTCTTGGCGAATCCCATTCGTATTGTGCATGCGCTCCAAGGATATTGGTATCTCGTCGAACAAAATATGTCTCTCCAGTATCTATATCACGGAATGCACCTGCCAAGAAGTTGTTTACTTTGAGACCTGCGATGGCATACATGATTGTGTCGGTCACATTTTCCATTACGTCTTCATAGGCGACAACATCCATATGGAACAAACTGTCGTATGTCACCATACATATCGATGGTTTGTGTGTGTAACTCATATGCGCTGAAGAATCACTCACCAATGAGACGCGCACTATTAGAGAATCTGACAAACTCGTGTCACAATCCAACCAATCCAAAAAGCGGAAAAGCAATTGCTGCGTGGAGTCGGTATTTGCCATTAGAGCTTCGTTTGTATTCTGCCCATATAAATTCGTTCCAAAGAAATTTCCAGCCTCCAATTCTTCCCCATCACTGGCTCGCCATACACTAGGGAAATTTGGAAAAGCAAACGGCGTCATGAACTTAAATTCGAAAGTGGACAATGGAGTTAAACCATCTACAATCACGTCAAAACCAGATTTGATGCTGAAGAAAAGGTTTCCTCCAGTCCAGACCACTGTGTCGACTGGAAGAGAATCGTTTCTTTCACAGCTTGGAAAGCCTCCACCAGGACAACTGCTGCAGTGATTTCCTCCACAATCTACATCCGTTTCTGTGTTGTTTTGAATTCCGTCGGCACAAGAGCAAGGAATACAACCTTTTCCTCCACAATCCACATCCGTTTCATCAGCATCCATTACACCATTCGAGCAATGCCCGGTTAGGCTAAAGTTGTATCGCATATTTGTGACTCTTGTGGATGTATCCAAATCACTCTTTGTGAAAATGTCGGTGAGCCCCCTATAACTAATTCTAGAATCGGCTTTTCGATCTGCAGTCCTCAAAAAAGATTGATAATGAGAAAAGGTAACCTCTGGTCCACGAACGAAATTTGGTGCGATGGTGACGCCATAATGCGTGCGAATGCTCGAAGTTCCTTCAGTCACGCGGATTTCGTATTCGGACGCACCCCCTGAACCATATATCCCTCCAGAAGCTATGTATTGCCATGTGTAAGATCGAGATCCTTCGCTTCCACTGATTTGCATTCGAATTTCCAGGGAGTCCTGCAAATAACCTTCGTCGTAGGTCCATAAATCACCTCCAGGAAAAACTGCATTTCCCGTTCTAAAAGAAAGGTCTGCCTTCTTTCCATTTGCAAGGAGAAAGTGAACTTTATGAATGTGGTGATTGATGAACATCGAATCAACCAAATGACCAAAGAGCTTAAAGTTTGTCAGCTTATATCCAGTGCCGTAAAACTCACCTGTTGGAATCCCAAATTGATTTACAGAAATGCCATATTCAGGGGCTTTGCCCGATGGCGCAATCCGAAAACTATCAGGAAAATGGGTAAATACTACGGTGTCTTTAACTAGAGTGTATTGGGAATAGGCGGCCTGAACCGAAAGGAAAATCACCAGCAGGGCAGCCGGTAACTTTAGGCTTCTCGTGAGTTTCATATGTCTCGAAAATAAAAACTAAATCCCATATTCGAAACAGCCTGATTATAATCTCGTTAACAGAAAATTTTTGACGATGAGGAGGTTAAGAGAAAGCCTTTAAATGAAGAAAGCCAAGCAGGATCTGCTTGGCTTTCGATTGTGAGACATACTGGATTCGAACCAGTGACCCCTACCCTGTCAAGGTAGTGCTCTGAACCAACTGAGCTAATGTCCCAATACTTTTAAGAACGTGCGACCTACTGGATTACTCCCTTTGGTCGTGAGCTCGCTTCGCTCGGTTCAAACCAGCGACCCCTTCCGCCAGTCACCCGACGGATAGTTCTCCTTGCCCAAAAGTAAGGAGGGTGAACCAATTACTGCCTGCCCGACAAAGCGAAGCCGCAGAGGCTTAATTTGAATGTCTAAGAACGAGCTTGCAAACTAAATTCAAAAAACAATTGAGGGAGCAAAAAAAGCTCCCCCAATCATTAAAATTTAAATGCGTTGACTACTGTCTTGTGAAATAGTAGGTCTGAGGATTTGTGCCGCCTCCACCAGGTGATATTACACAGTGGATGATGGTTGCATCGTCGACGATGATTTCACTATTGTCAATACCCAAAGAACCGCTGGTATTCGTTACCGAGATGGTCATAGATGGGGGGAAGCTGCTAAAAGCTTGTTCTACCCATGTTCCAGCACCGCTGTATGCAGGGTTGCACACATCATCACCTTCTTCAATTCCCCAGGTTTTATCTCTATTGAACACTAGGTAATCGTCTTTTCTACAGGCAGGAACTGAACTCCAGATGCTTTGACCTGCGCTGTTCTTTACATTGCTCAATGCCCATTTATCGGCACTCGCTAAAAAGTAAAGTGCATCCTTGTCGATGGTAAATTCAACACCTTCTGGCTCGAAGTCGGCCAACTCACTGTCGTATCCCATATCGGATAAAGGATCGGTAGACCAATTCGACGAGTATTCATCTGTGGTAACCTCTACGATGTAACTTACATCTGGCTCCAACAATTCGAGTTCAACGGTTCCATCGGAGCCTGTAGAACCACTACCTAGAAGGCAAGCGGCATCTGTTGAGCCATCTTCGAAACAATCTTCAGAAGCATAAAAATTCACATCAGCTCCTGCAACAGTGGCACCAGAACCATCCTTAACGGTCACCAACAAATAGCTTTTGATGCCAAGGTTTAAAGTCAAAGAATCCGTTTTCTTCTCGTTGTTTCCTTCGGCGTAAACTGTAACGTAGGCATCGTCAGAAATGGTGTTGAAGGTGTGCGTAAGCGACTCACCTGTACCTGTAATCACTTCACTGCCGTCGTATAATTTCCATCGAGCTTGTTTCTTGAACTCACCACAAAATGTGTAAGTCGCTGTCTCAGTCAATCTCAAATCGGTTGGACCCTCTAAGCAAGCTTCATTTTTTTTACAACTGCTGAACGCAACTACTAAGGCGATTAACAGTGTGCTATTGATTAATCTCATGATTGTGTCGTTTTAATTGGAAGCGCAATTTAGAGAAAACTTATCGTTCAAGAATTCTCAGAAAGGAATCGATTTCTTGCTAAAATCAGTCTGGGGAGACAAACCGCCGCTCGACTCTGCCGTCCAAATATTGGAAGAACAAAATACCGGTACTTTTTTGAGAAGTCTCTCTGCCCAAAACATCCGTTACTTTGAATAGCTGCGGGTCCGCGGACTTTCGAATTTCATCTTCTAAGCCAACTCTTTCGCAAGTCACGCACTCTCCCCAACATGGGGTGTCGAGCACGAGTGGACTTGACCCATTATCTATAACAAAGCCGTAGTTCGTGTATTCGTCGCACGGGTTAAAGTCGCAGGAACTTTCCTTTGGAGCTCCTCCAGTTTCTTCCCATAAATTTTTCGAAAAGAGGTACTCATACTTACCAGGCTCGAGATCGATGGTTGTGGACCAAACTCCATTCGTCTCTGATAACGGTTCACAGTTTCCACACCAATTGTTGAAGGTTCCATTCAAAAAAATGACGTCACCCGCGTCCATAGCCAAGCTACTTGCATCCAACGAAAAGCTGACTGGAATTTTACCCAAGCTTGCGGGTTCCTCCTCTACTTGCAGGAACATCTTCCCGTTCCGAAATTCTACGCTGCTCGGTTTAAAGGCACAGGCATTCCCATCAAAGCCTCCAAATTTTTCAATGAACCATCTCTTGGTATCTAGAGAGTCGAAGCTTTCCTCCCATAATGGAGTGAAATTCGAGTTCGTGCCATAGTTGCCTGTTCCCGGAGTGTATTCGTAAACTTTCACGTAATCGTACATCGATTCAAGTGGCATGATGGCGGGATCCCAAACTCCAACCCAAGAAGGTATTTTAGAAACCCACAGATTCATAATCACCCTGAGCGGATATTGTAAGCCAGCTACAAAACTATGATCCTGCACATTTGCCAATTGGCCATCTACAAACCAACGTACAATTCCCGGCTCCCATTCTATGGCATAGTCGTGCAATGCAGCATGAGGGTCGAATCCCATGCCTAAGGAATCGGTATAATACCATGGACCAGGATAATGAGTGGTGAACAAGATTCCCTCATCGTCACCAGTCATTTCTATGTCGATCTCGTTGTTCTCTTCGGGCCAATTACATCCAAGGTCGAGGTTGTATAGAAAGAACGATGAAACGACTCCATTGCCTCTAGCCGATTGCATGGAAACTTCAAAGCGGCCATATAGGAATGCCTCATTGGTGGCAATATTCCCTCCGATGCATTCTTGAGCTTCTAGATTGAAGACAGGGAATAGAAGAATGAGAAGGACTTTCCATTTAGTCATCACATCAAAGATAACCTAGAGCCTTAATCATTGTTCAGAATTAAAACTCGGGCTTCTCATTGAGATTAAAGCCTCTTGTCTACGACAAGCCGGCCTTTTTTATTCTTCTGCGCATTCGAGCAAGCTCGAGCTAGAAGAATAAAAAAAGCCTCATCTGCATAGCGGATGAGGCTTTTACTGGTGGGCGATGAGAGATTCGAACTCCCGACCCTCTGGGTGTAAACCAGATGCTCTGAACCAACTGAGCTAATCGCCCTAAAAATTTAGGAGTGCAAATATAGATTTTTTCGTTTCTGAGAATCTATTGACATCTGGAAAGTTGAGTGCGAACTTCAGTCAATTGAAATTTCTTGTCCCTAAGTTTAAAATCTGTCACAAGAAAATTCAAAATGTTAGTGATCTCCTCTGGTGACAAATCAAGTATTCCAGCCATAGGTTGATCGTACACAACACCCTCTACCTCAACTTCTCCCTCAATTCCGTACTTTATAATGCAAGCCAGTCGATCGGTGTTTTCTTGAGCGTAATCCGCTTGGTTCAGTGGTGGAATGAGTTCTTGAAAACCTTTTCCAGATTCTCCATGGCAGGAGGCACAATGGGTCAAATAACTTGATTTCCCGCTATTATCTTCAACTGTGAAGCATGAAATAAGGAAAATTGGGAAGACAACAAGTAATCTATGGAGTCGCATTCAGCAAAGTGTAAATGTCTTTAATCAACAGCTCAGTGTCTTCTTTTGTTGTGCCGTCGTAATAGGCCCTGATGTGACCTTCTCCATCGACGAGAATAAATGCTCCTGAGTGCGCAAAACCGCCGGGTGCTTTCGGGTCCTCGCTGGCTGCAACCATATAGGCCTCAGCCATATCGTAAATTTCGTCCTTCTCGCCGGCGAGCAAATGCCATTTGGAACTCGATATTCCAATTTTACCTGCATACTTCTTCAACACTGGAACGCTGTCCTTTATGAAGTCGATGGAGTGCGAGAGGAGTTGAAAACGATCTTCCTGAAGAAACTCTTCATAGACCGTCAGCATATTCCTTTTCATTTGTGGACAGATGCTTGGACATGAAGTGAAGAAAAAGTCTGTTACATAGATCTTCCCATCAACCAAATTTTCATTTACCCGATTGCTGTCTTGATCGTAGAACTCAAAATCCGGAATCGAATAATAGAGAGTATCCATTACTTCTTGCCCATCCACCATTCGCTTAGTAAAGTCATGACGACCTAAGATTGGAAGCTCTTTGGTTTCTGAAGTACAAGCACTTAAAAAGATGGCGACAAAGGCTGCTGCGATTAATCTCATTTTACAAGCTCCTCAACAAATTGAATGTTTCGTTCAAAATGTTCACCTACCCTTTCCATAGCCAACTTCCGTTCTTCCAAATACTTCAATCGTTCTTGATCGCTTGTTTCTGGTGATTGATCGGCTTCAAAAGTGTGCATCCATTCCATCATCTCAGCTTCAATGATTTCAAGTGAGTCAGCAGCTGCATTAATCTCATCAAGCGATAAGACTGATTTCGAACTATCCGATTCGGCCTCGCTTCGCAGTGCATCGAGCGCTTTATTCAATTTTCGAACTTCCTGCATGCGCGGCATAACTAAGTCATGTGCGACCATGACCTCCTTAAATTTCGTCGTGAGTTCATCTCCTGCCGATTGCCCGCCACTATTTGAACAAGCAGAACCGACTAAAGCCAATATTCCCAATAAAAAGTACCTCATCTCGTTGAATTAAAAAAGCCCTCAACACATATGTGAAGAGGGATTTAAAGATACCTTCTATAAATTACTGTTTGGCGACTTTACGCACATAATTCCAATCAGCTCCAATAAGCTCAAGAGAATAAATTCCTCTTTCAAGACCCTGAAGGTTTAACTTCTCAATCGACCCTTGAACCTCTTGAACCAATCGTCCGTTCATATCCATCAATTTCACTTGAAGGATCTGTAGTTCTGTATCGATGAACAAATAATCATAGGCAGGAATTGGAAACACTTGAACCCTGCTTGACAGACTTTCCCCAACATTTAGAGCTAAGAAAGAGAACGCATCTGAAGTGTCAGAAACGCATGAGTTGTTGATTACAACTACCCGGTATTCACCCGTTTGTGCTCCTAGCACGGTTTGAGTCTGAGCTGCTAATTGAACTCCATTGTGGAACCAAATGTAATCTGACCCACTCAGCGAAGACACTAAACTGTCTTGGCTTGCATTCACCGAGATAACTGGTTTTGCAGGAGTAACATTTACCACAGTAGTAAGACTAGTATCGTTTCCAACACCGCAGTATACTGCTCCACTAACAACTACATCGCCACCTGTTGAGCCAACAGTTACGTCAACCAGAATTGCATTTGAATCTGGATTTGAGGTAATGAAGAAACCAAAAGGCATCGTCCAAACGTAAGACTGAGTATGTGCAATCGGATCAATTGAGTACAGAACTCCAGGCTCTCCTTCACACATTGAATCCAATCCAGTAATTGCGCCTGGATCATCGGGTAAATCACAGACTTTAAAATCCAACTCATCTAACCACAAAGAGCTACCGCTACCGAAGCCACCCGGAGTTGAACTTGAAAAGGTCATTCTAAGAGAATCTACAGTTCCCATGGTAGATGTCGCAAATGGCAATTCAAAATATGTCCAGTTTGCCGCCGCAGGTAGATTGCGACCAAAAAATTCCCAAACCCCGTTGTTCTTTACTTCAAGCCAAAGGAAAGAAGAATCATTTCCTTGCGGTACATACTTATAGTATCCATTCAAGGTGTCGACGTTTCGAGTGTATTCAATTCCTCCAGAATTACTATCAAAGAGTTTTTGCTTCGATAGAAGTCCAAAAAGACTGTCGTTGTCAGCAATGAGGGAATTTATTTTAATGGAATAATCACCAGAATAAACATCGGAAGGATTGCTAATTCGCTCAACCAATCCAAATCGGATTGCATATGCGTCGTCGGCAAAAGTCGACCAAGCTACAGGGCGATGAAAAGTGAGGGTATCCCATATTTCAAAGTCGTTGTTTGGAATGTTTTGAGTAATTCCGGTTCCAATAAAGTGAATGCTGTCTAATGTTAATGTGCTTCCGTCAGCAATTCCAATTTCGTTGATTGCATTGGAAGAAGCCGCGGCGAAAATGGCGGAATCAGGAGCGATACTCGGCACCAACCAAGTAATCTCTTGCGCGAAACGCACAAAGGTACTTTGAGTCCCCGTAAATGGAGCTGAGCAAAAACCTATCGGCACACCAGCATTTCTAAAGAAGACAATGGCTAAGGCGGTATCTCCTGGCATTACATCGCACTTGAAATAACCAGCCAATGAATCAGGACGCTGATTGATTGCAAAACCACCAGTTTGATTGACAAAATCACCGTTGATGATGTATCCGAAAAGAGTGTCGGCTCCTTGAATCACTGTTTCCAAGTGCAAAGCATATGAACCGCTTTTGGCATTCAAATCTTGAACGACGATATTCCCGGCACCAGCTGCATTGGATTCAATGTTTCCGGTCTCGTAAGATCGCGGCCCGATTTCGTTGATATCAAGCCATTCTTCAAATCCTCGATTTTCAATCAGTTGTGCCTGTAAGCCCATCGAGAAGAGGCAAGCAAGAACTGTGTGTAAAAGTGTTTTCATGGTTAATTGTCGTGTTTCCACTAAGGTATACCATTCCGAGAAAAACAATCTGATTTTTATCAGAATCCCAACTGAAGTTGGGTCCGTACAACGAAAAGATCTTTCGTCAACTCATCGTCTGCTTGGCGCATGCTAAAGTCCAACTGCCACTTAATGCGATGCATTTCGATGTAATAGTTTAAAGCCGCCGTGTACTCATTGAATGATCCCAATTGAGTGACCTCCAATGGCGCCACTCTTGAAAAGCGTCCTGCTACTTCCCATTGGCCTTTAATTTTATAACCTACTTGAGCGTTTAGTCCATCGCCAGCGATGAAGCTATTGCCAACAATCAATCCGGCACTCTTGTCATAAACAACAGGAATATCAACTGCCACGTTCATGTATTCAAACAATACAGACCAGGCCGAAGCTTTGTAATGTAAATCTGTAGAAAAGGTTTTAATGTCTCTTTCGGCTGACAAGAGAGTTCCCCCCTTTTGGCCTCCAGAGTATCGAGAATTGTCGTTGTGGTTATAACCCAAGCCCAACATAAGCTTAGGTCGATCATCTATGGCGAGGTCGGCTTCAAAATACTCTCCTCCCGTAAACTCTCCAAAAGGCAAAACCTCCAATCGAAAACCGTAATTAAAGCCGCCAAGGTTCATTTCAGAATTTCTTCCTTCCCCTGATGTCAAGACAAGTTTCTCTCGAACGACAAAACTCCCGAGGTAATGTCGCCAATTGAGCTGTAAACCAACGTCACGATCGAGTGAATAAGCTCCGCTCAAAACACTCCGATCTACAAATTGGAAATATTCAGAGGTGACCATACGCCCCAGGTTTCCAGGCATAATGAATTGACCAAACTTGAGATGAATGTTATCGCGAATCCGCCACGTAGCTTCTGCATCGTAAAGCAACTTGCTAAAATTCCAAGCTGTATCACCTTCTTGCGAGAAACCAAATTGGAAATTGTACTTGAAAGTATTCTCCATGAGCATCCCGCTGAAGCTCAAACGGGAACGGTAAAGTTCCATGCGAGGCTGCGAAATTTCTGCTGTGGCCGCTGAGTCTTCAAAAAAGCGCGCAGAGAAGCGCGTTTGCATACGTCCGTTGACGTTTATTGAAAAATCTTCCTTATCACTTATGTAATAAAAAGAGCTCGATTGCTGCGCAAAGGCGCCGAGTTGGAGGCACATTGCTCCAAAAAAAAGAATGGTATTTCTCAATCTGCTATGATCGTTGGCGTTTCCACAATATTAGTGATGTTTTTCGCTCTGTCAAGCGCATATATTTCGTAGCGCAATGTATCCCCGAAGAATGCGAGGTGGTAGCCATTCATATCGATGTGAATTTCACCTTCCAATGTGCTAGAAACAGATCTGTTTTCAAGCCTTGGCACTCGATAGTAAAACCCTGGAAAACCTGCAGGGGGTGTATACTTTTTCCACTCGGCGTTTTCGCGGTAATAGTAATCCATGAATAGGTTGTAACGGTCGGTTGAATCTTTGACCATACTCGAGTCCACATCGTCTTCCAAAAAACCAAAATCACCATCGCAATCCCGAAACTTTAAAATCATCGTAGCCGAATCGCCACCCCGTTGTTGAAACTCCGAAAACTCCAAACTTGGAACAACCTCTTCGCACTGTTCGATCTTGCAGGAAGCAATTGAGATGAGAACGAGAAGAAAGACAATCAGCTTTTTCACAGGCCAAAAATATACATTACTCGTCTTCCTAAAACTAACATAGAGCAAGCTGCGAAGCCTTAGATTTGCTCAGTGCTTGGAGTGGAAGACATATTCAGTTTAAAAGGAAACGATTCTGCCTTCGAAAAAGCCGTTTGGGAAGCCTACACTTATCAAATGGAGCACAACGAACTCTACCGCTCCTTTGTGCAAACCTTAAATCAAGAAGTGAAAAGCCCTCTCGACATTCCCTTTTTACCCATTTCCTTCTTTAAAACTCACGACGTTGTAACCCATCAAAGTTCGGTTGCTAAAACCTTCTTGAGCAGTGCCACTGGAGGTGGTGAGCGCTCCAAGCATCACATTCATCGCTTAGAGTTCTATGAGAAATCCTTCCTATCCACTTTTGAGGATCGATTTGGCCAAACAGAAAATTGGACACTTTTAGCCCTACTTCCCTCCTACTTGGAACAAGGTGATTCTTCCTTAATTTATATGGTCGACCACCTCATCAAAAAAGCAAGACCCGAGAGTTCGTTTTGGCTGAATAAGCCCGATGAACTTCCGAAAAAAATTGAAAGCATNCTGAACCGGGGTGAAAAGGTCATGCTTTTCGGCGTAAGCTACGCTCTGCTCGACCTGGCGGATTTGGGCCCTTTCCAATTTGAATCTTTACACATCATGGAGACTGGTGGAATGAAGGGACGGAAAAAAGAAATGATTCGAACCGAGTTGCATGATGCTCTTCAAGAAGGCTTTGGAACCAAAAAAATTCACTCAGAATATGGCATGACCGAACTGCTTTCTCAAGCCTACTCCATTGACGGATCCTATTTTTCTTGTCCCGATTGGATGAAAGTATTCATTCGTGAAACCGACGATCCATTCAGCTATGCGAAGGAAGGTTCGGTAGGAGGAGTCAATGTAATCGACTTAGCAAACTGGTATTCTTGCCCTTTCATTGCAACAGACGATTTAGGACGAATGCATGAAGACGGCTCGTTCGAAATTCTCGGACGCTTCGACCACTCTGATGTACGCGGATGCAATCTGCTGGTGCTCTAGCAGATCCTACTTTCGGAAACTCAGAATGTTGGCGAACAAGCGATATGCCCCAGGAACTCCTGCAGGCAATTGACGGAAAAAGGAAATGCCCGTGTAAACAAATACGCCTTTTCCATGGCTGAGTGCCAAGAGGGATCCCTTTTCTGCTTCTTCACCTTGATCACTCCAAGATAATATGGGAACGTAACCCGCATCCCAATCCTTCGCGAAATACAATCCCCGCTCTTGAACCCAACCGTCAAAGTCCTCCAATTTAATCTCGTTGGGAGATTGAAGAATCGGATGCTCCGGTGCCAAGAAGGTGACCTTCGCGTCTTCTTCTGTTACCCTACCACGTCCAAGGCTCATGTCAAGCGGGCCAAAGTTCTCCACCTTAAGGCCGCGGTTGGTATTGTATTGAACGATTAAGGTGCCTCCATCGTAGACATAATCCATCAGCTTTTGCTGTTGACTTTTCAGTTCCTCATTGGTGTTGTAGGCTCTCACGCCCATCACCACACACTCGTAATTCGAAAGCTTTTCAGATGCCAAGTCTGCGGCTTCAATGCTTTTTACCTGCAAACCAATTTGAGCCAAGCTCTCAGCCACCTCGTCGCCGGCTCCTTCAATGTATGCAAGCGTTCGAACGCGGTTCAATAAATCCAGGCGAACCACTTTTGTCTCAGCATGTGGCATATACACTTGAGGCTCGATGTGGGGGAAATCAATTTCTTCAAAAGACCGATCGTAGATTTCCTTGCCCTTTTCGACCCATGCGCGAATGGTTCCCGTCCCGGATACAAAAGGTGGGGTCACAGTAAATTCATATTCCTTCTCGCCTCGCTCCACGAATGAAACTTCAATGTTTTGGGGTTCTACCTTCCAGGAATTTGGAACGTAGAGTCTCAATTTTCCGGAAACACCATCCTTGTGTGAGCGAACTTTTACTCGCATCTTCTTCGGCAAATTCCCCGAGAAAATCATTACAGGTTCCGAAATATTCACCGTAAACTCTGGCAACATTAAAAAGGGCTTCTGCTGCTCTCCTTCAACCCTGTCAGTCCATCTGTGCCTCAGGGGAAGATCAACTTGCATCGGACTGCCATCAATTTTAAGTTTGACCAAAATCTTCACTGCTGGATCGTTCTGAGCCTTTCCAATTTGCGTTCGGTCTTCAACTCGAAATAGGTTTTCAAAATTTTTGTCGAGCCAATATGGATGAGACACCTCCTTGGAGTTGTTGGTAAAACTCAGTTTCCAATTTTGCAGCTCATTCAATTCAAGTTTCTCTTGAATCTCATTTGCGGAATCTTGGCACGAAATCGATTCAATGAAAACGTCGACATTTCCACCCAAAACACTGGTGACTTGCAGTTCAATTTTCTCACCGAAAGAGGCCGATTCTCGTTCCGTTGTTGCTTCCAAAAACAAACCGATACTCGAGCGGAGAATCAAGCTCAATTCCTTTTTCTTTTGATCGACCCAATTAGAACTAGGCATTAAGTCAAGTTCCTTTTTGATCCGAAGCAATTCGGCCAAACTAGCTTCTGGTTTGCTAGCGTCGAATTTGAACAAGAGCTCATCCAAAATTCGATTTATCATAGCGCCTTGTGGTACGCGTGACCAAGATGTGTTCACACCATCCATCAAATCTGTTTTGAACTCTTCACCAGCCGTAAGCTTCAAGTACTCCTTCTGCGATCCGCGTGCAATGGAAACTCCAAAGCCTTGACTTTTATGTTGACTTCGACTGAGCGAGGCCAATTCATTTGTCCAAGTTCCCGTGTTCGCATTATAGCTACCAACATCTACCGTAAGAATGTTGGGGTCTGTTTTTGCGCGTTCAGGAAGTTCCTTATCCCACCAAGTGCTCGCATTGAGTAGTAGGCGTTTTGCCTTCCACACCTTCAATCGTTTCAGTTGATCTGGATAAGCGTTCGGATCCGCCGCAAGCTTAAAAGCTTCTGAAACCAAAAGCGCAGATGCTGTATGATGCCCATGTCCGTTGAAACCATCGGGATTAAACCGAGTGATGATCACGTCGGGCTTGTACTGACGGATCACTTGAACTACATCTCGAAGCACTTCATCCTTATTCCATTTCCGATAGCTTTCGTCTGCTGATCGAGAATATCCAAAATCGACGGCTCTGGTAAAGAATTGCTCGCCACCATCAATACGCCGAGCGGCTAAAAGCTCTTGGGTTCGAATCAAACCCAATTTGGCTCCCTTTTCGTCTCCAATTAAATTTTGCCCTCCGTCGCCTCTGGTAAGCGACAAATAAGCCGTTCGATACTTCTGATCATTGGCCAACCAGGCAATCATTCGGGTGTTTTCATCGTCTGGGTGAGCTGCGATGTAAAGCACACTCCCTAGAGTGTTGAACTTTTCCAAAGCTTCTTTGATTTCACCTCCAGAAAGCATTTGTTGGCCAAATCCGAAAAAGGAACTGCACAACAATGAGATGCTCAATACTAACTTCAATTTCATATTATTTCGTTCGTTTGGCAATGTCGAGAAGGAAAGCGTACTCCAAGGCAATCTCCTTTAAATATTCAAATCTACCTGAAGCGCCACCATGTCCTGTATCCATATTCGTGTGTAGAAGGATTTGGTTTTTACTCGTGTTTTTATCTCGCAAGCGAGCAACCCACTTGGCGGGCTCCCAATACTGAACTTGTGAGTCGTGCAAGCCCGTTGTAACCAACACATTTGGGTAATCCATTTCTTTCACTTGATCGTAGGGAGAATAAGAAAAGATGTAATCGTAGTACTCCTTATTGTTTGGATTTCCCCATTCGTCGTACTCCCCCGTTGTCAATGGAATGCTCTCATCGAGCATGGTTGTCACAACATCCACAAATGGTACTGCCGCCAACACTCCAGCCCAAAGATCCGGCCGCATGTTCATCACAGCTCCCATCAACAAACCTCCTGCAGAACCTCCTGCAGCAAAGAGTGAATTTGGTTTGACGTACTTCTGCTCGAGGAGGAACTCAGCACAATCGACAAAATCATTGAAGGTGTTCTTCTTCTTCAGAAGCTTCCCGTTCTCATACCAATCGCGACCCATTTCTTCGCCACCTCGAATGTGTGCAATGGCAAATGCAAATCCTCGATCCAACAGCGAAAGACGGCTCGATGAAAAGTAGGGATCTAAACTGTGCCCGTAGGATCCATAAGCATACAACAACAAGGGGCTCTTTCCGTCGACTTTGAATCCCTTCTTGTACACCAAAGAGATGGGCACCTCAACTCCATCGCGCACAATGGCATTGAGACGTTCCGACCGATAGTCCTCCTTATTAAAACCACCCAACACTTCTTGCTCCTTTAGAAGAGTAAAAGCTCGAGTGTCGAGATCGTAATCGAACACTGTTGCTGGTGTAGTCATGGATGAATAGACCAATCTCAAGATCTTGGTATCGAACACAAGGTTCACTGATGTTCCGGCTGTGTAGGCTTCTTCTGGAAACTGAATGTAATGCTCAGATTTATCTTTTTGATTGAAAACACGCATTTGTGAGATGCCTTTGTAGCGTTCCTCCAAAACCATGTAATCGCGAAAAATTTCTAGGTCTTCAATCATCACGTCATCGCGATGCGCGAGCACTTCCTCCCAGTGTTCTTTAGACGTTTCCCACAGTCCGGATTTCATCAAGCGGAAGTTCTTAGCCTTCCAATTTGTGATAATGAAAAAAGCATCCTCAAAATGATCGATGGAATATTCATGATCGCGTTCACGTTCCTGAAAAATCCGCCATTCTCCTTTTGGATTACTGGACTCGAGTAACTGAAATTCACTCGAAAGGGTCGAATGACTTGAAATAACGAGATATTTTTTGGACTTAGATTTTCCCACTGATACATCGAAGGTTTCATCTTCCTCTTCGTACACCAAAACATCGTCCTTGGAAGAGGTGCCGAGCTCATGACGCATAACGCGTGCTGATCTTAAGGTCTCATCCCTTTCGGTGTAAAACAGCTGATCTTCCGCTTGACTCCAAACCGAACCTCCAGTGGTATTTTCAATGCTGTCTTCTAAAATGTTGGAAGTCTGGAGACTCTTGATCTTGATCTCATATTGCCTTCTTCCCACGAAATCAACTCCGAATGCCATGAGTTGATTGTTTGGATGAATCGAGATGCCTTTAACGTTGCAAAAGGCTTGCCCTTCGGCCATTTCATTTACATCAAGAATGATTTCTTCTTGCGCTTCTAGGCTTCCGAGTTTTCGACAGTAATACGGATACTCCTTACCCTCTTCGTAGCGGGTGTAATACCAATAGTCATTCAACTCAAAGGGCACCGACTGATCGTCTTCCTTTATTCTCGACTTCATTTCAAGAAAAAGCTCCTCTTGCAATTCCTCGGTATGCGCCAACTCAGACTTCAGAAAGCTGTTCTCCTGATTTAGATAATCGATGACCTTAGGGTTCTCACGTTCGTTCAACCAGTAATATTCATCGATGCGCTTGTGCCCGTGAATTTCAAGAGACTTTGGTACTTTCTCTGCGCGTGGTGGTTTCATCAATTTTCGCTTCTTTTCGATTACAATGTTAGTCGATTTCCGCTCCGCCTTGGACAAGGATTATATTTGCGGAAACTACTCTCTGTGCAAGAACTCCTTTCCATCACTTGGACGGTCGACCCCGTCGCTTTCAAACTTCCTTTTTTAGACCGTGGCGTGCGCTGGTATGGCATCTTGTTCGCCACGGCCTTCCTCATTTCCTACTACTTCATGGACCGCATGCTGAAAGCAGAGGGAATGCCTTCAAAATGGATGGACAACCTACTTCTGTACATGATGGTCGGCACTGTTGTAGGCGCGCGACTTGGTCATGTATTCTTTTACGACTGGGACTATTACTCGCAGAACCCAGGTCAAATTCCGGCAATTTGGCAAGGTGGTTTAGCAAGTCATGGTGCTACCATTGGTTTGGTTCTAGCGTGTTGGCTCTTTGCAAGAAGGGTTAAAAAGCCTACAATCTATTTCCTTGACAGAGTCGCCCTCGTCGCAGCGGTGGCAGCTGCTTCTATTCGACTGGGCAACCTTACAAACCATGAAATCATTGGCCTTCCAAGCGACGCTCCGTGGTCGTTTGTGTTCACCTTAGCAAATGTTGCTGACCCAATGATTCCAAGGCATCCCGCACAGTTGTATGAAGCCTTCTGCTACCTCATCATTTTTGGAATTCTAAACATCCTTTATTGGAAAAGAGATTGGGGGAAAAGGAGCGGAGCCCTTTTAGGGATGTTCCTAATTTTGCTATTTACTGCCCGTTTCTTTGTGGAATTCGTGAAAAACTCCCAAGGTGGATTTGAGTCAAGTTTGGGCGGTTTGCTCTCAACTGGGCAATGGCTGAGTCTACCCTTCATCCTCATTGGATTCTATTTTCTCTGGGCTTCGGGCAAAAAAAAAGCGGCATAAGCCGCTTCATGTAATTTCTGGTAAAAGACTAGTGCGTATCCAGTTCGAAATGCGTCCCTTCTGTATGAAGAATGTGCTGCGCTTCATGAATCTCTTTATCCGTTCCGTGCACTATCACCATAAAGCTTCCTGTTTCTAAATGTTGCTTATAGCGAACTAATTCATCCTTTTTGATTCCTAAGGACATTAGCGTACTAGCCAAGCCACCGCTAATTCCACCAAGGGCCAAGCCTCCAGAAGCTCCTGCAATTGCTCCAGCTCCTACTAAAAAAAGCCTAAACCCGGAATGGCTACAATACTGACCCCTGCAAGAATCCCGAGTACTGGTCCGAGGACAGCCCCAATTAGAATAGGAACTTTTGTTAAATCGGTTCTTGTTTAGCATGCAGATGATCTTCAACGATCTCTGCTTTACCTATGAGGGAAATGTTATCTACTTCAACGCCGTGTTTATGTAGTCTCTTTACAGCCGAGATGGCCTTATTGTGTGAGTCGTAAACCCCAACCGCTGCTTTATGAATTTCCATGCGTGTATGTTTTTTGGTACTGCAAAGATTGGAAAATTAAGTCAGGCTTAATAAAAAGGCACGCAATACAAAACGCAATTACGACATTCCACACTTAATTTCATTCCCATTGCAAAGTGAAGTGCTGCAAAAAGGTGCACGAATTAAATGAGAATTAGAACAGGAATCTTCTAGAGTGCTTGAACTTAAGAAATGTTACCCAGGAGAACCTAGTTTATTTCCCAAGTGCTCTTGCCTTGAATCAGCGCGTCCAAATCACCTTCCCCACGCTGGTTATAGGCTTCTTGAACTTGATTGTCCATTGCAGTTTCGTAACTCTCACGTTCATTCACATAGAACAAACCGAAAGGGCGAGGTAAGTTTCCTTCAAGAGAAGGATCTCCAAAGAAACGTGTGAGCATATGAGCTTTCAATGGGTCCGACTCATCGTGCACCCACAGGTCGTCCATGGAATAACCATCTTCCAGTGAAACGATTTTTGGTTTAAATCCATCGAGAAGAATTCCCTTGGTGTTGTTCTCACCAAAAACTAGAGGCTCTCCATTTTTCAACCAAAGCGTTGAGTCTTGTTTGCTGTCTTTATCTGTGAGCACAGTGAAAGCACCATCGTTAAAAACTGGACAATTCTGATAAATTTCCAACAAGGAAGTTCCCTTGTGTTCATTTGCTCGAATGATTAAATCCTTCAAATGGCGAGGGTCGCGATCTAAAGCCCGAGCAACAAAGGTTGCCTCGGCTCCCAAGGCCAAAGCCAAGGGGTTGAAAGGATGATCAAGAACACCGTAAGGGGAAGACTTTGTAACCGTACCTTCTGGTGTGGTAGGTGAGTATTGGCCTTTTGTTAGACCATAAATTTCATTGTTGAAGAGCAAAACGTTCACATCAAAGTTTCTGCGCAGCAAATGAATGAGATGATTTCCTCCAATCGAAAGACTGTCGCCATCACCCGTAACGATCCAAACATTCAAATCCTTTCGAACCGCCTTCAAACCACTTGCAATTGCTGCAGCTCTACCGTGAATGGAATGCATTCCATAAGTGTCCATGTAATATGGGAAGCGAGAGGAGCAACCAATTCCGGAAATGAAAACTGTGTTTTCCTTTTCCATCCCTAGTTCGGCAAAGGCTGTTTGAACCTGCTTTAAAATCGCATAGTCGCCGCAGCCCGGACACCATCGTACATCCTGATCTGTTTCGAAATCCTTCGCACGTAATTTAGATCCCGTCATGCGTAAATTTCTTTGATTTTAGCCACCAATTCAGAAGATGTAAAAGGCAAACCTTGAATTTTTGAGAATGGAATTGCATCCATCAAGAACTTACTTCGAATCACATGCACTAGTTGCTTGTCATTGATTTCAGGAATGATTACATGATCAAATGAGGCCATAATTTCGGCTGTGTTCTTCGGGAATGGATTGAGGTATCGGAAGTGTGCTTGCGATACTTCAAGGCCTTCTTTAATGCATTGATCCACTGCCATACGAATCGAGCCATAAGTAGAACCCCAGCCCAAAACCAATACTTTTCCCTTTTCTGGACCTTGCTCGATTTTCAAATCTGGAATAAAATCCGCGATGCGCTCGACCTTTTCGGCACGCAGACGAACCATTTTTTCATGATTCTCGGGGTCGTAAGAAATGTTTCCTGTACGATCTTCTTTTTCGAGTCCTCCCAAACGGTGCATGAGTCCTTCCATTCCTGGAATGGCCCATTCTCGAACAAGCTTTTCATCACGTAAATAAGGAAGATACGCTTCACCCTCAGCTGGTTTTTGCGTCACCTTAGGAACCGTGATTTTCGGTAAATCTTTCGCCTCTGGATATGCCCAAGGTTCTGCTCCGTTGGCCAAGTAGCCATCGGACAAAAACATCACTGGTGTCATGTGCTCAACAGAAATTCGAATGGCTTCCATAATCGAACTGAAGCAATCTGAAGGTGTTCGTGCAGCAATAACCGGAATTGGAGCTTCCCCATTTCTTCCATAGAGTGCCTGCATCAAATCCGATTGCTCAGTTTTGGTTGGAAGACCAGTAGAGGGCCCACCGCGCTGAACGTTGATTACGAGCAGTGGAAGTTCCAGCATCACAGCTAAGCCCAAAGCCTCCCCCTTAAGAGCAATTCCAGGACCTGAAGAAGCTGTTACGCCCAATGCTCCACCGAAAGAAGCGCCGATTGCAGCACAAATGGCAGCAATTTCGTCTTCGGCTTGGTAAGTTTTTACTCCGAAGTTTTTATGTTTTGAAAGCTCATGAAGAATATCGGAAGCCGGAGTAATTGGATACGATCCGTAGAATGTTTTCAAACCCGCTTGTTTCGCGGCTGCAATGATTCCGTATGCTGCAGCTTGGTTTCCCATAATACTGCGATACTTTCCTTTAGGCAACTTTGCCTTTTTTACTTGATATCGCGTTCCAAAAGTCTCACTGGTATCTCCATAGTGATATCCAGTTTTTAGAACCTTTAAGTTGGACTCAATCAGTTCGGGCTTTTTTGCAAACTTCTCTTCGATGAACTGAATGGTGCTCGCCAAGTCTCGGCTGTACATCCAGTACAAAAAGCCTAGGACGAACATGTTTTTACTTCGATCAACGTCCTTACGGGCCAAGCCCGAATCAACAAGCGCCTCTCGAGTTAGGCTTGTAATGTCGACCTCATGCAACTCATAATCATCCAAAGAACCGTCTTCCAACGGATTGACTTCATAATGAGAAAGTTTCAAATTTTTGTTGTCAAAGCCGGAAGTATTCGCAATGACAACTCCACCTCTTTTGAGCTTTGAAATGTTCGCTTTGAGCGCCGCTGCATTCATCACGACAAGTACATCAGAGTCATCCCCTGGGGTAAAAACCTCGACACTACCAAAGCGCAATTGAAATCCGCTTACGCCTGCTACGGTGCCTTGAGGGGCTCGTATCTCTGCAGGGAAATTAGGGAAGGTTGAAACGTCGTTACCAAACAATGCACTGGTGAAGGTGAACTGATTACCGGT
>JGI20155J14468_10000410_pt1 | contig 35135 bp, 25 predicted proteins | sample COG_05_FD_14468 | JGI IMG/M metagenome (IMG submission 14468) | reverse complement strand
TTTTTATCTTTATTTTCTTATAACCCAACCATTATTAAGGGAATTGAATTACTAGATAATTATCCCTATCTTCTAGTAAAAAATAATTTTGATATAATTTCCGCCTCTTTGTTTCAATTTTTATTTTCTACTTTATCATGCGTCATATTTGCTTTGTCTTTTAGTTCCATCTTTAAAAATATATACATCAAATTAGTTTCAACAACATTCATTCTTATGCTCGGCATGGAATCAAGCATCACTCTTTGGGATAAACATATATTAACTGAATCAATATCTATCTCTTTATTATTTATAACAATATCTTTCCTAATCCATATAAAATATGTCGCAAAAAATATTATTTTTCTTGTGCTTTTTCTATTAATATTAATTTCCCTATCTTTTATAAAAATTACAAATAACTATCTAATAGTTTTACTAATACCATTAGTTGTTTTTCACTTTATAAAAGGCAATTACAATTATAAAATAAACTATGCGCTATTATTTTCTACATTACTTTCGCTTTTTATTTTCAATCAATACATGTTGTTTAATGGGGACAGATCCAATGTGCCAATGAAAGATTTAATATCTTCTCGTATTAGTACTCAAGGATATGAAGACATATATTATTATTTCAGGAATTCCGGCATGCCTGAATTACCAAAAGATACGATTGGAAAGCTATGGACTGCACCGTTTGAGGATTACCCTGAATTAAATGACTGGTGGATAAACAAATCCTCTAAAACATATCAAACATATTTAATAACACATCCAGGCTATTTCTTTTTTAGACCTTTCCAGTATACAAATGAGTTTAATAAACCAGTCTATAATTATCTAACGCCCGATTTGCATTTTCATGAACAAGTTGCTCCAACTAAATTAAAAATTATATTTACCGACACATTCCTTTGGATATCTTTTTCGGTATTATCCTTGTTATTACTGTCAATATTTATAAAAAACAAAACTATTGATATTGACAACACTTTATTGCCAATATTTTTATTAATTAGCGGAACAGCTTTATATTTAATAATATGGCATGCCGATTTGGGCGAATTAGATCGCCACTTAATTCAATGTGCAATAATGCTTAGAATAGCAATACTGATGCTGCTAATGATTTTTGCAAGCTTCCTTGTTAAAAAAGATCATTAATAAATCAGCTCATGATTATATCTAATATGGCAAGACTAAAATAATCAGAGCAATGTATTTTTTAATATTATATAAGAAGCTTGTCGTTTTTAACTCTATCGTAATCAGTCTTTGCCATTATATGTACTAATTCTTCAAATGTGACTGTTGGCTTCCACTTCAGTACTTCATTTGCGTTTTTAGGATCGCCGACAATTCTATCTACATCTGTAAGCCTAAAATACTTTTCATTTATTTTGATTATTTTTTTACCTGTGCTTTTTTCAATTGCAAATTCATCTGTACCTTCACCAGACCATTCCAATTTAAATCCTATTGTATCTGCAGCAATTGAAATGAATTCTCTTAACGTATGTGATTTTCCTGTTGCGATTACAAACTCCCCAGGCACTTTTTGCTGCAACATTTTCCACATGGCACACACATAGTCTTTTGCATAACCCCAATCACGCTCAATATTTATATTACCAAGCTCAAGAACATCTAACTTGTTGTGCCATATCATGGCAAGCGAAGATGTTATTTTCCTTGTAACAAACTCAGTGCCTCTTAATTCTGATTCATGATTGAATAATATTCCAGCAGAGGCATGAAGATTATAAGCTTCGCGATAATTAATAGTGATCGAATGCGCAAATTGTTTCGCAACAGAATACGGGCTTCTTGGATAAAATCGCGTATTTTCTGTTTGAGGGGATTCCTGAGCTTTTCCATATAATTCAGAAGTAGAAGCTTGATAAAATTTAATATCTGAATTTACATTTCTAATAACTTCGAGCAACCTTAAAACTCCAATTGCATTTACTTCACTGGTATATATAGGTTGATCAAATGAAGAGCTCACAAAACTCTGAGCACCTAGATTATATATTTCATCAGGCCTTACGGTATCAACAGTTTTGATAATATTAGAGTATTCAAATAACTCTAAAGGCACCATATGGACTTGTTCAAATACTCCCAATTCTTTTAAACGCCAATTTATCGGCGATGAATTTGGTCTACAGGTACCATAGACTTCATAGCCTTTTTCTAAAAGAAGTTTGGATAGGAAAGCACCATCTTGCCCTGTAATACCTGTTATCAATGCTCTTTTTGTCATGATTTATTTATAAAAGTGTTTTATATAGTTTAATATATTCATTAATCATATTCTCAATATTAAATTTACAAATTATTTTATCTCTAGCTTCTTCACCTAAACGCACACAGAGTCTATTATCTTCATATAATTCCAAGATTGACTTAGAAAAAGATATAATGTCATCTTGTTCGCACAGCAAACCCGTTTTACTATTATCAATTAATTCTGGAACTGCTGTACAATTAGTTGATACAACTGGTTTTTCACATGCCATAGCCTCAGCTACCACATACCCAAACCCCTCGTATCTAGTCGGGAATAGTAAAGCATCGCAATTTTGATAATTCTTTATTAGTTCGTTTAAGTTCAATTTCCCTAGTTTATTAACATTAACATTTTTAATATTACCTTCCGTGTAATTTAACACTATGTTTTCAGGAAGCAGCTTCATTATTGGTAATAACAAATCAAACCCTTTCCTTTTGCTGCATGAACCAACAAATAGTAAATTAAATTTATCGTTTTTAGTCTTTTTATTTATTTTTGGTCTAAATAAATTAGTATCTATGCCTGTATTTATTATATTAATTTTTATATCTGGATAATTTCTACTTATGACATCTCCTGTATATTTGCTAATAGCTATAACTTTAGATGCTGACTCAATGCTTAATTTTTCATAACGTCTAATTAAATTATTATGATATATTTTTTGTGCTTTTGATTTATATGGCGACAAAGCAAGATCATGCACCCAATGATATACAGATATCACAGTCGGTATATTAACTTTTGAAAATGCAAATCCATACCAACTATTTGAATGTATAATATCTGTATTTTTTGGTGCTTTAATATACTTTAGTGGGTAAGGTAAAAGCTCTGCTAAATGTGGAATCCAGGTGATTTCTGCTTCAACACCATTTTCTCTTAAACCTTTTACCAGGTTAATAATGAAAATATCTGCTCCAGTACCTGCGCGGATAGTTGGAAACCATATTTTCATTTTATTTCACACATCTTTATTTTTTTAAAGCACTATTTAAATATCTAGATTATAAAATATGCTTATTCTATATTTATGTTGACACTCTTTCTTCTAGTGAATCTTATACATGAACTTAAACTACACAGATCATCCAATAATATTTAAAAATATTCACATATTAAAAATTTAGTTTTTCTATATATAATATAAAAGTACCAATAAAAAGAATACAGCATTTCCCACAAAATGTTTTTACAATATTTGTCATGAACTCGTCTCTCTTCTAAGAAACGCTTTTTTAAACTAGGCCAGTCATTTCTAGAACTTACACCTATTATTCGCATGCATGAAACCACTAGCCCTATTGATTTTGACTTTATATCTTTTCTGTATATTCGCAAAAGAAAATCATAATCCAGAGCGACTTTAAACGTATCATCAAACAAGCCATGTTTCTGAAACAATTCTCTTGAAATAACATGCCCCTGATGACATGAACCCATTTTAAAATTTGTAAAAAAACCTAACCCCTTATTAAGTTTAACTATTCTGGTTTTGTCTGGGTAGATAAATAAAACTTTAAAGATGTATAAATCTAGTTGATCATTAACCAATAGAGAAATTTTATTTAACGTATCCTCCTCAAATAAATAATCGTCTGAATTAATAAAGAGTATATAATCGCCAGTCGCTTTTAATATCCCTTTATTCATAGCCTCGGCTATGCCATTGTCAGGCTCTGAAACCCAATATGTCACACAACTATTATAGTTTCTAATAATATCAATGGTCGAATCGGTAGATCCGCCATCAATAATAATATGCTCAATATTTTTATACGTCTGCCTAGCAACACTCAATATAGTGTGCTCAATATATTTTTCTGAATTGAGAGTTGCCGTAATAATAGAGAACTTAATATTATTCATTAAAATATCTAAATAATTAGAATTGCAATTTAAAACAAGGAGATATTATTTGTTATATTTTAGTAAGCAATAATTATTCACTAATAGAAAATTTCAGATAATAATTTATTCACATTATCCTTATGGAGAAAAGACTTACTAACATAAATAATAATATTTTTATGTTTAAAGTCTACAGCATTAAAATTTGTTGTACCCCATTAATATATTTAGAATATTTCGTCACTCTTAATGGGAAATGTTTAGTTATCGTATCCGCAACTGCCTCATCTTCCACATCGTACTTCAATTCCAGAATGGTAGATAACCTGTCAGATGATACGAATTTAAAAGAATTGAATCGTTCTCCTATTCGATAATTATAGAGCTGATTATCAATTGTAAGCCTGAATTTTTCACATTTAGAAAGATAATATTGGCGTGTGTAATTATTTAGCAAGATGGGTAGAAGTAAGTCCAGATGTCGTTTTATGTTTTCTGGCAAGGCACTTTCTTTAATGTGGTTCCTAAAGTAGTCAGATGTAAAATCGCTATTTAGGGAAAAAGGCTCCAGAGAAAAATACTTTTTCCGCCCGGCAAAACCATTTTTTATTTTTAACTCCAGGACAGGGCTTGTAACTTTGCCAAAGGATTCGCCATACCAACGAATTCGCGTTTTTAATCTTTTTGCAATACCTTCTATGTTTTCTATGACCGCATTTAGATTTCTAGTATCAAAATATATATTATTTATTATTCTTGTTGGAAACTGTCGGCAAAAACTTGCAGGATGAAGCCTGACAATGGATTCAATTTCGCTTACGGACAGTTCTCTAACTTGAAATTTTCGTTCATACCGATAGGTGTGATTACTGTCTATTTTAGTTGCTGCTTTTTCCATAAGACACACCATACAGTATTTTTTCGATATTAAATTGGTCCCCTTCTATAATATCTTCGTTAAGACTAAGCACCGATCCATATTCAATCAGACTTGTTTCCCCTTTGCCATCCGATGTAAAATTATTGATATTTATTTTCCCGGGTCCAAATTCAGATTTTTTCTGAAAGGCAACAAAAGCCACACTACTCTTGGTTACACGTACATTATTTAGCTTAATTACAGAGTTATCTTTACTGGTAATAGCAAGCTCTGTATTACGTACATCAATATCACTGCCATTTACTATACTCGCTTCTCCCGCGCTTATACCCTTATCAGCAACACTATTCATTTGTATATGATGCATTGTGATATCAGTCCCGGATATATCAATGGCGTCATTACCAATATTCTCAAAAATTGCCTTGTAGATATTACCTTGACCAAAATCAATATCTAGCGCATCAGCTTTAATATCAGTGAACTTAAGGTGGTTCAGAGAAAACTTTGACCTAACGATATTAAGTGCATCCTCTGATTGAGTGCCGACAAAATTCACATAATCTATCTTTGAGGGAGACTCATAAAAAGTAATCGTTCCTGATGTAGACCAGTTGTTTTGTGCAGGATGTAAAAGTGAATCAATATTAATATGCTGAAGTTGTGATTCTCTATTGGACTTAAGCACTATCATCCCTTGTCCTGTTTTATCCGTTGTAGTTATTAATATAGGGTTATCTTTGGTACCTAGAAATCGTACCGGTGATCTTGATAAGATCACAGCATGATTATTTAGAATTAGTTCTGCCCCTGGTTGTGCTTCAAGAGTAAAGCCTTCAGGGACAATCAAATTTTCATTAATTATATGCCGCCCCTCAGGGATCGTCAGCATAATTTCGCTATTACGCTGTATAAATTTGAATAATTCGACATTTCCAACCTGCCGCATTAAATCCCCTTTAAGAGTTGCTATATCTTCATTTTTTTTCCAGGGATAAACACGAGCTGAATGAATCTTCAATAATCCAGGTCTATTATAGTTAAGGGAAAGACAGGCAGGAAAGTTATCCAAACTTTCTAAACTAGGATCATAAGTGAAATTAATATTATGAACCATCGTAGTACTCAGTTCAGCTGGAGAAACTAGTAGTGATTGATTCTCTAGTGCAGAAAAAACGTAATCACCGCATGATAGATTTAAAATTTCTATAGGCAGCCTGTTATCGATTACCTCAACATAAATATCGAGACGATCTTCATGAGTATTATTGAGGTATGCTTTTATTCTAACCTTGTTCAAATGTTTTGAAGCATAGTCTCGTTTTTTTATTAAAATAGTTTTGTCGAATATAAAGGCAGCCGGGCCGAAAGAAAAGACATGATCTTCTAAAGGGAACTCTGAATATATCAATCCGAGATTATGTTTGAGTTCTGCTTCTATGCTAAGTAAAAAATTTTCTAAATAATCTGGCGCGGCAAGTTTCTCTAACGCGCGAATGTATTCTCGGATGAATTCTTGATCCACTTTTCTTGGTGTGTTAAATAACTTATAAAAATATTCACGCCAATCTTCATAGATAAAATTATTAGGAGTAATACCTCGTTCATAGGCAAAGATTGGTTTCTCCTTATTAAAGAAATTATGCCCATCAAAAGCTATCGGTTCGAGACGAGAAGTTATTGGATTATAATAATAACGGACACTTTTCGGTACCGCACCATGGTGGGTTCCCATAATGTCAGTAATCGCATAAAACATTGCAAGCTTCTTTGTGTCGAAAACTTCACCTACAGATAACCTATCATCCCTGTATCCCTCTAGAAGATTAATTGCTTTAGCTGTGACTGGCGAAAATTCAGATTTTGTCCATTTCTTTTCATTGAAAGGGGTAACTTGCATATCAGAAAAAAGATTCTCTCCTCGCGTGCTTTCATCAAAACGAATAATAGGACTATCTTTCAGTCCGTATCTTTCTACCAGATATTTATCATAGTGTTCCTCCAGCGCGTATACTCCAAGATTCTTACCGTTTATAGAAAGATTTATAAAAATATAATTTGGGGAAATCAATCCTTCTCTCTTGACGAGTTGCAGAAAAATCCATTCATAAATATAGTTTCGCGCCCTCGGTTTATGAAGCGAAAATGTTTTCATAGCATAAAGGGTATTGTCTCCCTTTATTTCCACCCTAAAAGAAGCATTCGATAGACTTTCAAAATGGATCTTACGCTCACCCTTTAGTCTTATTTTTGCTTTCAATTGTTTGTTTCCTTGGGTAATCTTTACAGGCACATATTCAAATTTTTGATCCTCCGTAATGAGTGGAATAGCTTTTCTTCTCATATATTCGAGTTTTTGCATGTTAATATGCGATATGTCGATCGAGAGATTTTCCGCTTTATTAATTGAACCCCGAATCGCATTAATAATTGCTTCGGGATAGGTTTTAATGGATTTAGTTATCTGTAACGTTTTATTGATTTTATTCCACGCGGCATCGGATGATGTTGGATTTATATTTGCAAAAATTAATAACCCGGCGATAATAAAGAGGTTAATACAAATTATCAGGCAGGAGAAAACATTCCAAATCTTCTGCGGTGTTCGCCCACTAACGCTTTTATTTATAAATAATGTTCCCCCCTTTAGAATCAAGCCAAAATCCCTTGTTGGTCAATGAATGTTATTTTGATGTTACTGTCTATATTGGTCAGTTTCTGAGTCAAGTTTTCCAAACTTTCCGTGTTATTGACTTGAGTATTAAAAGTAACCTCGATTAAGTCTGCACCGCTATCAAGCCGTCTTAAATCAACCCTGTCACAACTATTGTTAACGATGTTCACAATGGCATCAAGATTCACATTTTTTTTATCCTGGCTGCTAATTGTAATAAACATATTTGACTGAGAAAGTAATTCATCTCGGGTTATCTTCTTAAGGCCAATAATTACAAAAACAGTGAGAATGAACGATATGATGATAATTAATCTTTGATCAGCACCAAGCCCAAGCCCTATGGATATAGCAAGGAACAAATAAGTCAGCTCTTCAGGTTCTTTGATTGCCGCCCTGAAGCGAACGATAGATAGTGCGCCGACCAATCCCAATGAAAGTGCCAAGGATGACTTTACAATACTGATTACGGTCATCGTAATCATTGCTAATAGTACTAGGTTCTTGGAAAAGGATTCTCTATTTGAGAGAGAGTTCCCATAGAGTCGGTATATATGGCTAAGCACGTAAGCCAAAAAAGCAGCAAGCAAAAGGTTGACAGCAAAATTCAGAGGATCTACCTGGATACTCTGTGAGTTAAGAAAGTTTTCAAATGTGTTAGTTTTTTCCATCAGTTATATACCCTATTAATATCTGTCTTCGTATGTGGAGAAAAAATAAATACCTTGCTTAATTAATACAATTTAATAAACGTATTGTAATTCAGCTAATTATTAATAATTAGACCTCGAATCTGACTAAAATATAATACTGATTCTTAGCGAACCAATAATGACATAGTGTTTTGAGTAAAAATAATTTATCAACAAAAAACATCACCTCATCGTACGTACAATATATTGCGCAGACTTGAATATCCAATAAGGTGTCATGTGCCTGAGCAATGCATAGCTTAGAACCAAAATCTGTACTGGGGCTCGTAATTTTCTGCGACCACCAATCAAAGGAAACTTGCTAGCAACTTGATTGGCATATTGCATACACCACAATATTGATGTTCGACCATAGTGTAGCTTAGACGCACGAATGCTCTCCTTTATTGACCGATCACGATAGTTACTTGTTTTATTCTCTGGGTACATGCGCGACGCAGCAAGTGTCACGGGCAAATAAAGAAATGGGGTATATCTTGAATAGCGAAGCCAAAGCTCATAATCAAGTGCCATATCATAATTTATATTCAAATTGCCTGCTGTATCAAGTAATCGCCGATCAAAAAATACACTCGGTTGACAAATACAACAGTGTTGCAACAAATTAAGCAAACTGTAGGTATCTGTTGGATATCGACCAGTGCGCCGACTTTTCTTATCTATATAGTCGGCTTCACCGTAAACTAACCAGCAACCACTCTGCCCTAATAAACCTGTCACCGCAGCTAGTATTGCACCGGGTCTATACAAATCATCGGAATTCAACCAGCCAATAATTTCACCACTGCTGTGAGACAATCCCTTGTTTATAGCATCTGCTTGACCATCGTCAGATTCTGATATCCAGTAAATATCATTTCCGTAGGACTTTAATATTTCTACACTGCCATCTGTTGAGCCACCATCAATGATAATAACTTCCATGCTTGGATAGTCTTGTTCAAGAATGCTATCAATGCATTCTCGGAGAAAACGCGACTGTTGGTATGACGGCACGATAATACTTACGAGTGGGAATTCATCAATTTTTTTCTCTAGTCTTTTACTTGACCAGTGATTCGGATTATCAAATACTGCAGGCGCTTTGCGTAATGCATCAGCCAATATAGGTATTACATTTGTCTTATTGAAATTTGACAACCTACTACGTCCCTTCTCTACTAACTCTTTACAAAGACTATCGTCCTGCCAAAGTCGTTGCATCGCTGCCGCAATTTCTTCAGGGATTTCAGGATTAAAATATATTGCACTGTCGCCAGCAACCTCCGGCAAACTCGTTCGATCAGAACAAGCAATAGGGCAATCACTGGCCATTGCTTCGATAAGCGGTATACCAAAGCCCTCAAAATAAGAAGGAAATACTAGGCCTCGGGCACGACGATAAAGAATTGGCATATACTGTTCATCCACATAACCAAGCCATGTAACAGCACTTTCTAAATTTAAGTCCTTGATGGTTCTGATTAACTCTTTATGAGCCTTGTGCTCCCACCCTGTAAACACTAAATGTAGATCCGGCACAGTCTTTCGTACAATAGCTAAGGACTTCAACAATCCCAGATGATTTTTATGTGGCCACGTGTTTGCGGGATAAAGCAGATACCGTAAAGGCAACTTGTCCAATAATGCAACAGGCAAAGTTCCTCCTGTCGTGTTATTAAGAAACTGTTGTGACAAGATGGGCGGTGTCAAAATGATTTTATCACGAGGAATTCCCAAAAATGTTTCTGCCTCTTCAGCTACGAATTCCGAAATCACACAAAGCGTTTGTGCTGCTCTAGCAGGCCATTCCCAATACTGTGCGCGATTTCTTAATTCAATAAGATTAAAATTTTCTGGATAACTACGGTGCTGCAGATCAACCAAAAGAACAACCATAGGACAGCAAGCCGTTTCTACACCCGGATTCATCAACGGTGCGAACAGCACATCAAACTCACCATGTCGATAGTGATTCTCTATTTCATTACTCTGCCAACGCGTAGACACAACACGTATCCTATGGCTAGAATCGTCAAACAGGTGCTTAATAGCGTTGTTTACGAAATAGGTAAATAACAGATCCGTTTCTCGGTTCAGTCCGTCCAAGAGGCTTAGGACCAAAGGCATAATGCCCCCAACACTACCTGGGTTAAGTGGTGTCAGATTAACGCCAACCCTAATAGGTTTTTTTTCTATTGGTAAGACCATAAATATTTAGTATTACTCTATATTTTTCTAAATAAAATGATGCCGGTGGATATATAGATTGCAGTATACTTATCTACGTCTTTCCATTTATCCAACTTAATTGTAGCGACTACATATTTTGGCAATGGGAGATTTGAGACCATTGAAGCATTACTAACACCCACATGTCTAAAACTTATATTTCTTTCACCATTGTATCCCGCCTTTGAAAGCATCCATAAAGGGTATTCCCAACCTCCCTCATTACAATATATTCCTACAACCTTTTGCTTTTCTAATTGTAAGATACTTATTACATTCATGAATTCTTGATAGACATCTTTTGTATTCTTGAAATAAAACTCAGCTCGATCTTTATAATACCAATCGAGAGATATTAAGGAGCGAGTTTTGTTAGCAAAAGTAAAAATCAAACCATAGCAAAACAAACATATAAGAATCACATAACTGAAGCGTTTTCCGATAGCCCTATATTCTGTTGTTGTAATTGCAATTGCAATTAATGGTGCGGCCATTGCGAATAATGGCGTGTGAAGCCTGCTTGCCCATGGTTGCCATTTTAATAAGAAGAAAAAGAGTAAAGCGCCTAGTATTAGGCTAATAGCGTACCATGTCGTGCGATAATAATATCCCTTCAATAATAATAGTGGCAATAGAATCAGTGTGAGAAAAATAATTAGCATATGAATTAAATTCCCAGCAAAATCTTCATGCCAATTATACGGAATATAAAAAGTAGTGCCTTGCAAGGTTGTTCGAGGATTATTCAGTTGAGAACCTAGCACATCCTTCAAAGTTTTTTCCAAAACATTATTAATTAGGATTGAAGGTGTGCCTATGTGTAACGCACCATTTCTTACAGTATTCGCAAGCAAAGCGGCAGGAGACGCATCCTCGTTATATAATTGTTTTACTTCGGTTGATAAAGGATGTCCGTACAGTTTAAAGTTGCGTGAAAAGTGTCCCGCATTCAGTACAAGAGCAATAAAGACTATTAGCGAAAGTTTTACTACAACTTCTTGAATCCGAGCCCGATTAACGCCGCATTCTATAAATAGTGGGATAGCTAGTATTGTGCCTACGGCAGCACAATATATATAGGCTGTACCTTTAGTCATAAGCGCTAACCCCAACGCAATGGTTCCAAAGAGAATATTTTCAAAACTAAAATTTCTTTGAATGCGAAGCATGAATAATGCAAAAGACATTATAAAACTAGATACAACCAAATCATTTTGTGTACTCGAAGCCTGTAGTACTCCCATCGGTAAAGTCGCAATAATAAATGCTGTTATTAGCTGCTGTCTTTTATCAAGACCTAGTTCAGCAGCAATAACAAAACCAAGGCAAACAATCACAAGAAAGCTGACCCACTGAACGAGATTTGCATACCAGTCTGAACCTGTTAAAACCTGTAAATGCATAATTGCAAACTCTGCAAGCGGTGCTAAGTAATTCTGTCTCGTAATCGAGGTAGGATAAAATGATACATCGTTGTTATTTATCCAATGTACCACTCGAGACATATGATAAGTCATTGAGTCCGAGGTATTAGGTGGATGCAAGATAGCGGTTAAAAATGTTGCTGCCAAAATCAAAACTATCGCTGCTGTAAGAAGATAGGTTTGAGAAGAATACTCATGCGCTTCCTGAATTTTTAATACTTCAGTGTTCCGAAACTTTGAAATGATAGCTAACAAAGAAATGAAGAATAGAACCCACATTATTAATACACACGAAAAAGAAATACTATTAATTGCTGATAGAAATTCTGTCGAAATTAAAATGAATGTAAAAACCACTAGATGTGCTTTGATTAATGCTTCTAAGATAGTTTCCACTTTCAGTTGTCGCGTGAAAACAATCATCAGTGCAATATATGAACTTACAGGTAAAAGTAACAGCGAGAAACTCATCTTATACTTTAATGCTCTCTATTTTTAAGAATAGTTTATTTAAAGACATACGCGGAACTATTATTGACCACCATATTTTTTTCTATAGAAGAGAATGATACAGATCAATATATTTTTTTGCTTGTAGATCAGATGAGAAATTTTTAATCGCAGTCTCTCTACATCTATCACGTAGGGAATATTCTGTTGCTGGTGTATTTAAAAAACTTTCAATCGCTTCTACTATTGCTTTTACCGTCAATTCTTTAACCAGATAACCTGATAACCCAGGTTTAACCAAGTCACTTAAACCTCCTTGGTCAAATGCGACAACTGGTGTGCCGCAAGAAATTGATTCCAGCACTGTATTTGGTAAATTATCTTCACGGGAAGGCGCAATAAATAAATCAGCAGCACTATAAACCATAGGCATTCTCTCTTCTATATCAACATAACCGAGATGAATATGATTCTTCGATAATTCCTGCTGTGGGGCACCACCACCTACCGTTAGCAAGAAGATATTTTTAGAACTAGCAATTGTTTTTAAAGCCTCTACAAGTATATCAAACCCTTTTCTGTGATTATCCAGCCCATCAGCTACAAATAAGAGAACTTGTGTATCTTCTGGTATGCCAAGTAATTTTCTGGCTTTTAATCTATTTCGTGGCTTAAATATATTTATATCTAATCCATTTGAAATACAATGAATCTCATAATTCATAAGTAGTTTACTACGCCTAGCTGTTTCGGCCAGCCAGCGACTTGGTGCTACGATGCACACGCGATCTCTAAAGTATTTATTATATGAATAAGATTTTGAAGAAAAACTTTTATTCGAAATATCATTGGCACTACGATTATCGAGTTGAGGACAGTTCCCACAATTATTGATATAACCGTTACAATTATTAGAATAATGACATCCACCTGTAAAAGCATTCATATCATGCAATGTCCATACAATTGGTTTATTTTGAGGTATCGATGAGAAGAAATCGTTGTAATTAAACATATCAGAGATCCAGTGCAAATTAATAATGTCAGCATTGAAATCGATATCACTCAACCTTACGCCTTCGGAAAGCGTTGCCGTAGAAAATCTCTCAAATCCTTCTGGTCTGTTTTTTAAATATTTTTTATTTGCAGCTTCCTCTCGAAGAAATAAACGACGACGTCTTATTCGGGAAAATAAATTACGTCTTTGCCATGTCCATTTTAAATAACCAGGTTTGTCAGTATCTCCTTCCCTATAAAGAAAACGGCTTTCAATGTTTTCTTTACACAACCCCATATGCAATCGTTGTGCGGCAATAGCTGCACCACCGACCAACAGAGTATTAAGATGAAGAACGCGCATTAAGTTTATTTTTTAATAAATAAGAAATATTTTTATTTGTCGCAATATATAATATTGTTAGATATATTTCTCGAACGTGTTTAATAATATTTTGGTGCAAAAATGAGACAGCATAAATCATTACGCACTTCTAATTACTCAATGAATTAATGATAACTTATCATTAACCCTGTCTTCCCAACGACCACTTGTTAATGATTCAAACGTAATAAGATTGGATAATTTCCCAATATCATTTAAATATGACCACACTTTCCCACCATTAGTATAATCAATTGCTAAATATGGAATATTTAATGTTTCAGAAAAGACTACGGAATGGTACCTTGTGCAGATATTCAGTTTACTACCTAACATATTTTTAATGATTGAATCTGCTGAATGTATTTTATTATCATTTATGACGTTGCTATCTTTAAAATACTTATCGCATAACATTCTATTGAATTGTCTATCATCACCCCCAACCACAAATGTATGCATTGGTAATAAATGAGGGGTTAAACCAGTTTTCTTGCTAATAGATTTAACAATTTCAGATAATTGATTTTCATACATACTTTTTACATTATCAACATCCACGTGTGATTCATCTAAAACATATTCATTTGGTAAATCCCTTAAAAAACAACAAAATTTATTGCCATTTTCTTCTGCTATTAATGTATTTTTCCTTGTCCTTACATAGTTTATAGCTGGATCTTGAATTAATTGTGCATCTACTCTCTTCTCATTTTCATAGATCCAGTTCAATGAAGCTGCATCCCTAACCCGAACCACACTAGCTAAGCGAACAATTTCTTTAACTGCATCACTATATCTACTTCCTATGAGCGGCCCTATTCCGCAACCTTCCAGTACGGTTATAGATCCTGATTTTTGGCCTAAAATAAATGCCTGCATTATTACGCCGAGTGTTTCAATATGCATCAGCGGCCCACCACCCATCATAATCACATCGGCATCAACACACGCTTTACTATATTCCTCTGAATATGTATCAATGATTACTTCATTTACACATCCTAATTCCTGCAGTGTTTTTTTTGTTACAAATGGATATAAGCTGGCGATAGAAATAATTATTTTATTATTATGATTTTTAATATTTCTAATTATTTCTGCCAGAATTGCTTTGTCTCCTACTGTTTCAGTCCCATACCATCCTACTATTAATACTCGTTTTATATCCAACCAATCTATTGCACATGGAATAGCAGATACGCATGCAATAGATTTAGGCATTAACACATCAATATTAAATTTATTAATATAACTGTTTTTTTGTTTAACCTGAACAAGAGAACTTAATTTTGGAAACGCATGATAATCATGTACACAACTATCACAATTATCTTTAATGATATTATTTCGAATATCTATATTAGACTTATATAGATCGAGAGCTGAGTTTTCACTACATGAACCAATAACAGGAGATTTTGGTGAACAATATATTAAATCGCCTCTGCAATCCAATACGACTGCATTAATTTGGTAGGGACATCCTGACTGGCGTTTTTTCCCCTCAAATATCATTTTCCTGATATTTGAGTATGTTTCTTTTACACTAATGTCTTTTTCATATGTATGTTCTAGTTTAAAGAAAAATAAAGCGATATTATATTTTTCATCATCATCAAAATTTTTTATAGATGCATTAAGATCTTCGTTATAGAGCCTATCAATAAATTCCGCCACGCGGAATTTTGCATATATATCGTTCTGAATACAAAAATCTAAAACGTCATCTACATACCATACGTTTTCTTTAACTATAGTACAGCCTATACTCAGCGGTATATTTGCATTATTTTTAACATGATTAATGACCTGTAGGGCGCTCTCAAAATTACCTTCTCTAGACCTAACCTCATCATGAACATGACCTACGCCATCTAAAGACACCATTACATTAAAATTTACATTTTCTTTAGCACATACAGCTTCACAATCATCAATTTGCTTTATAACTTTCTGCGTCTGTATTGCATTTGTTATTATTCCAATTGACTCTGTCCCTTCTTTTTTAGCGAACACTTGAACAATATCTGGCAAATCATCACGTAGCGTAGGCTCTCCACCAGATATTCCAACATTAGAAAGGTTCTTAAATAAATCATCGTTTAATATATTCTCTAGTTCTTCTGGTGTAAGCTCCTTATCTTTTTTTCTCTTCCAAATGTTACACATCTTACATTTTGAATTACATATATCATTAGCCATAAAATTCAGGGTTACTGGATATCTTAATATCTTCTTATCAAGATATTCTTTGATTGAATATTTAATTCGTCTATAAATCATTGATTATTATTGTGAACTTATAAATATATTTTTATTATAGTAATTCTATCTTGATCCTGAACAATTTAAGAAAAACATGAAAATTTTTCTTTATTAATTCAAGCTCCATTCGCCATTTAACTGAACTGGAGCCATTCCAACAAAACATCCTTTAACCGATAATAATTTAGCTGCAAAATGTTGCGATAACACCTCTATTCTGGCTTCGTCCATTATTGATACTGACATGTAATAATTGCCAGGATTAAGATTCAAAGCAGGAAGTAAGATATTTATATCTATCTTTTTACCAATATTATTAATTTTCACTTTGTTAAACGATGAATCACATTGCGCAACTACTTCCATGAGGTGGTTTAAAATCAAGATGCAACAAACAGGGTTTAGTTTGGATTTATCTATAGAAACTTCAATATGTATATTGACATTATCAAGATAATCAAACTCAACTGACGATTTCCCATTAACACTCACATCAATTCTATCAATAGTAGCCTTGCCATTTCCGGTAATAGATTTTTTTGTCTTATCGAACAAGGATGTATATACATTGATTCCTTTTGGTATATCCTGACCATAAAAAACTATATTGCCTTTATCTAGCACACATAATTTATTTGCTACTCTGGCAATCTGAGGAATGGAATGAGAAACAAAAATTATGACTGTATTTTCATAAATCTCGCGTATTCTATTAAAACATTTTGCATTGAAACCAATATCGCCAACAGCTAAAACTTCATCCACAATTAAAACATCTGGTTCCATCTGAACTGCTATAGAAAAGCCAAGTCTGGTTTTCATGCCTGAGCTATAACTCGCTACTGGTGTATCTAAAAATTCTCCGATTTCTGAAAACTCAACTATTGCGTCAAATTTATCCTGAATCTCCTTTTTACTCAGCCCTAGCATAGCGCCATTAATGAATATATTTTCTCTCCCTGTAAGCACTGGATTAAAACCAGCCGCTAATTCAATCATGGCGCATACTCTACCTCTTATTTCTATTCTTCCTTGGTCTGGTTTAATTAAACCGTTCAATAATTTCAATAACGTGCTTTTGCCCGCTCCGTTACAGCCAATTAACCCAAGACACTCTCCTCTTTTAAGATTAAATGAAATATTATTTACTGCCCAAAACTCATCATCCCTTAGTCTATTATTCTCTGATGAATCTATTTTTAGTTCCTTGTAAATATCATTAAGCCCATACCACAATGATTTTTTTAAATCTTTGCAGAATTTTTTGGATACCCCGTCTACAACAACAAGCTCATCATTTTTCATAAATCATGACCCCATTCTAGATACCAAATGTGGTATTGCTAATCTAAATAAAACCCAACCAGCGACCAAAAACAGAATTGAAATACATGTTACCAATATAAATTGATTGGTATAAATTTCATTACTACCAATTAAAAGACTTCTTGTGGTTGCCAGCAAAGGCGTGACTGGATTATATTTCACTAAATCAAATACATCTTGATTTGAACTTGAATAAATAACTGGGGTTATAAAAAACCAAAGTGTCGTTAACATGGTTAAACTTTTACCTACATCTCGATAAAGCAGGCCAAATGGCAACAACAAGACGCCTATAACTGTCCCAAACAATACAATGGACATTACTCCGATTGGCACAAAAATGAATTGTAGCGTTATTTGAACATCGTAATAAATAAATGTAATTACCAAGAGAATACTTCTTATTAAAAAATTGAATAGAACTTCACCAATACCCGCAACAATTAATGCTTCTCGGGTAAACATTATTTTTTTCAGCATTGTGATTGATTTGTCTGCTTGATTTAATGGTGAGTTAATTGAGTCCGTAAACACCTGCCATAAAACCATTCCTGAGATCACGTACAATACATAAGGGCCCTCTATGTTTTCGATGCTTAAGACTCTTTTGTTACTCAGGTAAACAAATATAGATGTCGTAAATATTGCTGGTAATACTGCCCAAAGGGAACCTAAATATGTTTGTCTATATTGGGATGAAATATTTCTAACCATTAGCACAATAGACAATTCATATGATGTTTTAAGATCGTTAATCATTAACTGTATAAATGATCGGACATCTTTTAATTGTGGCTCTGAGTTATAAATTCTTGTTTTTAACTTGGTCATATAAAACCATTAATTGAATTTCAATTTGTTTTCTTCATATTTAAAACACTAATATTTAGTGTGTCGAGGTTGTTATCATAATTTCCCACGCTACCGCCATACTATATTTATTACGATACAGTTTGTGTTTGCTTTTCTTATCTTTTAATTACTCTTTCTAGTTTTCTATTCCAACTCAGATTCCCACAACAGCACTCTGGGTTTTTGCATAAATAACTTATCCATGTTTTTAAATTCATCTTCAGTTAATACCAACGTTCGTATTTTCCTAGCTATGTATTTTTCCGTCTTTTTAACAAGATCTTGGAGACTTTCAAGGTCGATATCGCCAACTAATAACAAATCCACCAGCCCCGTATCTTTACCTTGTGCATAATCATCAATTAAATACGCCTGCTTTAGGTTGCCCAAACGTTCCAGAATACTTTCAAGGATCTGATCCATGCCTAAGGCTTTCTTGACCATCGAATGAAGCTCGGGGAATAAAGGATGTTCAGTATTAGCACGATAATTAATTTGCCTGCCTGACTTGCTGCTGTTTAACAAACCTGCATCACTTAATTGCTGCAATTCACCTGAAACTTGACTGGGAGATACACTAAAATCATCAGATAATTCACGTAAATATGCCTGTTGATCCGGATTTAGAAACAAACGCATCAATATCTTAATACGTGTTTTTGAGGCAATAAGTGAAGATAGAATCGACATATAACATCCGCTATTATGTTCTATTAATTAGAACATAATAGCGGATATGTTTGATATTTCAAGAAGGAATGTTATGAACAGCATCACAAATTTGGGCATATAGTCGAATATTTAAACCAACCAAATTTATTTAATATTAGCAATTAATTTCATACGAATTATTCTTTCTCACTCATAGACTCGATTATCTCTCTGTATTTATTAACGATGACTCCCCAGTCAAACTTATCTATTACACTTTGCCTGGCATTTGCAACAATCATATTTTTAGTTTCTTTATTCACTAATATATTTTCAACTGCATTCGCGAGCTGCACTGAATCTCCAGGCTTTACTAAAACTCCATTTACACCATTCTCGATAATATCTTCCATTGCTGGTAATGATGGTGCGATGACAACACATCCGCAGCCCATGGCTTCAATTGCTACCAATCCTAGCCCTTCTCGTTTTGAGGTCATCACAGCTATTGTTGATGATGAATATATTTCTGGTAATTGATTATGATTTATTGCCCCAATGAATTCGACAGCATGCTCAATACTCAATTCTTTACACAGTGCTTCTAATTGACATCTTTCAGGACCATCACCTACGATGAATAATTTTAATTTTGGATATTTCTGGATAAGACTATGCATTGCTTCCAGTAAAATATTTACATTCTTTTCTTCAACTAGCCTTCCAACAAACAATATTTTATTATTGTCTTGTTTTATATTTGCTAATGGCATAAATGTATTTACTAAATCAACACCCATTGAGCAGACATGTATTTTTTCTTTAATGTTTGTGATCTGTAAACAATTTTCCCGCATATGCTCACTTACAACGGTTATTCCATCAGAATAGTTCAAAACCCACTTTTTAATACTTTTAAACAAAAATGACTGGAAAGAAAATAAATCACTCCCGTGTGATGTACATAATATTTTAGGGCAGTCTTTATATAGATACTTTGAGATGAATACAGCTATTAAGCCTTGTGGTATTAACCAATGGGCATGAATGAGATCATATTTATTTTTTTTTAATAACGTTAATAGTGACCATGTCTGTGAAAATATAAATATTGGAACTAATAGGTAAAGTAACTTATTTTTTTTAAGATTTGCAATAATTCCACCATCATATGCAAGCAATTGCCATTTACTAAAGAAGTATTGATATCGATATACATTGATGCCGTCCAGTACTTCTTTTTTTTCAGACCCAAATGCATGTGGAGCCAAAACATCGACCTCGATACCTTTGTTGACCAAGCGTTTACTTAATTCATTTACAAATGGCGGATCAGTATCATCAAGCCAACGTGGAAACGTAGAGCTTACTACAAGGATATGTTTTTTATGTTCAGGACTGTACATAAATAGACAAAATTTATAATTCTAAACAGTGTAATAATAACTGTTCAATCATCCTTTTTTTGATTTTGACTATAAATAAGAAATGTTATTTGCTCTGACAATAAACCTATGAGGAAAATAATTACTGATGTTAAAAATATGAATATACCCATATTAGTAAAACGCCCATGATAAAAATAAGTATATCCATAATAGGATAAACCTATAATAAAAAGACTTAAGCTAGCTGGAAAAAATATTTTTAATGGTGAATATAGTGCAGTAACTCTAAAAATGATTAATAAAAACTTAAACCCGTCTTTAATTAATTTAATATGACTATTACCTGTTCTTTGCTCGCAAGATATTGGAACATATTTGATACTGTAGCCGGATCTAAACAAGGCCATAGTGATGGTAGTTGGATAAGAGAATCCATTTGGCAACAGATATAAAAACTGTTTAAATACATCTGCTTTTACTGCTCTAAAACCCGAGGTCAAGTCATCTATTTTATGTCCTGACATATAGCTAGCTAGTTTATTATAAAATACATTAGCGACATACCTTGGAATGCTGGCGTGTGTTATTCGTTCCCGAGCACCAATAACCATATCGTGATTTTCATCAATGCCGTTGAGTAAACTTTTTATATCATCTGGTCTGTGCTGGCCATCAGCATCCATGAAAACTAGTATTTCACCTGTTGCAAACCGCGCGCCTGATTTTATTGATGCGCCATTACCCTTCGAGTATGGATGATTAATAACTTTCACAGCATACTTATTACATATACTTAATGTATCGTCATCAGACCCATCATTAACAATGATAATTTCGGCATCAGCATATAAGGATGTTAATTCAGGCAACAATATTTTCAAAGAAGCCGATTCATTCTTTGCTGGTAATATAATACTTAGGCTTTTATTCATAATGTTTTAAATAAATTTAAGGAACATTTAGCAGTTTGAGCTGCTGCTCAGCGTTTTTATATAGAATAGCGTCATTATGTAACTTCAACAAAACGTATTCAAAATCTTTTTTTGCTTGTGGTTGATTTCCAATATTTAAGTGAGAAAGACCACGATAATATATAGAGTCAATATGACCTGGATTAGCAAGATTAACCTTTGTCAATAATTTAATCGCCATATTAAATTCATTTAATGAAAAATAACTTATGCCAAGATAGTAATTTGCTTTTTCATGTTCTGGATAATCTTTAATAATTGCCTGAAAATCATTTTTTGCCATATCCACGTTGCCAAGATTATTATTAGCAACCCCTCTATTTAACAAGACTTCAATATTATTAGGTGCCTTGAGCAACGCAGAATTTAAATCCTCGATTGCGCCATTTAAATCTCCCAAATAAATTCTAGCTGACGCTCTTCCATTTAAAGCATAGGCATTATTCTCGTCTAGTTGTAGAACTGAAGAATAATCCTCAATGGCTTTGTTGTACCATTTTTTCTTCATTCTGTAATCGGCTCTGTTGCTAAGAGCTCTGTAATTTGATTTATCAACATTTATTGCATGTGACCACAATGTTTCCTCATTTTCCCATATTAAGATTTGTCTTTTCGTACTGTTTACTAATGCACATAATATAATTACGTATACTAGTAGCATAGAAAACAGTAGCATTATTTTTTTATTTTTTTCTTGTTTAAAACTTATTCTCAATCCTTTTAAGGTCATATAGCTCAAAACAAAATAAAACGGCATTAAAGCAATGTAGGCATACCGATCTGCCATTATCTGTGGGCCACTTTGGGAAAAACCGAGAACCGGAAAGATAATCACTAAATAAATTAGCAAAAAATATAATGGCCAATGATATTTTTTTCTTATCAGAAATGCAGTTACAAATACGAATATAAAAACAAAGAAATGCGCATAAAACTTAATATCATAAAAATTCGTTTTCCCTAACAAATATAATGGCGATAAATTTGAAGGATATAATGTATTCAATAAATACATATTAAAACCGTAACTTGCCTGCAGAATTCTATCTACCAGAGTTAATTTTTCCCAAGAAACCATCGCTCCTGATGTATTCGCCGCAAAGACACCTATCAATGCAAATAAGAAAGATATAATGATAAATGGGATCTTGGTTTTTATACTATTCATCATAAAGGCAACTGTGGGCTTCGTGGAATTAAGAATTGCTATATCTACTAGAACTAACACCACAGGAAAAGTAATTGCCCATGCCTTACATAACAATGACAGGAAAAAAGAACAAAAAGAAATAATATATAATTTCTTCTTAAATATATTACTTGATGCGAGTACTTCTTTATGAAACCTGAAATGTAGATATGCAAGAAAACTTATTAACAAAAATAATGCACTGAAGACATCTCTTCTTTCAGTCACCCATACGACAGACTCTACTCTTAATGGGTGTAATGAAAAAATTGATGCCCCAACTAGAGATGATATTATTAAATTTAAATTATTCGAAGATAATTTATTAAACAATCTTAAAGCCGAATAGATCACCAGCATTAACAGCACAGCATTAATACTGTGCAGTAATATATTAGTTAACCTGTAACCATAACTTTCCAGACCCCAGACATGGTAATTCATGATGAAAGACAACCATGTTAATGGTTGATAATGACCACCCAGAGTGTTCGTAAATGCCCAAAGCATGCTATTAAAGCTAAACGACCTGATATGCTCGTTATTAACAATAATTTCTCGATCATCCCATACAAAATCGTACCCTAATGACGACTTAAAAATAAAAAACGCCAAACAAAATAAAATAGTGCTAGAGAGAAGAGTAATGGATTTTGTTTTCACATTAATTTCTTATTATATTAATTTTTATGACGCCAGAATCTAATAAATTTTTAACAACATAAATAATTGTTTTCATTTGGTCTGGCTTAATTATAATTTCTTCAAATAGAACTGAAAACGCCTAATAGCATGTCATTCTTTGATAGTATGAAACTTTATGCCATGACTTTTATTTAAGTCTTTCATGAGCATATTCGCCTCATTAACTTTTTCATTGGTCAACAATATTGATATTAATTTTATTTGATACTCAAGCGTGTTCGGATTCCTTAAAACGACATCTCGCATGATGGCTAAGCCTTGACTTGCTCCATTAGGGATGGTCACTAGGTACGAAGAATATATATAACGCACATCATCACTTAATCTTCCTGTTACCTTTTCATTTTCTAAAATACTAGAAAATAAGCTGTGTATCGTAGTAGAAGTTAAATTACATTTGGATTCGACCTGACAGTTAATAAGCTGACGTAACTCTACTATCTCAGTATTATTGATCTTGTTATTCTTCAAGTTAATCACGAGCTTGTTTATAATGCTTTGATCTTCCTCTTCACCAAGCATCGCATTTAAATGGATAAGTGCAATTGCCGGCTGTGTCGTATTAATCGCGAGCGTTTCTGCTTTGCGTAGGGCTACTTTTGCTGCAGTTCCAAAAACAGGGTTTTTGGTTTGTAAGTATTTTTTAGTGTAAGCATAACCCATCTCATAATTTGAAGTGACGGAGTTGGGATGATGCTGCACTAACCTTTCACCTAATAGAATAACATCACTCCAATCATGAGCTCGGCTAATTGTAAGTATAGTAAAAAGTAATGTAATTACGGCAAAAAAATAATGCTTATTAATAAACTTTATCTTATTCACCATTAAATTAAGTGATATTACAAAGATAATAATTAAACCAATCGAAGGAAGATAGTTCCTGTGTTCATGAACTAAATTCAGAGGAAGAATTGTTGACTCCATCAAGTGACCAATGAAAAAAAATGTAAGCCCGAAAGCCAGCCATGGTATTTTTTTTCTATGTCTAATTGCAAAAAAAGAAAGTAAAACAAGTGATGCTGTTGCCCAGAGTGTAGATATAGGTTCAACAATACTTTTAGATAGAATAAAATCATCATGATGCAAACCAAAGATATCAGCTTGAGGTAATAGTATTTGAAAAATATAAAACCAAATGACACGAAATTGAGTTAACGACCTTTCAATTAAATCAAATGATCTGCCACTATATTTTGCCGTTAACTCTCCATTCAATAACATAAATATTGCCAAACACGAAGGCAAAAAAATCACAATAAAATAAAAAATATTTAAACATTGTCGCTCAGACAATGTATTAACATGCCAATGGAAAAAAAAGCATTCTATCGCCAATAAAAATACAAATAATAATAATCCATTCTCTTTACACAATGCTGATACAAGTCCAAACAATATTATCAATATTAGTTTAGAGATAAATTGTGATAAATTATTTTCTATCTTTTCACGTAATGTTATATAGCAATATATACCTAGTAACGTAAACATGGCGGCCATACTCGTCATTCTTTGTACTACGTATAAAACTGCTGTTAAATTTATGGGATGGACAGCCCAAATTATTGTTGACCAAAATGCAGTCGACCTAATATCTACAATCTCACTTGAAAAATTTGTCCTGATTGCTAATAAACTTAATAGTTTGGATACGATAAAAAATACAATGACCGTATTCAGTGCATGAACCAAAATATTGACTAATTTAAAACTAAGCGGAGAGAAACCAGCTAAATGATAGTTTAAGTAGAAACTTAACATTGCTAACGGGCGCCCTAACGGTCCAGATGTTCCTGATATCGATGCTGTCCAAGCATCTAATAAACTTAATTCAGAATTATTGATCGCTGGGTTTTGGAGAATATTAAAATAATCGTCATAAATGAACTCACCTGGTAGACCAGGCAGATAAACTAGTACTGCAATAATAAATAAGAAAAATGCATATCGCTGATTCACGCTCATAGGTAAGGTCATATTTATAGTTTGCATATAATGTACACGGTCAAGATACGTTATGCTTTTTTAGATGTGTCGTACATATTAATACTGATTCATCTAAAGTTATTTAGAATAAATTTAAAGTATCAATAAATAGATAACTAAACTATCTAGTTTATATCACACCCATAAAAAAACCCCTCAGAAGAGGGGTTTTTATTACTACCTGTTGAAATAGCTTCGAATTATCTACAATTAGAAGGTCGCAACTTAGATGGCACCGAACCAGTGTTACATAACCAACTTATAGAACCACCGGTATCTGAAGGTGATAAAAGAAGAGTAGAGTTATCAGCGCTATCTACTTTTGTATTATAAGTGATAAGAATAGTACCGCTAGCACCAACTGTGACAGTTTTAACCGCATTACCGTTAATACTTGCAGCAGCCCCAATTCCAGCCATAGCATTTGAACTAGGCCAAGCACCCATAGAACCATAATATTCGGACACACCCGTTTTAGCAGCACCGGCCAAACCTAGACCTTCAGAGACGTGTGCACGCTTGGTATAGTCTTGATATGAAGGGATAGCAACTGCGGCAAGAATACCGATAATTGCAACAACAATCATTAATTCTATGAGGGTAAAACCCTGTTGTGTTTTTTTCATCTTTTTTAACTCCTTTGAGTTGGTTTTATTTAATAACAATCTTTGCAAAGATTACTTAAAATTTGATACTCCAATTATATTTGGATAGTACGCCATTTTGAACTGCGTGTAAGTGTACTGCAGAATCTATGCCAATTAGTTTTCAATTAAATATTATCCATAACTCTTTGTATATTATGAATAATAATTGACTATGCTAATTAAATTACAATCTGACAACACAAAACTATTAACATTCTATGTCCGAATGTGACGTAAATTGTCATATCAACTGTAGCAGAAGAAATTTTTAATAATCAGATTATTAAAAACATCTTAAAATGCTTTCAACTTTTTATAGCCATACAAGACTATCTTTAATAATTGCCAACCATTTCTAAATCTTTGTATTTGCGTATTACCATAACGCCGTTGTTTATAATTTATAGGAATTTCAACCATTTTCAAATTTAACTTCGAAGAACAAAACAATAGATCAAAATCACCAAAAGGATCATAGAATTTAAAATAGTCTCTTTCTTTCTTCATCCTTATGTAATCTGATTTAGTCAATACTTTGGTACCACATAATGTATCCGTATACCTTTGATTCAAGAGCCAGGTAAACATTAATGAAAAACCCCAGTTTGCAATTAAATTTAAAAATCGCATCGCCTCTTCTTCCATAGGGTAAATGAGCCTACTCCCATTTATATATTCTCCTTTCCCCGAGGTTATTGCGTTCCAAAATTTATCGAGTTCCTCAGGTGGAACCGTAAGATCTCCATCAAGTATTATTAACACTTCACCTTGTGCATTATCAAATCCCATAAATGTTGCATCAGCTTTACCTTTACCTAATTGTCTCAATAGTTTGATGTTCGACTTAGGGTATTTACCTATCACTCGCTCTATTTCTTCATATGTCCCATCAGTGCTATGGCCCTCAACAAAGATAATTTCAATCTCTTCAGTAAATTGCGGAATTCGTTGTACTGCAGATTCAATATTACCCTTTTCATTTCGACAAGGAATTATAATTGAGCAGCTTTTGTTTTTAGGTAGAATCTGTTTAAGCGATCTTGCAATCACGTAATTTCTCAAACAAAAACGACGCACGATGGGGAGTGTCGCTATATATTTATTAATTACATTTCCTAATCCTGCCATACGTAAGGGTAGTAATTGTCGCCAATCACAACCGACGATATCAAAATCAGCAAGTTCTAAAATATTAACAATATCACTTGTTGCCATGTAATTTTGTTCCACTTGTGGCATCTTCAAACCGATTATTTCGGCGAGTTTTAAGACCGGCTCCCAAAAGTACGTGTAATAGCTAATAATGATTCTTGTTTCTCTGGTGCATAAGGGATGAAGCTGAAATAGTGTTTTTTGACAATCCACTAGTGAGCCAATGGTGTCGGAAAGAATTATAAAATCGAATTTTTCATCAATAATTTCAATTGCTTTTTTATTTTCAACATCTGCAACATAAAAGGTATGTTCAGGATGTTCCTTTCTCGCTATATCAATCGCCTTCTCACTGAAATCAATGCCCACACCCCGCGAAGGCTCAAGCGATGCAAGCAAGTCCCCATTACCACAACCTAAATCTAAAATCCTTGAGTTATTTGATACTAAAAAAGACAAATAACGTTGATCCTGTTGATGAAAAAATACGTTTTTCTGCTTCCATATTGTACGATCACAAGCATACTGATCGGCCATTCTTCTTATTTTGTCCTTACGCTTTAATTCACTCATGATAAACAAAAATCTTCATATAATATTTAAGACATAGACTAAATGATTATGGTCGTTAATACGTCTTACTTAATTTGTATAACATTTATTGTTGGCCTAACTATTTCTTTTCTAGAACTATAAGCATTCTCGTAGCAAAGACGCGAGGCAAACAAGCACATAGCCGATCTATTATCTGCATTAAAGCAAAAAATCTTGATGGATATAATTGCGTTCCTGTATAGCCTCCACTAGCAACATAAGAAATAGCTGGTATTTTAATAATTTTTAGTGCATTCCAATTTTTTTTAATTCTTATACATTTTTCCCAACAAAATATTCTGCTTGCATTACCTTGCGCTGCGTAATATTGCTGATCAAATGTCAATGATTGTGAAGCACTATTCCACTCAATTTTATTATTTAATCTCAATGGTTCTGGATGAAAAAAACCATAGACTAATAACCCCAATAAACTTAGATGCGGCTCGAAAATTAATAACCTCCCAGATTCCATGAGCACCCTATTGAATTCTTTTAAGGCATCTCCGGGATATTTTAAATGGTGAAAAACGTCAAACAATATCAAGTTGGATATTGAGTTATCCTGGTAAGATAAATTATATGCGTTCTCCATACCATCTATATAACTACTATCATGCTGATCAGTGCATATACATTCAGGAATAATTTCCTTTATTTTCCCTATGCCTGAACCCAGCTCAACTATTTTCCCTGTATTATTTAAAACAAGGTTTTGTTTTATTAATATATAAAAGTCTCTGTATATCTTCCGAAGCAATAACTTCTCATTCCATATTTTGTTATGCTTATTCAACAACGAAATGTTTTCATTTGTTTCACTCATATAAAACTTTTCAACACATTATTATGTCGTGCTTTTTTGTATTGTCGAAACATCAATTGAGACCTAATTTCTCAAGTCGATAACGTAATGCGCGAAAACTGATTCCCAGTAATTTCGCTGCTGCTGTTTTATTCCATCGTGTTTTTTCCAAGGCCTCAATGATTTTCTGTTTTTCTATATCATCCAACACTGAATCCAGAGCAGCGTTGTTTGATACTACTTTTTTGACAGGTTCTGAAAGCTGAATATCTTCTAAGCTGATAATATTATTACTGCATAATGTTACTGCACGTTCAAGTATGTTCTCCAATTCCCTGACATTTCCTGGAAATTGATATGACTCAAGTAATTTTTTCACATCATCACTTAATTCCTGCTTTTTATTGCCTGAAACCTGAACCATTGCGTCAAGAATATGATCGGCAAGCAATAAGATATCATTTGTTCTTTCTCTTAATGGCGGAATTTTTAATTCGATGACATTAATTCTGTAAAACAAATCCTGACGAAACATTTTTTGTTTAACGCGCTCAGACAAATCGTAGTTCGTCGCACTTAGTATTCTAACATCCACTTTTATTTCGTTCTGAGAACCAACAGGTCGGATCACCTTTTCCTGAATCGCGCGAAGTAATTTAACCTGCATATGTTGTGGTAGTTCAGCAATTTCATCAAGAAATAGTGTCCCCCCGTCTGCAGCTTGAAAAAGGCCCCCTTTATCAGTCAACGCACCAGTAAAACTCCCTTTTTTATGCCCAAATAATTCACTCTCCATTAAATCGGATGGAATCGCGCCACAATTGATTGGAATAAAGGGTTTATCCGCGCGAGGTCCATAATCATGAATCATATTGGCAACTAATTCTTTACCCGTTCCTGATTCACCACTGATATAGATCGGGGCTTGACTGTGAGCAACTTTTTCAATCTTCTTTTGTAAATCTTGCATTACCTTACTAACACCAATGATCATTTGTTTTTTTGTATCTTTTTTTAATCTTGCTTTTAATGCACTTTGCACTACTGTTCTTAATGTATTCAGATCGATTGGTTTTGTTAAAAAATCAAATGCGCCATACTTCAATGCTTGAATAGCACTATCCATGCTCCCATGCGCGGTAATTACAGCAATAGGGATTTGCGGAAAGTTCATCTGCATTTCATCAACAAATTCTACACCGTCTCCATCAGGTAATTTCATATCTGTTAAACACAGGTCAAACTTATGCTGGCTTAATAGAGTCCTCGCCACTGCCAGATCCTCCGCACAATAACTGTCGATGTTCATTCGTTTCAGAGTTATCCCCAATAATTCTCGAATATCAGGTTCGTCATCTATAATTAATACAAGTTGCGGCATTCCTATTCCAACTCTTCCGATTTATTGATAGGCATAAAACTCACTCTAAATATTGTTCCTTTAGTTGATGTTGTATGAAGAATTAGAGTTGCTTGATTTGCCTCGCAAAGTTCACGCGCCAGATACAAACCTAATCCAGAACCTTTTGTTTCAGTTGTGAAAAATGGTTCAAACAATTGTTCCTTAATTTCATTTGATATACCCATGCCATAATCAATAATATCGATGTATGGTCTTTGTGAGTCATCACCGACATCACACAACAATGTCACAATTGGAATACCCCTACTATAGCGTTTAGCATTTTCGCATAGATTCCATAATACTTGGTATAATTGAGAAGGATCCATCCTCACAAATATATCATTCTTATTTTCTTCCAGGCGCACACAGTTCTTAGGCAATTCACATCCTGTTGCAAACTCGTCAATAAACTTAATCAACCACGGGATTAAAGCGAACTCTTCAGATGTTGTTTTTTCTCTGCGACTAATACTTAAAACATTCTCTATTATATTATTTATACGAAGTGAATGGTCGTTAATTATTTCGGTTAACCGTAGGTCTTCAACTGTAAGAGATTCAGATTCACATAATAATTGACTAGCATGATTAATTGCACCTAATGGATTTCTGACTTCATGCGCGATACTTGCAGTAAGTCTACCAAGTGAAGCAAGCTTTAAATGCTGCGCACGTTGTTTCACTCGAGAAAAGTTTTCAATAAAAATTAAAACTTGATAACTTGATTCTAATGTTAACTTTATAAATGAGACTTGAAGTTCAACTTCACCTTCATCAAATTTAATAATAATATTCTGTTTATCACTATTTTGGAGCCAGACATCAAGATGTTCTTTTATATAAAAACTAATGAAATATGAAGCTTTGTTAGTGCTTTCGCCATGTTGTCCAATTAAATGCTTTGCAGATTTATTTATTAACAAGATATTCATGTCGCGATCCAATACCATGATCCCGGACCGCATCCTCTGGACAATATGTTCATTTAGTTTCGCAAGCTCATTTATTTCAATTGCTTGCAACTCTGCTAATGCTTCAGTTTCTTTTACTTTGGTAGCAAGTAAATTGCCAATAATAGCTATTATAAAAAACGTAGCACCTAGAATTCCTGCATGGGTGTAATTTACCGAATAATAAAATTCAAAAAACTGAAGATAAACTTCATGCCCAAGCACGAAAAAAGTTGCGATAGCAGCAAACAGGATTGCTATTTTTCCTACTCGAAGAAGACTGCCTCCGGCAACAGCAATTGCAATCAACAACCCAAAACCGCTGCTAAGCCCATTACTTGAATACATCAACAAACTCAACATGATGATGTCTATCAAGACATGGAATGCAACCTGAAGATTAAACCTTGGAAATTCACATCGAATAAAATAACTAAAAACTATAGCTATCAATAAATAGCTATGACATGCGATAGAAAACAGTTCCTCATCAAGACTACCCAGTGGTTGGGGTAAGCGACCGATATAGACTAAAAGCAGAAATAATCCTGAAAGTAATATCCGATAATAATTAAAATAGGCTAGTGCTTGCCAATTTATGGAATCTTGATCATACGAAACCGATGCTTTTTTATTAAAATTTTCCATCAAGTATTATAGATTATTTTTATTTGGCACGTTTATTGTGGCCTATATTTTAATGTCGAAACTATAGGTCGAATAATATAAGATTATGGATAATTGATGGCTTAATAAATGACTATGACGATTAAATTCATTAAAAATGCACCATAATTGATTAAATTTGTTGAATACAACGACTATTTTTTAAGAAATAACACATTTCTTACAACATTATCTCAATCTATCACTGTTAAGGACATAACATGAACCTACACGAATATCAGGCTAAAAAACTATTCGATGACTATGGCATACCCACCCCGTCAGGCAAATCAGCACAAAGTGTTGCTGAGGCAAAACAATGCGCATCAGAGCTAGGTGGTGATGGCTGGATAGTCAAGGCTCAGGTTCATGCTGGCGGGCGAGGCAAGGCGGGCGGCGTAAAAATTGCAAAAGGAGAAGAGGAATTGGAGTCTATTGTCGATTCATTACTTGGTTCTCAGTTAGTCACGAAACAATCCGCACCTCATGGACAGCCTGTTAACAGAGTCTTAATTGCATCACTTTCTGATATCGCCTCTGAGCTATATCTCGGCTTAGTCGTCGACCGTGCTAGTCGAAGAGTCGCCATTATGGCATCAACAGAAGGTGGAATGGACATTGAAGAAGTAGCCGCCACTCAACCGGAAAAGATTATAAGCGTTATTGTCGATCCCGTGCTTGGGCTGCAAGGTCATCAATCTCGTCGGATCGGCTTTGCGCTAGGTTTTGATAATAATCAGAGAAAGCAGTTGACCTCTATATTGCAAGGCTTGTACAAATTATTTACCGAAAATGATCTGAGCCTAGTTGAAATCAACCCACTCATTATTAACAAAGAAGGCAATTTAGTCGCCATCGATGCAAAGGTGGGGATAGATGACAATGCCCTCTTTAGGCACCCCAAACTTGAAGAGCTACGAGATCCAACTCAAGAAGATGAAAAAGAAAATATCGCAAGGCAGTTTGATCTTAACTATATCACTCTGGATGGCAACATTGCCTGCATGGTCAATGGTGCTGGCTTAGCAATGGCAACGATGGATATTATTCAACTACACGGCGGCAAACCTGCAAACTTTCTTGATGTCGGCGGCGGCGCAACTGCAGAGAGAGTTGCGGAAGCATTCAAGTTAATTGTCTCTGACAAAAATGTAGAAGCTATATTAGTCAATATCTTTGGCGGTATCGTCCGCTGTGATTTGATTGCAGAAGGAATTATTCAAGCGGTAAAAGAAGTAGGCGTTGATGTGCCCGTAGTCGTTAGATTAGAAGGTACCAATGTAAACGAAGGTAAAGCCGCTCTCGCAAAAAGTGGACTTGACTTACTTGCAGCAGAGGATCTCTCTGATGCTGCCCAAAAGGCAGTTGCTGCTGTTGGAGGAGCAAAATAATGGCAATTTTAATCGACAAAAACACTAAAGTAATTGTGCAAGGTTTTACCGGTCGTCAAGGTACATTCCATTCAGAACAAGCCATTGAATACGGAACACAACTAGTTGGTGGCGTTACTCCTGGGAAGGGTGGTGAAAAACATCTGAACAAGCCTGTGTTTGATACGGTTACAGACGCAGTAAATGAAACTGGGGCTAATGCAAGCATGATTATGGTACCGCCTGCATTCGCAGCAGAAGCGATAACAGAAGCTGCAGAAGCCGGAATTAATATCATCGTCTGTATCACTGAAGGCATACCAGTATTAGACATGGTTAAGGCAAGAGCTTATGTTGACCAATTTCCAGAGATAAGACTTGTTGGGCCTAACTGTCCCGGCGTCATTACGCCTGGCCAATGCAAGATAGGCATAATGCCAGGCAGTATTCATAAAGTTGGCAGTATCGGCGTAGTTTCACGCTCAGGAACACTGACCTACGAAGCGGTTCATCAAACCACAATGAACGGACTTGGACAAAGTACTTGTGTGGGTATTGGCGGCGATCCTATTAATGGCACGAACTTCATTGATTGCTTGGCGTTATTTCAAGAAGATCCTGATACGAAAGGTATCATAATGGTTGGTGAGATAGGTGGCACAGCAGAAGAAGAAGCAGCACAGTTTATTAAGGATAATGTTACTAAACCTGTCGTTGGCTACATCGCTGGCGTCACTGCCCCGCCCGGAAAAAGAATGGGCCATGCTGGCGCTATTATTTCAGGAGGGAAAGGGACTGCCGATGATAAATTTGCCGCTCTTGATGAAGCAAATGTTAAAACTGTTCGCTCACCAAGTGAACTAGGAACTGCCATTGCATCCATAATGCCCTAGCCTTTTATCAAGGATTAATATATCTACCCTAAACTTGAACACATCTTTTATCTGCTTGTTATTTTAACAAGCAGATAAAATCAGTTTCTAGGCTTTTAGTTAGATCATGAAAACATGTCTGCAAATCAACTGCATATTATACTAGCTCAATTAAACCTTACCGTTGGCGATCTTGAGGGTAATACAAAAAAAATAATTGCGTCTATAGATACTGCTTGTTCAACTTATAACGCTGACATAATTATTTTCCCAGAACTCACTATTAGTTCTTACCCGCCAGAAGATTTACTATTAAGACCTGCTTTCCTAGACACTACGAGAAAAGCACTAGATGAAATTATAACTGCTACAAATAACATTCATGTACTAATCGGTTATCCCTGTTTACATGAAGGTGAGCTATACAATGCTTGCAGCCTTATTAAAAACAAAAAAATATTACAAACCTATTTCAAACAAAACTTGCCGAACTACGGTGTGTTCGATGAAAAACGTTATTTCAAGAAAGGAACCGAACATTGCTTGTTTGACATTAATGGTATTAAAGCAGCAATAAGTATCTGCGAAGATGTCTGGGTACCAGAGTTCACTCAAGAGATTGCAGCCGCAGGAGCGCAACTTTTATTTAATATGAATGCATCGCCCTATCATAAAAACAAGTTATCACAACGAGAAGAAATAATTTCAAAACAAGCTTTGAACTCAGGTTTGTATATCGTCTATACCAACCTAGTAGGCGGCCAAGACGAACTCGTGTTTGATGGCAACTCAATGATTATTGATAATCATGGCAAACGTATTTTCCATGCACCACAATTTATAGAAGGCTTATACAGTACTACATTAGATTTAGAGTGCCCGAATAATCATAAACTAAATAATGTATATACTGCGCCATCAAACGAGGAAGAGAATATATACAACGCACTTGTCCTTGGCGTAAAAGATTACGTAAGAAAGAATAACTTTAAAGGAGCGCTTATTGGTCTATCAGGCGGAATCGATTCAGCACTCACTCTCAGCATTGCTGTCGATGCTTTAGGATCTAAAAATGTTGAAGTATTGATTATGCCTTCGCGCTATACCGCAGACATGAGTAATGAAGATGCCTGTCTACAAGCAAAAATGCTTAATGTTGATTATGAAATAATTTCTATTGAACAACCTTTTGAAGCTTTGCTAAAAGCACTAGAACCTCGTTTTAAAGATTTACCTACCGACACTACAGAAGAAAATATTCAGGCCCGTTGTAGAGGCATTTTACTCATGGCGGTTTCCAATAAAAGTGGAAAGATAGTTTTAACAACCGGAAACAAAAGTGAAATGGCTGTTGGTTATGCCACGCTCTATGGTGATATGGCGGGCGGCTATGCGCCACTCAAAGACGTATGGAAAACGCTGGTCTACCGACTCGCAAAATGGCGTAATACGCAACAAGCTGTAATA
>JGI20155J14468_10000401_pt1 | contig 35696 bp, 25 predicted proteins | sample COG_05_FD_14468 | JGI IMG/M metagenome (IMG submission 14468) | reverse complement strand
CCTAGTCCATCGCCACCGCCTTTTCCACCTCCATCGCCCCCACCTCCATCACCTCCTCCGAAACCGCCGCCTAGACCTCCTCCTCCTTCGCCGCCACCGCCGGCTCCGCCACCTGTCCCTCCACCAAGTCCGCCACCTTTGCCCCCGCCGTTGCCTCCTCCAAGTCCTCCGCCGAGCCCGCCGCCGAGTCCTCCCCCCTCGCCTCCTCCTTCGCCTTTTCCATCACCACCTCCAAACCCACCACCTCCAAGTCCACCACCGCCTTCGCCTCCTCCTTCCCCACCGCCGAATCCACCTCCGTTTCCTCCTCCCTCCCCGCCTCCTTCGCCGCCACCTCCTTCGCCGCCCCCGAGTCCTCTCCCTCCACCACCTTCACCCCCACCTTCCCCGCCAACGGCAACGGATGCGGTGGCATTCATCAATGACGCCGCTTTGAAAGTGAAAGAAAATAATCCCACGTACGTGGAGCGATGTTTTAATACGCCGGGAGTATCTGGAGGCCACTGTTGGTATTGCGACCCGAACCGATGCGCGCCGACGAAAAATTACGAAGATCTAGATTTGAGAAACGGTGATTGCCCAGCAGAGGCGTGCAACGGGTTTAAAGAAGACGAGAGTTGGAGAGGATTTGATTTTGGATGCGGATTTGAACGTAATTGGTGCGCAACGTCTGGGAAGGTATGGCTGACTTCAAACGGAGGGTATTGGTTCCACGTGGACATTTCGCAGTGTCGCGCCGAGCTTGAAAGAACGGCTGATAACTGTAACTGCGCTTCGACGCAGTACCCATGGCCTGAGGTTTGGGGGAAAGGTATTGGTAGTGGAAACGAAGAAGAACGATTGGTTGATCTGGGATGTGGATGTGGAGTGTCATCGTGTCCTCCAGTGCCACCACCTTCCCCTCCGCCTTTCCCGCCCCCTTCTCCTCCGCCACCACCTTTCCCTCAGCCTCCTCCACCTTCGCCTTCACCACCTCCTCTACCTTCGCCTTTCCCGCCTCCACCTTCGCCGTTACCACCTCCACCGTCGCCACCAAATCCAAGTCCATCGCCGCCTCCACCTTCGCCGTTACCACCTCCACCCTCGCCGCCGAATCCAAATCCGCCGGCGCCTCCCTCGCCTTCGCCGCCGCCGTTTCCTCCCCCGAGTCCGAGTCCACCTCCGCCGCCTTCACCTCCCCCAAGTCCTCCTCCAAGTCCACCACCGATACCACCGAGTCCGAATCCACCACCACCACCGTCGCCGTCGCCTCCCCCTGAAGCACCGCCGGATGTTTTAACGCAAAATACCATTTACGCGAAAATCAAAATTGAAAATTACAACATACGCGATTTCGATCTCGAGGTGGAGAAGGATTTCAAAGAGTCTATCGCAGATTTTGCCAAAGTACCGTTCGATGACGTGCACATTTTGGGCATAAAACAAGGGTCGGTCATTATAGATTTCAAAGTTAACTTCAAGTCTGCGTACGGCGATGAGAACGACGCCTCGACGACTGATGAGAATAAGAACGAGGAAAATTCGTCGTCGTCCTCNTCTTCTTCTTCTTCCGGACTTAAAGAGTCAGCCGAAAACATCGATAACAACATCGATAACAACAACAACAACAACAACGATGAAATAAAAAGCGAATACCCACCGCATCTGACTATAAACAAGTCTCAAGAGGCGTTCACGAACGCTTTGCGCGTCGAACAACCGTCCGTAATCTTCAAAAACGCCAAGACACGGATCATGCAAAACAGCAAAGTTTCGCTCCTCGCGCTCGAGGATTTACAAGAAAATTCCATCCAAGCCTGGCGCAACGACATCGAATCTGCGTTTATAAACGTAACCGTGACCGACATAATCGACGACGAGAATGACTACAACAACAACACACTCATCCACGAAGAAGAAGAACATCAACAAGAAAATAACGCGACAAAAAAAACGCCTTCGTTCGTCGAACACGTCGAATCCTTCTACGAAGCCAACGAAGAAAACGTCCAAAAAGCCGGTTTCGCCGCCGCCGTCGCGCTTTTCCTTCTCCTCGTCTATTGCGTCTGGAAACGTTTGCGTCGACGACGAATCGGAAGAGGAGGTACATCGAGAGGAGGAAAATCGGCGGCTGAAAAAAATACGCGAGAGGGCCGAGAAGAAGAAGAAGAAAAAGAAGACAACGCAGAAGAAAGAGAGTAAGAAAAAGAGCAGAAGAAGAAAATAACGACCGCCAATACGTATTTATTGCATGNATCGAAACCTTCGGTCGTCTGCTCCTCTGTTCGTCGGTCGACGATCGATTGATGATATTATATCGCTTACATATTGAAAGAGTAGTATACCATTTCACCAAATTTGCAAATTTCTTCAAAATTTCGTCTCTCGACACCTCACCGAAAAGAATTGGATTTAACACATCATGGACGTGGATCAATCCCTCGACGCGCTCATCAAAGCCGCCCCAAAAGCGACGAAGAAACCCACCACCGCTTCNAATAAAGCGAAGAAAAAAGTCACCACGTTAAAGAAAAAAGTCCAACCGAAAAAGAAAGTCTCCTCGGTGAAAGTCTCCGTAAAAAGCGGGACGAAGATGATTCGCAAAAACACCGGCGGGAGAGGGAAACCGATCGGAGGGCGAGCGGTCGGCATGGCGATCGATCAAGTCGTGAGGAATACCGGTGGAGCACGATCGAGAATAAATAATATTGTTTCTCCGAACGCGAAAACGAACGAAGCGCCGACGAAGTTGATCGTCTCGAACTTGGACTTTAACGTCACGGAGAAGGATATCAAGGTATGTTGTGTTGTTGTCATAATTGGATGAATTGGAGGAGGAAGAGAAAGGGGTGCAATTTCCAGAATTAAAGCGCTTTTCAACCGCGAAACGATTCCCACTCGAAAGATTTCGAGTTTCAAAAGGAAGAATGAATACGAACGCTGCTTCGCGAGCTGTGCAAAAAGCCTCTTATTTTTTGTAGGAGGCGCCAAACTCAGTATATCTTTTTACTCGCCGCGCTGGAGGATTATATCGACGAAACCCGTTCGAATGGTTTCGCGTAACGGAGAGAGAGAGAGAAACCAAGAGCGTTCAGTCTGTTCGGTATAGATTGAGATTGAGAGTGAACTGCGAAACCAGCGACAAAGGAAAACCGCCGCGTTTTTTTGGGAATTGAAAAGAAAAGCCGAACGAATGAATATCGCGAAACGAGAAGAAGACGAACGAGAAAGAGCGTTTGGAAAAACTTGCTCTTCTTCGCATTCTCTTCTCTCTCAGTTTGTGTATACACTCGTGCTCGTTTGAATGTCATCGCACATGCAACGAAAGTAAATCGTGGGATTAAAAAGAAACGCGGGTCGTGTGGCAAAGTAAACTCTCTCTCTGTCTTCTTGGGTTGTGTATTAGTAGTACGCGCTCTCGGTGACTGCTCTCTCTTTTTGAGAAAAAATCCTGCGAAAGCGCCGCCGACCAAAAAAATAGAGATTTGCAGGAATACATTCTTCCGAAGAGTAACGCAAACTCACACACAAACATATACACAAACAATGACATGCAAACAATCTTTCTCAGACCGTGTTATTGCTGTAAAGCAATTGGTGTTATCATTGTTGTTGATGTTCTTGTTGTCGTGCACGTTGCTGTTTATCTGGTGGAACACATGGACACGAATGATTTTTATTTGGGTTTTGGGTATTCAGAAGCGAGAGCAGCAGCAGTATTCAGCGCGTTGAGTGATTTCAATTCAACGCGTTCTCATTTTCTCTCTCTTCTCTCTTTCTTTCTACGACTTCGTTTTCTTTCGTTCTCTTTTTATCTTTTCGTCTCTGGCGCCTTTCGTAGCGCAGTCGCGTGTCTGCATGGATTTATTATTGATTCCTCGTTTCGTTGCTGATGAATGCATTTTGGTGTTACGGTATATGGATTTGTATGTGTGCACAATGGTGTAACAAACATATGTGTCTTCCGCTTTGAGATGAACAATAATGAATCGATCGAAACATACATCAGATATGTGTATATATCGCCGCCGCAACAACGTTATAAATCATATCATTATTAACATTTATATGCGCGTGTGTTTGTGTCAAACTCTCAATTGACAACCTTATCAAATAACAGGATCTCTTTTCCACCGTCGCTCGATTGAAGAAATCGAGCTTGAACTACGGTCCGAACGGTAAGTCCAAAGGTTCCGGTGAAGTTATCTTCTTCAACCGAGCGGACGCTTTGGCCGCCATGCGCGAATATTCCGGCATGAAGCTCGACGGTCGCGAATTACAATTGGAAATCATTGCCACCTCGAACGTCGGATTGGCGCCGTTACCAATCCAAGCGCGGTTATCCGGCCGTGGTGGCCCGAAAGCACCTCAACGCATGCCAGTTGGACGTGGCATTGGCGGTCGCGTTGGCCCGCCCATGGGTAACACGGGTGGTCGCGCGAGAAGTACGGGTGGTAGAAACGCTGGCGGTGGTCGAGGTGGTCGCGGAACCGGTGGTCGCGGCAGAGGCGGTCCGCAACGAATGGACGTTCAGCAACCCAAGAAACAGACGGCGGCGAAGAAAAAGGCGAAGAAGCCGAGAAAGCCAAAGGCGAAGGCTGCGCCGAAGCAACCGCTCACGGCGGAAGCATTGGACGCCGGCCTCGATGCATACAAAGCTCAAGCTATGGAATCGTAAACACATGTTATTTGGACTTCATTTTATTCACGAGTACTTTGATTAAATTTGTTTATTATATATTTGTTATTAAAATAACGTTACACTCTACCGTTCGTTGTACACGAATTGCTCTGTTTGTTTGTGCGTGTTTCTNTGCTCTTTTTACTCTTCACTCTTTCTCACCATCGGTCGAAAACGAGGCGAGTTGCGCAAGTCGTTCACGTCCGCGTCTTCTTCTTCTTCTTCTTCTTCTTCTTCCTCTTCCTCTTCCTCTTCCTCTTCCTCTTCCTCTTCCTCTTCTCCGGCTCTCTTTCGCTCTCTTTCTCCCGCTCCCAAAAATGGCTCAACGAGTTCACCGATTTTATCGAGCGATTGACCGAAAGACGCCATGTTTGTAGACACGAGCGTTTCCAACCGGTGTAATCGATTGTCGATATTCTCCAAGCGTTCTTTGACTCTCTTTATTACCTCCGATAGTTCTTCCGCGCTCGTTTTGTAATCCTCTTTGGTCGGTTGCTTCTGTTTCCCTCTTCCTCTTCTTTTCCCCCACCCTCCTACTCTAAATTTTCCTACTTCGGATCTCTCTTTCGTCAAGATTGGATCGGTGGGCCAAATCGGAACGACGATGGGATGCTTTGGGATGCTTTCCCTGTCCACTTCTTCTTCCTCCTCATCCTCCTCCGTCTTTAAAGGCGCCGCTATCACCGCGGGGTTCTTCTTTACCGGAATCTTCTTCACAGGAGGAACGTATTTGTCGTCCGCTTTTCTTTTCTTCTTCTCTTCCTTTTGCAACAACAAATATTTCAACGTCGGATCGTTGTGCCACTCTCTTAACCCGAAAAACGACTGATCCTCGTCCACGATCACGCGCACGAACACTCTCTCGTTTTCGTTTGTCTGGTTTGCGTCCGCGTTCAGAGCGTTCTCCATGCTCTGTGTCGGTGTTTTGTTTTTAGTCTCTCCCAGGAAACTCAACACCTTGTTGACGAGTGCAAATTGGGTGATTTCTCTCGGTGACATCAAACGCTTTTCTCTCCTTAAAACGAACACCGCGGCGGTTTTAAAAATATCCTTTGGAGTTTGAACACCACCCGCATCATCGATGCTCACCTCCCGCGTCATGATGATTCAGCCGTCGTCGTCCAAAGAGCGTCGCGTATAGTATAGATATCTTTTCGTGTATTTTTTTCTCAGACAGAGAGAAAAAAACGAATTGACGTTTTTCTTAAATTAAGTAAGACAGACTCTTTGCTCCTCATTAGGGGATTTGTATTCGACTTCACAATACGATACACACTCTCTCTCTTCGTTTGCATCAGCACTGGCGCAGGAAAGCAGCAAAACGATGGGTCTACCGAACACCATCAAAATTCCATTCACCTCACACACCGTGGACTCTTTAATCGACGCGTTATTGGTCCAAAACAACCAAGAAAAGTTAGGGAACGCGTTGAAACCAATCTTGCATTTCGTGATTGCGTTACACGTCCTGGCGCTCGCGGCGTGGATCGTTTTACTGGTGAGACAGAAACCACCCCGGGTGAGAGATAAGGTGGATTTGAGCAAAGAGAGTTAAGAAGTAGCTGTGCTCTTTTGTCGGTTTCTTTAGCGTTTGTGTTTTAGATATAGTGTTGGTGCAATCCAAGAAAAGATATTAGAGTACGTATATAATAGGTGAATTCGCTTTCGCGAAACAGGCGCGAGCTGTGCGCTCTTTTCGTGTTTCTCTTTGTGTCTCTCTTCCTCCTCGTTCTTCTCAATCTCATTTGCGTTTCCAGCTTAAAAGTCGTGCTCCGAACGACTTTGGTGGTTTCGGCTTTGGCGGAGCGGGAGGTAACGCGTCCAAGTCTTTCAATCCGGCTAAATATTGCAGCTTCTCCGAGGACATCTCGTACGCTTTGGAATTGCCGTAAAACCCACCCGAGAAAGCTTCGATGATGACTTTGTCTTGCCCTAATTCCTCTCGCGCGGCTTCGTCGCCTAAGTTTAAGCATTTCTGCAAGTCTCCAACGTTGACCAGGGTCACGTTTCTGCTTCGAGCTTGGGAGACTTTACTCGCGCCGGGTTCGGTCCCGACGAGTAAGTGCGTCGTTTGACCGGAAATGGCACTGCGGACGACACCGCCAAAGGTTTCGATGAGCGCTCTTGCTTTATCTTTGCCAACACTTAAGCCAACGCCGCCACCGAGTTCCGGGAAGACGCCCGTCATCACAAAGGTCTTACCCGCGAGCGCGCGAGCGGTTGCCGGAACCGTGACCAAAGGTCGCATTTGATTCAGAGGCACTAAGTGTTGTTGGGTTTGTCGATGCGCCACCGCTAAGTCCTCGTTGTTGCCGCCTCCTTCTCTCTCGTCATCGTCGTGCTCTGATTCCGAGATGGCCACGATTTGGTTCTGTTTCTTCTTCTTGCCGACAGGCTTCTTTTTCTTGTTCACCGCGGCGGGCGCCGGCGAAGGCGCTTTGCGTTTCTCGCCCTTACCTTTCCTAGCTTCCAAGTGAGCGTTGAGCAAGTCCCAATTGGCTTGGTTCTCCTCCTCTTGCTTCACCTTCTCTGCTATTTCCTGTTTCGCCCTCAGCAAGGCTTCTTTTCTCACCGCTGCCGCCGAGATTGCGATTTGTTTCTTCGCATCTTTCGCGCCCGGCACGATTGCTTTGGCGCTAAAGTGCGCTTTTCTACCATCCTTAGGATAGCCTTTGGGATGTTCTTTCATTTCCTCGTCTTGTCGTTTTGTTTGCAGTGCCAATCGTTTCTTCGCCTCTAAAGCGCCCGGTACGACTGCCACTTCACTTTTATGCGTCGTCCCCCACGCGCCTGTCTTTTTGCCTTCAAACGGTAAGAGCGCCAAATCGAAACCTTCGCCAGACTTTACGCCTCTCGGGACTGCCCAATTCTTTCTATTCGCGCAGTGTAAAACGAACGCGCGTTGGTCGTCGTCTTTGAGCTGAATGAAGCCTTCCAACAGATCTTCGTTCATCTTCGAAATCGCGTCGTTGTACTCCGCAAACTGTTCCTCGGTCAAAGTGAAGTCGCCTTCTTCTTCGACGAGAGCGACGCGTCGATCCATCGACGGTTGCGTACCTTTTCCTTTCGCCGTGGTCGCTGTCCCTGTTGTTTTACTGCTGCGTCCTCTTCTTTTCGCGGTTGTTTTTGTCTCCTTCTTCTCTTCTTCGCCTCCTTGCGGTGGTTTCTTCTCTTTCTTGGTCGTCTTCTTTTCCTTCTCCAACGGTCCGAGGTGCGCGTTGGGAAGTCCGAGCCACACGCGTTTAGGAACGCGCCAACATCGCAGATGCGACCAATTCCCGAACGAACCACTCGTAGGATTACGATGCCCGCACCGAATCTCGTCTTTCTCAATATTTTCGTGCGCGTGCTCGCACGCGATCCCTCCCGTTTTCGCCACGCAACTCGACCGCGCCGACCGCGCCAACTCCACTCGATACTCCGGATCGTCATACTCCGCCGCTTCCTCGTAAAACTTATACGACCGATACGCTTTGTGGTACGCCTTAAACTCCTCTTCCTCCTCCTCCTCTTTCCCTCCTTTCTTCTTCCTCTTCTTCGTCGCCGCCTGCGGTTTCTTCGCTTGCCTCGTCCGCGTGTACTCCCTCCCTTTCTTCTTCTCCGCTCCTTTCTTCTGCGCCTCCTCCCAGTACGAACTTATCGTATTCCTTTCGTACATCACCCGTAAGCTTTGCCAGACGAAATCGAGTTCCAAAAAATCTCGCTCTTTCCCGCCTTTATCCGGATGTTTCAATAACGCTTCTCGGTAGTACCTTTTCTTGATGATTTTAAACTCCTCGTGCAAACCTCCAGATCTGCCTTTATTGACTCGTTCCAGGTCGTTCAAATCGACGTTTAAGAAGACGAGCTTTTCTTTCATCGTGCGTGTGGGGAATTGAGCGTTGTCTTTTCCTTCCTCTTCCTCCTCCGCGTCCGATTCATTGGTGTACTCGCGACCGTCCTCGTAATCCGGATCTTTTCCCCAACGACCTCTGGGTTTCTTTCGTCCGGATCTTTGACGCTGCTGCTGCGCGCGAGGAGGCATCTCGCTCGGTTTCAGCAGAAAACAACGACTCTGTTATCACTCGAAGTAAGTATGAATCAGAAGCGCTTCAAACAACAACCGCAGAAGAGTGGTTTAGTAGAGCGCAATGTAGTGTTAGGGGAATAGTGTGAGATATTTATGAATTGTGGTGAAGATATTTTCAGAGAAGAGATAAATGTCACACAAACTTTAATCGAGAAAACCAGAACGCGTGGAGTATATCGAGACGTTTGAGAAACGAAGTTTCCATCATCCCTATCAAATCAAAAGGTGTGTATCTCTTGAGCGACGTGTGGATTGAAAATGCCAATATTCTTCTCTCTCTCGCATACGCGCGAATATACAGAGGAGTATTTTATTACATCACGCTCGCTTCTCTCAAAAAGTCACGCACGACACTCGCGAGCGTTTCCGGATCTTCTTCGTGCGGGCAGTGACCGGTGTTTTCCATGACGACGAATTTCGTCAAAGGAGGAGGAGATTGTTGCAACTTCGAAGAAGAAGAAGAAGAAGAAGAAGAAGAAGAAGAAGCCTGAGATGGGATTTCCATCTCGTTGTTCTTCTCGACCTTTGGAGCGGTTATCAATCGGTTGTAAATGTTTACCGAGTTGGAGATCGGGACGACTTTATCTTCGTTGCCGTGAACGATTAAGATTGGGATGTTTTTTTCCCACGCGCTCTTCTTCAAAGCGTCCATTGGGTTCATGGATACGTCGTATTCGTTCGGTTTGTCCGCGTAAATGCGCATGTGCCTTCGAAAGATGGCTTTGAGGTCGGCGCCTAAATCGTTGAGACTGGCGGAGACGAAATTAATCATTCCGAGGTCCCAATTTTGCACCATCCGCGGGCGCCGATAGCCATCGATCCAAGACTCATCCACCAAAGATGCTTTCGATTTCGCCACGACGTTGGATAAACCGTTTCGCCAAAACTGTTTCGAGCGAACGATCGTTCGCAAGAGCACGTATAAGAGAGGTTTCGCCAAAAGGTTGAATAAGGAAGACTTAATCCATCCCAAAAGAGCTTTCAAGGAAGATAAGACCACGCGATTAAACAACTCCTCGTCGTAAAACTCGTCGTCCGGAGTGACGATTTTCTTTTTCGGTATCGGTTTTTTCTTTGCTACTTCTTCATTTTCTCCGTCGAGCGTCGTCGCGTTCTTCTTTTGTTCCTTTTCTTTCTTGACTAAAAACGCCGGCGCGATTAAAACAATCGCCGCCGGCTTCGTGGTATCATTATCACCATCACCCTCCAACGTCGTCGTTAACGTCGCCGCGATCGTCCCTAACGAGTGACCGACGTACACAACTTTCTTCTTTTTCTTCCCCTTACCCGCGTATTTCTTCGCCATCGCCTTCAAACATTTGGCGTTGAACACTTTCGTATACTTTATCAAATCCGTTCTCGGTCGCTCCGTTAATCCAAATCCAACGCTATCGTGACATACTATCCCAACACTATTATTCTTATCATTCGCATTTTCCATCTCTAAAAGCTTATCCACGAACGCCATCTCGTACGAGTACGTGTTCGCTCCGAACCCGTGCGCCATAGAAAACAACACCCCGGAGGACTCATCATCGTCCTCGTCCTCCTCGGCCTTTTCTTTTGAAGAAGAAGAAGTAAAATATTTATGGTGCACGCTCACCCCGTCCACGTCCGCGAACCTCGAGTTTATATCTCGAGCCTCCATCGCGGACACCAATCGATATCGCTCCGCCCTTTCCTTCTCCAAGATCACTAAAACCGCGGCGAACGCGAGCGCGAACGAGACGACACCAACGACAGCACCGAAACCAAGCGATTGCTGATTCGAAGCAAAGAACCATTTCTGGAGCAGAAACCATCGCTGGCTCTTTGCCGCCGTCAAAGCGGCATCCGCTCCTCCTCTCGTCAATATCGTCCACACTCGCAGGAGAAGAGCGCTGAGCACACTTGCTTTGACAAAACATCTCACTAAAGCTTTCCAGTCTAACACGACCGGTTCGTCCAGCCGTTTCAGCACATCTGTTGTTGTTGTTGTTTCTGTCGTTGTTCTCGTTCTCGTAGTACTACTTTCGTCGTCCTCGTTTTGCTTCCAAGAAGAAGAAGAAGAAGACGAGGAAACCGTTAAAGTCTTCGCCGCTCTCTTTCCAATTCCAATCACGTTTCTCCATCCGCTTTTACTCGAGATCCGAAACGCATCATCAAAATCATCATCATCAAAACGCTGCAAAAGTCGTCGTCTTCCACTTTTAGGTCCTCGTTTTCGTCTGTTTCTCGAAAAGGAGCTCTCTTCGTCGATGATCCTCCTCCCCGTGGCAAAACAGTTGTTGAGAGGAAAAGTCATCGCCATTTTGTGACGCACAAGATGAGGACGACGACGATGATGCCGACGAGTTGTTTGTATCGTCCTCTGCATCATTTTTCGGTTGGTCGTCGACATAAAGAGCAGCCTCAAAAGCGTGAGCTTCTTTGCTGGTTCTCGTTTACGTCGCGTATCGTCGACAGAAACAGAAGAAGAAAATGGAATTCCAAACGACGAACTTCGTCTGCGTCGTCTTCCTCCTCTTCTGCTTCTGTCGATGATACACGTGAACTCCACGTTTTGACGTTCGATTTGGACGATACCGTGTGGCCAACTCTGCCAGTAGTCACCGCGGCGAACGAGAGTTACATCAAATGGCTTCAAACTCGAGTTCAGAACTTTCCTGAGACGCGAGTGATGAACGAGTTGATGAAAGGCATTCGAGAGGAAAGGGAGGAGATGTTTCGGATGCGAGGAGAAGAACACGTGGTACGTTTTACTTTTCTGATTTGTTGTTCTTTATTTTGTTAACCTTTTCATTCTCTCTCTGATGATGGTTATTCTTGTTTCTCGCAAACGCAGGCGTTATCGTACGCTTCGATCCGAATAGCGGCGGCGGTGAAAGCGATGACGACTTTGTGCGACGTGTGCGAGCACGACGCGATTGGTATGGCGGCGAGAGGGTACCATTTAAGTTGGATTCCGACAAGAAATAGCACGGGCGGGAAGTTGTTATTTCCCGGGGTGCGAGAGTGTTTAGAGACGGTGCGAGAGAGGTACCCGAGGTGCGTCATCGGGAGCATTACGAACGGGTTAGGAAGCGCGAGCGAAAGCGGATTGAGAGAGTTTTTTGATTTCGAAATCAGCGCGGACGAGTTGATCGATAAGGAAGGCGTGAATGGAGACGTGGCCAGGAAACCGAGTCCGTGGCCATTTCGAAGGGCGCAGACGATGGCGCAGACGTTTATGCTCGAGAGCGGAAACGCGAACAGAGCTTCCGACGACGACGTTATTTCTTCGTTGAAAATAGGAGACCATAAACTAGAAAGAGCGTATTGGGTGCACGTCGGCGACGACGTCTTGAACGATTGTAAAGCAGCTAAAGTTCATTTGAATTGTCGCACGGTTTTAGTCCGAGACGTGAACGTGGTGAAATACGTTTCTGGTGGCGGCGCGCCGTGGGCGGAACGGCCCGAAGCCGTCGAAGAAGCCGAGAAGAACAAAGCGCTGTACGTGGACGAAGAAATCGTGAGCGTCGGAGATTTGCCGGACATTTTAGGGAAATGGTTCAATTAAACGCACCTCGCGGAACGTAAGGTTTGTAGTAGTGAAGTCACGTAGTACTTTTCATTAGCTGTGTATTTGTGTAGCACAAAGTAGTATTTATTACAAACAAAACAACCGTATCATTTTTTCTTTTAATTTTGCTTTTCTTCGGAAACACGTTATTAGACTTCTACAACACCGCGGTAGTACCGAATACATCAACTAGAATAATAAGAATATACTAAAATAACGCACGCCGATAAAACAATCACGTTGTTTAAGCTCCGAGAAGCTCAAAATCGTCCACTTTATCGTTGTACGCCATGACTTTACGTCGAATTTTCGAAGTGTCGACCCACGTGACGAAATCTTCCATGTTTCTCGTGACGTGGTAACTCGGTTCTCTCACCACGTTTGGGCCAACTCTGACGTGTCCTTGTTCGATAAATGTCACCGCTTCACGTAAGGTTTCGCTCATTTTTAAGCGAACCATGACAACCGATAACCGTCTTCTCAAAAACGACGACGTCGAGAGCTTATCGCACAGCGTCAAAGACTTTGTGCTCGGAATAGCTCCCATGCTATACAGCTTGTCTAAAAGCTTCTCCGTCATTTCAACTCTGTTAGGATCTCTCGGATCGATTTGCCGCAATAAGTTGGTCAACTTCGTAACCATGCCGCAAACCTTGTTCAATTCCTTGTACTCCTCGCGATCTTGCACGTGGTATCTGCGAATAACTTCCAACTCGCGATGGTTGTTTTCGCTCTTCCACTGCAAAAAGTTGGTTTTCTTCAAGAGCTTGCGCTCGTGATGTTTCAACTTTCTCATATTTGTTGTATTTTTCTAATATATTCTTCTTATTAATCTATTGATGGTATCCGTCACCGACGCGTGTTGTTGTTGTTGTTGTTAATGTTGTTGTTATCGTCGTCGCGTCCCCGAATCAAATATCCGCGCAAAATCGATACTATTTAATCTTCTAAAACTCTATCTATTATGAAACCTCTTTCTGTTTTCAAAAAGAGACTCTCTGATATGTGATGTAATAATAAGAGAAGAAGATTACTTCGATCTCATGCGCATCTTTCTGCGCTTGCGTTTCAATCTGCGGGTGCGTTTTTTCTTCCACTTGGCTGTTAAGTTAAAGATGGAGAGAGAATTTTTTTGGTCAGTCAGACATCCAAAATAGGTCTCTTTCGTTGTTTTTCTTCTTGCGTGATGATGCATAAACCGTCGTCCTAAACCGCAATATGCGCTTGATGATAAAACACAACACGCGCCATCGTAACGCGCGAGGCTAATATTAATACTACGCGATCCTCGTTTCTTTCGCGCACAACATTTTCGCGTTTTCCGTTCCGAAGAGAAGAGACAAAGAGCGCGTAACTTTTTTCTCTCCCATTTCTTTCCATAACAAAGAGAGAACGACGAAAATCGCGCGCAGAAGCGTTGATGAGAGAGAAAAAAAGCCGCCACTCGCGAACACCGCAACACAGAAACGTTTACTTAAACGCGCGGAGACGAAATCGTATTCCTCGCATATGTAATAAAACGTTTCGCGTAAATAAACAAACAAACAAACAAACGAGAGAGAGCGCGTACCTCGCATCGTGTCTTTGCGTAAAAAGTTGTGCGGAAAGGGGTTTTCCAAGAGCGAAAAGAGAGAAAAGAGAGAAAAGAGAGAAAAGGAGAGAATTACTTTTTTTAGGAAAAAAAGGTAGTTTTTCTTCGTTTGGACTCGAGTCGTAGTTGCGCGTAAGAAGCAGCTCTCCAGAACCAGTAAAGGAGGGTGTCACTCAAAGCATACTACTAATGGGCGGAAGCGGATTTCCACTCGACCGCGTCCTCTCGGACAACGTGGACGAGTTCACGTGCAAAATATGCTCCGAGTTTTGCGAACAACCCGTCGTGACCTTGTGCGAGAACAAACACATCTTTTGCCTCGCGTGTTTGGACGAATGGTTTCGAAACGGAGATAAGGAAATGTCCGACGTGCCAAGAACAAATGAAGTACGGGACGGACGCGAGGTACGAAACCTTGAAAGAACACTCGCCGGTTTTATCTCGCGTGTACGAGAAAGTGCGCGTGCGGTGTCCGATGGACGACGCGTGCGATTGGATCGGTTCGTGTTCGGAGATTACGAGACACATGACATCCACCGATGCGCATAAGAAGAAGACGACGACGAGTAAGACGAGTAAGACGACGACAAAAACGACGACGAGAGGTAATAGCGACGCAAAAAAAGAGGAGAACGACGATACCGCCGATGGTTTACAGAAACAAGCGTTGAATAAATTCGAGGCGAAGCAATACCGCGATGCCGTGCAACTGTGCTCGAAGTGTTTATCGATAGATAAAGACTCGGCGAAAGCGTTACACTTGAGAGGCAGATGTTGGTCGCAACTGGGAGCGTTCCACGAGGCGATTAAAGATTTTAAGGAGTGTCAAGCGGTGGCGGAAGGTAAGGAGAATAACGAATACGCGATCGCGTGCGCCCAATCGTTGATGGGTATGTACAGAAAGACGGGCGATTACGAAGCGTCCGTACTCGCCGGCGAGGAAATCTTAAAGAGAGGATTGAAGATCGAGAACGAAACGCTCGAGGAAGAAGTCGCACGAATCGAAGCGCTCGAGGAAGAAGTCGAACGAATGCGGTATGTGCTGCGGACATTTCAAAGCGCCGAGGAAGACGAGCGAGAGAAACGATACGCGCAAGCGGTTGAGAGATACGCGCACTTATTGGAATTAGATTGCGGGGAAAGGTGCGAAATCGCCCGAGCGAGATGTTTGCTCTCGCTCGGAGAAAATTTGACGCAAATCTTAAAATTTACGTTGGATGCGATTCGCAGAGATGATTCGAGAGTAGATATGCACGCGTTGAGAGGCAGAGCGTTGTGTTTGACTGCCGATGGCGATTTTGAAAACGGAATTAAGTTTTTCAAACACGCGTTGACCCAAAATCCAGACGATACCAAAACCATGCGTCTGTTCAAAGACGCGAAGAAGATAAAAGTGTCGTTGGAAAACGCGCGAGCGGCGCATCAAAACAGAGAATTTGCGCAAGCGGTCGAGTCCTTCACCGAAGCGCTCGAGTCCACGGAGTTTATTCCAGAAAAGAGTCCCGTATGCGCTCGAATACTCGTGGAAAGAGCCAATTCGTATTTACGATTGAACGAAGCCGAGAAGTGCGCGGCTGACGCACGAAAGGCTTTATCCGCCGTGGACGATTATAAACCCGCTTATTTCACGCTCTCGAACGCGTACTTAAAACTCAAAGAGCCGAAAAAAGCAAAAGATGTGCTCGAGAATTTGCAGAAAATTCTTCCAGACGACGCGGAAACAAAGGCTCGAATAGAAAAATGCAACTTTGAGGTGCGCAAGCTGAATCGATGCGATTATTACGCTCTGTTAGGCGTGACGTCTTTAGCGTCTCCGATTGAAGTGAAACAGGCGTATAAGAAAAAAGCGATGGAGTATCACCCGGATCGTATTCCAATCGACGCCACGGACGAAGAGAAGAGTAAAGCGGAAACAAATTTTAAGCTTTTAGGTGAAGCGTTGGAGATATTAGAAGACGAATTAAGCAAGAGATTATACGATGAAGGGTACGATAAAGAAGCGATTCAGGAGAGAGTGGAAGCCGCCAAGAGATCCGCGTTTAACCGACAACACTCTCACCACGGTGGATGCGGATCGCACCATCATTAACGTAACGTAGTATTAGACAGTTAGAAACTCTATATTATATACAATTGACTAAATAAATGTATCTGGTAGCACCGCGTCTATCGGATATTGTTGGACAAGATAAACACTTTAAACAACATGGAAAGAAACGAGGCGAGGACGATGGACAAGAACAAAAACGCCATCTTCTTCCTTTTTTCCGACATTTCCTCTTCTCCGTATCCAGCAAACAAACTCTCGTCGGCGTCGCCGTCTTTTTCTCTCGCGCCCATTCTCGGCATCGTTTTCGAGCGTCGCGCGCTTTTTGTAAAAGACATACTCCCGCTCGCTCGAGATTCATCCTCTTCTTCTTTTTGCGAATTCGCCAACGCGTTCGATTTGCGTTCAACCACCGTTTTTACTTGCTTCTTATCGTCTACGAAATACTTTTCCGAGTATTTCGCGAAATATTTCGGGTACTGCTTTCTCGTTCTCTCGATGCACTTTTTGTGATGTAACCACCTCTCCTCGTTCGTTAATATCTCCTCCGCCGAGAGCGCTTTCCCCGGGTACCCTTCGCCTCCTAAACATTCAGGAATATCCTCTTTCTCTAATCCCCACGCCTGTTTCATCGCTTTTTGTAAACTCGATCCAGTCATGACAAACTTCATCCTCGCGGATTCGCTCATGAACAACTTCCCAAACGTAAATAACGCCATCACAGACATTGGAGCGTTCGCGATGACAAATCTCGAAAACGGTTCTGGGTGGAACATCGCCGCTCGAAACGTATCCGCCAGTCGAGCGACGTTTTTCTTCGTACAACTCATGAGGGATAACTTTTTAACGTCCGCGATGAAAATTGGCGGCGTTTGTAACTTTTTATCTCGCGGTCTCGTCCTGTTCGGTTGCGCTATCGTCCACTCGTAAAAATGATTCAACGCGAGCCAACAATCGGGAGCGCTCACGGAGAGTAAATCTTTAAACGCCTCGGTATCTGGAAAAGATAACACCAACGCCGCCGGATGTGAATCAGAAGCTTCCACGAACGTGAACGCGCGCATTTTGTGCGCGACATCTCTGGACAAACGAATCCGTTCGATTTGCGAGTCCAGCTTTGGATGCATAAAATTCGTGGTGATTGGAAACCGTTTCAGAAATCTCGTGTTCACGTACGCTTTCAAATACGCCAACGCGCCTAAATGCTGCGAATCGGAGATGTGCTTCATCCCAAACTCAATGCTCTTGTCTTTAAACTTTGAAAACACGGCGCCTTGACACCCGTCTAAACATCGATAGAGAAACATTTCGCACCGATCGACGTAATCTCTTTCATCCATCTGTTCGTTGCCGGAATCTATATTCACGCCTTCGAAGAAATTGACGCAGAAGTAAAACAACGGATGGTTCATGTACTCGCACCCGAGACCTCGTATGAGTTGTGCCATCCGCTCTTCTTTCTTTTGCATCTTTCTCGTGTCCGGTAAATGTAGCGCCGCGCTCTCTGACTCGTCTCCCGCCGCCGGCGCGCTACTGTCCATCGATCTCCTCCTCGCCAAACCACCCTCCGAGTCCTTCCCGCCGCTACCGCTACTCACTCGCATGTGTTTCATCACAAACGCGTAAATCGCAAACGCTCTCGCCGACGTCCACTCGTGATCGTCCCACGGTTCTATTTGCATTTTCACTCTCTGTTTTTTACTTCCGCCCGGCACTTCGCCTTCAAACCACACGGACTCGTTATCCTCCGTGCGTTCGTGAAACGCCAAAAACCGCCCCTCGCAATCTCCGCAGTACGATTTAAACGCGCTCAAATACGCCTCGTTCACTTCCGTCTCCTCTGGCCATTGAGGAAGAAGAGCACCACCATTACTAAACGCGTTTTCGCCGCTCTCCTTTTCGAAAATGGTCTCGTATTTTTTAAACAATACGGAGTTCATCGGTCGTAAAAATGAACTCTCGCATATTCTTTTCGTTTCCTTTTCGAGGAGAAAATCGTCGGTTATTCCGTTTTTGTTCGTCTTCTTCGTTCGTTGTTCTTGTTGTTTTATCGTCGGAGATATCAAAGACGACGCTGAATCTGCTTGTTTTAGCGGCGATCTCGATCTCGGCTGCTCTTTTGAGAGCGCGTTTGTCTTCTTTGTCTCCTCCGTATCGCCGACGACGGGGACGATGCCTTTTTGACTCTTCCTCGACCTTTGTTCCCTTTCGTCGTCGGCGTTTTCGCTTTGCGCGACATCAACTCCTTCTCGAACAGGCTTGGACTTGCAGCAGTTACCCATTTCGTTACTTTGACGATGATGCGTTGGTTTTGGCGCAAGTTTAATAAACGAGGACGACTAAGTTTATTACGTGTGATAACGTTTTATGCGCGCGAGATGAGAAAAAGTGAGGAAAGCGCTTTCGAGAGAAAACAGACAGTTGAGTGATTTTTACTACTCGCTGTACTACGAGACGCGCGCGCATGCGCGTTTCTTTAATTACAAAGCATTAATAATTAGTATTATTAGTATTACCGCTCGAAGAGTCTTTAATCTTTTGCGCGAGCGAGTACGCGACTCTTCGTTTTACGCCCAAATCTTGGCTCACTTTCCGCGCGGCTTCGGAGACGGAGAGCCTTTGGTTTTCCGCGCGTTCGAGGAGTAAGTGACGCAATGTTTTTTCGAGGAGTACTTTTGCGGTGTTTTTGTCGCTTTCGTCGTCGTCGTCGTCGTTTGTGTCGTCGTCATCGTTTATATCTTTGGGCGCGACCTTTGTCGCCAAAGTCTTCTTCGTCGACGCGGACAAGTCGGAGCTTTCGACGAGCAACGTAATCTCGCCTCTCGCTCGGCCTTCTTTGGAGAATTCTTCCAAACACTCTTCGCACGTGCCCCGAAAGAACTCTTCGTGTCGCTTGGTGAGTTCTCGAGCGACACACACGCGCCGAGGAGGCGATTTGGAGTACACCGCCGCGACGTCTTCTAACGTTTTTACCAACTTGTGCGGAGACACGAAGAACACCAACAAACTCGTCTCGGACGTTAAACTCTCTAAAACTTTCACTCGCTCGTTTTTCTTCGCGGGAAGAAACCCACAAAATCTATACCCGTCGTCGCATTTGAACCCGCTCCCGATGACTGCGGTCGTCACCGCGCTCGCGCCTGGAATCGGCACGACGACGCTCTTCCTCTCTCCGCCGCCGCCGCCCCCATTCGCTTCTAAAACTAAATCCACTAAATCCTGCCCTGGATCGGACACCACCGGCGCACCGGCGTCGGAAACCAACGCAATCACCTCCTCGTCTTCGTTCCTCACGATTCGATCTCTCAACGTTTCTCTCTGCTCGTAAAAATTGTGCGAGTGATACGCGAGCAACTTCTTTTGTTTTCCTTTCGATGACGACGACGATTGAACGCCCAACAGCGTCAACAACTGTCGCGTCTTCCTCGTGTCTTCGCACAAAATCAACGTCGCTTCGTTTAGGATTTTCAAAGCGCGAATAGTTATGTCCTCGAGATTCCCTATCGGAGTAGACACGACGTAAAATCCAGGCGCGATGGGAACTTTCTTTTTGTTCGAAGCACCAAACTGAAGCGAAGCAGCAGCTTTGAAAAATTCCACATCGTCCTCGTCCAAATCTTCGTCTGAGTTATCATCATCAATCATCTTCGAACCATCAAAATCGCCAATATCATCGTCGTCGTCTTTTCGTTGCTGAGGAACCGTCCTCTTTTCGTCGTTGTTACGCGTCCTCGTTCTGCTTCTGACGAACGCACTACATTTTCTCACCCGAGGGTGTTGATTTTTCCCGACGATGAGAGGAGGAGGAAAAGAACACCGGAAACAGCAGAGTTTGGGATTTGGAGGAGGAGTGAGTGGTCGTCGCGAAGAAAAGGAGGAAGAACGCGACCACATCGACCGTCTCTCTTTCTCTCTTTCTTTCCCGCGTTTCTGGGAGTATAAAATAGTGGTACCTATAACGTGCCGAATTGAAAATTCCCCCTTCTTTGCTCTTCTTCTTCTTTTTGGCGAGAAACGTCTTTTTTTTTATCAATCCAAAAATAGAAAAAAGTCAAACGGAAAGATATAAAAAAAAATAATATTTTTAGTAAAATCGGAAAGAAGAAGGAAGAAAGAGAGCGTTAAAGAGCGCGCACTCGACGACGGGACGGGCGAGTACTCTTCTTCTCGCGTCTCTCTTTCTGTCTCTCTCTCTCTCTGCGAAAGACCGAGGAAAATCCGAGCGATGATGATGCAAAACGCGACGACGTAAAACCACCACCATTTGCTGAAAAAAAAAGAGACGACAGACATGTTTCGGTGGTCGCACGAGCGCATGTGCGAGGAAAGAGTGCGAAGAAAAGTACTACTCGCGGCGGCGTCGTTTGATGATTCCCCAAGTCGCGGAGGAGAGGAGAACAACGAAAAGATAAAGATGAAGAAGACTTATGAGAGAAGAAGCGGTGGGAGAACGGATGAGAGATCGATCGAAGAGATTAAAGCGGAAATCGCGCTCGTGGAGAGACAGCTGAGAGAGAAGAAAAGAGAGGAGGAGGAAGAAGAGGAGAGGAGGAAGAAGTTGCGAGCGATGAAGATGCAAAGCGATCGCGAAAGGGAGGGAAATCGGAGGTATCGTCGATGCGGTATTAATAACAGTGGTGGTGTCGACGCCGCCGCGAACGGTCTCGCGTGGATCGATCGTAAAGGCCCGGAGCCGGCATCGAGGGCGATGGCGAGACGGTTGTTGGAAACGCTGGAAGAGAGATGGAGCGACGATGAAGACGACGCGTGTTCGTCGTCGTCCTCATCTGAATCTGGGTGTGAAGAAGATAACGAGGATGATATTTCTCTTGCTTCGAGGAGTCTCGTCACGTTTACATCGCGGAACAATACGTCAAAGAAAGAAGAAGGCGAGAATAAAACGAAATGTCACCATCAAAAATTGAAAATGCTGGAAACTATCGCGCGAGAAACGTCCCGGCAGATCCACGCGCAGTGCAGAGACCGCGGCGAGCTCGTCGATGCAGTTTTAGATCGATATCGAGATATAATAGACGTAAAAAATCAACAGATGGAAGAGATGCGCTTACAAAATCGAAGATTGTCTGCCATGCGAGATTTTGCAAACACGCAATCCGAACGCGACGGAGAGGAAAAAATCGCGTTGGCGAAGAGTTTAGCTGCCACGAGAAGAGAACAGAAACGCGTGCAAATGTTAAACGAAAAAATATCGAGCGAGTTTGCAAACGCCAAATTAAGATGGCAGGAAATATCGTCGGAGCGAAAGAACAGACGCGATTTAGAACGAGATGCTTTGCTGAAAGCGCAAAAGGAATTGAAACAGTTGAAAGAGACAATGTTTCGCGAGATTCGAGCGCAGACGATGGTTTTAGAGAAGAAGTTAGTGCACGCGTTGGACAGTCGCGACGATTCGAAAGAGTCGCTGAGGTACGCGGAGGAACGATTGCGCGTGGCTTTGGCGAAAACTCCGAGAGGAAAACCAGTTGATACGGATGCGCAAACGAATCGGCGTTGGATGAAGCACGTGATTGCGAATGGCGAGGACGGGTCGCTGCTTGGAATTGGTTGTGATGATATGGCAGACGCGAGCTCGCAAACGGACGCAGATTTGGTGATGTTGGGATGGCATACTCGTGACAACAATAACAACGACGACGGTATCGAGACAACTTCTGCGAGTATGAAGAAAAGAAGAGGGGATGGGCGAACCAACAGAAACGCTTCCGCTTCTTCTTCTTCTCCGAGCGCTGGTAGAAGTTTCACTCTCGGTGGGTTCGCGAGGCTCATCCAAACTTCGAAAATAAACGGTCGCGAGAAACCAAAGTCGTGGACGTTACGCACGGTTGCGCAGATTTATGCCGATAAAATAGCCGCCGAGAAGGATCAAGAGAAGCAGCAGCAACAACAACAACAACAACAACAACAGACATCGACTCATATCGGAGGCGGATCTCATAACGATCTCGCGAGTTTTGCGTACGAGTGGCACGTGCATCGGTACGGCTTGCGGCAATTGGCGGAAACAAACTGCTTGGATTTAATCGCTTCGTGCAAAGTTCACTCGACGTCGTCGCTGAAAATCAGACAGTTTGCGGCGTTTTGCGGACTCCTCGAATCGTCTACCTCCACTTGTTCTCCAAATGGTACTGTTTTAAACACGGACGAAAGCAATAGCGCTCACTTTGGCGGCGACCGGGATACGTACGATTTCTATTTGAAAGTACTCGACGCGTTGGCACCGAATGGTCACATCTCTTCACTATTCCCAGAAAACGAATCCGCGAACGGTAAAGCGATAAAAATTAGCGAAGTTCAAAGTAACACCGCGTCGGTCAAAATGATGAACTTTGACGATAGCGGTAAAGTGACGTTCTCACACGCGTGCGAAGCAGTAAAAGCGCTGCTGTTCCCGGACGTCTTGGTCAACGAGAAGACGAGCGCTCAATTTAGTAATAGCACTAGCAATAACAATAGCACTCTTCGATTGACCGAGAAGGAAAAGATGGACGCGTTAGCGCGAGCATTTCTCTTCCATCGAGGCGTAGAAGCGTCCTCGTCCTCGTCGTCATCTTCCTCTAGCAACGGGATCAAGAAAAAAGTAACTGGAACAACTGTAGATGCGGACGATGTCGTTTCGATTTTGATGACTGAACACGAGAAACGATCGAAACGGAATATGAGAGCTTTGATTGTATTGTTCCGCGCGATGAATTGCGAAGATCATGTCGGTGAAAGTATATCTACGAATAGTAGTCTTTCATCGTCTGGCCTGTCGAGAGAAGATTTTTACGCCGCGTTTCGAATCGCGAGCGATAGCGCGTTGACGGAATCAAACATACACGTGGCATGGAAAGAGTGCGTTAATATGTGTATTCGTTCATCGGCGATTGGCCCTGTCGACGCACCAAGCGACATCGGAAGGAAGAAAAAAATGACAAAGAAGAAAAACGCGAGAGGAACTAAACTGAGCAAACAAAGGAAGACGGCGCATATCGGAGAAGATGTCATGATTTCCGAAACAGTAGCGGCTTCGAACGAATCCATCGTCGATGTAGATGCTTTAGTTCGCATTCCTGACCACGTTTTCGTCAGCGTCGCTAAGAAGCGTTGCTTCCTCGGAGCGTTTGAAATTCAATACGAAAAACGTTCTCCTCGAGGCATCGAAGAAGTCCAAGAGGAACAAATCGCCTACGAAAATGCGATAACAACGAAAATCACCGCCGAATCCGCGTATTACGACTCTTTCGAAACCGAGTGTCGCTTTTGCAAAGAACTCTTCGATCTTCACGACGACTTGAAATCCAAGTTCGATCCTCCGCACCCGTCCGCAACTCTCGACCCCAGCGCGATGCAAATCATCCACACCTCTCTCCTTCGTTGCGAAAAACTGAGGAACAAATACATTCGAGAGCAGCAAACGCAAACGCACGCGGGGCAAAACCAACAACAAAACTTCTCGCGCAAAGAGAAAACGTTCTTGCGAGCGCTCGTCCTCAAAGCGTTATCCTTGGAGTTGCAGAAAATCCAAGTGAAAAGACGAGGAGGTATTAAACGCGTCGGTGAATTAGTACGCGCCACGGTGTCGTTCAAGTTACGGAACGCGTTTCGGGAGCAATAATAGCATTGTAGTTATACGATGATCTTTGATTGATTGATTGATTGCNCGATAAAATTNTAGTACGAGTGCTTTTCCTTGTTGTTTCGTGTATTTTTGGTTTTGTTTTGTTTTTTGTCTCTCTTTTCCTCCTCTTTTGCCTCCACACAAAAAGAAAGCATTGACTCTTCGCCTAGTAACGCGCACAAACAGACGCACTTTGCAAAGACGAAGCGACAAAGAGAAACGCGACTTTTTAAAAAAAGTTCGCGCGAAACGAAACGACTTCTCTTCGAAGACGTTTACAACCAGAGCGAATACTCTTCGCGAGACAGACGACGAGAAGGAGAAGCGAGATTACAACTGTAAAAAACGTTCGTCATCATCATCTAGACAGAAAAAAATAGCAGAGAGAGAAACACATTAAAATGGCTTCGAAACGAATCACCAAAGAGCTCGTGGTACGTTTTCGCACTCGTTTCGAGTACAGATAGCATTCGACCAAGTTTCTTTCCCGGAATTGAGAGACTTTGGCGGTCGCGTCGGTGTTTTTTCTTTTGATTTCGCGCGTGCAGACATTTTTCTTCTTTTCGCTTCTTTTCTTTCTTCGTCCGTTCGTCGTCGGTTCCTTCTCGAGAGAGACAAATTTCATCGGAGACTTCGTCGGTCCGTCGCACTTGAATCGCAAACGCTGACCACGAAACAACATCAACGCATTTTTCTACCTCTTGCGCACCGCGTAACGAATTCAAACAGGATTTACAAAAAGATCCGCCAACCTCTTGCTCGGCCGGTCCACGGTCCGAGGACGATATTTTCCACTGGGACGCCACCATCATTGGCCCAGCGGATAGTCCTTACCAAGGCGGTCTCTTCTTCGTCGCGATCCACTTCCCCCCGGATTACCCGTTCAAACCTCCCAAGGTGAATTTCAAGACAAAAGTGTACCATCCGAACGTGAACTCGCACGGGAGCATTTGTTTGGACATTTTGAAAGAGCAGTGGTCGCCGGCGTTGACGATTTCGAAGGTTTTGTTGTCTATTTGTTCGCTGCTGTGCGATCCGAACCCGGACGATCCTTTAGTGCCGGAAATCGCGCACATTTACAAGACGGATCGACCGAGGTACGAGGATTTGGCGAGGGAGTGGACGAGGAAATACGCGACGCTTTGATATAGCATACAACGAATTTGAGAGACAAGAAGATGGAGAGAAGTAGCACAAAGAGAAGCGCGCGATAAAAAGGAAAGATTTGGCGAGAGAGAAAAAGACGGAGAGAATATGCACCCCTCCTTTCTGTTATATTTAAGTAAAACGACGTAATAATAGAACAGATGTGTGTGTGTGTGTGCGTGTTTTCGAAGAGAGAGAGAAAGAGAGGCGAGAGATCCGAGTTATATAAAGTGTGTGTAATATCAACAATTTTGAGTATTTTAGTTTGAAAATCTGAGGACGCGAGCGAAAGCTATGAATACAAAACTCTTCTTCTAAGAGGAATGAAACCGGTGTTTTTTCGGCACCGTCAGCTTAGATACCTCTCTCTCGCCCTCTCCGACACCGCTAAACATCGATTTCTTCTTAAACACCCCACTGCTCATGTTATCCAAGCGCTTCTTCTTGCCCGCTTTCTTCGTCTTGAAATCGTTCCAACTGCTCGCCCGTTTCGCGTGTTCGCTCACGTCTGCTTTTTGTTTCTGCTTATACTTAAACGTTTGCAACTGTTTCCTCTTTCGATCTCTGGTGACTTTATCGTCGTCGTCTTGTATTTGAAGCCTCTTCGGGACGATTAAATTCCCTTCCTCGTCGTACGTCGGTTTATCGTCGGCGCCGCGGTAGAGCAGATTTTTCGGCGGCGGCTTATTGTTACCGCCGTCCTCCTCCTCGTCACCGTTTTCTTTTCTAGTTCGTCCTCCTTTTGTTGTTGTTTCTATTCTTTCCTCGTCTTCTCCGTTTGAAGGTCGTTTCAAAACCTTCCACTTCTTCTCCTCTTCCTCTCGCTTCCTCTTCTCTGCCTCTTCCTCTTCCGTTTGACGCAAATTCTCCAAATCCTCCAACTCTTTCTCAATCGCTTCGTGTTCTTCTTCTTCTTCTTTCATTTTCATCGTCGTCGTTTGCTTCTTTCTCTCCTCTTCTTCTTTTTCCTCCGTCGCGCGTTCTTTCAAGACCTCTCTGGTTAACTCGATGACTTCCTTTAACTCTCGTTTCATCTCTTCTTTCTCCTCGCCGTCGTCTAATTGGTCGATATCTTTCATCTGTTCCGCGTATTCACGCAGAGCTTGTTCGAGCTCTGGGATGGATTGGACCGCTTCCTCTTCGTCCTCTTCGTCTTTGCTCTCTTCTTCATCTTCGGCGCATTTTCGCTCTTCTGTCGTCGTCATTATCTTCCGTGAGACACTTTTTCTAGGGGAAATTGGACGAAAATTCTGCAGAAATCATGCGCGCTTTTGAGACCGTTTCTCGCGCGCAACTTCAACACACGCGCTCCTCCGCATCGAAAATCCGTTTAAAGAGGCGCAAAACCGTTCGACNAGGACGTGTTGCGGTCGTTTCGAGCGCAAAAGAGGAGGACGATGACGAGGACGACGACGAACCGCCGCCGGAAGTGTTACCATACATCGGCGGCGACTTGTTACCGAAAGAAACGGAGACGCATACATCCGGCTACGTCGCCATCGTCGGACGTCCAAACGCCGGGAAATCGACTTTATTGAACAAAATCTTAGGCACAAAACTCTCCATCGTGACGAAGAAACCGCAAACGACCAGACACCGGATTTTAGGCGTTCTGAGCGACGAAGAATCGCAGATGGTGCTGTTGGATACACCTGGGGTGATGCGATCCGCGTTTAATAAGCTGGACGAGACGATGTTGAAATCGGTGCGATCTTCGGTGAAAACGGCGGATTGTTTGATCATCGTTATAGATGGGGACGCGAAAGAGACCGCGGAGAAAGATTTTGAGAACTTGTTGGATGTAGACGTGATCGGGAAGGTACCGACGGCGGTGTGCGTGAATAAGTGCGATAGGATTAAAGACGTGCAAAGGATTAAGGAGTTGATGAAGTATTTTAGACAAGTTGAGGGTGTTTCAGAGGTGATTCCGATTTCAGCCTTGAACGATACCGGCGTGAAAGAAGTCGTTCAATGGGCGAAGGGGAAGTTACCGGTTGGACCGTCTTATTTTTCCAAGGAGTATTTATCGGAACACCCGGAGCGGTTCTTCGTGGCGGAAATCATTCGCGAGAAGATATTCGAGCTGTATTCGCAAGAGGTGCCGTACTGCTCGTCGGTTTGGGTGGAGGAGTTGAAGGAGAGGAAACCGCCGGCGAAGGATTTGATTCGGGCGACGATTTACGTCGAGAGGCAATCGCAGGTTGGTATCGTCGTCGGCGAAGACGGCGCGGCGATGAAAAAGTTGAGCACGGAAGCGAGGAAAGATATCGAAGTGTTTTTAGAGAGAGGAGTGTTTTTAGAGATGAAGGTGAAATCGAAACCGGGGTGGCGATCGAACGATAAGTCGTTGACGGAGTTTGGTTTGGAAGATCCGAATAAGACGAGTAACCCGGATTTTCGAGAATAATAATAAGAATAGTAAGAATAATAACGATAGCCGTAATATACTTAGGTAGTAGTTTGATTGGGGTATCTGCTCTGGGTACTTGTCGTGTACACAACACGTAGAGCAATAGATGCGCAGATGATCATTGAAAGAGCCAACGCGGAATTCGCATGTTCTTCGATTCGAGAAATGTTTTATATTTTTCAACAACCGCGGCGAGATTCGTAGATTCGCGACGATTTTGGTAGTGGTACATTTCGTCGTTCTCGCCGTCGTCGCTCTCGTCGTCGCTCTCGTCGTCATCGCCGCGGTCCGCCGAGAAGACCACGGAAGAAGAGGAAGATGATTTAGACGCCGCAGTCGTTCGTCTCTTCCGACGTCGTCGTTTACCTCGTCGTCGCGAAGCGGCTTCGGCAGCGTCTCCTCTCTCTTCGTTCTCCTCCGACCGACCGACGCATAAAAGTCCTCGAAACCGTCTCGTCGGCGTTCTGTACGCCAGCGGCACCACCACTTTTGCTTTTTTAGGAGCAGCAGCCCCGAAACCATCGTCCTTTTCATCGGAAGAAGAAGAAGAAGAAGAAGAAGAGAGCGGCAAAATTTTACCATCGCTCTTCTCCTCGAGGATGAATTCCCATTTTCGAGAGCAACACCCCATCAGCTTCTGTTCTCGCGAAGAAGAAGAAGACAAAGAAGAAGAAGAAGAAGAAAAACGCATCGCGCTTACGAGTCGTTCGTTTCGTCGGAGGATCAATCGCAAAGTGCCCGCGCGATGAAAATGTTTTCTGTTCCTTCTAGAGTAGTAAAAATAGGGGTTTGTCTGTCGTGTATTTTTAGATCAAAAATGTCTCTGAAATCATCGTCTAAAATCTCTCGAATCTCTCCTTTGTTTTTTTCGCTCTCTCGTCTCGCTTGTTGTTGTTGTCTTTTTTTTCTTTTTGATGAGATCTTTTTCGTCTCTCGCGCTCTCCTCCTCGAAAAAGTCTCGCCTAATAAAATTCGGATAAAATTTGATACACAACAACAAAACACTTCATTTTCCATTCTCATTATACTTTAATAGAGTAAAACAAAGAAGAGACAACATGGCGATGATGGCGAGAGCGATGACTTCCCGTGGTCACCACGCTTCGAACAACTCGGGTGGTTTTGTCGATGTGTCTTCCTCTTCTTCTTCTCGACGAACGAAGAAGAAGCGAATCGTATTCTCGTCGAAATCAATAATGAAGAAGAAGAAGAAGAAGAGCGCTGATACTAATGAGCGTTTCTACTCGAGCAAAAGTGGTGGCTTTAATAACAAAGGCGTTTTTGTGTCCGCCTTTGCTTCTGGGAGAGGCGGCGCGTGTTGTTCCTCTGCTTCTTCTTCTTCTCGTTGTTCGGCCGCTTCCGCCGCGGGGGACGACGACGGGGAGGAGGAGGAGGAGGTAAAAAAGAGCGACGATGCGTCGACAAAGACGATTGAGGAAATCAAAGCAGATAAAACAACAACGGTAACATCAAAGAATAGAAAAGAATCCATCCCGAAAAACCACATAGACGCGATCATTCCGGAACCGACGGAGCGTCCACACGAGCGATGGGTGAATAACAAACCGTACAACCCCATGAGTCCTACGGTTGGCCAGTGCGAGCCGTTGCCGAAGACGTTGCCGAAGTTGTCGAGAGGCGAGAGGAAAGAGACGGCGTACGATTTGTTAATCGTCGGGTGCGGACCGGCTGGGTTGTATACCAGCACGCAAGCATCTGCGAAAGGTTTGAAAGTAGCGCTGATTGATCCGAAACCGTTAGCTGGATGGAGGAACAATTACGGCGTCTGGTGCGACGAGTTCCAAGCCTTGGGATTCGAGGACTGTTATCGAGCGAGTTGGCCGAGAGCGCAGGTTATTTTTGGCGACGCGGACACTCCCGAGGAGAACGACCGGCAGACTGGGAAGTTTTTAGACCGCGCGTACGCGCAAGTGGACAGAGCGAAACTGAAATCGAAACTGATTTATAGAGCGATGGAAAATAAAGTAGAATTTGGGACGCAAAACGTGAAATCGGTCAAACACGAAGAGGACGACGTTTCCGAAGTGACGTTATCGGATGGGTCCGTGGTGTTTGCGAAAATGGTTTTAGACGCCACCGGACACGCGAGAAAGTTAGTGGACTTTGAGCGAGAGTTTACGCCCGGGTACCAAGCCGCGTTTGGCATTGTTTGCGACGTCGAATCGCACCCGTTTCCGTTGGATACGATGTTGTTTATGGATTGGCGAGACGACCATTTGGACGACGCGTATAAATCGGTGAATGATATCTTACCGACGTTTTTATACGCCATGCCGTTTTCCAACACGCAAGTGTTTTTAGAAGAAACCAGTTTAGTCGCCAGACCTGGGTTGGAGTTTGACGATTTGAAAGTAAAGTTGAAACAGCGCTTGGAACGATTAGGCGTGAAAGTGACCAGAGTGGAGGAGGAGGAGTACTGTTTGATTCCAATGGGCGGCGTGTTGCCGGCGTTTCCGCAACGGACGTTAGGAATTGGCGGAACTGCAGGGATGGTTCATCCGAGCACCGGATTTATGGTGGCTAAAACCATGCGTTCGGCGAACGTTTTAGTAGACGCGATTTTCGAGGCGTTGAGAGCGGGCAAATCCGGCATGGACGCCGCAGATTTAGTCGACGAATCCATTCCCGCGAGCGATTCCACTTTATTCTCAGCAAAATCAGCATCGGAAGACATTTGGAAGAAAGTTTGGACGGAAGAAGATTTGCGCGTTCGAACGTTCATGTGTTTCGGCATGGAAACGTTGATGGAGTTGGATATCAAAGGCACGCGTCAATTTTTCAAAACGTTCTTCAACTTACCCAGAGACGTTTGGGGTGGCTTTCTCAGTTGGAACATCGGGCCTACCGGTTTACTCTCTTTAGGTATCGCGTTGTTCGCTTCCTTCAACAACTACATGCGGTACACGTTTGTCACGTCCGCGTTGCCATTCATGGGAAGTTTCTTTGCAAACTTTGCCAGCGCGCAAAACAAATTCGATTCTAGCCGATGGGGAGGCGCGTTTCTAGAAATCAACACGACGCCGAAGAAGATGCCGCCAACCTTACCTGGCTACGGGGGCATTCCGACGCCGAAGAAAGCAAAAATGAACTTCAGTGAAACGCTGCCGACGAAAGACGATGTGAGCATGGATGAGGACGAGGAGGAGAAAGAGGAGAAGGAGGAAGAGGACGACGACGACGACATCGACGGCGTCTCGGGCGAAGGCGTCTACGAGAAGGCCAACCCGACGGAGAAACCAATCTTGAAGTCGCCGTTAGATTTCGAAAAGCTGTTGCAGGGCGAGTTATCTTACACGTCTGATAGTACGAATAGCAGTAATCAAGTCTACCCGGAAGTGAAGATTGAGAGCTACAAAGACGACCGCGAGTGGATCGCGTTTCAACAGCGCAAAGTCTTCCCGGACCAACAACCCATCGTGGACGTCTTGGACGTTTTAAAAACCGGCGAGAAAGTGGATTGCTTAATCATAGGCGCTGGTCCTGCTGGGTTAGCCATCGCCGCTGAAACTGCAAAGAAGGGCTTATCCGTCGGCGTCGTCGCCCCGGACGCGCCGTTCGTGAACAACTACGGCGTCTGGTTGGACGAGTTCAAAGCGATTGGTTTAGAACACACTTTGCTTCACAAATATGAAGACACTTTAGTCTGGTACGACGATAGCGACCCAGAAAGTGGACGAAGTTTAGGTCGACCGTATGGACAAGTGTGCAGAAGGCGATTGCGCGAACATCTGTTGTCTGAGTGTAAAAAATCCGGCGTGAAGTACCTCCCCGGTATCGTCGATCGCGTACAACACTTCTCTTCTAGCGAAGAGAAACCGTCGGAGATTCGCGGACGATTTTTGAAAACGGACGCGTCCTCGAGAGGCAATTACGGTGAAGGGTCCACTGATGTCGATTTGGCCGGCGTCGCCAACGATGATTTCGAGAAAGACTTTGAAGTCTTTTCCGATTTAGTCGTCTGTTCGACCGGTCATAATCGCGAGATGTTGAGGTATGAATCCGGCCCGCCGCCGGGATGGCAAACCGCGTACGGGATCGAAGTGACCATCCCGAACCATCCTTGGGAGAAGAACAAAGCCGTGTTTATGGATTTTCGCCAAGCTGACCCGGAGTTAAAAGGTGAAATGCGAAACAGCCGAAAAGAGGACGGGAGTTGGAGAGTGCCGAGTTTCTTATACGTCTTACCCGTGGACGAAAACACGGTATTTGTGGAAGAGACGTGTTTAGTCGCGCGAGTGCAAATTCCTTTCGACGAGTTGAAAAGACGATTGTACAGGCGCTTAACGCGAATGGGTGTTGAAGTCGACCAAGAGAAAATCATCGAAGAAGAAGCGTCGTGGATTCCATTGGGCGGTACGCCTCCGGTGTCGCCTCAGCGCACGTTGGCGTACGGCGCCGCGGCGGGGATGGTCAATCCAGCCAGCGGCTATTCCATCACGAAATCGCTCGGAGAAGCTCCGGGAGTGGCTGAGGCTATTTATGAAGGGTTCCAAAAAGCGAAAGAAACGAAGGATTACTCGGAAATTTCTCACGCAGCCTGGGACCGTTTGTGGGGCTACGAACGAAGACGACAAATTGGCTTTTACCAATTCGGCATGGAACTTTTAATTTCCTTGCGCATCGAGCAAATGCGAAACTTCTTTGGCACGTTCTTCGGGTTACCGATTGAATTTAACCGAGGTTTCTTAGCGAGTAAGTTGAACTCCGTTCAACTGTTGCAATTCGCGATGATGATGTTTTTCCAAGGAAACAACGATTTGCGGGGCTTGCTTTTGGCGCATTTAGTCACCGAAGGCGGGTCCGGAGTTCGTTTGTTCACATCGTACACGCGACCGATTTTGGAAATGTTAGAAATCGACGTCGCTGGTTTGGAGGAAAAAGATGGGAAACCAAAGTCGTTACAAACGGCCGATGGCATCAATTTGTTGGACCGGAACATCCCGCCGCAAGATCGAAACACGAACATCATGATGAGAGAATTTCAACAGAGTTTAGAGCAAGGCATGACGCCTGGATTTTCCGGACGTGATTGGTGGAAGGTTGGTTCTTCATCATCATCTTCCGGCAACGGCTCTAATAATAACAGTAATAATAGCAACAGCAGCATGGCCGCCTCGGCCTCGCCAATGGTAACCAGGGAAAGTCAAACGACCGAGTATTGGTCCAACGGCTCGCAATCCATGGTCAAAACGGTCGTCAAAAACACCGGCTTGTCTGAAGCCGATTTGTACGGGAACGATCGAATCAAGTTTCTCCCGAAATCTATCATCAACTTACCCGGCGAGAACGTCATCGTTCCACCGCATTTGACCGGTGGTTTACCCGGCGATATCGGCTTTGATCCGCTAAAGTTCGGCGCGCAATCCGACTTGTTGAAATTCCGCGAGCGCGAGTTAATCAACGGCAGATGGGCGATGCTCGCCGCTATCGGCGTTTTACTTCCAGAGTTTCTCTTCAAGTTTGGTTTATACGGCGAAGGTACCGATCAACACTGGTGGTCTACGAAGATCATCCACGACGTTGCCGACGGATGGCAGCTCACGTACATGGGTTCGGAAATCCCGTGGGGTCTCTTTTGGTTACCGATTATTCATTTGCCGTTGATGTTCGTTGCGGAGATGTTGCGCACCGGGAAGTTTGAAATCGAACGGTTTAGCACTTTGGATAAGTTGTATCCCGGTGGACGATTGTTCGACCCGCTCGGTTTAGCCGCGAACCAAAGCGAAGAGGAAGTGAGGATTTTAAAAGCGATTGAAATTCAGCACTGCAGATTGGCCATGTTGGCGTTTTCCATCTTTTGCTTCCAAGGAGCGACTGGTAAAGGGCCGTTGGATTTCTTCTAATATTTTCTAGATGACTACTGTGTTAATATAAATGGTAATTTTAAGCTTGCGTGTAACGTCCTCATTCTGTTAAATGTCTTCTTTTTGAGATGTTTGTTGTTACAACAATGTTTTAACTATTCTGCTAAAAAGAGAATTTCGCGGGCGCGTGTGCCTTTACTTGATCAAAATGAACGGTATCTTCAGCATCACCGTCAAAGGATCTCTCCCACTCGTGTCGCTGCCGCTGGTGTCTCCCATCTCCCCTTCTTTCTCTCCTCTCGGCAACTCCTCGACTTCAATCTCGCGAATCTTTTCCACGTCGATGAAGAACGGAAACTCCGTTTGATGTTGCGTCGATTTTTCCCCGCGACGAAGGTCCTCTTTTTCGTCATCTTCTCCTTCTTTGCTGTGGTGGTCGTCGTCGAACGAGACGCGCAGCGTCGACTCTCGACTGCACACGTTTAATTTTGCGCGGTCTAAACTTTGTTCGGAATCGAAGGTCAATTTCACCGTCGCGAACGTCGTCAACGGTTTGTCCGGATAGGACGTTTCTATTTTCACCCTCAGTTTTTTCGTCGCTGATGTCGTCGCCGCGGCGGTATCAGCGGCCGCGGCATTCGCGATGGTGGTGACGTTTTTCAGTTGGCTTTGCTTTCGTTTCTTTTTTCTTTCCGGCGATAGGCGAAAGGCGAAGCCGCCTTCTTCTTCGTCTTCGTCTTCGGAGGACGTTTGTTCCATTCGATGATGTTGTCTTCTCGTCGTCGAGAGTGGTGACATGGGCGTCGCCCCTTCTGTTGCGTTATTATTATTACTAGTCGTGTTTATTTCGACGATTCTTCGTCTCGCGTGTTGTTGTCGCAGCTGCGAACGCGTCAAAGAAGAGGATAAAAATTTCTTCACTCGCATCGGCGGCGGAAGCGACGCTCCCGCAAACGCTCGCTTCGGCAACGTAAACTTTGGATCCAACGCGGTTCCTTCTCCTCCTCCCGTGGTGCACTTTTTCGAAACAACTTCCACGCATACCGTCGCCAACGTATCTCTCAGTTTCGCCTCTCTCGTCGCGGTGTCAAACATCGCCTTGGCGGCGACTTCGACAACCTCGTCGTTAAACGCCACGTCGTACACGTCGCACGCGTTCCCGTTGCGGTCGATATCCACCCTCTTATCGCTACACGCCAACGGGAACCGGTGCGTCTTTTCCAAGTCATTTATTTCATGATCGTCGCCTCCCTCCTCCTCCTCCTCCTCCTCTTCCGTTATCCTCCATCGCGCCGGTTTCGGCACTTCCTTCGCCCCGCATACGTTCACCAAAACTTTCCTCCCTCTCGCATCTTTCGTTTTCACCACGTACCCAGGTTTGAGTGTTCCCATTATTTCCTCTACATCTAAATCTGCTCTCTCCTCGACGACTTCTCCTTCTTCTTCTTTCTCGCCGTCCGTGGCCAAGTGCATCAGCAAATCGTCCTCGTACATCCCACTCGCGGCTTTTTCGAGCAAGAGCATCAAATCATCTCTCGACATGGTTTCGATGAGTGGTTTCAATTGTTCTAAAATCAAGCGCATCTCCGACGGAACGTTATTTTTGTCGGAAGAATCAGAGTCGACGTTGATATCGCCTCCGTCTTTGACGTATTGCAACAGGAAACGCGCGAACGGTTTTAAGCTCATCAGAGATTGGACATCTTTTTCCATTCTATTTGTCGCCGCGGTTTCCAAACTCGACTTTTGGGACCCAATATTACCACCACCATCACGTGCTGCTCCAGTCATTATCGTCAAAATGACTTTATTTGACTGCTCTTCGCGACCTCTGTCTGTGCGCGATACCTCTGTCTCTGTTTTAGCGGAGAATTTCTGCGGAAAAATGCTTCTTCGTTTGGTGTTACAAAAAGCATTTGCTGTATTTTATTTAGGGTGTTATATTGAGACCCTAAACACAAAAATTTGTCGAGAAAAAACGCAAACCCGCACATTTTTCGCCAAAACGTTCTAAACCCGCACATTTTTGCTACCCCCATTTTTTGAGAAAGCGTTAAAGACCTCAGATACGCGTCAGAATGCAAGCTAACGACGATAATGAAAACGAGGATGGTGCTGTGCAAGGTTTGGTTGATTTGGGCGAAGCGAATCCGTATCAAGGCGCGATAATATGAAGAAACACAGACGAAATGGAGGTGGTTGAAATACTAAATTTGTAACAAAAACATGCTCAGACTACGCGCGCTAAACTCCTATATCCCGCATCATGTGTTTTTGGAAAACTCGTGACTTTGCTCCCAATCATCGCTGCTATCACTGTGTCTTCTAGTGTGAACTTATCGTGCGTGTTTATTCGGCTTAAGTTGTGAAGAAGTATGGGGAGGTATTGGAATGTGCGCGTCCTTGAGAGACGATTTTCCCTTATAAATTCTTCTCATCGTTACTCAACTCAACCTAACTATCGATCAACTCCGAATTATCTGACGAAAACGAAAGCACGCGTTCCTCTATCACTGTTCGTTGCTTTACGATTGTTCTCGCGCGCTGATACGCGCTCAGGAGTACATATCACTCGTTTTTCCCAAAAGAGCAAAAATGTGCGGGTTTAGAACGTTTTGGCGAAAAATGTGCGGGTTTGCGTTTTTTCTCCGCAAAGAAGAGTGTTTAGGGTTTACAAATTTTTCAATTCAAAGGAAAAATCTCTTCAAATTCTCGTCACACGTCTTCCTCTTTCAGTCGCGCTTTCATCATCTCTCTCGAGTAGTCGTGTGACGATTTTGACGAAC
>JGI20155J14468_10000390_pt1 | contig 36257 bp, 35 predicted proteins | sample COG_05_FD_14468 | JGI IMG/M metagenome (IMG submission 14468) | reverse complement strand
CTCATGACCTGAGCAGCTCTCTGTTGAATGTTTGCCTCTAAGCAACCGCCACTTAAGAGCCCAAACTGCTGCCCTATGCTATTGAAAAGCATCATTGCTCCGGGCTTGCGGTAGCATGGGCCTTCAGTTTTATAGACAGTGCCAAGCACCCACAAACAGTCGTCTTTTTGCGGATACCAACTTGCTAAAAGGTGTTGTAAATGGCTAGTGCTATTAGTTGTGATGGCCATGAAAACGTCTCTACCTAAGGTACAAGAAGTCTACCACAGAGACACAATGATCTACATGTAGATCTTTAGGTTGGCCAGCTAGTGTGGCAGTTTGGGGCAGTAAAATTATATGAACACAAAACCATGACAAGAGATATTTATCAGCATCCGACCAATGGTTACTTATATCACCTCCTAGCCTATAAAAAAGGTTGCGTTCTGGTCGTGGCTTGACTATTTTGTGCACCTAAAAATGAAACCCCTGAAAAAGGAACTAAAATGTCTGCTCTCATCCTTGATGGTAAAGCGCTCTCCTTAGAGTCAGAAGCTGATCTCACACAGCGTGTGGCGGCGATCAAAGAACAAAATAACGGTCAAGCGCCTATTCTTGCAACCATCTTAGTTGGTGCTGATCCCGCATCGGCAACCTACGTAAAGATGAAGCAGAATGCTTGCAAGCGTATNGGNATGGAATCAATNGCCGTAGAAATGNCTTCAACTACNTCAACCAGAGAGCTACTAGCAAAAATCGACGAACTCAATATCAACCCTAACTGTCATGGGATTCTGCTGCAGCACCCAGTTCCATCTCAGATTGACGAGCGCGCCTGTTTTGATCAAATTGATATTGCAAAGGACGTCGATGGCGTAACCTGCCATGGATTTGGTCGAATGGCGATGGACGAAGAAGCCTATGGCTCAGCAACACCTCAAGGCATTATGAGAATTCTTGAAGCCTATGATATTGATCTCACCGGAAAGCATGCTGTGGTAGTGGGTAGAAGCCCGATTCTTGGTAAGCCAATGTCCCTGATGCTCTTGAATGGTCATGCAACTGTTACCATTTGCCACTCGCGAACACAAAATTTGCCTGATCTAATCAAACAGGCCGATATTGTTGTAGGAGCCGTTGGGCGGCCTGAATTCATTCAAGCTGAGTGGATTAAAGATGGTGCAGTTGTTATTGATGCGGGATATCACCCAGGTGGGGTGGGCGATATTGAGCTAGGCCCGCTGGTAGAACGCGTTGCAGCCTACACACCAGTGCCAGGTGGCGTTGGCCCAATGACCATTAACACCTTAATTCAACAATCGGTAATAGCGGCTGAAAAGAGCCTTTAATGGAGCAGAGGGCTCATCCAAGCAGATGAGCTCGCCAAAACTCTATTGCAGGACTGCGGTCTACCCTGTTANTTTACTGTAGAGAGCTAGACAGCCAGCTATTATTGCGCAACACAATCCCGGTATAAAAAGACCAAACTTTATTGGTGTAACTAGTATTTTCAGCGTCATGAAACTTTCATGGCCTAAAAGCAGCATAACCTGAGAAAATCCTTCTATAAGGTCGACGGGAATGCAGAAGATACTAAGTAAGGCTGCCCAGCGACCTAGGTTTCCTAAATATCTATAAGCCATACCAGCTTGAAAAAAACCGTATATAAACGGATAAACGACATCCAAGGTTGTGGTCAATACTATGTGTATATATTTTTGCTCTGAGCTCAGCATCGCCAAGTGAGTTAGTATTTCATCCGCATCATACATTTCATCAATTATTTGGAAATCCCAATAATACATAGCTGCTGCAAATAACAGCGTCGATATAACATAGAGTACAAATGTGAATTGGATAGTTGATTTTCTAGTAATGAACTTTTCAAATTCTTTACTAATAGAACCTAGATCAAAGTACATTTATATTCCATTTTAACAAGACCTCTCGGCAGTCATCTCTGGTTATGATGTCCTGTGTCACTCTGAGTTAACTAGAGCTGCTGATTTTTTTCATCATTGCATCTATCGCCTCTCGAGCAAAGGGTTGCTTGATAGACCAGACTTGCTGTGCCGTCTCAAGATCAACAATTTCGCTATGACTATTTGTAGAGCCCGCCTCGCGCAATGTCTGTTTAGTCCTGAGTAGCAGTTCTTTAGGTAAGGAGCGTATATTTTTGGTAAAAGCAAAGGCCTCATCGACTAGCTCATCACTAGGTACACACTTCCATGCAAGTCCTTTATCGACAGACTCTTGTCCACTGATGGACTGGGAAAAAAGCAACATTCCAGCAGCAGTATTCCAGTTCGCAAGTTGACGTAACATCCAGGTATTACCTCCACCAGGGTGCAGGCCAAGGCCGAAGAATCTTGGCTCAAAACGAGCATTATCTGTCACGATTCGTACATCACAGCCCACCGCCATATTAAATCCTGCCCCTACTGCAGGGCCGTTGACCGCGGCTATAGTAGGCAATTCACATTGTGCTATGCACAGAAAGCCACTGTAGATATTCTCAAGCATGAGCTTGTCGGGGGTTATATCGCTGAGTTGACCTCCGGCGCAAAAAGTAGGCCCGTTTCCGGTAACTATTAGTGCTTTCACATCTGGGTGCTTCTCTGCTTGATCTACGTAATCAACAATCATTTCACAGACCTCGAGGGTCAACATGTTGCGCTTGTCTGGATTATTTAGTGTTAGTAGAGCAATATTGTCACGTATTTCGAACAGCACCAGAGACATGAGTTAGTCCTTATTGTTAAAGTCTCTTAAGGATAACATCGAATGCCGTCATTTTTGTACCAGCGAGGAATTAATCAATGGATCTAGAGACATTCTCAGCATCACCCATTAACGCCAATGAATTAGTAGCACACCGTGGATTTCGTGGAAAATACCCTGAAAATACTATCTTATCTATCACCAAAGCTATTGAAGCTGGTGCCCTCTTTGTGGAACTAGATGTTCAGTTCAGTGAAGATAAATTACCCATTATTTATCATGACAGTGAACTTTCTCGAGTCAGCGGAGAGGCAATAGTCAGTGTTTCAAATGAGCAGAGCCTCACTCCTCAAGATATCTGCCTATGAACCCGATAGACTGGGGGACAAGGTATGCTGATGAGACTATAGCTCCCTTAGAGGCCTTGGTGGCGGTTCTGGTGCGTAATCCAGCTGTTATTGCCTTCGTCGAAATAAAAGACGAGTCCATAGCTCACTGTGGCCGAGAGGCTATGCTACAAAGATCGAAACAATTCTCGAACCAGTTGCGAAACAAACGGTGATTATGAGTTTTGATTATGAACTCTGCGCTATGGCCCGCGCGTCTGACTGGCCATTAGTCGGTGTTGTCTTAGAAGCATGGCAGGATCTTGAGTCAGACAAAATTCAGCAAATTGAACCTGACTTCATATATGTAGATCATGAGATCATTCCAAAAAACTATGATCTCCCCGCCAGCAAATTTCTTGCTAATTCAACGCTTGTGGCCTACGAAGTAGCCAATCGATCTCTGGGTTACGCCCTCCTCGCTAGGGGCGTTGATATGTTGGAAACCTATGAGATAGAGGCCATGATGGCCTCGGATTAGCGGCGAGTTACCGTTAATTACGCCGCCAGGTTGTACCCTCGCGACTGTCTTCAAGCACCACGCCGCGGCCAAGCAGCGCCTGGCGAATCTCATCAGCACCGGCGTAATCTTTGTCTATCTTTGATTGCTGACGCTTCGCTATCATGTCTTCCACTTCTTCTTTGGTTATGTCATCAGAACCTCGAGCGTGAGTAAACCAGCTCTCGGGGTCCTGCTGCAGTAAACCCATCAGTCCAGCCAAGCCTAACAATTCGGACCGCAAGGTCTGCTGTTCTATACCCTGGGCACTATGCATCTTTTTAGCTAGCCGATGCAGTTCGCTGATCGCCATTGGCGTATTCAAATCATCAAGTAGTGCTTGATAACCCTCGCCGGTTTGATTTAAAGACGGTGTGCTGCTTTCCATACCCCGCAAATACCCATATAGGGAGTCCAGGCTGCGCCAAGCACTATCAAGCAGATCTTTACTGAAATTTTGCTCTGACCGATAATGGGCAGACAAAATAACAAAGCGCAGTACTTCTCCTGGATAGTGTCCTAGCAAATCCTTAACTAATCGAAAATTGCCCAAAGATTTGGACATCTTTTCCCCATCAAAATTAATAAACCCGTTGTGCATCCAGACATTTGCCATGGCCTTGCCGTCGTGGGCACAGCAGCTTTGTGCTATCTCGTTCTCATGGTGGGGGAAAATAAGGTCTTGGCCACCTGCATGAATATCAATAGTTTCTCCGAGATGCTTTTCGCTCATCACCGAGCATTCTAAATGCCAGCCCGGTCGGCCTCTACCCCAGGGGCTATCCCAACCCGGTTCATCATCAGACGAAGGCTTCCAAAGAACAAAATCTCCCGCATAGTTTTTATAGTCAGCTACCTCAACTCGAGCACCCGCCAACATGTCATCCAGTGAGCGGCCTGAGAGCTGCCCATAGTTCTCCATTGTTTGTACAGCAAACAGCACGTGGCCTTGGGACTCATAGGCATGTCCTTTCTCGATCAATAGACTAGTCATATCAATCATTTCGGGTATGTGCTGGGTCGCATAAGGTGTAATGGTAGGCTCAAGATTCTCAAGAGCGGCCATATCCTCAAAATAAGCCTCGGCATACCGTTTCGATAACACCGAAATATCTTCATTGAGCTCCGCTGCGGCCATCATGATTTTATCGTCGATATCAGTAATATTTCGGGCATAAACCACATTGGGATACATGGTTTTAAGCAGACGGTATAGGGTATCAAACACAACTACTGGACGGGCATTGCCAATATGTACGCGGTTATAAACCGTTGGGCCACAGACGTACATAGTAATCCGGTTTGGATCGATGGGCTGAAACTGTTGCTTCGTTTTCCCTAGAGTGTTGTAAAGTAACAACTTTGGTTTCTCTATGTCGGTCATATTATGCTTTCCAATTATCCCGCAGCCCAATAGTGCAATTGAACACTAAGGCATCTTTTTCTATGCTGTCGCGAGTGAAATAACCCTCTCTCTCAAATTGATAATGGTGGCCCACTGCCGCATCAGAAAGACTCGATTCTGCTTTACAGCCTGTGATCCTGACAAGAGAGGCTGGATTGATATGTTCTAAGAAGTTCTTGTCGCCTTCATCAGGAGCAGCTTCGTTGAACAAGCGGTCGTAGAGGTTTGCCGTACATTCAACAGCAGTGGCCGAGTCAACCCAATGAATAACACCTCGAGGGCGAATTCCCTCGGGAGCATCTGCGCCGACGGTATTGGGAACTATAGAGCCCACCACTTCAACAATATTACCAGTGGAATCTTTAATTACTTCATCAGCTCGAACAATATAGGCGCCGCGCAAACGCACATAATCACCGATAACGAGCCTCTTAAACTTTTTGCGCGACAATGTTGTATCTTCACTAAAGTCCGCTCGATCAATAAACAATTTATTACTGAAATTGAGATGACGAGAGCCCAGCTCCTCTCTATTGGGATGGTTAGCAGCGCTAAATAGTTCACAACTGCCTTCCTCTACATTAGAAAGTCTCAATAACAGGGGCTTTAAAACACACATGGCACGATGGGCGTTAACATTAAGGTCGTCCCGAATGAAGTGCTCGAACTGGGCCACATCGACAATACCATCAGTTTTCGCCACCGCTAGACTGTCACAAAAGTTACGAATTGCCTGGGCACTGACACCACGTCTGCGTAACCCTGATATTGTTGGCATACGGGGGTCATCCCATCCAGCGACGTGATTATCATCGACTAGCAGTTTCAATTTGCGCTTACTCATCACTGTGTAGTTGAGATTCAGACGGCCAAACTCATATTGCTTTGGCACAGACGGCAGTGGCAAGTTAGCAGTAAACCAATCATACAATGGCCTATTAGCGGCGAACTCAAGCGTGCAAATTGAATGGCTAACTCCTTCTATGGCATCTTCTTGACCATGAGCAAAATCATAAGACGGATAAATATTCCACTTGTCACCGGTTCTCTGATGCGCCATTTTCTTTATTCTGTAGAGCACAGGGTCGCGAAGATTAATATTAGCTGATGCCATATCAATCTTGGCTCTCAAGGTCATAGCGCCCTCATCAACCTTACCATCTCGCATTTTTTCTAACAGGCTCAAGCTTTCTTCAGCCGACCTTTCTCTATAGGACTATTAGTTCCAGTCTCAGTCAGAGTACCCCGATACTCTCTCATCTCCTCAGCGTTAAGCTCACAAACATAGGCTTTGTTTTCGCCGATTAAATATTGGGCCCAAGTATATAATTGATCAAAATAGTTGGAGGCATAGCAAGCATCCCCCTCCCAATCAAAACCAAGCCATTTAACGTCCGCTGTAATAGCATCAACAAATGCTTGATCTTCTTTTTCAGGGTTAGTGTCATCGAACCGTAAATTACATTTACCGTTATATTGAGCCGCAAGACCAAAATTTAGACAAATAGATTTAGCGTGCCCTATGTGGAGATATCCATTGGGTTCAGGGGGGAAACGCGTAATGACGTTATTGACTCGGCCGGCATCTAGGTCAGCGCTAATAATCTGTTGAATGAAATTTGTCGGTTTATCTAAATCGGTCATGATATCGCTTAAGGCAGTTCTGTGATCTNCGCAAGTATACCGACCCTANGGTTTGCGATAAACAAAAAGCCGAAGATCAAGCCATTTTATTTATGTATTACACGATTAAGCATAAATATCACTAAAGATTAGTTTAAATCACGACGATAGCGCCTAAAATACCCGTATAACTTTTTAAAACCTAAAGGACTACTGATGATTACATTTCGAACCAACATGGGCGATTTCTCAATCGAACTTGATTTTGACAAAGCGCCTTTAACTGCGGCCAATTTTTTGCAGTATGCACGGGACGATTTCTATACTGGAACTATCTTCCATCGAGTAATCAATGGCTTTATGGTGCAAGGCGGCGGCATGGACTCAGACATGAACCAGAAAGCTGGTAGAGCATCGATTGAAAATGAGGCTGATAATGGCCTCAAGAATGAAATCGGAACCCTGGCCATGGCCCGCACTGGCGAGCCTCACTCAGCATCTTCGCAATTTTTCATTAACGTAGCAGACAATGGTTTTCTGAACCATAGTGGGAAGAACATGCAAGGTTGGGGCTATGCCGTGTTTGGTAAAGTGGTTGATGGAATGGACGTCATTGACAACATCAAGGGTACTGCGACGGGGAACCGTGGGGGACACCAAGATGTGCCTGTAGACAGTATCGAAATCACTGAGACGACTATCAGCGATGCTTATGCCGACAGATAGAGTCTGCCATTAATGTCCGTACTATTTGTTTCAGACATACACCTTTCACCTGAACGCCCGGCTATTGTCCGGGCGTTTTTGGATTTCTTATCTCAACCACATACTGAGACAGAAGCTTTATACATACTGGGTGACCTTTTTGAAGCTTGGATTGGAGACGATGATCCGTCAGAAATGGCATTAAATGTTAAAAATGCACTGAAAGCTCTTTCAGAAAAAGGGGTGAAACTATATGTCCAGCGAGGCAATCGGGACTTTACTCTCGGTAAAAACTTTGCATCTCAAACTGGTGCACAACTGCTTGATGACGAACACGTCATTGATTACTTTGGATTGACGGCTTTAGTGATGCATGGAGATTCACTGTGCACCGATGATTTGGAATATCAAAAATTTCGACGAAAATCTCGACATCCAATTTATCTGTGGTGCTTAATTCATCTACCACTGAAAATACGTCAAAATATTGCTTCCAACTGGCGCCGACAGAGTGCGGCTGCCAATAGTAATAAAGCCAGTGAGATCATGGATGTTAACTCGCAAGCTGTCATTGAAGTCATGTCCAAGCACAATGTGAGCACTCTTATTCACGGACATACTCACAGGCCAGACACTCATCACATTGATATAGGCCGACGAATCGTCCTCGGTGATTGGGATCAAAAAGGCTGGTGTCTAACGCTGAACGAACAAGGGTTAAATCAAACTTCATTCACAATAGTTTAAATTCATAAAATAGACCCCATTTAGTATATTATGCGTATGTTTTTTGTAACAATTACGTATCGAGAACCGCTAGAAAATATTTTCATTATGTTTTAAAGGAGACAAAAAAATGGAAACTGAGAAATACCGAAGCAGTACTACCACAGGTGGAATACAGTCTACCGCACTGAGCCCTGAGGTGACAAAAGTGCTTCGTAGCACCTACATGCTTTTAGGCACTACCATTGCATTCAGTGCGATTATGTCCGGTATCTCAATGGCAGTGGCCGCACCTCACTTTGGTTTATTTACCTTACTCCCCTATTTCTTGTGTCTTTGGATGACCGAGAAGAATAAAAACAGTAGTAAAGGGCTGTTTTGGGTGTTTGCGCTGACAGGTTGGTTAGGCTTTACTCTAGGGCCGATTCTTAATATGTATATGGCAGTGAAAGGCGCTGAGCCCATTATGTTAGCATTAGGTTCTACCGCTTTAATCTTCTTCGCAGCCTCGGCTTTTGTGCTGACCACACGAAAGAACTTGAGTTTTATGACTGGCTTTTTGATGACCGGGATGCTCGTCGCATTTGTCGCCGCAATTGCCAATGTCTTTTTACAGATACCGTTACTATCACTGACATGTGAGTTCTGTCTTTGCGCTACTGTCTGCGGGTATCATCATGTGGCAAACCAGTGCGATTATCCACGGTGGTGAGCGTAACTATATTTCAGCAACAGTAACCTTATTCGTCATGGTTTATAATTTGTTCCTTAGTCTATTACAAATCTTTGGGATAATGGGAGATGACTGACTAAATGGGTGTACGTTTGATTCAAAGCCCTGTTTAATGACAGGGCTTTTTTTATGGGCCTTTTCGTATGACAAAAGTGAAACACCATTTATCCGTACTACCAAACTGGTCAACTGAACTTGCCGCAGATATTGCGGTGTCTGAAAGCATTGAATTAGGTCCTGAGCACATTGAAATATTGCATATTTCCCGTGCTTTTTACGATAAATATGGTTTTTCTCCCTCAATGAGGCCCCTGTGTAAATCAATCGCCGTCGTTTTAGGTTCTGAAAAAGCTCGGAGTCTCTATCTAAATCAATTGTTTCCCGGTAGCCCTGCGAAGCTAGTTGCTCTTTTAGCAGGTTTACCAAAACCTAAGAACTGTTTATAAGTGGAGTCTTGCATTGCATTTACTAGCCCAGCAAAACATTTCAGCAACTCCTAAAACTGCAATACAGCTAACTAGCGTGGAACAAGCAGAATTATCGGTACAAGTACCTGACTGGGAAGTCATTGTATCTGAGGGCATCGAGACGCTACGCCGAGTATACAAACTCAAAAATTTTTTAACGGCCATGGAATTCGCCAATCAAATCAGCACAATTGCAGAGCAAGGTGATCACCATCCAGCACTCTTGATTGAATGGGGCCGAGTCACCGTTACCTGGTGGAGTCACAGTATAGGTGGTCTGCATTTAAATGATTTTGTGATGGCTGCGAAAACTGATGAGATTTATATCACTTTATGAATACAAGCAATGATCTTTACAGCGATAAAAATTATCAACTGCAACTGGACAATAAGCTCAATCGCTTTAAAAGAGATCTCAGTCAGCTTGGTGATTATTCTATCGAAGTTCATCAATCTAGACCTCTGCACTTTCGAATGCGGGCGGAATTTAGAATCTGGCATGAAAGTGGTTCCGCCCACTACGCGATGAATCGTCCGGGTGAAAAGAAACCCTACATTATTGATAGCTTTCCAATCGGTGGGCCGCTTATCACTGAAATGATGACCCCACTCTTAAAGGCTGTTAATGAAAATGAGTTGCTAAGCAAGCGCCTGTTTAGCATCGAGTTTCTAACTACTGAGAGCGGAGAAACCCTAGTTACCTTGATTTACCACAAGCCTTTGAATGAGGAGTGGGAAAAAGAGGCTCGAGAATTACAGGCAGATCTTTCCATTTATATTATCGGCCGGAGTCGCAAGCAAAAATGCGTTTTAAGCCAAGATTTTGTGACCGAAGGCTTAACTGTTGATGGTCGGCTATACCATTACCAACAGGTGGAATCGGGATTCACTCAGCCCAATGCCTATATCAACTCCAAAATGCTTGAATGGTCTAGTCGCTGCTGTGCTGACTATGCTGACCAGTCAGATTTACTGGAGCTCTATTGTGGTAATGGCAACTTTACCGCCGTCTTAGCCCAGCATTTTAAAAAGGTACTAGCCACTGAGGTATCCAAGGTATCTGTTGCGTCTGCCAAAACAAACTTTGACTTAAATGGAATCGACAATGTCACCGTGGTGCGTTTGTCTAGTGAGGAGATAACTCAGGCATTAAACGGCGACAGGCCATTTCGTCGTTTGAAAGATGTGGCCTTAGATGCATTTAATTTTTCTACGGTATTTGTTGACCCACCTAGAGCTGGTCTAGACCAGGGGACAGAGGCATTAAGTGCAAGGTTTGATCGTATTCTCTATATATCATGCAATCCGCTTAGCTTAATCAAAAATCTGAGCGAATTAACGAAAACTCACAGTATCGAAAAGGTCGCTGCTTTTGATCAGTTCCCTTGGACCGATCATCTCGAAACAGGCATATTTTTAAAGCGCAAAGCTTAAACCAGTCGTATCTTTGACAATTTAGCCGCACTATCCTGGACGAACTCACTATACTTTGATTCAATGCCCTCTCGTTCAACAGTCAAACGGCGTTTTTCGGTTCGTTCAAGGGCATTCCAATCCTCCAGGATGGGAATATGCGCTGTAGCTTCTGCTAGCTGTTGAAATATCAATAAAGCAGTAGCTTCGTCTGAACTAGGAGTCAGTTTTTGCGCTAGAAAAGCAATGCGCATAGCGGCCTCTGTCTCGGTAAGATCTTTTTGTAGTAGCGCTCTAGAAATAATTTGAATGGATTGCCGGGCATCTTTTTCTCCCTCTGAGCGATCGCTATTTAGACTCTTAGCCAGTTCACGTTCTTGGCGCTTTTTTTTGACTAACTGAGACGCCAGATAAGCTGCATAAATAGCTAGAGGTATAACTAGGATTGCCCCCGATAGGATGACCAACATGAGACTCACTTAGAACCGTCCTCATCCTTACTGGCATCGGCCAGTACATCTTGTTGGCTGGCGATAGAACGAACATTATCGGGAATGCTCTTTTTTGCCTTGGCACCAAGTTTTTTCAACTCTTCACTTCGCCGTACTAAATTCCCACGCCCACTCACAAGGCGTTTGTGTGCTGTATCCCAAACTTCTCGGCTCTTATCCAAATGTCGGCCGACATCCTCCAAAGCTTCTATATAAAGAACAAACTGGTCATACAAACCTCCAGCTTTATCCGCAATAACCTGTGCATTACGATTTTGATCCGCATAGCGCCACAAATTCTTAATTGTTCTCAAAGTCACCATGAGGGTACTAGGACTGACAACAATAATACCCCTGTCGTAGGCATCTCTCATCATGTCTGGCGCCTGATCGAGCGCTAGCATGAAAGCTGACTCTACAGGGATGAATATAAGAACAAAATCAAGGCTATTTACACCTTCAAGACTTTCGTAATCTTTACCACTCAACCCTCTAATATGGGCTTTTAAAGATGCCAAATGTTGGTTTAAACACTGTTGCTTTGTATCCTCATCCTCAGCATGAAAGTAACGCTCGTAGTCGACTAGGCTCACTTTTGCATCGATAACAATATCTCTACCTTCTGGCAGGTGAATTACTACATCAGGATTACGACGTCTTCCATCTTCACCTTTTAAAGCGACCTGGGTGTCATATTCTCGTCCGTTAGTAAGGCCCGAATCCTCTAGTAACTTCTCCAGCACGAACTCGCCCCAGTTGCCCTGGGCCTTGTTGTCACCGCGCAACGCATTGGCAAGGCTGACCGCGTCAGCTGAAATTTGCATCGTTTGTTTCTGAAGTTCACTAATTTGCCCTACAAGCTTATTACGATCTGCGTTCTCTTTGTCATAAACAGATTCAACCTGTTTACGAAAATCTCCAATATCACGGCGCAGCGGACTCAACGACACTTCCAAAGCCTCCTTGCTTTGTGCAGAAAATTTGGTTTGTTTCTCATCGAAAATGCGATTGGCAAGATTTTCAAACTCTTGAGTTAGTATTTGCTTGGCATCTTGAAGAAGTTTCAGTTGGGATTCGAATTGCTGTTGTTGGCTAGAGAGTTTTTCTTCAAGTACTCGGTTGTTAGCTAAAAGCTCAGGATACGCGGAGTTCATCTCACTTCCGGACTTTACGCGGCCAAACAAATAGCCAATAACGACTCCGATCACTAGACCGAGCAACACCCACAAAACAAAACTATCGCTAAAAGAAGTATCCATAAAGTTTATTGTATCAGCCTGCTGTTAATTACACCGATGTTTTGCGATTATATACTGGTGTTTCTAAATAAAGTTGCAGATCTTCCGCTAATGTTACCGCCACTCATCGATATAACGTTATTTCAACAAGCTATTAATGATGATCGACTCATTATTACGCCCAACCATCGATTGGCGGCAAAAATTACTGAAGCCTGGGGAATTCATTGCCGATCAACTCAGCGGGTATGGCACTCACCTCGGGTTTTTTCTGTCGACCATTGGCTAAAGTTCTGCTGGGAAGAGCTGCAAGATCACAACGATGAGGCAATATCTGGCAAAGCTATCGTTGGATCTCAGCAAAACCGTTACTACTGGGAACGCTCGATTAGTGAAAATGATCCGGAAGTTAGTAGTAAATATGCAAAGATTGCCAGCGATACCTACACGTCGATTCAGCAATGGGATTTAGCTGTTGAGCAGATTCAAGATGAAACACTGGCATTGGTATTGTTTAAGCGGTGGGTTAAGTCATATAAACGGCTATTAGCCAGAAATTCTCTCATCACGATTCCGGATAGCTGGCAAGCTGTTATTAAAGCGTTTGAAACTAGCTTGTTTCACCAAGAACAAGAAATCTTGACCTACGGCTTTCAATCAACTCCCCCACTTTTAAAGAAATTACTCAATAGCGCTAGCGACAAGGTTAGAACAATTGAGGCTACACCAAAAGAGACTCTAGGTTCTGTAGTTTCGGCCGAGGACCCTGATCATGAACTCCGCAGCGCTGCTAACTGGGCCGCACAAAAATTAAAATCTAATCCTGATCAACGTATTGGGATCGTTGTACCAGACCTTAGCAATTCTCTCTCGAAGGTAGCACGAATTGTCGATGAGGCTCTTCGAACTCATGATGTCGAATCTTTAGTCAATATCTCAGCCGGCACACCTTTGAGTCAAACTAGTCTTGTTAATAGCGCCCTAGGATTGATCGAATGCTTAAGCGTTAAGAAGCCTCTATCTGAATGGCTAGACTTAATGTACAGCCCTCACAACCTTTTAAGTGAAGTGCCTCTACAATCCAAAGTCAATGCTGAACTTGGCTTAAGAAAAACACGACGTTTTGAACACAGTTTTTCCGAGTTTTGTCACGTAATTATAGATGAGCATGAAACAGGATCAGCTCCTGATATTCTAGAACCTCTAGCTGAGTTACGTGATGGCCACACAAACTTCAATCGTGAGCAGCAGAGTTTTTCTCAGTGGGCTAAGTCTTTTAGCACGTATCTTACAACCCTGGGCTGGCCAGGAAAACGAACATTAAACAGTCTAGAGTATCAGCAGAAGGAGCATTGGCATCGGGTGCTACAAGAGTTTTCAGAGCTTGATAACTTGGGAATTGAGATTGGATATGCCACCGCACTGAAGCATCTTCGCCATCTTTCTAAAGACGCAATATTTCATCCGAAAACAGCGGACGCTCCTCTACAACTTTTGGGGCTTCTAGAGGCCTCGGGCCTATCTTTCGATAGCCTGTGGATCTCAGGTATGGATAGCCAGTCATTCCCTGCCTCAGTTGCAATAAATCCATTACTGCCGGCACAGTTCCAACGCCTACAGAAAATGCCCCACTGCTTACCTGAGAGAGAACTTGAAATTGCTCGGCGATTACTCCTTGGATATATCAATAGTAGTTGCGAATTATTTTTCAGTTATTCAAGTACCAAAGGAGAAGAGGTACTCCAGCGAAGTGCCCTACTTCGAGATATGCCTTCCATCGAGGTTAAAGATCTTATCGGAAATATTGCTGCCTTCCCTCACTGGCTTAGGCAAGATAATCAAACGTCTCTTCATGAAGACAAAGCTCCGCTGTTTGATCAATCTATAGAGTCAATCAGTGCAGGTAGTGCCCTATTTAAAAATCAAGCTGCTTGCCCTTTTAATGCGTTCGCCATTCATCGGTTAAAAGCGCAACCCTTAGAGCAACCAAGCCACGGTCTTAACGGCATGGATCGCGGAACAATACTCCATGAAACTTTATTTGAGGTGTGGGATATCTGGAAAAGCTCAGCGGAGCTGCAACGACTATCCGAAAAATCTATTGCTAACCAACTTGACACTTCAGCCTCAAAAGTACTTGATAAATGGGCTATGCACCACCCAATTCTGCGTGGCCAGCATTATCGGATGATTGAAAAAGATAGGCTCACCAAGCTGTTAATCGAGTGGATAGAAGAAGAGAAAAAAAGGCCGGACTTTATTATCGAAGATCTTGAAGTTAAAAAAACAGCGTCTTTTGGCAATCTTGATATCTCTCTTCGCATCGACAGAATAGATAGAATAGATGAAAAGTTGCTAATTATTGATTATAAATCAGGCTTAATTAATCCATCCCACTGGGATGGTGAACGCCCGAAGGACCCGCAGCTGCCTCTTTATGTTTCTGCTTGCCGCCCACCAGTGAATGGCTGCGCCTTTGCACAAATTAAGGGAGGTAATATTCGATTCTCTGGCATCAGTGACAGTCAATTATTAGACAGCGAAAAAGGGAATCGCAGTTGGAGTGAATCAGTTGCCCTGTGGCATGAGTCAATGGAGGCCCTTGCTAGTGAATTTACAGCTGGCATTGCGCAAATGGAAGTCATACACCCCAGTGGTGTTATCTATCAAACTCACTTATTGCCACTTAACCGCTGGCCGGAAGAGCCAATGGTTAATAAGTCTATAGAATCTAAAGCTCTCAAACCAAAAGTGAGATCCCTGTGACTTTAGTCGTCGACCACACAGAGCGTCTTAAAGCCATCGACCCTGAAGAGAGTTTTATTGTGTCCGCCCCTGCTGGATCGGGCAAAACAGGACTCATTACTCAACGTATTTTATGCTTACTGGGTACTGTAAATCATCCAGAAGAGATACTTAGCATTACGTTTACTCGCAAAGCGGCTGCAGAAATGGCCGCAAGAGTTCATTCAGCATTACAAACAGCTGCCAACGAACCAAGACCTGAGAATCAATATGAGGCACAGACCTGGGACTTCGCTCAGAAGGCACTGCAACAAGACCAGAATTTAAACTGGAATTTGTTAGACATGCCAAATCGGTTGCGCATCCAGACCATTGATAGTTTTTGTCGCTATATTGCTCGCCAGTTTTCCCTAGAAACTAAGCTTGGGGATCTATCTGAGCCGAGCGATCAACCGGAGGTGCACTATCAAAGTGCAAGTCGCTCACTTCTACAAAAACTGGAAACTGATGATGCATTGACTCCTCATCTCACGGTGCTGCTAGCTCACACGGGAAACGATCTAGCTCGATGTGAGCGGCTATTATCAGAATTGCTCGGTAAGCGTGAAGAGTGGCTTCCGATCATCTATGGCATTAAGGACAATCACCATTATTTCGAACAGGTAATCGATCAAATCGTCGCAGAAAATATCATTGATCTGCAAGACCGTCTAATGCCCGTAGCAGGAGAACTCATTGCGCTTGCAGACTTTGCAGCGACTCACGTACCAGATGGCAAAAACCCAAGCTTAACTCAATTGGCCGGTATCACCGAGCTTCCTGATGTAGGTCTCTCAGGAATAGCTGATTGGCAAACCCTCTTAAGGATGTTGGTTACCAAGGACGGAGCTATTCGTTCGAAAGTAGATAAAAATGGTGGCTTTCCATCTGACAAGAAAGAGCATAAGTCTCGCATGGAGACACTGCTAGATTGGTGTAGAGCGCAGGCTGATCTTGTCAGTCAAATCAATAACATTTTGCACCTACCGAGTAAATCGATAAATGTCAGTGAACAGCTGATTCTTAATGCCCTAGCTCAACTTTTACCGCGTTTAGCGGCAGAACTTGATATTGAATTCAAGGCGCATGATCAATGTGATTACTCCGCTATTACATTAGCAGCGTTAGAAGCTGTTTCTCCAACATCTGACGAGGTAGTATCTGACATCACGCTGCGCTTAGATTACCAATTAAGGCACATATTAGTTGACGAATTTCAAGACACCTCTGGATCCCAGGTAGAGTTGCTTGCGCAATTGGTCAGCGGCTGGCAGCCTGATGATGGAAGAACGCTATTCCTAGTAGGCGATGCTATGCAGTCTTTATATGGTTTTCGTAACGCCAATGTAGGCTTGTTTATAAACAGTCAGCGCCACCCCGTTGGAACGGTCCAATGTACACCTATAAACCTAACTACAAATTTTCGATCCGAAAAGGGAATTGTCGATTGGGTAAATAACGCATTTACGGAGGCCTTCCCAAAAAAAGCCGATATTAGCCGCGGTGCGATACCCTACTCACTTGCAGCAGCGTTTAAATCTATGAGCGACCACGCTGCCGTTCATTTTCAGGGTTTTACCGGTGATTTAGCTGAAAGCGAAGAAGCTAAGCATATTGCCAATACCTGTTTGCAGATTAATCAGGATGATCCTGCCCAATCAATTGCTATTTTGGTTCGTAGCCGAGGCCATTTAAAGCATATTATTCCTGCGCTTCAAACAGCTAGGCTTAACTGGGAGGCCCACGATATCACTCCTCTGGGAACAAGAATGCCTGTTTTAGATATGATGTCGCTGACACGTGCTCTTGTGTCCCCCGCAGATAGGATTGCTTGGCTAGCATTATTACGAACACCCTTCTGCGGCCTTGGTCTGGAGGATTTATTAACAATTTCAAATAGTACGATGATAACTCCCTACAACGGGGACGCGATTCTTGGGCAATTGCAAAATTTAATGGCGTCTTCCTCAGCTGCAAAACTAACTGATTACGGACGGGTTGCGCTGGAAAGAATCATTCCGATACTACTAAATGCATGGGGTGAACGAAGAAGAGTAGATATCCGCACCGAGGTTGAGTCCATCTGGCAGAGCTTGGGTGGAGCTGAAACAGTTTCTGGTGATGCCGATCTCAGTGACCTTCGCAGTTACTTAGACCTCCTTGAAACTTGGCAGGTAGCAGGATTGGTGAGGGACTGGTCTCTCTTTGAACTTGCCGTAGAGAAACTCTACGCAAATCCCTCTCCCCACTATAGCGCTGATCAGCTGAAGAAAACTAAGATCCAAATAATGACCATACACAAATCAAAGGGGTTGGAGTTTGATCATGTAATCTTGCCGTCTTTGACTAGCAAGTCCGCCTCAGATAGTAAACCATTACTTCGATGGCAAAAGATCATTGGCGAAGATAATCAAAGCGCATTAATAATGGCTCCTTTGGGTGCGCACGATGAAGAGGATGATCCTGTTTATGGGTACCTTAAATACGAATCTAATCTAAAGAAACGTCTCGAAGATACGCGAGTATTATATGTGGCTGTAACACGCGCTATCAGTAAGCTATATCTCTATGGGAAATTAATACCTGGGAAAAAAGAAGGGTGGAATACACCTGGTAAAACAAGCTTGATTAGCCCCATTTGGCCGTCAGTTCTTGAGGGACTTAACGCAGAAGTCTACAACGTGATTGCTACGCCAGAGCATGAGTCACCCGAAGACCAAAAAAAGCAGCTACGCCACATTCGAAGACTTCCCTCAGATTTTGTTACTCGAAATAACCATCAATATGCATTACTAACTGTTCCAGCAACAAAGTCCTCAGGTCTCGAATTAACTCCTGATAGTGACTTATCTCTGAGAGCCCGACACCTTGGCACGGTTTTACATAGAAGTTTGAAGCAAATAGCAAACGACGGTCTTAGAGCTTGGCCCAACGATCGAATACATCGACTACCCGCGGCTTGGACTGGACAGTTAAAAGAACTTGGCATTCTGGTGTCTGAGCAAGAGCTTGAGGACCTCAGCAAAGCTATTTATACCATTACTCAAGAAGCCAAAGGACAGTGGATTCTGGGAAATCATGAAGAGGCTTATTGCGAACAATCGCTCAGTCATTCTCTTTCAGGAAGCGATAAAGTAGGCGTTTCTATATTAGATAGGACATTTATTGATGGTGGTTTCCGCTGGATTATTGATTATAAATTTGCCCAACCAAATGATAGTGAAAGTCTAAGCCAGTTTGAACAAAGGCAAATAGACAGATACCTACCCCAGTTGGCGCACTATGCCGGCCTTTACAGGCAAATTGGGTCAGAACCAGTACGCTGTGCTCTATATTTCCCTCAGATAGGACTCTTTAGCGAAGTAACTGTGGATTAATCTTCAAAAACGTCTATTTTTCAGTACAATAGCGCACCCTGAGAATCTAACTTAGCTAGGAAGTCCAAAAATGGATCGTAAAGCCGTAGACAATATTAATATCGAGCAACCAGAAATACTGGTGACTCCTGCCGAGCTAAAGCGAGAAATACCAATATCTGACAAGGCGAGAGAAACCATATTTAGCGGCCGTCGCGCTATTGAGAAGATTTTGGAACGCAAAGACCACCGGATATTTGTTGTAGTAGGGCCTTGCTCCATCCATGACCTAAAGGCAGCTCATGAATATGCGACCAAGCTTAAAGCCCTAGCGGACAAAGTTAGCGACACTCTACTTATTGTTATGCGAGTTTATTTTGAAAAACCACGCACTACCACGGGCTGGAAGGGTCTCATTAACGATCCGTTCATGAATGATTCATTCAAGATTACAGATGGTCTTCACATTGGTCGGCAGCTGCTCCATGATGTTCTCGAAATCGGACTACCTACCGCAACTGAGGCCCTAGATCCAATCTCTCCCCAGTACATGCAAGATCTCATTGCGTGGTCAGCCATTGGAGCGCGCACAACAGAATCCCAAACACACAGGGAAATGGCATCTGGGTTGTCCTCATCAGTGGGCTTTAAGAATGGCACAGATGGGAGCCTAACTGTGGCCATCAATGCTTTACAATCAGTGGCGAGTCCTCATCGCTTTTTAGGTATTAATTCGGATGGCAAGGTATCTGTCATTACGACAAAGGGAAATCCCTATGCCCACGTTGTATTGCGCGGTGGCAACGGTAAGCCCAACTATGACTCCGTAAGTGTCTCGATTTGCGAACAAGAGCTTTCCGCTGAAGGAATAACACCAAATATTATGGTTGACTGTAGTCATGCCAATTCCAACAAAGATCATAATTTACAACCTCTAGTATTAGACAATGTTGCTAACCAAATTCTAGAGGGAAACACATCTATTGTTGGGGCGATGATCGAGAGTCACCTGAAAGCTGGAAATCAAAAGCTTTCTGGAAATCCTGATGAGATGGAGTATGGCGTTTCTGTCACAGATGCTTGTATTGACTGGGAAACTACCGAGTCTAGCATCATAGGAATGGCTGATAAACTACGAGAAGTTCTTAAAAAGCGTTAGATTTATCACTCAAGGGTTTGAAGGATCTTTCCTATTACACTAGGATGACCATATCCTGCTTATCTGGTTAATGGAGCCAATCGGCGATGCCTAGACTTATTATTCTGCTTATCTTCATACTGGCAATTTGGTACTGGTGGAACACAGTTAAACGACTGGAGCCAGAGCAAAAGCGAGCCTTTTTATGGAGAAGCGCTTTTTGGGCTGTATTGGCGGTGACTGTCGTCCTTGCTGTTACAGGAAGAATGCATTGGGTCGGAGCTGCAGTCGCAGCATTACTGCCCCTTGTTAGCTTCTTATTTAAGTGGGGGCGGCGTGCCCTACCCTTGATGCAAATTCTCAGTCGATTTAAAACAAGCCCATCGCATTTCAAAACATCATCACTAAGCGTATCAATTAATTTTGCATCTAAAAAGATGGATGGCACTGTTCTAACGGGCGAATTCTCAGGTAAAACTCTATCCGAACTGAGTTCCGAGGAACTCGACAGTTTAGCGACTGACCTAAGAGAAAATGATCGAGAGTCATATGCCCTGCTTTACGCCTACCGAATGCGCACAGGTAACTCAGGACAACAAGCAGGAGGAGACTTTCAGAATGCCAACTTTACTGGCATCTCAGAAGAGGAAGCCTATGAAGTATTAGGCTTAGAGCTGAATGCGTCAAAGGAAGATGTACTTAAGGCGCACAAGCGACTAATGCAACGTTTACATCCTGACCGAGGTGGCAGTGATTATCTTGCGGCTAAAATAAATGCCGCTAAAGACAAATTGGTCTAACGCCGTTCAATTTTTTAATAGTAGTAAATGGATATATCTACCAAGCCATTTATAAGGCTCTATTTCAGAATATTTTAACTCAGTCTCAATTATAGCTTTATCATCATTGTGGCCGCCTCTCTTTGTCATTACGTAATCATGAAAAACTCTGATTCCTGAGGACTTTAGTTTCTTTAATGGAAGGTCGGAGATCCAGTCATCTATTTGTTTAGGCTCAAAGGGTGTATGAGGAGTAAGGCTTCCGGGGTCAGCAACAAAATCATTTTCCAGTACTTTAAAGTTACCACGAATAAGGTTTCGATAGACCAATGCTTTTTGATTATAAAAAGTCAGCGAAAGTACTCCAGACTCTGCCGTAAACTGAGATAAAACTCGGAGCAGATCCTCAGGCTTTGCAAGCCACTCTATAAGCGCATGACAAAGAACGATATCAAAGGTCCCAAGTTCGTCTCTACTTAAACTTTGATAAGGACACTGATACCAGTGAATTGATTCCATCAGGCCCCGATCAGTCGCCGACTCTTGCGCAGCTTCAAGCATCTTTCTGGACATATCATTGTAGGTGACCTCATGGCCCATGGCGGCAAGCCACAAGGAAATCTGTCCCAAACCTCCACCGATATCTAGCACACGCAAGCGCTTTGAGGTATTGAGATTCGGCAATATAGTTAACAGATCACGTCGAATAACGGCAAGACGTATATCACCCTTGAGACCGGCGTAAACCTTGCGTGAAAACTTTTCAATCAAGTCGTCAAAGTTACGATCATTTATGATGGAATCGGCCATTTTTCTTCTACAATAATCAGCAATTTTGCATTAAAACAAAAAGTCGCCCAGTGTTATATAGCCTGATTAGGCTTTGAGTATTACAATGACACCCAATTGAACTCAGGCCGAACCCATGTACACTCCAACACCCACAGTAGAGCTGGCGATGCAGTTAATATCCCTTCCTTCGGTCACTCCTGAGGATGCCGGCTGTCAGACAGTGATGATTGATCGACTGGAAGCCGTTGGTTTTACTATTTATCGCTTGCCCTACGGAGCCGTGAATAATTTTTGGGCGGTACATGGCTCTCAGGGCCCTATCTTCTGTTTTGCAGGACATACTGATGTAGTGCCCACGGGACCAATCGAGCAATGGACCAATCAACCATTTAAACCGACGATCATGGATGGTCAGCTCTATGGTCGCGGTGCTGCAGACATGAAAGGTTCTTTAGCTGCCATGGTTGTTGCTGCTGAGAAGTTTGTCGTGGAGAATCCCAATCACAAAGGTCGCCTCGGCTTTTTGATTACTAGCGATGAAGAAGGTGACGCTGTGGATGGCACAGTCCGCGTTGTTGAGTGGTTAAAATCCAAGGATATGATTCCAAAATGGTGCTTAGTTGGAGAACCATCAAGCTCACTTCGCTGCGGTGATACCATTAAGAACGGTCGCCGTGGTTCTCTAGGATGCTGTATGCGGATTAAAGGGGTCCAAGGTCATGTAGCCTATCCAGATCTCGCATCTAATCCGATTCATTTGGCTCTTCCAGCACTTTCAGAACTAACGGCAGAAATTTGGGATACTGGCAATAGTTTTTTCCCAGCGACATCATTCCAGATATCAAATATAAATAGTGGGACTGGGGCAACTAATGTAATACCTGGGCAAATCGAGGTGTTATTCAATTTTCGATTTTCAACAGAAGTCACTGATAAAGAACTTCAGGAACGAGTGATCGATATCCTAAATAGGCATAACCTCGACTACTCTTTAGATTGGAACTTAAGCGGTCAACCCTTCTTAACCCCTGAAGGGTTGCTAGTAGCGGCAACTGTTGAAAGTATAGAGGCAGTAACTGGACTAAATTCTCAACTATCAACTGCAGGGGGAACCTCCGACGGCAGGTTTATAGCCCCCGCAGGTTCTGAAGTGGTTGAGTTGGGTCCCATTAATAAAACTATTCATCGTGTGGATGAAAATATCTCTGTTACAGATTTAGATGATTTAGCATTGATTTATCAACAGGTCGTTTCGAAATTGCTTTTGTAGAGCTTAACGTACCATTTTTTAAACGGCCTTTTAATGAAATATAATCAGTTATTTTTGTACTTTTCTACAGTGACTATCTGGGGGTCTACCTGGTTCGCTATCACTTTTCAGCTGGGCGAGGTAGAACCAATAATCTCTGTTATTTACAGAATGGGGTTGGCTTCGGTCCTACTGTTCATTCTGTGTAAAGTTCGTACTATTTCGCTACATGCGACTAGGCGTGATCATCTGTTTTATGCTATTCAAGGAATTCTCAGTTTTGGACTCAATTTTTGGTTCATTTATATGTCTGAAATGTATATTACAAGTGGGATTATTGCTGTTATCTTTTCTCTAATAGTCTTCTTCAATCTGATTAATAGTAGGATCTTTTTAAAGCGTCCGATCGAAAAAAACACCGTGATTGGCGGATTAGTAGGGATCTCGGGATTGTATTTTCTTTTTTATCCTGAACTTTCCAATGCAAGCTCAGAGTCANCCGCACTAACCGGTTTTGCACTCGCATTAACAGCGGTAGTTTTAGCTTCCCTCGGCAACATAGCAGCCACTCGCAGCGGGCTTCTTGGGCACTCGGTATGGAAGATCAATGCTTGGTCTACCTTCTACGGGACTCTAGCACTAGGGATNATAGCCAAAGTCTTAGATATCGAATTTAGCTATGACTACAGATTAGAGTACACCGCCTCACTTATCTACCTATCCGTATTCGGGACCATTCTAGCCTTTGGTGCATATTTGAAGTTAATGGTGCTTATCGGACCAGAAAAGGCCAGTTACGGAGCCCTTATGATTCCCTTTGTGGCGATTTTATTGTCCACAGTATTTGAAGATTACCAGTGGACCGCTCCTGCGGCTATAGGCTTTACCCTGGCCGTTATAGGAAATTATCTAGTGATGCGCAGACCAGGCTAGCTGGGGATTTTAGATAAGGCAAAAACATCAAACCTAGTACTCTTGCCTTCTAAAGAGTAGGTAGGTTTTTTGTCGCCTAAAAATTTGGCCACAGAAGGCCTCTTAATGACGACTCGATACCTCGCTATTTCAAGCGCTCTTTCTAAAAGACCGTCAGAATCTATATCCGAACCCACAATATGCTGGAATGCTTGCATCTCCTTTTTAACCTTTGCCGACTTTTTACGATGGGGAAACATCGGGTCTAAATAAATAACATCAGGTCTTTGGTCAATAGTTATATCTGAGAGAATTTCTAGACTGTCGCACTCGATGAGATCTAAACGATTCATTAAGTCTCTTATCGCAGGGTCTGACTCCCCTTCTTTTCGAGCCCTATTAATACCATCACGAAGTAAACAGCAAATTAGAGGATGACGCTCTACAAGACTTACTCTGCAACCAAGAGAGGCAAGGACAAAACCATCACCACCTAAACCCGCCGTAAGGTCCAGAACTCTGGGCAAGAAACGTCCTGACACACCCACCGCTTTAGCTATAGCTTGGCCATTTCCACCACCAAACCTACGCCGATGATTGTTAGAGCCGAACATAAAATCGACTCGTATCGGCCCGTGTAGTCGCCGATTACTAGGAAATAGACTTAGCCCATCTTCGCCGACTAAGACCACATATGAGGGATCATTCTGGTAATCATCAGGGGATCCTATATCTGTAACTAGAGGGTAACCAAGAACTGAAGATAGCTCCTTGGCTTGCACTAAATAATGAGGGCTATCAGAGGAAACTTGAATACTTATCATGGTACCATTAAACCATATAACCACTGGCTCTAGGCACTATAAGATGCAACGATTTCGCTTTGTTTTCCCATTATTTTTATTACTGACGGCCTGTGCCGATTATGTCGTCACTTTAAATAATATGACGATCAGTGAACCTAAGCCCCTCTATCAGCCACTTGAGATCCTTGACGAAAATCTGAGAAGCTGTGTCTCAGAAACTATTAGATCCAATTTAGTCACGGGGGTAGGCGATTTGAAAATGCTTTCCTGTAGCTATGCTGGAATTACTAACTTGGCTGGAATTCAGCAGTTCACTCAGCTATCGCACATCAAGCTCGACCATAACAATCTGGTTGGAATCGAGCCTTTACTTTTCTTAGAAAATTTACGCTTAGTGGACATAACGGGCAATAGTGAGGTGGCTTGTAGAGATATCGCAGAACTAAAAAAGCTCATAGGCAAGGACCTGTTGATCTCCGACACTTGTTCTCGTCAATGAAGCAACATAATTTAGCGACATAGATCTCAAAATGGCTTAAAAGTTACTCACAGATTCTGTGGATAACTTTGTGGATTAACGGTTATTTTGTCTCATAAATCCTTAAATAATGTAGGTATCCCTTAAATTGATCATTTTTTAACCAGTTAAAAAATATCAATATAATCAATGACTTAGTGTAGCCGTCATCAAAAATCAATGACTTACAGTCGTTACTTAAAATAAGATTTAGAACATTAGGCTATCTGTGGAAAAAATATTTATTCGATGAGTAATAAGTTGAAGTTTTTGCAAATAACTCTTGCCATTTATTTTAATAAATGCTTCGTGAAAGGACTCCTATTTTATCTCCATCCAGGGACTGCCGGATTCTTGATCAGCAAAAGATAAAACTATGTCCTCGCCACATAATGGCTCAATAGCAGCTTTTATGAGGGAAACGTCGTTATTCTTAGCACTAATATGACCGATCATAAGAGTTTTTAGTCGAGACAAGTCAAGCGCCAAGAGCAAGTCTGCTGCCTGTCTATTGCTCAAATGGCCAAACATTCCACTAACCCTATCCTTTAAAAATCGCGGATAAGGCCCATCTAAAAGCATGTCGTCGTCATAGTTACATTCTAGTAGTAAAGCATCACATTTAGAGTAACTGGAGACAACGTGAGGAGTATAGTGGCCAAGGTCGGTGAGAATGCCTAGCTGAACCTTACCGTTGCTTAAGATATATTGTATTGGCTCTCTCGCGTCATGAGGGACAGGAACAGGTTTGATACAAATATCGCCCACATAAAAATCTCTATGGCTATCAATACAATTAAATAGAGCCTCACCGGACTGGATCTGTTTTGCCTTAAGACTTCCTGCAGATAGATACACAGGAATATTATACTTTGCGGACAAGGCTCCTATACCTTTCCAGTGGTCACTATGCTCGTGGGTGACAATTATTGCAGTCAAATCTTCTGGAGATTTCCCTATCCTCTCAAGTCTTGTGCATGCATTTCGCAAACCAAAGCCACAATCTACCATCACACATGCCGTATCCGACTCTACAACTGTTGAATTACCTTTGCTCCCACTGCCGAGCGACGCGAAACGCATCGACACGTCTATGACAAGTTACTGCGAACAATTGCCAGTAACTTAAGCGATTCAGCCTTTGGCAGACTGTTACCCTTAGAGTCCACTAGCCGAACTTCCACATTTTCTTTAACCGACTCAACAAGAATTCGATAATTCACCTCGATGATTTCATCATTAGACCTACCACCTCCAAATAAGCCAGCAAAAAAGCCCGGTTCTGCCTGGTTTGGTTCGGTGTAATTAACAAAAAGTACTCCCTCTGTACGATCTTTATCGATAGTCGTGAAGCCCGCACGTTCAGCTGAGTATACGATAGAGGCCCACGATCTATCATAGCCAAGCTTTATTTCTATAAAGGGATCGGCTACTTCAGGGGATATTATTTGAACCTTGGACGAACCTCCAATTTCTTGCGCGAGTAATGAGACACTTGCAAAGTCTTCAGTGCCTGCTAAATCATTTGCTACGAGCGTTAACATATCGAGTTCCCGCTGATCGCTATTTGATTCTTCAGGCCACTCGCCTGCATCTTCATCTCCACGTAAAGCCTGGTTATGGACCACCGAAATCTCAGTACTCTCCAATTGAACGCCGGGGGAAATATTAAAACGGAATCGATGAGAGTTGTCGTTGTCAGAGTTAAAGCTAACCCACACTGTTTCAATAATTCCTGAAGACCCTTCCGCCCTGGCGGATGGAACGCCGTTACGGTTTAAAACATTACGGAGTCTAGGCCAAAGCTCACTTGGAGAGATGTTTATCAGTACCCATCGACGATCATCAAAGCTTTGAATCTTAACTAATTGCTCAAAGGTATTTATCGACGCTGGCTGAGGCCTTGGCACATCAAACGAAACGAGTTGCTCACTACCCCCTTGCGCTGGCGGTAGCGGATATAGCTGCCCTAAAGGTATGCTCTTGCTTTCTACTGGTATAAAAGTAGGTTCTGTCTCCTCAGCCAACAGATAGTCGCTACTGCGATCACGCAGACCAAACCAGCCACAACCTGCCAAATTGACAGTTAACAATATAATGATACCGGATGAAATTATTCTCATTTTTAAGTCAGGCCCTTAAGTAGACTATTAAATTTATATAACTTTTGCTGCTTTCAAGGCAACTTCAACAACTTTTTTGTGCTCTTCACTCAAAGCGGTCATTGGCAATCTAAGCACATTTTCCATCATGCCCATTTGGCTGACAGCCCATTTAACTGGAATAGGATTAGCTTCAACAAAAAGAGCAGAATGGAGCAAGTTAAGGTTTAAATCGATCTCTTCAGCCCTATTACTATCACCTCGTAAAGCCGCCGCACACATTTCAGACATTAATTTGGGGGCAACGTTCGCCGTGACCGAAATATTTCCATGCCCTCCCTTAACCATAAACTGCCGCGCCGTTGCGTCATCACCTGAGTAAAACGCAAAATCGGGAGCACAACTAGCCTTGAGTTCATCGAGACGGGATACATCTCCTGTGGCTTCTTTAATACCGACTATATTACTGAATCTACTTAATCTAGCCACAGTATCTGGAACCATATCACAGGCCGTTCGCCCTGGCACATTGTAGAGCACTTGATCAATATCTACTGCCGTAGCGATAGCTTTGTAGTGTTCAAACAGCCCCTGCTGTGTGGGTTTGTTATAGTAGGGGGTAACCAAGAGACAGGCGTCAGCACCTACTTTTTTTGCTGTTTGCGTTAACTCTATTGCCTCTGAAGTTGAGTTCGCACCCGTACCAGCAATAACAGGTATTCTTCCGCAAACTTTGTCTACCACAAACTCAATAACTTTACCGTGTTCTGAAACATTTAGTGTAGCTGATTCCCCAGTTGTCCCTACNGCAACGATTGCGTCTGTTCTCTGCTCCACATGCCATTCAATTAATACCTCTAGAGCAGCCCAATCTACCGTCATGGAACCTGACTGCATGGGTGTGACCAATGCAACGATACTCCCAGTGATCATTTTTCTCTCCAAATTAGACGGCGCGACTGCGGCTTCATGGTACTGATGCAGAAGATCAGGCACAAGTAAAACTCTGATAATGGCTCAATTTTAATCATCCTGCACACCATCAGAGTCATAAATATCAGCTTCTCCCTCGGGCCTATTTTTAAATCGCCGGTGAGCCCACAAATATTGGTCTGGTTGCAAAAGAATAAACTTTTCTATCAACTGGTTAATTCTTGTCGCATCAATTAAATCATCGCCCACTGGAAACGACTTGAGTTGAGGATGTATTGTTACTTTATAGCCTCTGGAGCCTGGAAGCCGAATGTGGGTAAAAGGGACCACTGCTGCTCCAGTTTTCTCAGCAAATCGAGCCGTTGCATATACAGTTGCCGCCTGAACACCAAAAAACGGTGCAAATAGCCCTTGCACAAGGCCGTAGTCTTGGTCGGGGCCGTACCATAATGTTCGTCCATTTTTAAGCGCCTTCATACTACCCCTAACATCCCTTCGTTCAAATACCATAGTGTCTCCACTCCCCTTAGATATTCGCCCACAGGCTTGAACATAATCATAAACTGGGTTGCCATGCGCTCGATACATACCGTCCATTTGCGTCGCCATTGCCACAGCGGCGCCACCGATCTCCAAGGTCGTAAAATGAATTCCAAGTAGCATAGTCCCCTGACCACTAGGCACGGATGTCAAATGCTCAAGTCCATCGTAAGTAATCAACTTTTTTAAACGACGCTTCGACCACCACCAGGCCATACCAACTTCCATGATGGCAATACCCATACTGATGAAGTTTTTGCGCAATAAAGCGTATTGCTCATCTGAACTCAGGTTTGGAAAGCACACTTCTATATTTTTTTGTGCAATTCTCTTGCGACTGCTAGGCAAGCTAAATACCAAAAGGCCCATCCCGGTTCCAAGAAAGACTAATATCGGAAAAGGAAGCATGGTTATTAGCCGCCATAACCCTAACCCAAGCCAAAGAAGCCAGTGCCTGGGATGCAGAAGTTCTGCTCTAAACTTGGTCCCCTTAGAGGCTTTATCAGTCAAGAGGCTAGCCTTTCACCAGATTGGCAATTGCGACCTCTGGATTAACATCGGCTTCATAGTCCACAGCAGCAATATTAAAGCCAAACAAACCTAAAAAATCCTGCTTGTAACCTTCAAAATCCGTCAAACTATGGAGATTTTCAGAGGATATCTTAGCCCAAGATTCAGCTACTTTATCCTGTATGTTGGGTCGCATTTCAAGCTCATCCATCCTCAAGCGGCCTTCATTATCCAAGCGTGGGTTATCGCAATATAAACCTTCTGTAAACAATCTATAAAGCTGTTCAATACAGCCCTCATGACTTCCTTCTGCCTTCATTTCTTTGAACAACATAGCCAAGTAAAGGGGCATAACAGGAATTGCTGAACTTGACTGAGTAACGACGGCCTTGAGTACTGAAACTCTAGCATCACCTCCTGTCTGGGCTAGTTTCTCCCTGATTGAGAGTACTTTGGTGTCTAAATCCTTTTTTGCTTGGCCAATAGTCCCATCCCAGTATAGATCCCAGGTCATTTTCTCGCCAATGTAGGTAAAAGCAGTAGTTTTTGCACCATCAGCAAGGACCCCTGCCGCGCTAAGTGCATCCAACCACATCTGCCAGTCTTCTCCCCCCATTACAGCGACAGTATCTTCAATCTCCTTGGTCGTGGCTTTCTCTAAACTAAACTCCTGGATAACCTCCTTGTCGGTGTTAATGCCGAGCATCGTTATATCTTTCCCCACCGGTTTTAATGTTGAGTTAAAAACTTCTCCGGTAACTGGATGCTGTCGCCGAGGTGCGGCCAGACTATAAATCACAAGATCAACCTGACCCATATCTGATTTTATTGTTTCAATTGCGGTTTTTTTTATGTCATCTGAGAATGCATCGCCATTGATACTTTTGGCATAGAGACCATCTTCTTCAGCATATTTATGAAAAGCGGCGCTATTGTACCAACCTGCAGTGCCCGGCTTCCGCTCCGAGCCCGGTTTTTCGAAAAACACACCAAGGGTAGAAGCCCCTGAACCAAAGGCTGCTGTAATTCTAGCGGACAGCCCATAACCCGTTGAACTGCCTATGACTAGCACTCTTTTGGGAGCATCAATACTCTCTTGAGCTCTAATATAATCAATCTGGTCGCGAACATTCTTTTCACAACCAGATGGATGGCTAGTAATACACATGAAGCCGCGAACGCGAGGCTTAATAATCATTCAAATATCTCCGCTGATAGCTAATTTATCGTCTTATCCGACTCTGTCTATGATAACCCAATGGTCGCCCTTCTCGTATTATTAGCGCTAAAAAAGTCACAAAAGCATAGCTTTTAAGGAATAATATTATTTGATCATAATTGGATCTGTGGCCGTAAACTTTTAGAATGGCCGAAGCTTTTTTATCATCAACGCTATTATACTTCATCATGGCGAACTAACCCCATATATCCCCTTAGATATTAACATTATTGGATTAAATGAAATGAAGGATTTGTCTTATCCATTTCTCCGCGATACCTTTTTGCAAGCTCTTGAAGATAGTGGCAGTGTTTCTGCAGAAACCGGATGGACGCCAATCCATCTTGAACTTAAAGACAAAGAATTAAATTGTTTCATGCCCCTGTATTTAAAAGATCATTCAATGGGTGAATATGTGTTTGATCACGCCTGGGCCAATGCATACCATCAGAACGGATTAGATTACTACCCTAAATTAGTCACTGCCATTCCATTTACTCCCTCAACTGGAAGTCGCCTTCGAAGTGAGCAAGTTGTAACTCAAACGCAATGGGGTCAACTAGTTGATGAAGTCACTAATATTGCGGAAGAGACCCAGGCATCAAGTTGGCACATTCTTTTCCCCAATGATAGTGACCTATCCCTGCTCCACGACCCCAGGCTATTGAAAAGATCTGGGGTTCAATACCACTGGTTTAACAAAGGTTATGACTCTTTTGATGACTACCTTTTGGCAATGACTTCTCGCAAACGCAAAATGATTAGAAAGGAGCGTCAGGAAGTTATCAATCAAGGGATTGACGTCAAAATTTTGTGTGGCGACGAGATCACTACCGATCTATGGCAGCTTTTCTATCGACTATATGAGCGCACATATGCCAAACGGAATGGAACTCGAGGCTACTTAACGTCTGATTTCTTTCGACAGATAGCGATCAAAATGCCCGAGCAGATAGCGATGGCTGTCGCAAATATCGAATCTGAACCCATAGCGTGTGCACTTTACCTCTTTGACAACGACACCCTTTATGGTCGCTACTGGGGGAGCCTTGGGGAATATCCGTACTTACATTTTGAGCTCTGCTACTACAGCGGCATTGAGTTAGCCATTAAAATGGGGCTGCAGCGATATGATGCCGGAGCTCAAGGAGAGCACAAGTTAGTGAGAGGGTTTGAGCCGGTACGAACCTTTTCACTGCACTGGATACGGCATCCTGAGTTCAAGGACGCTATCGCGCGCTATCTTGAGCAAGAAAACGTTGCTATCCAGCACCATATTGATCAGGCTTTAGAGATGTTGCCATTTAAGAAAAGCTTGTAACAAGACCACCTCTTACCACTCTCCATTGTTGCTCATGGATGCCCAAGGTTCTGATGGAGGCAAAGCCTTTCCAGCTTGTAGTAGCTCAATAGAAATGCCATCAGGAGATCTAACAAAAGCCATATGCCCATCTCTGGGAGGGCGACTGATAAGAACTCCGTGATCCGCTAATCGAGAACAAGCTGCATATATATCATTTACTCGGAAAGCTAAATGGCCAAAGTTTCTGCCACCCTCGTAGGGCTCTGGATCCCAGTTATGCGTCAGCTCTAACAAAGGCGCATCTTTTTCAATTGCTGTCTTTGAATCGTCCGGTGCGGCTAAAAAGATTAGTGTAAAGCGACCTTTTGCAACCTCATATCGCGAGATTTCAATCATACCGAGCGCATCACAATAAAATGCCAAGGAACTTTCGACATTTGATACACGCACCATGGTGTGCAAAAACTGCATGTTAGCCTCCTCGAGGGTCTTCGAAACTATAGAGCTAGGTGCCTAATATCACTTAACAATTTAACTATCTGAGTCATAAATCGACCCGCATCACCACCATTGATTAATCGGTGATCATAGGAAAGTGCCAAAGGAAGCATCAAACGTGGTTCAAAGTCATGCCCGTTCCAAACAGGCTTCATTTGAGCTTTAGACACACCAAGAATACCCAATTCAGGGGCGTTAACAATTGGCGTGAATCCATTTCCACCGATGGCTCCTAAGCTCGAGAGCGTAAAACAGCCTCCTTGCATATCGGAGGGCTTAAGTTTTCCTTCTCGCGCTTTTTCTGCCAACTGTGCCACTTCCCCAGCGATCTCCCAGATCCCCATAGATGAGGCGTTACGAATAACCGGAACCACCAGTCCACGCGGTGTATCTACGGCCATTCCGATATTACAATATTGCTTTTGAATATAACTCTCGCCGTCTCCTACAAGAGATCGGTTAAAGCCAGGATTATCTTCCAAAGCAGTGGCAATAGCTTTTACAAGAAAGGCTACTGGTGTCACACGAACACCACGCATCTCGCCTTCAGCTTTCAGTGATTTACGAAAACTGTCCATCTCAGTTATATCAGCACCATCAAACTGGGTTACATGAGGAACATTCAGCCAATTGCGCTGCATATTGTTGGCTGTGACCTTCTGAATTTTGGTTAACTTAACCTTTTCAATCTCACCAAACTGGCTGAAATCGATCTGCGGGATTTCAGGAATTCCAGCACCAGTATCTTGACCGCTCTCAGCAGCGCCACCAGAAAGTGCTCGCTTCACATAATCATTGACATCGTCCTTCAAGATGCGTCCTCGAGGACCACTACCTGGAACGCTAGTCAGATCTACACCTAATTCTCTAGCCAGCATTCTGACCGCAGGTCCTGCATAAATATCATCCGCGCTCTCTGAATCAGCAAGAGGTAAATCAACCGCGGAAGAAGATATAGCGACATCAAACTCAGTCGCCTTCTCTTCGATTTTTGCTACTGGCGCAGCTTCCGGTGCTACAGTAGCTTCTGCTGCATCCTCGACTTCAGCATCCAAAGATTCAGCAGCCTCATTCGACACTTCTTGGCTTGGATCAGCCTGAATTTCAAGCTCTGCTATGGGGTCACCAACTTTGACAGTGTCACCTTCAGCAACCAAATACTTAACCAACTGACCCTCGTGAGGGCTTGGTACATCCATGGTGGCCTTGTCAGACTCCAGAACCAGCAACGAATCCTCCACCCCAACAGTGTCGCCCTGGGCTAGACTTAATTCAATCACATCTACAGATTCGGCCCCGCCAAGATCTGGAACTACTATCGTTTCTATTGCCACTAACAAATCCTCGTACTAGTAAATTTCATGCTACCTTACTAAAGCCTTGATAAACAAGATTTACATGTAAAGCGGGTTCGTTTTCTCCGGGTCAATAGAAAACGATTCAATTGCCTCAGATACTACAGATTGCTCAATAATCCCTTTATCAGCCAAACCTTTCAGCGCTGACACGACAATAAAGTAACGATCTACCTCAAAAAAGTGTCGCAACGTCTCGCGACTATCACTTCGCCCAAACCCGTCTGTGCCTAACACATGCAGGGAACTGGGTAAGTATCGCCTCAGTTGTTCAGCATAGGCTTTCATATAGTCAGTCGCGATAACAATAGGATCTGAAATATTACCCACCTGCTGTTCCACATAGCTGAGCTTGGGTGTTTCTGTAGGATGAAGTAGATTCCAACGATCAACCGCTTGACCTTCTCGAACTAATTCATTGACACTGGTTAGACTCCAAATATCGGCTTCTACTGAGAATTTTTCTTTTAGTATTTCCGAAGCCGCAACAACTTCATTAAGAATAGTACCTGCCCCCATTAAGGTAACCTTCTTTTTAGACGTCACTTTTTGGCTACGTTTTAAAGGATAAATACCTCTAACAATTCCTTCCTCAACACCTTCAGGCATAGCGGGCTGAATATAATTTTCATTCATCGTAGTCAGGTAGTAAAAATAATTTTCTTTGTCCTCAAACATACATTTGAGACCACTTTGAATAATCACAGCCAACTCATAGCTATAGGTAGCATCATAACTTTTGCAGTTAGGGATGGTATTGGCCAATATTAGGCTGTGGCCATCTTGATGCTGAAGCCCTTCTCCGTTTAACGTAGTTCTCCCAGCAGTAGCGCCGATTAAAAATCCTCTAGCCTGACAATCTCCCGAAGCCCAGGCAAGATCTCCGATACGCTGAAAGCCAAACATTGAATAAAATATATAAAATGGAATCATTGGACGAGAGCTAGTACTGTAGGCCGTCGCCAAAGCTAGCCAAGCTGACATTGCGCCCGCTTCGTTAATACCTTCTTCTAGAATCACGCCTTTTTTGTCTTCTTTGTAGTACATGATCTGCTCTCGATCATGAGGCACGTATTTTTGTCCTGCAGAGGTATATATACCTAATTGGCGAAACATACCCTCCATTCCGAATGTGCGAGCTTCATCGGGAACAATGGGCACTACGTACTGGCCTATATCTTTATTTTTGATTAGAGTAGACAAGATTCTCACAAAAGCCATGGTCGAGGACATTTCTCTCTCGCCACTACTATCCAGCTGTTTATCAAAAACTTTTAGTGCGGGAACAGACATCTCTTCAAAATCAGATTTCCTAGCGGGCAATGGCCCACCAAGAGATGCTCGTCTTTCGTTCATATAAATCAATTCAGGACTATTTTCCTCTGGACGATAGTACGGCACTGTTTCCAACTGATCATCTGAAATAGGAATTCCAAAGCGATCCCTGAATATCTTCAAATTTTCAACATCCAGTTTTTTAACTGAATGCGTGTCGTTGGCGGCTTGTCCACCTGCACCAAGACCGTAACCTTTCACAGTATGGGCCAAGATAACGGTGGGATGCCCTTTACTCTCAACAGCTTCAGAATATGCCGCATAAACCTTATAGGGATCATGTCCACCCCGGTTTAAAGCCATAATCTGGTCATCAGTCATATCTTTAACCAGCTCAAGTAGCTCAGGATACTTACCAAAGAAATGCTCTCGAGTGTAAGCACCTCCGTTGTATTTATAATTCTGGAGCTCTCCATCACACACTTCATTCATTCTTTGCAGCAACAGGCCACTCTTATCTCGCTCTAAAAGCTGGTCCCAATGTCTGCCCCAAATAACTTTGATAACGTTCCAACCCGCTCCTCTAAAAACTCCCTCTAATTCTTGAATAATCTTACCGTTACCACGAACTGGTCCATCCAATCGCTGTAAATTACAGTTGATGACGAAAATCAAATTCTCCAGACCTTCTCTACCGGCCAAAGAGATAGCTCCAAGGGTCTCGGGCTCATCACATTCTCCATCCCCTAGAAAAGCCCATACTTTTCGATTGCCTCGGGCAACCAAATCTCGAGCTGACAGATAACGCATCACATGAGCTTGATAAATAGCCTGAATGGGGCCTAGTCCCATCGAAACTGTAGGAAACTGCCAATAGTCGGGCATTAACCAAGGGTGGGGATAAGAGGATAGTCCTGTTCCATCCACCTCGCGGCGGAACTTATCTAGTTGCTCAACACTCAGACGACCTTCTAAAAAGGATCGTGCGTACATACCCGGTGAACTGTGCCCTTGAAAGAAAACGAGATCTCCAGGCGTATCGTCTGAGGATCCGCGGAAAAAATAATTAAAGCCAACATCATAAAGGGTCGCTGCTGATGAAAAGCTTGCTATATGACCACCAATACCCTCACTTTGGGCATTAGCTCGCATCACCATAGCTAGTGCGTTCCATCTGACAAGCGATCGAATTCGACGCTCCATAAAGAGATCGCCCGGCATTATTTTCTCTCGAACTGCTGGAATCGTATTACAAAAATGAGTCGTCACCGACTGAGGAAGGTCTATTCCATTTTCTGTGGCGCGAGCATTCAGCTGCGCGAGAATGTAGCTGGCTCGATCATCTCCCTGTGAGCGGCAAATCGAATCAAGTGCTTCAAGCCATTCGCGGGTTTCTGTTGGATCTAAATCATCCATGTATACCACCTTCTTGGTTAACTTTTATTTTTGTACAGACGAGTTATTTAATGTGACATTAGGCTAGCTTATATAACTTTAAAGCAAAATCTTAACTGCATATGTAGTATAACTACAAAATTACCGAAATTAAAGCAATTTAACATCAATGTCCTTTGGGAAAGAACGCATAATATTTCTTTAATTCATTGTTTTATATATATATTTTAAAAATCTTAGCTAAATAGTTTAGCTACATATTATGCCAAACTCACCCAGAAAGAGCGATAAACAGTCCACTTCTACCGTACATTACCCGATTACAATTAAGATTGAACGGTGGACTAAACTCACTACGCGAGGAGAAAGACTTAGAAGAATTCGTTCGCTANGTTGGATCAGAAA
>JGI20155J14468_10000386_pt1 | contig 36453 bp, 34 predicted proteins | sample COG_05_FD_14468 | JGI IMG/M metagenome (IMG submission 14468) | reverse complement strand
GTAACAATTATCGTGGGTGGTAGAGCTTTTTCAAAATCAAATTCAAAGAGGTTGAAGGTTGGATTAATATTATCTGCTTCGGAGCTTCTAAACTTATCCCAAAACCAAATCATATTATCTTTTGTAAGTAAGTAACCTTCTGAAAGAAGCTCATAGGACTCTGAGGAGCAAGACGGATCACACATTGGATATATTAGAAGCTGGCTTCCTGGTATATCCATATCTTCATTAGAGAGATGATGAACTAACGATGCAGCCAAGTGTGCACCAGCACTATCTCCACATACTGAAATGTCTTTAGGTTTATAGCCTTTTCCTAAAAGCCATGCATATGCCTCTAATGCGTCATCAAGGGATTCAGGATAACTATTCTCTGGTGCCAATCTATAGTCTAAAGAATAAAATTTTACTCCAATATTATCTGACATATATGAAACCATATCATCATGACCATCAACAGAACTTAAGACATATCCTCCCCCATGAAAATATAGGACTGCTTTTTTTTCATCTAACTTTGAAGGCTGATATTCCCTCAGAAGCAGTTGATGATTTGGTAAAATATGATTTATTTTGTTAACTTCTCCTAAAGGAGTTAAAGATAATTTATTTTTTTTTCTTTTCTCATTAAGAAGCTTTCTTGTCTCGGCAATTTCAGTGTCTAAAAGAATGGATAGATTAGTCTTTGGAAATACTGATAACAATGCGGCAGATTGTGCATCAAATTGATGTCCTCTTATTATTTTTCTTTTTTTAAAAAAAAATATCTTTAAAAGCCATTTAGGCACATAAAAGAAAAATTTTAATAGTAAAGTCTGAAGCATAGGTTTTTATCTAGCATGTTATTTAATAATCTCTTTATTTTAACTTCTTTGGGGTTTATTCTTTAGTCTATATGACTATTAGATTAATAATTATACTACTATCCAATTTAATTGCAGTTGAATTATATTCATCCAGCCTTTTTGAAAATCAAAATAAAATTCCAGTAGCTGAAGAGGTATTCAAGCTATCAATTAATAATAAGGACGGAGAAGTTTTCCTCTCGTGGAACATAAAAGATGGCTATTATATGTATTTGCAAAGTATAGAACTTAAACATAATGAAAAATCAATACCATTTGACATATTGGAATCTAAAGAAGAACTATATACAGATGAATTTTTTGGAGAAACTAAAATTCTTAAAGATAGCTTTAAGATAAAAGCTGAATTAAATTCTTTGTTGAACTTATTAGATGTTTTTATATACTACCAAGGATGCTCAGAGGCTGGCTTTTGTTATCCAGTTCAGAAAAATAAAATCTATTAAAAATCCTATAAAATCTGTAAATTTCTGTTAAAATCATTCAAAATGAAAATATTGCTTATTAATGGACCAAATTTAAATCTTCTTGGCATGAGAGAGTCTGAGATATATGGCAATAAGTCATTAAAGAATGTTGAAAAGGATTTGATAGATCATGCAACTGTAAATGGGAGTTCTCTTTTAACTTTCCAGAGTAATGCAGAGCATGAAATAATTGAATCAATTCATAATGCTATTGCACAAAAAATAGATTTTATAGTTATTAATCCTGCGGCATATACTCACACCAGTATTGCTATTAGAGATGCTTTGCTTGCTGTTCAGATTCCATTCTATGAAGTCCATCTTTCTGATATATATTCAAGAGAAGATTTTAGGCATTTTTCATATTTATCAGATATTGCTGAGGAAGTTATTACAGGGATTGGAGTTAAAGGATATGAAGAGGCTATTACAAAAGGAATATTAAAATACAGAGGTAAATAAATGGATATTAGAAAAATTAAAAAGCTTATTGAGATGCTGCAAGAATCTGATCTCAAGGAAATTGAGGTAAGTCAGGGAGATGAGTCTGTAAGAATTTCNAGAAACAATGGTTCTCATCAAGAGTTTGTATCAACTCCAATTATCACTAAACATGAATCAGTGGTATCTCAGAAAAATGATGACGAGGTGATTGATAAAGAAAATATTTCTGGTCAAGCTGTCACATCACCAATAGTTGGAACCTTTTATAGAAGCCCTAGCCCGGATAAAGATCCTTTCATAAAAGTTGGAGATATAGTTAAAGTTGGTGACATACTATGCATTATTGAAGCCATGAAAATGATGAATGAAATAAAGTCAGAATTTGATGGGAAAATTACTAGTATTGATGTCGAAGATGGAAGTCCAGTAGAGTATGGACAAAAAATTATAACCATTAATTAAAATGAGTTACAAAGTTCTCATTGCCAATCGCGGCGAGATTGCTCTTCGAGCTATCAGAGCTTGTAAAGAGCTAGGCATCTCAACAGTTTCTGTATACTCTGAAGCTGATAAAGATTTAAAACATCTAAAATTTTCTGATGAAACTGTTTGCATTGGACCAGCTTCACCATCAGAAAGCTATTTAAATATTCCGGCAATTCTTTCAGCTGCTGAACTTACTAGTGCAAATGCAATATATCCTGGTTATGGCTTTCTTGCTGAAGATCATAATTTTGCTGAAATGTGCGAAAAAAGTGGTTTCAAATTTATTGGTCCAACCTCAGATACCATTCATAAGATGGGTGATAAAATTACTGCAAAAACTTTAGCTGAAAATTCTGGAATCCAAATTGTCCCTGGTTTTAAGGATGAAATTCCATCTGATAATGAAGAATTTAAAAAAATTGCTAGGGATATAGGTTACCCGATTATGATTAAGGCAACTGCTGGTGGTGGTGGAAGAGGTATGCGTGTTGTTGAAAGAGAAGAGGATTTAATCGGTCATGCAGAAATAACAAAACAAGAAGCAAAAAATGGATTTGGAAATGAAACAATATATCTTGAAAAATTTATTGCAAATCCTAGACATATAGAAGTTCAAATAGTTGGTGATGGAAAAGGAAAAGCAATTCACTTAGGCACTAGGGATTGCAGCATGCAAAGAAGACATCAAAAAATAATTGAAGAAGCACCAGCCCTTAATATCAATGAAGACTCCCTAGAAAAAACTCTTAAGGCATGTGTAAATTTATGTGAAGAAATTAAATATGAAGGAGTAGGTACTATTGAATTCCTATATGAAAAAGATCAATTTTATTTCATAGAAATGAATACAAGAATTCAAGTAGAGCATCCAGTAACTGAAATGATAACAGGATTTGATTTAGTTAAGGCTCAGCTCAGAATAGCTCTAGAAATGCCAATTGAACTAGATCAAAATGATATAAGCTTTCATGGCCATTCTCTAGAATGCAGAATTAATGCAGAAGATCCTGAGACCTTTCAACCATCTCCAGGAACAATAACAAAGATGCATACAGCTGGTGGCTTTGGAATAAGGTACGATTCTCATATTTACGGAGGATATAAGGTACCGCCTTATTATGATTCATTATTGGCCAAGATTATCACACAGGCAAACTCAAGGAGCTCTGCTATAAAGAGAATGCTTAGTGCGCTTGATGAATTTTTTATTGAAGGAATTAAAACCAATCATCCTCTTCATCAGAAAATTCTTCAAGACAAAATATTTAAAGAAAATAAACATACTATTAATTACCTTGAAGGTGAGTTCTTGAAAAATGAAACCTGAATATAATCCAACAGAAATTGAACAAAATATCCAACGTGAGTGGATAGAAAACAATGTATTCAAAGCAACGCCAGATGATAGAGAGAAATTCTATTGCTTATCAATGTTTCCCTATCCATCAGGAAAGCTTCATATGGGCCATGTAAGGAATTACACAATTGGTGATGTTATATCTAGATATAAAAGAATGAATAATTTTAATGTTTTCCAACCTATGGGTTGGGATGCTTTTGGTCTTCCAGCAGAAAATGCTGCAATTGCTAATAAAGTGAGTCCAAAAGATTGGACAAATCAAAATATTGAGCATATGAAACAACAACTTATTTCATTAGGCTTGGGTTATGACTGGTCCAAGGAACTTCGAACATGTGAGCCTGAATACTATAAATGGGAACAATTAATATTTAAAAAGTTTTATGACAAAGGACTGGTATATAGGAAAAAATCAATGGTCAATTGGGATCCAGTTGATGAAACAGTTTTAGCAAATGAACAGGTCATAGATGGGAAAGGTTGGAGGTCTGGTGCACAAGTTGAGATTAAAGAAATTGATCAATGGTTTATAAAAATTACAGACTATGCCGATGAGCTCTTAACGTCCTTAGATGAGGTTGATTGGCCTGAAAATGTTAAAACCATGCAAAGAAATTGGATTGGTAAATCTCATGGAGCTGAAATTAAATATGAAATTGAGGACTCTGATGAATGCCTAACTGCATTCTCAACAAGGCCAGATACAATTTTTGGAGTATCATTTTTAGCCATCTCTCCTAATCATGCTATATCACTAGATCTTGCAGATAAAAATGAATTAATAAAGGACTTCTTAGATAAGTGCAAAGAAGTTAAAGCAGCTGAAGCGGATATGGCCAAAGCTGAAAAGCTTGGTATAGATACAGGACTATTTGTTCTTCATCCAATAACAAAGAAGAAAATTCCAGTCTGGATTGGAAATTTTGTTCTTCTTGATTATGGAACAGGTGTTGTAATGGGAGTCCCTGGCCATGATGAAAGAGACTTTGAATTTGCTACAAAATATAATTTAGAAATTAACCAAGTAATAATTTCTGACGAGCAAGATGAGCTACCAGTTATTCAAACTGGTAAATTAATTAATTCTGCTAAATACAATGGTAAAAGTTCAGAAGATGCTTCAATAGAAATTATTGAAGATTTAGAGAAACTAAATCTTGGAGAGCGTCTAGTTCAATTCAGATTAAGAGATTGGGGTGTTAGCAGGCAAAGATATTGGGGATGCCCTATCCCCGTTGTATATGAAAATGGCGAGCCTCGAATTCTTGATGAAAAAGACCTACCAGTGAAGTTGCCTGATTTAAAAGAAAATTCACCTCCTATTCCACTTAGTCAAAATCAAGATTTCTATAATTTATCAAATGAATTAAAAAGGGAAACAGATACCTTTGATACATTTATGGATTCATCTTGGTATTACGCCAGATTTACCTCAGCTGATAATAATGATGATATGTTTGATAAAAATTCAAAATATTGGCTGCCAGTTGATTTGTATATTGGTGGTATTGAGCATGCCATACTGCATCTACTTTATTCAAGATTTTTTCATAAGGCATTAAGAGATATGGATCTCGTTGAGGGCAACGAGCCATTTAAAAAACTTCTTACCCAAGGGATGGTTCTTAAAGATGGTGCCAAGATGTCTAAATCAAAAGGTAATACAGTTGACCCACAGTCTTATATAGAGAAATATGGTGCAGATACTGTAAGACTATATATGATGTTTACTGCTCCACCTGAGCAGAGTTTAGAGTGGTCAGAATCATCTGTAGAAGGCGCCTCAAGGTTTATGAAAAAAATATGGAGTCTTGTCAATGAAAGAAAATTTGAGCAGATAGATGAGCCACTAAGTCTTTCAGAAGAAGAAAAAGGTCTAAGAAGAAAAGCTCATAGCACTCTTAAAAAAGTGACAAGTGATTTTGAGACAAGATATTCATTTAATACAGCTATTGCTGCAATCATGGAGTTGGTAAACTTTATACCAGAGTCCTTTAAGCAAGATAATGCCTCGGCTTCAAATAAATTTTGCCTAAATGAAGCAATAGTTATTATCCTGAAGACTCTCAACCCTATATCTCCTCATATTTCACAGCATTTATGGAAAGGTTTTTATTTTGATTTCTTAGAAGAAGATATTGAGTCATCATGGCCTATTCTCAGAGAAGATTTATTAGAGGTTTCTGAATTTAACTTAATTGTTCAAGTGAATGGTAAAGTAAGAGGCAAGGTGATGGTAGATAAAAATCTTGAGCAAAAAGATCTAGAATCCATTGCATTAAGTATTGAGAATGTTGCTTCAACAATAAGCAATACTCCTATTAAAAAAACTATTTACATAAAAGAAAAGATAATAAACTTTGTAATCTAAGAATTAATCTTTGATATATGCGCTTCCTATAGATACTATTAATGCATGAAACTAAAATCTCTTTTTTTATATATTTTTGTACTAATATCTTTTAGTAGCTGCCAATTTAATCAATTAATTATAGAAGAATCTAAAAAGAATTTATTTTCTTTAGACATAGAAAATAGTATTCCAGTATCATTTGAGCAAAAGCTAAAATTTATATTTAATTCAGAAAATAATAAGAATAAACAAGGTCAAATTCTTTTAAAAAACTACATTTTTAGTAACTATGACATTTATGGAGGGCCTTCCTTAAGATCTCTTGAAGGCGAGCTAAGATTAGAGATAGATATAAGCATCTATGCAAACAAGCAGATTAATAAGAAGCTGGTAGTCTATAAGAGATATAAATCAAATGAACTCAATCCATTTGCACAAGAGCAGATGATAAAAGCTTTGGAATCTGAAATGCAAAATGAATTAATCAAAGAAATAATATTTGAGGTGAATGCTTTTGAAATGTGATGCATTGGCAATCAAAAAGTATTTAGATAAGACTCATAATATTTTTTTTATATTTGGATCTGAAGTTGTTTTAAGAAATAATTCTAAAGATACTCTAAATAAAACCCTTTCAGAAAAAGGGTATAAAGAAAAAACAATTATTAATAAGGAAGATTTCGATAAAATAGAACAAACTATTATAGAAAATGCTTCCGGGTCATTATTTGGGTCAAAGATAATTATTGAAATTAATCATGATCAAGGAAAAATTCCAGATCAAATTATTAAATTATTTCAAATAGAAAAAATTAATAAAATGGATAATATTGCAATAATTATTAATTCGAATAATGAAAAATTAAATTTTAAAACTAAATGGGTTAAAGCTATGGATGAATTAGCTCTCATTATTGATTGTAAAAAACTAAAATCTTTTGAAGAAAGAATTTGGCTAAAACATCAGCTTGCATTTATTTCTGAGAAGGATAGGCCTGATTTAATTCAAAATATATCAGAAATGAACTCAGGAAATCTAGTTGCTCAACATAATGAGGTAAAACTTTTAAAGTTGACCTATATAGAAGGAGATTTAAAAGGAAGAAGTTCTTCAATTGAATCTGCTGAATTTATGCCATTTGAACTTGAAGATGAAATTATTTCTAGAAATACAAAGAAAGCTTTAAAAATAATACATTCAATTAAGTCTTCTGAAGATCATTATGCTCCTCTGCTGGTATGGATAGTGGGAAAAATCATTAACAGTGCTGCAGATGCAAGGCAAAGTAAAAATCCAGTCAATAGTTTAATCAAGTCAGGAGTTTGGAGTAATAAAACATCTGAATATATGAACTTTATTAAAAATCATAAACTTCAGAGTTTGATAGCTCTTCAAAAAAATATATTTGAACTTGACCTAGCCAATAAAGGTTTAAGTGAAAAAAATTTCTGGCATGAGCTTGATAATATTGTAGTCAGGTTAACTGCTAAGTAAGAAATTTCTTATTAAAAATTTCTTCGCTATTCTTAAATAAAATATTATAAATATCCAAATCAGATTCTAGATTAATTATTTTAGAAATTGGTGCCAGACCTTTAGTGGAACTTGTTAGCCAAGCACAAGATGCCCTAGATAGATCATTTAATGTAAAATTTTCTTCAATGACTTCAATGCCATTGAGATTCAATTCATTAATCAATAAAGCTCTTGTAATACCCGGAAGAATATTCCCGTTAAGGGCTGGGGTGCAAACTGTATTATCTTTTACAAAGAATAAATTAGATGCGCCGCCTTCGGTAAGAAGGCCATTTTTGTGCATAATTACTTCATCACATTCATCTTCTTTTGCTGAATTCATGCTCATAACATTTCCAAGGAGTGACGTTGATTTAATATCACATCTGGCCCACCTTATATCGTCACATATGGATACTCTGAGAGGTTTCCATTCAAATAAATGCGCTTTTACATAACCAAAAGTTTCAGTTGCTAGATTTTGTTCATGGATATGAGATCTTAATGGGTCTACTCCTCTTGTAACCTGATAATAAACATAGCCATTATTAAATCCACAGGATGAAATTAATGTATTTATCTCATTTGAAGTTTTTTCTAAATCTAAGCTAATTGATAATTCATTAGAGGAAAAATCCAATCTCTTTATATGTGATTCGAATGCTATAGGTTTTGAATTAAAAAATGGTATGACCTCATAAACACTATCTGAGAAGGTATAAGCTCGAGAGAAGGGAGATACTTTTATATTCTCTACATCATCAAAGGAGCCATTAAAAACTCCTTTAATTTGAGTCATCGCCAGCAAGACCGAATAAGCTAAATACCCAAAGTACGAACTTTGACCACATTCTTCCAAAAAATCCTTTTGCCTTTATATCCTTTAAAGCAACCAAATCTGCAACCAAAACAACTTCCTCATTGCTAATTATTTCAAGAGTTCCAACTTTTTGACCCATTTCAATTGGAGCTTGGATATTATTATTAACCTTATAGATCGTATTAACATCTTTAAAACTTGTTCTAGGCAAAGTGATAGAAATGTCTTGCAGTACACCAACTCCAAGCTTTTTCTCTTCGCCGCCCCATATGGTAATACTCTGATACTCTTTTTTTGCGCTTAACATTTTCTGAGTTGAATAAAATCTAAATCCATATTCAAGAAGTCTTTGAGACGATAGAAAACGGTCGTTATCTGATTTACTTCCTGCCACCACAGTAATCAATCTCATTCCACCTCTTTTGGCAGAACCAACAAGACAATAACCAGCAGCTTCTGTATGGCCTGTCTTAACCCCATCAGCAGAATCATCTCTCCATAAAAGCTTATTCCTATTTAACTGCTTGATATTATTAAAAGTGAATTGCTTTTGCTTGTATAAGGCATATTCTTCTGGAAAATTATTAATATAGTTTGATGTAAGGTTAGCTAGATCTTTTGCTGATGAAAAGTGATTATCATCAGGTAACCCAGTTGCGTTTTGAAAAATCGTATTATTCATACCTAAAGAATAGGCATAAGCATTCATTAAATCAACGAAGCCTCTCTCAGTACCGCCTGCATATTCTGCTATTGCAACAGATGCGTCATTTCCTGATTGAATCATAATTCCTTTTAAAAGATCAGACACACTTACTTTTTTTCCAGCTTCTATGAAAGTCTTTGATCCTTTCATTCTCCATGCTTTTTCACTAATTAAAACCTCATCCTCTGGAGATATGAGTCCATTTGCTATTTGGTCAGCTACAACATAACTTGTCATAATTTTTGTCATGCTGGCTGGCTCTATTTCCAATTCAGAATTATATTCTGCAATCACCGTATTGGTATTTGGTTCTATTAAAATATAACTCTTAACATCAAGCTCAGGAGCGTCTGGAACAAAACTTTGTGATTCAACAAATACTGAAATTGATAATAGTGTAAATAATAGTTTCTTCATTTTTTTAACTCTTCTGATAAATAGTAAACGGCCATTGCATAAAAGTGACTTATATTATATTTCGTTATTGCAATAAAGTTATCATCGCCAATAAAAAATAACTCATTATCTCCTTCTATAAAACTTAAAGGTATAAATTTTGATACCGAACTATTCGGTTTAAATATTTTTCTAACATTGTTAGGATAAGTTACGGTAACTATTTCTCCATCTCTTTTCCAACCATGTATATAAAGGTAGTTCGCCACACTACCAATTGCATCATCTACAGAATTAAATAAATCTGCATAGCCATCTCCATCATAATCAATAGCATAAGCCCTGTAACTGGATGATATGAATTGCCCGAACCCCATTGCTCCAGCATATGAGCCTTTCACTTCTTCTATATTAAGCTCATTCTCTCTTGTTAAGAGAAAGAATTTTACAAGTTCACTCCTAAAGAACTTTGCTCTTCTGGGATAGTCAAAACCAAGTGTTAAAAGACTATCAATAACTCTATAGCTTCCTTGAATTTTGCCATATCTTGTTTCAACACCAATAATTGCTGTAATTACTTCTTTTGGGACCCCATATTCCTCTTCAACCCTTTTAAAGGTCTCAAGATTATCTTGTATAAATTTTTTACCATTGGCGATTCTTTTTTCTTCAATAAATATATTTTTATATCTATCCCAAGTTAAGGTAAATTCTGCTGGGCTTGAAATTGATTCAATTATTTTTTGCTGTTTGTTTGCATTCGAGAGAACTTTCTCAACGAACTCTCTTTCAAAGTTGTGTTCTTGAACTAACTCTTCTATTAATGCAGCCGCATCAGGATGTGATAAATAATTTGCTGATGTCTCTAGACTGAAAAGAGTAAGTAAAAGTATAAAATATTTCATCTTTGCATTAACTTTTTATGTGTTGCCATTGATATTATTATTCCAAAAGCTAGATAGAATGATAGCAAAGATGAGCCTCCTTTGCTTATAAATGGTAAAGGCATACCAACAACTGGTATAACGCCAACCACCATTGCTAAATTAATAAATAATGTTGAGGCGAAAACTAGGCTCAAGCCCCCAATAGTTAATCTACAGAATCTATCTCTTGCATTGAATGCTAAATATAAGCATCTCACTAATATGAAAAAGAACACGGAAAGAAGAATGCAAACACCAATAAATCCAAATTCCTCCGCTATAACAGCAAAGATAAAATCTGTTTCAGTCTCAGGTAAAAAATTAAGGTGGGCTTGTGAGCCTTCTTGATAACCCTTGCCATTGATTCCGCCTGATCCAATAGCTATTTTTGACTGTGTGATGTTCCAAGATGTGCCATATGGATCTGAATCAGGACTAAAAAAAGTTAATACTCTTTGACGTTGAAATGGAGCAAGAAAGTTATTCCATAAAAAGGGTAACGATAACAAAAATATTCCTGCAGCTGATCCAATAAACCTCCAACTTAAACCAGCTAAAAACAAAACATATCCTCCAGACATGAATACAACGAGACCTGTTCCCAGATCTGGTTGCCATGCTACTAGAGCAAAAATAAATCCTATTAATATCAAGGCAATAAATGTGTGCTTAGTATCAATTGGAAGAGACTTATTATAAAGATAAGAAGATAGGAAAATTGGCAGTGCTATCTTGATAATTTCAGAGGACTGCAAAGTAAAAAATCCTAAATCAAGCCATCTTTTTGCACCATTAATTTCATTGCCAAAAACATATGTTAAAAAAATAAGTACAAATGAAAAAAGCAAGAATAAACCTGAAAAAGTTTTATAAAAGTCTGGGTCTGGCTGGCTAACTGCAAACATTAATAGCAAACCAAAGCCTACAAAGACTGCTTGTTTTGCAACAATAGTAATATTCTCTTGAGAAGCACTATATAAAAAAAATAGTCCCATTATTGATAATAGAGTTATTGCAATAAATAGATATTGGTCAAAATAAATACTGAAGTTTTTAAAATCTAATCTTTTCTTCATTCTTTTATTAACTCATTTAATACAGCTATTGCTACTGGGCCTGCAACTGATCCACCACTTTCTCCATTTTCAATAACAACACTAACTGCATATTTTGGATTAGGCATAGGTCCAAAAGCGACAATAATCGCATGATCGCGATTTCCAATATTTTTTCTTACTAGCTCATAATCTTCTTTGGTTTCTGTACTTACAAGCTCTACAGTTCCAGACTTAGCAGCTACAACATATGATTTTAGTGGTTTTAATCTTTTAGCTGTACCTTTGTAATCCTCTATGACTCCAATCATGCTTGAATGAATCTTCTCCCAGTCTGAATTATTTATACTTAGATCACTTTTAAAAGTAGTATTAATTGCAGCCTCTCCATCAATAAAAGATAAGCCCTGAATATTGCCTTTTGAAGCAAGAAATCCGGAATAGTATGCAAGTTGAATTGGAGTTGCGTTGAGGTATCCCTGACCGACACCTAGATTAACTGTGTCACCTTTAAACCATCCATAATTGAGATTATTCATTTTCCACTCAGGGGTAGGCAACAAGCCAGTATCTGGATTGAAACAATCTATGCAAACATTCCTACCAAAACCAAATTGCGCAAGATGTTCTATTAAATTATTAATATCAGACTTATAAGCAAGGGAAAAGAAAAATGTATTAGAGCTTTCAACAATAGCATCCCTCATATTAATAATGCCATGCCCTCCTTTTTTCCATCCTCTGTATATTCTTTGATCCTCTGGCAGAACAAAGAATCCAGGATCATCGAGAGTGAAGTTCCAATCAACGATTTTTTCCTTAATGCCAAATAATGCTATAGCTGGTTTTATTGTGGAAGCTGGAGAATATCTCCCTTGAGAAGCCCTATCAAAGAATGGTTTGTCTTTATCATCAAGAAGTTTTTTAAATGCTGATTGAGACATGCCATTGGAGAGACTATTTACATTAAAACTTGGGGTGCTTAAATAAGTAACTATTGCACCAGTTTGAAGATCTAATGCAACAACTGCTCCTCTTCTTTCACCCATTTGTTCAAATGCCATCTTTTGTGAATTTAGATCTAGATTAGTAAATAAGCTTTTGCCATTGATAGGTTTTTCAAAACTTATTTCTTTTAGAAGTTTTCCTGCTGCATCAACTTCATAAGATTTTCTTCCAAACAAACCTCTTAACTGCTTATCATATATATTTTCTAAGCCTGTTTTGCCTTTAATAAATCCGCCTGAGTACTTGAAGGCTGTCTCTGATTGCTTAAGTTTTTGATTTTTAAGAATCGAAGTAAGCTGTTCATCATTTACTCCGCCCACATAGCCAATTGCATGAGAAAATAAATATGGATATTTGTTCTCTCTGCTATATCTTACATCTACAAAGGCATTTCCAAATTTATGGCTTCGTACTTCAAACTTTGCTATTTCTTCATGAGATAAATTCTTTTTGATTGTGAGCTCCCTGTTATAAAGAGCTTTTTGTTTAAAATTTTTGTTTACGTTTTCGATATCTTCATCAGATAAATTAATTGTCTCAGAAAGGTTAAATATAAATTCATCAAGATTTTTTATTCTTGATGGTAGAATTATTAAGTCATATGTTGGCACATTATTTACTAAAATGTTTCCATTCCTATCGTAAATAATGCCTCGAACTGGTTGAATAAGGACTTCTTTTGTTTTGTTCTTTAATGCTGCTATTTCATAGCTAGAATAACTAGAAACCTGCAAAGAATATGTTTTATAAAGTATAAATAAAAAGAGAGCTCCAAAAAAGAAATATACTAATAGCAACCTGCCAAAGAAGCTTCTCTTTTCAATATGCCTTTCGTCTAAATCAATCATTTGTGATATGGAAGATTGTTAATAATTGAGAATGATCTATAGATCTGCTCTACAAGAACAATTTTAAAAAGCCTGTGAGGGAAAGTAAAATTTGAAACTGAAATTATTTTATGAGATTTTTCAAGGATGTCACTTGGAATTCCAAAAGAGCCGCCAATAATAAAATAAAGTTTTCTATTTTCAATCATAGATTGTTCAAAAAATTTACTGAATTGGTGATTGTTGAGTTCCTTACCCTTAGAATCCCAGCAGACAATATAGCTATTTTTATCTATTTTTGATGAGATTAACTTAGATTCAAGCCTGAGAACCTCCTCTATAGATCTTTTTGGATGCTGCTGACCTTTAACATTTATAAAGTTTAGTTTTAACTCTTTAGGCAGCTGCTTAGTATAATAATCGAGTCCTGTTATTTCCCAAGTTGAAGGCTGATTACCAACGCTAATTATGGTTAATATCATCTAGTTCTACGAATCAATGAGTGTATTTTCACCCCATAGACCTTCTAAGTCATAAAACTCTCTGATTTCATTCTTCATAATATTAACAACTACTTCCCCACAATCTACTAAAATCCAGCCCGATTCTATTTTACCCTCTACTCCCAATATACTAATTTTATTGGCTTTAATTTCTTCAACAAGCTTTTCAGATAATGACTTAGCATGTCTATTTGAATTTGCAGTTGCAATAATAATATTATCAGCAAAGGATGAGATTCCTTTAATATCGAGTGAAAGAACATTCTCTGCTTTATTGTCACTGAGAGTCTCAGTACAGATATCATTTAAGGCTTTGTTTGACAAAATATTGTAAGTTTTTTAAATACTAAAATTTATTTTTTAGTCCTTGCTATACTAAATCATTATTAAATAAAAAGGTGGGTAATTATCGAATTTAATAGTCTAAATACTATCATGATTTTTTTTGAGTCATATAAAACTCTTATACTTTGGCTTAGTTCTGTATCTTTATTTATTTTTTTATTTAGTCTCGTGAGTATGAGATGGCTAGCGGGCTTGATACCAAGTGACTACTTCATTAATAAAGAGGAGTCTTCATTCAAAAAGAAGAATTTTTTTCTGTGGTGCTTGGTCTTATTAATAAAAAATACCATAGGGTACTCACTAATTATTGGAGGAATTATGATGCTAGTTTTACCTGGTCAGGGACTCTTTACAATTATTATTGGTCTGATGCTCAGCAATTATCCAGGAAAATACTATATTGAAAAAAGGTTTATAGAAATTCCAGCTATTTTTAAATCCATCAATTGGCTTCGAGCAAAATCCAATAAGGCACCAATTATTCTTAAATAAAATGGTCTAAGCAGTAGAAATTCTTTCGATATAATCAGAAAGGATTCTCATTCTTTGAGTTGCATCAAATGCTTCAAGTAATTTTTGTTTCTCATCTGAGCTAAGGGGTATTAATCCAGCTAAGTGATAAGCAACTGAGTCAGCAGAACTAAAATCAACGTTCATTGGAAGATCGCTTATTCTAGGATGCTTGATAAGTTGAGTAAGGATACTAGAAATTTCAGGGTATTCTGCTAATACAGCTTGATCATCAACTTCTGGATCAATTTCAGGTTTTGTATCTGCAATATGTAAGCCATCTTCTAATTGAAAAATATTATTAATAACAACTTTGTTAATAGATTTTACGGTTATGCCCAGCAGGCCATTTGGTAAGTTATTAAAATCTATAATTTCAACAAAGGTGCCTTTTTTTGAAAAAGAAAAATCATGATCATTGTCAGAGTTTGAACTTAATACAATAACGAAGCCATGATTTTCAGATAAGCAAGTTTTAACCATCTGAATGTACCTTGGTTCAAAAATTTGAAGAGATTGAATGCTACCAGGAAGTGCAACAATGCCTAGGGGAAAAACTGGTAAGTTACTTTTTTTCAAGAGAATTTATAATTGGTTTAAGTATTTTTTGGCTATCTTTATTAGTCATTAAAACAACAACATCATAATCTGAAATCAAGTTTATTGCAGAAGAAATAAAATCTTCACCATTATTAAATTGAAGAATATTATCAGCATCTTTTAATACATCATTATGATCTAGCCAAATTGAATGATTTAAAGATTGAACAGCGCCCACTAAAGACAAGCCATGAGATCCGGAGGCCATAGTATTTGAGCCCAACTCTATCAATCCAAGAATTTTCTTTGTTGGGTATTTCAATCTTAGAGCATCGGAACTAAGCTCTATTGCTGTTGGATGGTGTGCAAAGTCATCATAAATTTCTATACCATCAAAATTACCTTTAAATTCCATTCTTCTCTTAACGCCATTAAAACTTTTCAATGAGTTTAGAGAGTCTTCGATTTCAATACCATCTGTTTTTGCAGCTAGGACTGCTGCAATATAATTCTTAAAATTATGTTCCCCAATTAAGGGAAGCTCATTTAATGAATATCTCTTTTCTTTATAAACCAGTACCTTATTCAAATAATCAGCTTTAATAGCACCATTATTGATAACTATTTCATGCGACCAAACACCCATATTAATTAAATCTTTAGAGTTTTTATCATCACCAAAATAGATAATATTTCCATCTGATGGAATTATTTTTATTAGGTGATGAAATTGTCTTTTAATGTCATCAAGATTATTAAAAATATCTGCATGATCAAACTCCATATTATTAATAACTATAGTGCTTGGTGAGTAATGGATAAATTTTGATCTTTTATCAAAAAATGCAGAATCATATTCATCAGCCTCAATAACAAAAGTTTTATCAGAACCAAGTGATGCTGATCCAGTTATGTTGTTAGATATTCCGCCAACCAAAAACCCAACATCTCTGCCCTGCTTTAACAAAATGTGTGTAAGCATATATGAGGTAGTGGTTTTGCCATGCGTGCCTGATACAGCCAAAACTTTTTTCTCTTTTAAAATCTCTCCAAGCATCTCTGGACCAGACTTAAAAGGAAGAGAATTAGATAGAATATGCTCAACAGAATCGTTTCCTCTTGAAAGAGCATTTCCAATAATATACAAATCAGCATCTGGTAAATTCTCAACTCTATAACCCTCTATCATTTCTATATCAAAATTTTTGAGATAGTCTGACATTGGAGGATAAAATTGAATATCTGATCCGGATATCACATGCCCTGACTCTTTAAGTATCTGCGCAAGTCCTCCCATGAAGGTTCCGCAGATTCCTAGAATATGTATACGCATATTAGTTATAATACTTTACATATATTTATTTCAATACTTTTGTGGAGAAAAAATGAAAAAAAATGCATTTTATGCGCAATCTGGCGGGGTAACTTCGGTTATTAATGCAACAGCTAGCGCTTTAATATTAGAAGCAAGGAAACATAAAAATATTGGAAAAATTTTTGCAGGTAAAAATGGAATACTTGGCGCCCTAAATGAGGATTTAATAGACACATCTAAAGAATCAATTTCGGCAATAGAGTCATTACAATCAAGAGCTGGTGGAGCTTTTGGCTCATGTAGATTCAAATTAAAAGATTTTGAGTCTAATAAAAAAGAATACAAGAGATTAATTGAAGTTTTTAAGGCTCATAATATTGGATATTTTTTTTATAATGGTGGAAATGACTCTGCAGATACAGCATTCAAGGTCTCTCAGATAAGTAAAAAATTAAACTACCCAATAAACTGTATAGCTATTCCAAAAACTGTTGATAATGACCTAGTTTTAACTGATTGCTGTCCTGGATTTGGCTCTGCTGCTAAGTATATTGCAACATCCACAATGGAAGCTTCGCTTGATGTAAAATCAATGGCTGCAACATCAACAAAAGTTTTTATACTAGAGGTTATGGGAAGGCATGCTGGGTGGATGGCAGCCTCATCTTCTCTTGCTAGAAAAAATAAAGGAGATGCTCCTCATATAATTTTATTGCCTGAAGTAATTTTTAATCAAAAGAAATTTCTAGGCCAAGTAAAAAAAACTGTAAGTAGAAATGGTTACTGTGTTGTCGTTGTATCAGAGGGTCTTAAAAATAATAAAAATAAATTCCTTGCTGAAGCAGATACAAAAGATGCATTTGGTCATGCTCAACTTGGTGGAGTTGCACCTTATATTGCAAATCTAATCACAGATAAGTTAAAAATGAAAAACCATTGGGCTGTATCAGACTATCTTCAGCGAAGCGCACGCCACATTTCTTCTAAAACAGATTTAGATCAAGCAATGGAAGTTGGAATTAAAGCAATTCAATATGCCGTAAAGGGTATGAATGGTGTCATGCCAATTATTGTAAGAGGTAAGGGTAAAAAATATACTTGGAAGATTGAACCAGCACCATTATCAAAAATAGCAAACTTAGAGAAAAAATTACCAAAATCATATATATCTAAAAATGGTATGGATGTTACGCCTAAGGCAGTTGAATATTTACAGCCTCTTATTCAAGGAGAATCATTTCCTAAATTCAAAAATGGGATACCTGAAATTAAAGATTTGAAATTAGTTGAGGTAAAAAAGAAGTTAGGGCCCTGGACTTGAAAAAGATTCTAAATTTAATGTTTCGATAATTAAAGATATCTCATCTTTCAAAAGTATTTTATCTTCTTCATTTAAAAATTTACCTACTTCAATATTTTGTCCTTTAGATCTAAAGCTTAGCTTAAGTTCTTGCCTTCTATCTTTTGTAACCTCAAATGATGTAAATGACCTGAATTCCTCCCATTTATATTCTGCATAGTTGGTCCCTTTTTCTATGGTCACTAAGTCTTGTGAAAGAAATATCTTTTCTTTTTTATCACTCCATTTAAAACTCAAATAAAAAGCAGTGAATAATATCCCTAACTCTAATCCTGCAAAAGGTAGAATGAGAGTTGCTCCTAAAAAGAAAAATATCAATGCTATACCCCCACAGACCAAAGAGATGCTAGATATAAATATTAATCTATTAACACCAACAAGTGAGCTATTTGGTTTAATAGAAATTAGGAATTTTTGATCATTTATTTTTTGAACTGAAACCACGATACAATATATTTATGAAAAAAATAATTAATGAATATGGTAATTATATGGTGCCTTTTTATGCACCGGCTAATTTTGTTATAAAAAAAGCAAAAGGTTCACATGTTTGGGATCTAAATAATCAAAAGTACATTGATTTTACTGCAGGGATTGCTGTTACAAATCTGGGTCACTCAAATAAAGATTTAATAACTGTCCTTAAAAAGCAATCAGAAGAGCTATGGCATTTATCAAACCTATATATCAATGAGCCATCTGTTACTCTTGCAAAAAAACTTTGCCAAAAATCTTTTGCCGATAAGGTATTTTTCTGTAACTCTGGTGCTGAAGCAATTGAAGCAGCAGTTAAAATAGCAAGAAAATTTTGCTCATCGAAGATTGATAAAAATAAAAATGAGGTGATCTCATTTACTACTTCTTTTCATGGTCGTACCATGCTCGGCATTGCCTTAGCAAAAGCAAAGCACCTTATTGATGGTTTTGCTCCTCTACCCAAGGGAATTAAAAATCATCCATATAATGATATTGATAATTTAGAGAATATTTTTTCAGACAAAACAGCTGCTGTGATTCTTGAATTGGTTCAATGGCAGTCTGGCATAACAAAGGCTGATAAAGCATTTATCAACAAAATAAAACAACTCTCAAAAAAGTATAATGCTGTGATTATTATTGATGAGGTTCAATCTGGTATTGGTAGAACTGGAACATTCTTCGCATACGAACAATTTGATATCAAGCCAGATATTCTTTGCTTTGCAAAAGGTATTTCGAATGGCTTTCCATTAGGTGGCATTCTTACAACTAATAAAATATCAAAATATATGACTGTTGGATCTCATGGAACTACATTTGGTGGAGGTCCAATAGCATGCTCAATTGGCAACAAAGTTGTAGATATAACTTCAAAGAAGTCATTTTTAAATCAAGTTAGAAAAAAAGAAACTAGATTTATTAAAATATTAAATAGAATTAATACTAAGCATGATTGTTTTGAAAAGATAACTTCTGCTGGACTTTGGATTGGAGTTGAACTTAATAAAAAAAGTAATATTTCTGTTGATGACTTGATAAGAGAATCTCATCAAAATGGTTTGATGATTTTAAAGGCTAACCCAAGTACGGTTAGGTTTTCACCAAGTTTAATTATAGAAAATAAANTGATTGATGAAGGCTTAAAAATATTTGAAAAGACAATTACTGGTCTTCAGTAATATCCAACTCAACCTCTTCAACCATTTTATCTACCTTTCTATAGCCTTGAGGAAGCATATTGCCTCTTTTCGCTCTAGTTGAAATATAGTTCTCAAGATCTTTCAATTTTAATGTTAGAAACCTTTTCCCACTTTCTATTCTTAAAGAGCTAGCTTCTGAGACAAGTTGCGCATGTGTCATTGACTCCTCTTTAGCTATAAATTTAGCAGTGGGTATATTTATAATTTTATTGCCCTTTCCTTTTCCAAGAACTGGCAGCTCATCAATTTTAAAGATAAGCAATCTTCCAATATTTGATACTGCTGCAATATACATATGATCATTTCTCACTTTAATAGCTTTTAAAAGCTCAGCCTCATGTGGAATTTTCATAAACGCTTTGCCTGACTTCTTATTTGAAATCATGTTTTTAAACTCTGAAATATAGCCATAACCAGCTGTATTCATGATCATGAATTTATCTTCATCATTACCTATTAAAGTAGAAATAAATTTTACACCCGAGTCTGCAGATACTCTTCCAGAAATGGGATCTCCCATACCTCTTGCAGATGGCAAAGAGTGACTTGGAAGTGAGTAAGCCTTTCCATTAGAGTCTAGGAAAACTGAAAACTGATTACTCTTTCCTCTACTAAAGTCTTGTAAAGTATCTTCTCCTCTATATGAAAGTGAGCTTGGGTCTATGTCATGACCTTTTGCACTTCTAATCCAGCCTGCAGCTGACAATACTACTGTTATTGATTCTGTGACAAGTGTTTCTTCATCTGAGAAAACCTTTGCTTGTGATGAGTCTTTAATAGGTGACTTTCTTTCTTCTCCAAACTCATTTTTAATCTCAAATAATTCATTTTTAATAAGGGTTTTAAGTCTTGTCTTAGAGCTTAAGATTTTTTCTATTTCTGTTTGCTCATCTACCAAAGTATCTCGCTCTTGTTCTAATTTAATTTGTTCCAGCTTGGCTAATTGCCTTAGTCTAATTTCAAGAATTGCATTTGCTTGAATATCAGATAATTTAAAAGCTTTAATAATATCTTTTTTTGGTTCGTCTGATTCTCTAATAATTTTTATTACTTTATCTAGATCAAGGTAGACAATTAGCAAGCCCTCAAGAATATGAAGTCTATCATTAACTTGATCAAGTCTATGTTCAAGCTTCCTAGTGACAGTATTTTTTCTAAAGACAAGCCATTCTTTTAGAAGTTCGACTAAAGAGAAAACTTTTGGGCCACCTTTTAGTGAAATTAAATTCATATTGACCCTATAATTTTTTTGCAAATCAGTTGATGCAAATAAATGATTCATAACATCTTCTGCATTTACTCTATTTGATTTCAGAGTAATAACTAATCTTACAGGCTCTTTATGATCTCCTTCATCTGAAAGATCGACGACCATTGGTATTTTTTTCTTTAGCATTTGATCAGCTATTTGCTCTAAAATTTTTGAGCCAGAGGCTTGATAAGGTAAAGCATTAATTATGATTTGATTTTTATCTTGCTCCCAGAAAGCTTGTGCTTTGAAACCACCTTTTCCAGTAGAATAAATTTCTTTTAGCTCATCTTTGCTTAAAATTATCGGAGAATGGTTAGAAAAATCAGGCCCATTAACTATTTTTAATAAATCATCTAATTCTGATTTTGGATTTTCAAGAAGATGAACAGTTGCATCAATAATTTCATTTATATTATGTGATGGGATATCAGTTGCCATTCCTACAGCAATACCAGATGTGCCATTTAAAAGAATAGATGGGAGTTTAGATGGAAAAATAATAGGTTCCAAAAGAGAGCCATCAAAATTAGGCTGCCAATCAACAGTTCCAGACTTTAGCTCAGAAATTAAAAGATTTGCAAATTTGGTTAGTTTTGATTCCGTATACCTCATTGCTGCAAATGATTTTGGATCATCTTGAGAGCCCCAATTGCCCTGCCCATCAACCAAAGGGTATTTGAATGAAAAATTTTGAGCCATTAGAACCATAGCTTCATATGCTGCTCCATCTCCATGAGGATGAAATTTACCTATTACATCTCCAACAGTTCTGGCAGATTTCTTGTATTTAGAGCCAGCGTCAAGACCTAGCTCAGACATGGCATATAAAATTCTTCTCTGGACTGGCTTGAGGCCATCTCCAATATTAGGCAAAGCTCTATCAAGAATGACATACATTGCATAATTTAAATAAGACTCCTCAGCATATTGCTTAAGGCTTATAGAGTTAATCTGTTCTTGTTCTTTCATATTTATATTTTTGCTAAAGATCCTTTCTTTTCAAGCCACTCTTTTCTGGCTGGGGCATTTTTTTTAGAAAGAAGTAAATCCATCATTGAGTTAGCATTATCGCTTGAGCTAATTGATAATTGGACTAGCTGTCTAGTAGCTGGATCCATTACGGTTTCTCTCAATTGAGGTGGATTCATTTCACCTAAGCCTTTAAATCTTTGAATATTTATCTTTGGTTTACCTTTCTTCTTTTTAAATTCAGCAACTATCTCATCTCGTTGATTGTCATCAAGTGCATAAAGCACATCTTTTCCTGAATCTATTCTATATAGAGGCGGCATAGAAATATAAATTCTTCCTTCTTGAACTAAAGATTTATAGTGTCTTAAAAATAATGCGCACAATAACGTTGCAATGTGTAATCCATCTGAATCTGCATCTGCAAGTATGCAAATTTTGCCATATCTCAGAGATGAGAGATCATTATTTCCAGGTAAAACGCCTATTGCTGTTGAAAGATTTTTTATTTCTTGAGATTTAATTATTTCAGCGCTTTCAAGATCCCAAGTATTTAAAATCTTTCCTCTTAAAGGCATTATGGCTTGAAAAGATCTTTCTCTTGCTTGCTTAGCTGAGCCACCCGCTGAGTCTCCTTCTACTAGAAAGAGTTCAGTCTCATTAAGATCTTGGCTGTTGCAATCAGAAAGCTTTCCAGGCAAAGCGGGACCTCTAAAGGTTTTTTTTCTTTCTACTATATTTGATACTTTAGCTCTTGTTTGAGCAGACATGATTGCAAGTTCAGCAATCTTTTCACCTTCCTCAGTATGCGTATTAAGCCAAATACTTAGAATATCTTTCGTTGTGCTGGCAACAAAAGACATGTGATCTTTTGAATCTAGTCGCTCTTTAGTTTGACCTGCAAATTGAGGATTTTGTAATTTAGACGAAATGATAAAGATAGCACTATTAAGAACATCATCTGCATTTATCTTCAGTCCTTTTGGTAATAAATTTCTATAGTCACAAAACTCTTTGAGAGAATCTAGAATACCTGATTTAAATCCATTTAAATGTGATCCCCCTTGCGCTGTAGGAATAAGATTTACATAAGTTTCATCTAATTTATTTTTTGGTGGTCTTAATGACCAATTAACTGCAAACTCAAGTTCTTGGGTTTCAGATTTTTTAGAGCATGTTATGGATTCTTCTAAAACAAGATCGGCACCATCTGAAGACTCAATTAAATAACTCTTTAGTCCATCTTCAAAATACCATTTCTGCTTATCATCACTTTTCTTTTCGTTAACAAAATCTATAGTTAATCCGGGGCAAAGCACAGCTTTTGCTTTCAATAAATGTTTGAGTTTTTTTATTTGGATTTCTGTTGTTTCAAAATAAGTTGGGTTAGGTTTAAATTTTATGGATGTGCCAGAATTTCTAGGTCCTACCTCTCCTATGGCTTCAAGCTCACTAGCTTTGTCTCCATTACTAAAACTAATCTGATATTCCTTAGATTCTCTTTTTACTCTTACCTCAAGCTCATCTGATAAGGCATTCACAACGGATACTCCAACTCCATGCAAGCCTCCAGAAAAATTATAATCATCCCCAGAAAATTTGGCTCCAGCATGAAGCTTGCAAAGAATAAGCTCAACTCCTGATACTTTATGTTCTGGATGAATATCGATTGGCATTCCTCTGCCGTCATCTGAAACTTTTATATAACCATCTTTCATTACAGTAACTTTTATATTGGAGCAATATCCAGATAGAGCTTCATCTACTGAGTTATCGAGCACCTCTTGAATTAAATGATTTGGATTGGAAGTATCAGTGTACATTCCAGGTCTTTTTTTAACAGGATCTAGTCCAGATAAGACTTCAATTGCCTGAGCGTCATATGAGTTTTTAGCCAATTTTAAAAGCCTTTCTTATAAAAAAATTATTGAACTTGTTAAAGATATTCTACTCTAAGAAATATAAAATAAACCCAATATAGTTAAAAAAAATTAAATGTTTACACTGCAAACATTATTAATAGGTTAAAATAATAAAATGAAGACAAATAAAAAACTACTCTTAACAATCTTTTTTGCTGCAAATATTTCATCAGAAAGCCTTTTAGATATTTATAATGAGGCATTAGAAAATGATCCGACATATAAAGCTGCAGAGTATTCATATTTAGCAGATAAAGAGCTTAAGGTTCAAGGACGTGCTGCTCTATTGCCCAGCATCACCTTGAGTGGCTCAACTAATTGGAATGAATATTATCAAAATAAAGAACTTCAACAACAATATAACTCTTTTTCATCATCAGCTAGAGTATCCCAACCCCTTTTTAGGCTTGATACTTGGTTTCAATATAGACAATCACAATCATTAACAGATGCAGCAGAAGCTGATTTTGCATATGAACAACAAAATCTTTTAGTAAGAACCGCTGAGTTATATTTTGGGGTGCTAAGGGCTATTGATAATTTAAATGCAGCTATTTCTGAAGAAAAGGCAATTAAAAAACAATTGGATCAGGCTAAACAGAGATTCGAAGTGGGTCTTTCTGCAATCACAGGAGTTCAAGAAGCCCAACTTGCATTCGATCTTAGTAAAGCCTCTAGAATCAGAACAGAAGGATCACTTTATTCTGCAAGGGAATCATTGAACGCCCTTATAGGTAGAGAGATTTTTAGTTTAAATGAGTTGGGTGATGGCCTCTTAATAGAATTACCAACTCCAAATTCGAAAGAAAAATGGGTTGAGTTAGCTCTTGAAAATAACTATCAACTTAAGGCTGCATATCTAAGAAAAAAAGCAGCAAAAAGTAGTGCTAGAAGTGTTGCCTCTAATCATTTACCAAAAATTGATATAGTGGGAAGTCAATCAGAATCAGAAACTAATCAGTTTAATTACGAGGGTTTCAATATTGATGGTCAAGGCATTCCTGTTCCATCTGTTACAGGTAGAAGAAATTATGCGATACAGCTTAGTATGCCTATTTTCCAAGGTGGAGCAGTTAACTCAAGAAGAAAACAAGCATACTCTCAATACGAAAGAGCTAATGAAAATACACTATTCACCGAGAGAAGGATTATTCAAGAAGTAAGGTCTCAATTTTCTAATGTACTTACATTAGTTGCTAATGTTAATGCACAGAAACAAGCTGTAGTTTCAGCAACGAGTGCACTAGAGGCTACACAGGTAGGCTACAAAGTTGGCACAAGAAATGTAGTTGACCTGTTACAGGCTGAAAAAAATCTTTACAGTGCTGAAAAAAACCTAGCGAATGCAAAATATGATTACATTCTTTCTAACCTTAAGCTTGCACTTGCATCTGGAACGATTACACCTGCTGATATTGTAAAAATAAATAATTTATTGAATTAAAAATGCCCGAACTTCCAGAGGTTGAGACAACTCTGAGAGCAATTGAAAAATTTCAAGGCTCAAAAATCCAAAAAGTAAAAATTTATAATCGAAATCTTAGGTGGAAAGTTGAAGATTGTTTTGAATCTCTTTCACAGAAACAGTTTGTTGAGAGTTTAGAAAGAAGAGCAAAGTACATAATCTTTAATCTATCAAATAACAAAAGTATCATTTTACATCTTGGNATGTCAGGCAGCCTAAGAATAGCNGATAATAATGAGAACTTTTTTATTAAACATGACCATNTTGAATTGATTTTTGATGAGCAAAAAATTATNTATAATGACCCAAGAAGATTTGGCTCNATGCACATCACATCCAATGTTCAAAAACATAAATTAATCAAAGACCTAGGACCGGAACCACTTTCCAAAAAGTTTAATGCTAAGAATTTTTATAAGGCCTGTAGATACTCTAAAACAAATATTAAAAGCTTTCTAATGAATCAAAAAAATGTTGTGGGTATCGGAAATATATACGCATCCGAAAGTCTTTTTTTGTCGTCTATTTCTCCATTAAGAGATGCTCAAGATTTAGATTTAGAAGACTGTAAAAGGCTTGTAGCCTCTGGGAAAAAAATCCTTAAAAAAGCAATAGCTGTTGGCGGAACAACTTTAAAAGACTTTTACTCAGCAGACGGAAGTCCTGGTTATTTTAAATTTAAACTAAATGTGTATGGTAGAGAAAGTGAAGATTGTAAAAAATGTGGTGAGTCTATTTATAAAGTAGTTATAAACCAAAGAGCTACTTTTTATTGCAAGTCTTGTCAGACTTAAGTGTCTAGCTTAGCTCTGAGTGCTTGCTCTACAGTGGGGTGCACAAATTTTGAAATATCGCCCTTTAAATCTGAAATTTCTTTAATTAAGCTAGAAGATACATAAATCAAACTTTCTTTCGGAGTTAAGAATATACTTTCGATGTCAGGCGCTAAAGATCTATTCATTGTTGCCAACTGAAACTCATACTCAAAATCAGAAACCGCACGTAAGCCTCTTATAATTGCACAGGCTCCATAATCTTTAGCCAAATCAACTGTTAATTTTCTTGGGAAACCAACAACTTCAACTTTGTCATTATCTTTATATATAGATTGAGCTAAATTAATTCTATCCTCAAGACTAAAAAGTGGTTTTTTAGAGTCGCTCTTAGCGATAGCTACGACTACTTTATCAAATAGACCACACCCTCTATCAATGATATCCATATGACCATAGGTAATTGGATCAAATGAACCTGGATAAATTGCAACTCTCATAATGTTAATGATACTAAACTATCTGTTTTATTCAAAATAATTATCCTGTCGGACCGTAATAATTACTCTGTATAAATATGAGGTTTTTTTACACATATTTTCTGTAAAAAAAATAGATGTTTTTTATTTGTATCATACAAAATTATTGGTTAACATGAAGGTTCATATTTAATTAGGGGGGAGGCAATTATGCTTCCTAATCATTAATATAGGAGTTATATATGAAATTATTACTAATATTGGGTAGTGTTATTGCGCTTCCAACATTTGCCGCTGGTGGTGGTGACCTGGATGCTAGTGACTACACTGGTGTATCTTTCTGGTTAGTTACTGCTGCTCTATTAGCATCTACTGTATTTTTCTTTGTTGAAAGAGACAGAGTTTCTGCTAAATGGAAAACATCATTAACAGTATCTGGTTTAGTTACTGGTATTGCTTTTTGGCATTACATGTACATGAGAGGTGTATGGATTGAAACTGGTGATTCACCAACTGTTTTTAGATACATCGACTGGTTACTAACTGTGCCTTTACTAATTTGTGAGTTCTACTTAATACTAGCAGCAGCTACTAACGTTGCTGGTTCTTTATTCAAGAAATTACTAGTTGGTTCTCTTGTTATGCTTGTGTTTGGTTACATGGGTGAAGCAGGAATTATGGCAGCCTGGCCTGCATTCATTATAGGATGTTTAGCATGGGTATACATGATTTATGAATTATGGGCTGGAGAAGGAAAGTCTGCATGTAACACTGCAAGTCCTGCAGTTCAGTCAGCTTACAACACAATGATGTATATCATTATCTTTGGTTGGGCTATTTACCCTGTAGGTTATTTCACTGGTTACCTAATGGGTGACGGTGGATCAGCTCTTAACTTAAACCTTATCTATAACCTTGCTGACTTTGTTAACAAGATTCTATTTGGTTTAATTATATGGAATGTTGCTGTTAAAGAATCTTCTAATGCCTAGCATTAGTTAACTTTTAATAGTTATAAAAAACCCAGCTTACGCTGGGTTTTTTTTACTTAAAAAATATTACATATCTCTTAATGTTCTTTTAAGAACTTTGCCGGTTGCATTTCTTGGAAGGGCTTCAATAAATTCAACAGCTTCTGGAATTTTATACTTAGCTAAGTTCTTTAAACAATGATCTATGATTTCTTCAGCAGATAATTCACAACTAGGTTTTAAAGCAACATAGGCCTTACCTGTCTCGCCCCACTTAGGGCTATCAATACCAATCACTCCAACTTCTGCAATTTCTGGTAACTGATATATAACATTTTCAACTTCTGCAGGATAAACATTTTCTCCGCCAGAGATATACATATCCTTCCAGCGATCAACTATATATAAGAAGCCTTCATCATCAAAATAAGCAGCGTCGCCTGTTTTTAACCATCCATCTTCAAAAGAATCTTTAGTAGCTTCTTCCTTCTTCCAATATCCTGGAGTTATGTTTGGACCCTTGATATAAATTTCACCCACTTCCCCTGCAGGAAGTTCATTACCATTTTCTCCTACAACTTTAACTTCTGTATGAAGAAGAGGCTTACCAGCAGAACCTATTTTCCTTTCAGCCTCAGATGATTCTAGCCCAGTAGCTCCAGGACTAGTTTCTGTCATACCCCAACCTTGTTGCATAGAAACACCTTTACTGATGTAAGTTTTTAAAATAGCTTCAGCACAAGGAGCACCACCGACTCCGGCATACTTAACACCAGATAAATCTGTTGAATCAAAGTCAGGATGATTCATCATAAATTGATAAGGTGCTGGAACAGCAAATAAATGAGTGACCCCATAGTTAGTATCTCCAATAATTGAAAGAACCTTTCCTGGTTCAAATTCTTTTAATAGTATTAGCTCGCCACCTGCATGGAGTATTGGATTTGAATAACAGTTCATGCCACCGGTGTGAAATAAAGGCAAGACAACTAGATGCACTGATTCTGGAGAAACTGCTGCAGAAATGCCTAAGTTAATAACATTAAAAAGCTGCATTTTATGATTAATCATTGCGCCCTTTGGATGTCCTGTCGTTCCAGACGTGTACATAATCATTATATTGTCTTCGAGATCAACCTCTTCTTGAATATAANGCCCATCTGAAGTCGANAGAANTTTTTCGTACTCGCTCTCCTCATTCAACTGATCGAGAGCAATAATTTGAGAAATATTACATTCCTCTTTTAGCTCTTTTACCATTTCTTCAAATTGAGCATCATAGATAAGAACCTCGGGTTCGCTATCATTTAAAATATAATTAAGTTCTGGTTTTGTTAGCCTCCAATTTAATGGTATTTCAATCGCGCCAATTTTTCCGCATGCAAACTCAAGTTCAAAGAATTCAGAACAATTCAAAGATAATATTGCTACACGATCTCCCTTTTTTAATCCTGAGCTTTGAAGATGAGATGCAAGCTTAGATGACCTTTCATCTAACTGCCCATATGTGTAGATCTTATTATTATCTAATTCCCTTATTGCAACCTTGTTAGGTCTGGTATTGGCCTGAAATTTAGACCAGTCATAATATTTAATATTCATTTTTCCCCCTGAAAAATTATTTTAGTNTAAAAACATATTGATCNANAATTAAGGATTAATCTCTTCNCCATCCCAAGCAATAAGTTTTCCTGAATCGCATGGAGATGCTTTATCAATNATATTTTTAAGCATCGAAACACTGTATTCTGGTGTAAAGAGATTGCCTTCTTTAACATTTCTTTTAAAAGGCTCACTCAAATTGCTATCAACTGTTCCTGGTTGAAGACCGATAATAATAGCGTTTGGATTAGTTCTTCTTAATTCTATACTGAAATTTTTTATGATCTGATTAAGAGCTGTTTTACTAGATCTATATGCATACCATCCACCTGTTTTATTATCTGAAATACTTCCAACCCTTGCACTAAGAAAAGCTAATATACTTTTTTCTTTCTTATTGAGTAATGGAATGAAATATTTTCCAACTAATGCCGGTCCAATAGTATTGATCTTTAATACCTTAAGTAAATTGTCTGCATTTAAATCTCTAATACTTTTTTCTGGGCCAAAATCTTTGTTATGCAATATCCCACTTGCAACAATGATTTCATCTATTGAAGATTTATCTATTTTGCTTGCTGCATCATGGATGCTCTTCTCATCTTCAATATCAATAAAGAAATTTTGAAGCTTCTTATCCTCAATCGGTATCCCTGATCTTGAAAATGAAAATATACTTTCAATATCAGAGTCCTTGATATAGCTTTCAATAAACGCTTTGCCAATAGCTCCTGAGGAACCAATTACTACAATATTTTTCATAAAAATTAGATATCTTTAATAAATCAGTATTAAATAATACCAATAAATTTATGCACATGCATGAAGCAATTTTAGATTACTACGAATAGGTTTTTTGTAATAAACTTAATAACTAAATAAAAGAAGGTTCAGGGGGAGTTTATGAAAATAAACAATAAAAGAGTTGTTGTTACAGGTGCTGCTAGCGGAATAGGCAAAGCCTTATGCGAAGAGTTTCATGCCTCGGGCGCAGCCTCAATTATATGTGTTGATATGAACTTAAGTGGCGCTGAAGAAACTGCAAAAAGTATTAATGGGTTGGCAGTAAGCGCTGATGTCGCAAAAGAAGATGACATAATTAATGTAATTCAACAGGCAAATGAATTTGCTGGTGGTATTGATATCTTTTGTTCAAATGCAGGTATTGGAGGCAAACCAGGTTTTTTTGAAGCCGATGTATCTGATTGGGAAATGATATGGGGTGTCAATGTACAATCTCACATTCATGCTGCTAAACATGTCCTCCCTCAAATGATAGAACAAGGAGAAGGATACTTAATGAATACTTCATCTGCAGCAGGCCTATTAACCCAGCTTGGAGCTGCAGGATATGCAGTCACAAAAGCAGCTGCGGTTAGTTTTGCTGAATGGATTAAAATTACATATGGGAGCAAAGGAATAGGTGTTTCATGTTTATGCCCACAAGCAGTAAGAACTGCTATGACTGCAAATGGTCCTGGTGTTGCCGGTGTTGATGGAATGATAGAAGCAGATGTTGTAGCAAAAGATGTTCTGAATGCTATAGAAGAAGAACGATTTCTTGTAACTCCTCATGATGAAGTATTGGAATATGTAAAAAGAAAAGGTAACGATAGAGATAGGTGGATAAGTGGCATGCAAAGACTTCAAGTGCAATTCGAGGATTTTTTAACCCCAATGGAAGATAAATAGGAGAAGAATATGAAAACAAAAATTACTGAATTATTTGGGATAGAACATCCTATTATTCAAGGTGGGATGCATCATGTCGGTTTTGCTGAGCTTGCTGCTGCAGTTTCAAATGCTGGCGGACTTGGTACTATTACAGGACTTACTCAAGGTACTCCAGAAAAACTAGCAAATGAAATTGCTAGATGTAAAGAAATGACTGATAAACCATTTGCAGTAAATTTAACGTTTCTACCCTCTTTAACTCCCCCAGATTATCCTGGACTTATAAAAGAAATTATTGATGCAGGTGTACCAGTTGTTGAAACTGCTGGAAGAAATCCTGCAGAATATCTTCCAGCACTGAAGGAAGCTGGTATAAAAGTAATTCATAAGTGCACTTCAGTGAGACACTCTTTAAAAGCTCAAGCAATTGGATGCGATGCGGTCTCAGTAGATGGTTTTGAGTGCGGCGGCCATCCAGGTGAAGATGATATTCCCAACTTTATTCTTCTGCCTAGAGCAGCGGATGAACTAGAAATACCTTTTGTTGCCTCAGGCGGCATGGCTGATGGCAGAAGCCTAGTTGGAGCTATGGCTCTTGGTGCTGAGGGCATGAATATGGGTACTAGATTTATCGCTACTCAAGATGCTCCTGTTCATCAAAATGTTAAAGAGGCTATCGTAAATGCATCTGAGTTAGATACTAGACTTGTAATGAGATCATTAAGAAATACTGAAAGAGTTCTAAATAACGAAGCTGTAGAGCGACTTATGGAAAAAGAAAAAGCACTTGGTGCTGATCTAAAATTTGAAGATATTATTGATGAGGTGGCTGGTGTTTATCCAAAGATTATGCATGAAGGAACAATGGAAGCAGGAGCTTGGTCTTGCGGAATGGTTGCTGGACTGGTTAATGATATCCCAACAGTCCAGGACTTGATTGATGGAATCATGTCCCAGGCTGATGAAATAATTAATTCAAGACTTAAGAATTTTTAAAATTTTATTTTTTATATTCTGCAGCCTCTTCTGAACCATCTGTAGCTGTTCCTTTTGTGTAAGAATGTGCTCCCATTCCTGCAAGGTCACCATTTTGAACAATTAAATATGGCTCTCTAATTGGCTCTCCAGCAAAGAAACATTCTAGAATTTCTCTTACGCCAGCAGCATATCTTGTTTGAGCAGACAATGAGGTGCCTGAGGTATGTGGTGTCATGCCATGATTGGGCATTGTTCTCCAGACATGATCATTTGGAGCAGGTTGTGGGAACCAAACATCCCCAGCATAACCACTTAATTGACCAGATTCCAAACCTCTTGCAATTGCATCTTTATCACAAATCTTTCCTCGAGCAGTATTAATGATATACGCGCCTCGTTTCATTTTACTGATCATTGCATCGTCAAATAAATGTTCAGTTTTAGGATGTAATGGACAACTAATATTAACTACATCACAAACAGCAACCAATGATTCCACTGAATCATGATATGTAAGATTTAATTCTGCTTCTATTTCATCAGAAAGTTTATGTATATCAAAGTAATGTAAGTGCACATCGAATGGCTTCATTTTTCTTAACATATCAATACCAATTCTGCCTGCAGCAACAGTTCCAACATGCATACCTTCTACATCATAAGACCTTTGAACAGCATCAGCTATATTCCAACCACCCTCTTTTACGATTCTATGCTGAGTATGATAATCACGCACCATAGATAGGATCATCATTACAATGTGCTCAGCAACTGAGCGAGAATTACAATAAGTAACTTCGACAACGTCAACGTTATTATCCATTGCAGCTTGTAAGTCAACATGGTCTGATCCAATACCAGCAGTAATTGCCATCTTTAAATTTGGAGCCGTTTCCATTTTGTCTCTAGTTAAATAATATGGAAAAAATGGTTGTGATATAACAATATCAGCATCTACTAATTCTTTATCTGCCTCACACCCCTCTCCATCCTTATCTGATGTAACAACCAAAGTATGTCCAGCATCTTCAAGAAACTTTCTTAGGCCCAATTCGCCAGATACACAACCAAGCAACTCACCAGGAGTAAAATCTATGCTTTTAGGCGAAGGAAGACTCATACCATCTGGGTAATTATCTAGTTTAGGCAAATCATCTCTAGCATATCTTTCTGGCATGCCTGTTTTTGGATCGTCATATAAGACGCATAAAATTTTCATATTAAACTCCCACTAAAAATGTAAATATCTTACATAATAGTAAAGCAACCAATAAAGAATGCGCAATACTTGAGTTTTAAATAATATTTTTTAATTTTTTCTCTAAATTTTGAAGATTTAGGTCTTTTGGATCAATTTTTCCATGAATAACCAAAGAAGCTGCCCAAATATAATCTAAATAATGACCAAATATCATCCATTTTTCTAATATCTCATTATTAAATAGTAAAGATTTGCCTTTTTTATTATATGAGTCCAACATGATCACTCTCTCATTTATGGATAGATTGTATGTATTTGAAATTGATGCAATGTCGAAATAAGGACTATTAAAACTTGAATATTCCCAGTCTAATAAAATTAATTTATTGCTCCATAAAAGGTTAGTCTTATTTAAATCATTATGACAAAAAACTAAATCATTTGAGTTATATAGCTCGTCATATAATTTAAAACCTCTTGCAAAAATTTTATTTGAAGAAAATTCTTGCAAAGTTTTTCTGTAAAAATTTATAGAATCTCTAAAATATTTTCTTCTATTTTTTGGCAAATCGAGTGAATGTATCTTGTTTAATTCTTTCCCGAGAATTTCTATAGAATTTTTTTTATGGCTGTCCTTTAATAAAAATTCTGAGCCCTCGATATAACGCCATACTAATATTCCATTCGAAAGATCGCTAAATAAAATTTCTGGAGTACTCTTTAAAAACCTAAGATGCTCAAGAATAAAAATTTCATTTTCTCTATCAACTTTTATTTTATTTGCGCTTGGATAATCAATTCTAATTATCGATTTAATATCATTAAAATTACAAATAGAAATTTCTGATACTGGTCCAGATTTTATTATTTTGATAATCTCTAATTTGTGATTTTTTAAAGCTATTTCTTTAAGCATTCTTTATATTTTCGTCTCTAATTTTTATCCAAGATCTATAACCAAAAAATATTATTACTAGATAAATACAGAATAAAATTGCAGTTAAAAAAAGCCCTCTAGATAAAAATAAATAAATAGAAATCATGTCTATAACAAACCAATAGATCCAATTTTCAAGAAGCCTTTTTGCAACCATATATGTCGTGATAATTGCCCCCCATGTAGTAAGGCCATCTAAGAAAGGCAAAGCAGCATTTGTAAATTTTTCTAGAAGCAAACCTGTAATTATTGCCAAAATTATTATAATTGCTATAACCCAAAAGTGAGTATTCCATCTCCACGACCTTACAATAAATTTTGATTGGTTATTGTTAGTAACAGTCCATTGCTGAATTCCATAAAAAGCCATAACGATATAGAAAATTTGTAACCAGGCTTCCATATATAAGCCAGCTTTATACATAATAAAGAAATATAAAGTAGAACTAATAATAGCCGCAAACCAGCACTTTACGTCTTGTTTTACTGCAAGCAGTAAATAAGTAACTGCAAATAAAACAGCCAAGGCTTCTATAAATAAATTAGTTGGAAAATTAAAAATCATACTGGATCATGAGCCCGAAATGTCTTGGATCACCATGTCTTCTATATAGAGTATCTTCGAAATTTGGAGCCTCATTACCGAAGTAAAAACCCCTAACTGAGTAGTACTTATTAAATACATTACGTGCCCATAATGAATAGGTCCATGAGCCATTTATCAAACCATAATTAATATTAGTTAAAGCATATGACTTGGAAGTATTGTTATGAGAATCCGAGTAATAGAAACTACTTTTTCCAACTATATTAAGTGACAAATAAGTTTGATTTGTTGGCCTCCAATTCAAGCCAGCAGAGAAACTATTTTTAGGAGCATGCGCCTGTTCTCTGCCTTCAAGGTCGGGTCTAGAAATCCAATTTTTTATTTCAGTATTTAAGAAGCCAAGGTTTAAAAATAAATCTAGGTTCTCATGAACTAATGCATCGATATTTAATTCTAGTCCATTGTTATTTCCCTCTGCTGCATTCTGAGTGATATATGAAAAAGTATTAGGATCCATAGGATCAATTTGTCTCGAGATGAGAACCTGTTGGTCTGTTCGATTAGAGTAAAAAAGAATTGCTCCAACATTTAATTTGGATTCAAAAAATTTAGAATTAATTCCAATTTCATAATTGGTTAAGAATTCTGGATCATAGTATAAATTTTTATTAGTGGAATCTTGATCAAGACCAAGTCCTAAGTTGAAACCTCCTTGGTTATATCCTTTGGCTATGCTGATAAAAATATTAGAACTATTATTAATTGTTTTTATAAATGATAATTTCCCCCCGGACATATTATTGGAAGGTGAAAATGATTCTCCATAAGAATCAAAAAAATTAGATTTATATTTTTCTTTTCTCAACCCAAAAGATATTTTGGATGATTTGTTCAAGAAATAATCAATATTTCCATATAAAGATAAGCTGCTGGAAGAAAACTTACTCGTTGAAAATGAATTACTCACATAAGGACCAAATGGATCAGACGGATCTCCATAAATTCCATTATCTTTTTTTGCATTTGTTTCGTTAACATCTAAAAAACTTACTCCCAATATCCATTCAATGGTTTCATTTGCATTTTTTTCTAATAAATTAGAAACAAGCCTGAATTCTTGACTAAAAGTATCTCTTTTACGGATAGTTTCAGAGAAATAATCATATATATAAGGTAAATGTGACTGCGTATTGCCCCAATCAGCATCATAACTAAGAACTACATCTGTATTTGTTGAGCTTGATAAGCTCTGAAATTCAAAATTATCAAATTGATGGTAAATTTTAACGCCATAAATATTGCTTTTCTGAGAATCCATTCCAGGCTTATCTGATAGAGTGTTTAGACTGCCATCTATTGTCCAGATATCTGCAGGGTCATCTAGATTTACCTCAGATATGAGAAATTTATATGTGGTTTCGCTATCTGATACCCAATTAACTTTTAAGCGGAATGTTTGTTCATCTTTTTTTGAAGTATCTGATTTATTTAAAAAAATGTTTTTTCTAAAACCATCAGAATAATCTTTTTTAACAGCTAGCCTGTACGTAATATCTTGATTTGCATTTATAGGCCCACCAAAAGCAATTCCTGTATTTACTGTTCCGTAATCACCTAAAACTAACTCACTTTTACCTTCGAATTCTTTTGAAGGTTCTTTTGTAGATATATAAATTAGTCCAGCCATGGCACTTGACCCAATTCTTGCCCCTTGCGGACCTCTATGAACCTCAATTTGATCAATATCAAAAGTAGTGGCAATTCCACCTTGGCCAGAAAAATCTATATCATCAATAAGAAAACCAACTGCTGAATTTGGAGTCCTTTCATAACCAGATCTTTCTCCTATTCCTCTTATTTGAAAATGCCTTGCTCTAGAATCACTTGCTGCAAAATTTAAGTTTGGGACTAGATATGAAAGATTCTCAAAATGCTTTAGGGCCTGTGATTGTATAGTTTTAGTATCAAGCACAGCAATACTAGAGTCTTCTTTTGAAAGAGTGGTTTCTCTCCAGTTTCCTTTGATAATAATTTCTTCAATAGTCTGAGAGCTTACGTCTAGACTAAATAAATGTATTAAGAATATTAAATAGAATACGTTATTTTTAATGGTTTTCATGTAATTCCTCCGCCATTATTGTATGGATCAGGTTCAAAGGGTTTCAAAAGATCTCAGGCTTAAAAAGCCACCCCTTTACAGT
>JGI20155J14468_10000384_pt1 | contig 36536 bp, 34 predicted proteins | sample COG_05_FD_14468 | JGI IMG/M metagenome (IMG submission 14468) | reverse complement strand
TTAAAATTTATAAGTTGAACAAATTATCCACCAATTTTAAAACGCACAGGGAATTTATGGCCAGTTTTTTCAATTTCATCCATGTAAGCATTCATAATAGCAGCGCCGTCCATACCATAGTCTTTGGTAATGTCTTTAGCTCTTGAATTTGGCCAATCTTTTATAGTTTCAGCCCAAATTTTCTGCTCAGATACTGGTAAATATGTAACTGCATCATTGATACCTTTTTTCTTACCAAGAGCGACTAAATCAGTAAGACCTTTTTGGTAACGTTGTTGACCATCTTTGACAGCAGCTTTTTCATAGTTAACAGATTCTTCCATTATTATCTTAACAATTTCAGGAGGCAGCTTCTTCATTGTATCTAAATTTATAGTTGTTATTGTTTGTGCCATTGCGCCAAATCCGATTACTTTCCAATACGGAGCTTGCTCATAGAACTTAAATCCTCCAGCATGTGCTGATGGGAAAATAATAACACCCTTTGCAACACCAGTCGCTAAGTCATTATACATGGTTGGAAGTGTTGATGTTACAGGAATAGATCCAAAAAGAGAAACCCAAGGAAGATTAGGTCCTGCAGCTATAACTTTAACTCCTTTTAACTCGCTAGCTTTTTGCCATTGTTTAACGGTACCAACGCCATAATCATCAAAACCTTGCATTGCAAGAAATTTTTGATTGTATTTGTCTTCTAGCATTTTTGTTAGTTCTGGAAACTGTTTTAAAATTTTATGCTTTACTTCCCAACTAGTTACAAGATTTGTTGTTGTAAAGGGAACAAAATAATCAAAGTTCCATGGAAGTAATTTTGCAGTTTCAAAACATACACAGTAAGAACCAATATCTAATAAACCTTTTTCTACTGCCTCTAATGTTTCATGAACTTTTGCAATTTTACCTGCATAAGCTTCAATTATTCTAACTTTATGATTTGTTTCTGCAGCCACTCTTTTTTTAATATTAGGAACTAATACTTTTTCCATATTTGTTACATAAGCTGTTGGTTTTGATGGGTGACCAGATCCAACTCTTAATGTAAATGTATCTGCGAAAGAAGCAGATGCCATTATACCAGTAGCTAAAATGCTAAGTGGTATAGCTTTCTTAAAATACCTAATCATTATTTCCTCCTCTGATAGGCAGTGTTAAGTTTAGTAAAAACCCCAAGTCATACTAAACAAATTGTGTTGGCCAACTGGCCAGTTCTGGAAAAAATGCCACTAGTAACATTACTATTAACATCATTATCCAATATGGTATGGAGCCTTTAAAAATAGATCCAAGAGAAACATTATCTCCGCCTGCAGCAAGAACTCCTTTAACTGTATAAACTATAAGACCAAATGGTGGTGTAAGTAAACCCGCTTCAATAGCTAAAATACCAAAAATTGCAAATGCATATGGGTTCATATCACCAGCAAGTAATATAAATAGTGGAACTGTAAGTAAAATAATAGATATAGAATCTAACAACATTCCAAGAACTAGCCAAATAACAACCATCATTACTAAAATCATAAAGTTGTTTAAACCTGCTGACGCCATTGCCTCTACAATAACTGAATCAATGTCTGATAATGATAAAAACCTTGAATACATTCCTGCTGTGATTAATAGAATCATTATAGGCGCAGATGTTTTTCCTGCGTCAATTACTGACTCAACAATACCGTTCCATCTCATACCTTTAAATAGTGCAATTAAAAAACTTGCTAATGCTCCCATACCTGCAGCCTCAGTTGGTGTAAAAATGCCACCCCAAATTCCACCTAAAACAACAAAAATAAGTCCAATTATTGATAATCCAGATATTATTTGACTATTAGATAATTTTGTTGTGTCTCCTATACTATCAGGTTCTGGAGCAAGTTTAGGGTCAATCACTGCCTTTGAAAAGTTATAAAACGCAAACATTAGTGATAAAATAATTCCAGGTATTACGCCTGCTACAAAAAGCTTTCCTATTGAGTCTTCAGTTATAATACCCCAAACAATTAGCAAAACACTTGGCGGTATTAACATACCTAAGCATGCGCTACCGGCAATGGAGCCAACAGCTAATTTTTCGTCGTAACCTGCTTTTTTCATTTCTGGCCAAGCAATTCTAGAAAAAGCAGCTGCCGATGCTATTGAGGTTCCTGTTACAGCTGCAAATGCAGCGTTACCTGTAACAGTAGCTACTCCTAAACGTCCTGGAACACCTTTAAGGCCTTTATTTATCAAGCTATATAAATCACCAGCAGCACCACTTCTTGACAGAAAGTCACCCATTAAAACAAATAAAGGAATTGTCATAAAAATATGATCTCTAATTAATTCATAAGCAGCCCCACCAACTTGACTTGCTGCCATATACATATCTTCAAAAATAAAATAAGTGCCAATCATAGCTGTTGCACCAAGAGCTAATGCAATGTGAACTCCAGAAAAAATAGCTAAAAGCATTCCTACTAAAGTTAAAATCATTAACGTATCTAAATCAATTCCCAATTTAAAATCCTCTATTCAAAATTATTTATCCTTTGATAAAAAGGATTTAGCTATCAATGAAATGTAAATAAAAACTATAATAATTGAAGAAAAAATAATGACAGTCCTAATAGGATATACAGGAAACTCTATGGCTCCAATACCTTGATATTCACCAATTTCCCAACCTTTAATCATATCTGTCCAACCACCTATAGCAATACCTAGGAACAGCATGATTCCAATAAGGTAAGAAAGAATATTTATAATCATCTTTCCTCTTTTTTTAAAAAAATCGTATATTAATGTTGTCCTAAGCATTGTTCCAGAAGCAATCGCAAAGGGAACTTGAAGAAAAACAATTGCTGGAACTGAGTTTTGAACTATTTGATCAGCTCCCAAGAATATTCCTAAATTTCTAAAAGTCACTTCAGCAAAAATTGTAAGGGCAACTAATATAAGCCAAATAGCAGCAATTGATTGCAAAATTTCTGGAGTTTTTTTTATGAACGATAACAATTTTACCTCATTTGAATTTATAATTTATATCTTAAAGTTAGTTAAAGTCATATCAAATCAAATAAACTAATAATAGAAATCATAATTAATGATTTGTAATCATATTTACTTTTTTATTGAGTTTTTCACTTATATTCATAATTTCCTTACGTATTCTTTTACTAAACAATTCTGCAACAGGGCTGAGTTCTTTACTAGCAGAAGTAATTATTACATAGTCTGTTGTAAGAGGTGGAGACATTAAGGGGGATAATGTTCTAAAATCACCTGATAAATCTAAATCACATAATGCAGCCGGCAAAATTGCACACCAATCACTTTTAGCTACTAACTCTAATGTTCCAATCATCCCGTCCATCTCTAACATTTTATAAATATCAATGTTATGTGTCGCAAAATATTGGTTCTGTGAAATTCTCCTTGAATTGTCAGGGCCTGGTAAAATAATTTTTATGTTTTTGATTAAAGACAGATTTACTGGTTCCAAGTGTTTGAATTCTGAATTTTTACTAGTTACTAATAAATTGATGTCGCTTGATACGAATTCAACATTTAAACCAGTTGGATTTTTAACTGATGGAACAATGGCAAATTCTAACTTATTAGATCTTACCATTTCTTCTAAAACACCAGAGTAAGCTTCGGTAATTTTTATATCAACTTTTGGGAATTCAGACAAAAACTGAGATAATGTTATAGGTAAAGCAGATCTAGTAAATGTAGGCATTAAACCACAATTGCATGTTCCGGTTAGTTCTTTTTCTTCGGCTCTTACGTCGATTAGCGCTTTTTCCATTAATTTTAAAATATCCAAAGAATATTTATAAAAAATTCTACCATTATCAGTTAATATCATTTTTCCAGGTATTCTATTTATGAGTTTTTTTCCAATACTTAATTCTAAATTTTGAACTAACATTGACATACCTGACTGAGTTGCATTAAGTCTTTGCGCGGCAACACTGAAAGATTTTTCTTCCACTACTGCAATAAATGCCTTTAATTGTTTTATAGAAACAGTCATAATTTTTGTATCAATAAATCTGATTTAATTCATATAAATAAATAATTACTTATAATACATAAAATTATGTTAAAAAAAAATAATAATTTTAATATGAGAATTTTGTGAACAATCAAAATAAAAAAAAGATAGTATTAAAAGATCTTGATGATGAGAGTCGTTTAAAGAAATCACTCGGTATGTTTTCAACTGGAATAACTATTGTCACCACTGTTGACCAAAATGGCAACCCAATTGGAATGACTGTTAATAGTTTTGCTTCTGTTTCTTTAAATCCAGCCTTAGTGTTGTGGAGTATAGACAAGAAACAACCAAGTTTTGATATATTTTTAAATGCCAATGGATATGCTGTAAATATACTATCAAAAAATCAAAATCATCTATCCTTAAACTTTTCATCTCCAATCGAAGAAAAATTTAAGAATGTAAAATGGAATTTGAGTGAACTTGGGCATCCCATTATCCATGACACTTTGGCTTGGTTTGATTGCATAAAATGGAATTATTACGATGGAGGAGATCATCAAATTTTAGTAGGAGAAGTTGTGTCACATCACCATCAAGAAAATGAACCTTTGCTTTACTGGAATGGCAAGATTTCTTAATTGATATATTTAAAATATTTAATATTATCAAAAAAATAAATTAAGAGAGATATGAGGAATAAATGGCAAAGTGGATAAAAGAAGGTAAGTCCGAAAATGAAATTATTGAGGCAGATGCAAAAGTAAGAAGTACTGTAGAAAATATTCTATCTGATGTGGATAAAAGAGGTGACGAAGCTGTAAGGGAATTGTCTAAGAAATTCGATAATTATGAGCCTAAAAATTTTATTTTAAGTGATAATGAAATTGAAAAAGCTATTAACAAAGTTTCTAAAAGAGATATAGACGACATTAAATTTGCTCAGGCTCAAGTACGAAATTTTGCGACTAAGCAACTTGAGTGCATTAAAGATTTAGAAGTGGAAACATTACCAGGAGTAATACTTGGCCATAAAAACATACCAATGAATGCTGTAGGATGTTACGTGCCTGGAGGCAAGTATCCAATGGTTGCATCTGCTCATATGTCTGTTTTAACAGCAAAAGTAGCAGGTGTTAAAGAAATCACTGCTTCTGCTCCTCCACAAGGAGGTGAACCTCATCCAGCTATAGTTGCAGCTATGCATATGGGTGGAGCTGATAAAATCTTATGTCTTGGTGGCATTCAAGCTGTTGCTGCAATGGCAATTGGGACCGAAACAATAAAAGGTGTTGATATGCTTGTTGGCCCAGGAAATATGTTCGTAGCTGAAGCTAAAAGACAGTTATTTGGGAGGGTTGGCATTGATTTATTTGCTGGACCAACTGAGACATTAGTTATTGCAGATGACACTTCTGATCCTGAAATATGTGCAACAGACCTTCTTGGCCAAGCTGAGCATGGTCCAACAAGCCCTGCTATTTTGTTAACAAATTCACAAAATCTTGCAACCAAGACACTTGAAGAAATTGAAAGACAGTTAAAAATTTTACCTACACGTGAAATTGCAAAAGTTTCATGGAAGGAATATGGGCAAGTTATTTTATGTGAAAGTATTGATGAAATGGTAAAAGTTGCTGATGATTTAGCATTTGAACATGTTCAGGTAATGACACAAGATCCAGATTACTTTCATAAAAACATGACAAATTATGGAGCTTTGTTTCTAGGTCCAAGAACGAACGTGGCTTTTGGTGATAAGGTAATAGGAACTAATCATACTTTACCAACGAAAACAGCTGCTCGTTATACAGGTGGTTTATGGGTTGGTAAATTTTTAAAAACTTGCACTTACCAAAAAGTCTTAACTGATGAAGCTTCTTCTCTAGTAGGGGAATATTGTTCAAGGTTGTGTGCATTGGAAGGCTTCGCTGGTCATGGTGAACAGGCAAATATTAGAGTAAGAAGGTATGGTGGAAGAAATATCAAGCCGTACACTTCTGCAGAATAGGAGAAATAATGAACTACCCAAAGTTACCAAGTTTTAGATTAGATAATAAAAGAGCATTAATTACTGGAGCTGGCAGAGGGATTGGAATGGGTGCGTCCATAGCTTTAGCAGAATCTGGTGCTCATGTGACTTTAGTATCCAGAACCGAAAAAGAATTGAAAGATTTAACAAATCATATAATTAATCAAGGTTATAAAGCATCCTATAAGGTGTTAGATGTTAATAACGAATTTGAAGTATCTGGTTTTATAAATAATTCTGAAGCTTTTGATATTCTTATAAATAACGCTGGTACCAATCGACCTGCAAAATTAATTGATACAAAAATTGAAGATTTTGATTATGTGATGTCCTTAAATGTAAGGTCAGTTATTAATCTAACAAAACAGGTTGTTAAAAAAATGTTAGATAACGGGTTAAAAGGATCTATAATTAATGTTTCATCTCAAATGGGACATGTTGGAGGGCCAAATAGAACAACTTATTGTTCAAGTAAATTCGCTATTGAGGGCTTTACAAAATCTTTAGCAATTGAATTAGGCTCTGAGGGTATTAGAGTAAATGCAGTTTGTCCTACTTTTATCCAAACACCGATGACAGAGCCTTTTTTAAAAGATGATGAATTTAAAAAAGCAACTATAGGAATGATCCCATTAGGTCGATTAGGAGAGGTTAAAGATTTAATGGGTCCTTTTGTTTTTTTAGCTTCAGAAGCTTCATCGTTAATGACTGGCTCAAGTGTTTTAGTTGATGGCGGCTGGACTGCAAGATAATTTTTATTAATTAAAATTGTATTCAAAGTTAATACAATTTAAAATTAATATTTAATATCAATATTTTGATAGTAATTATGAATGTAATAGTTTGATTTTTAGGTTTTTAGATGTCCAAAATAAATTGTGAACTAAATATAAATGGGGTAACCAAAAAAATAAATATTCATGAGGATAAGACACTCTTATTTATTATCAGAGACGAGTTTGGTTTAACTGGAACAAAGTTGGGATGCGGACTTGAGCAATGTGGTAGTTGTGCAGTTTTAATAGATGGTGAAAAAAAACTTTCATGTAATTTAAGGGCTGCAGAGTATCAAAATAAAAAAATTGTTACCATTGAGGGACTTGCCAGCAAAAAGCAATTAAATCAAGTGCAAGAAGCTTTCAAAAAACATAATGCGGCACAATGTGGATATTGTACAAGTGGAATAATAATAAGTATTACGGCTCTTTTTGAAAATAATAAAAATCCTTCAGAGGATGAAATTCAAAAAGCTTTGGATGGCCATCTTTGCCGTTGTGGTTCACATTCATCAGTTTTCAAAGCAATTGAGAACTTAAAAGAGGCTTGAGTTGAATTGAATATGAAAAAATTTGAAAGTGGCCCTAGTATTAAANACTATAACAAACTTAATCATTGGTTTGATTTTAATGATCAGAACGTTTTAAAGGTTTACTCTGGAAAAGTTGATATAGGGCAGCATATTAGCTCAACTCTTGCATTGATAACTTCTAAGATTACTGGCATCAAGTATGACCAAGTAGAAATAATTAAATTAAATACTGATTTATCACCAAATGAGGGTATTACAGCCAGCAGCTTGTCAGTTGCTAATTCTGGGTCTGCTATTAAGGCTGCTTCTATAATACTTAAAACAAGTTTTATAAATTATGCACTTAAATATCTTAACATACAAAAAGACGATATGTTGTTTGAAAATGGAATAATTAAAGATAGAAAATCAAATATTTCATTAACTTATTGGGATTTTTCAAAAACAGATGAGTTTAAAGAATTAATCATTCCTGAAAGTATTGATGAAGAAACTTTAAACACGCTAAATTACGTTAATAATCAAAAAATAGAGTTGAAAACAATTAAGGACATAGTAACAGGAAGTTATAAATATGTTCATGATATGACTTTTTCCAAAATGTTGCATGCAAGGATTGTAAGGCCACCTTCCTATCATTCTAGGTTAGTAGAAATTGATAAAGCCTTTAAAGAAAAGCTGAAAAAAAATAAAATAGAGTTATTTGTAAAAGGTTCCTTTGTTGCTATTTTATCAACTGAAGAATTTCTTGTTGTTAAATATCTTGAGTTATCTAAAAAAAATATCTCTTGGGATAATAATTCTCAACTCTCAAATGATAATGTTTTTAATTCCCTTAAAAATAATGAAAAAGAAACCTTGTTGGTTAAATCTGGAGGGGAAGCCTTTTATGAAGATATTCCAGAAAATAAATCTTTTAATGATCCTAGAATAACAACATTATCAAGTGAGTATAAAAAAAGTTATTTAATGCATGGGCCAATAGGTCCTTCAGCAAGTTGTGCTATTTATAAAGATAATAAATTTACTATTTACTCTCATAGCCAGTCAATTTTTGCTCTAAAACAATCTATTAGCAAATATTTTGAGATAACACCTGTGAATGTTTCTCTAAATTTTATGCCAGGTTCAGGCTGTTATGGTCATAATGGTGCGGATGACGTTGCCTTCGAGGCCTCTGTTTTATCTAAAGCATACCCTAATATACATGTATTATTAAAATGGACTCGGGAAGATGAACATTGCTGGGAACCGTATGGAAGCGCATCTATTAATAAAATTTATGGAGCTATTAATGATGATGGTAAAATTATTTATTGGTCAAACGAAGCTTTTTCAGACACATATTTATCAAGACCATCAGATGCTGAATTATATAACTTCACTAGTTATAAATTTTTGACTAATAAATATAATAAACAAAGATCTAAACCTAAAACTGCCGCACATATGGGAATTCATAGAAATTTAGATCCATTGTATACTTTTAAAGAAACTAGATTAGTTAAAAACCTAGTTCATGATTTACCCCTTAGAACTTCTGCTTTAAGAACTTTAGGAGCTTTTGCTAATATAACAGCTTCAGAAAGTTTTATAAATGAGCTTGCTTTAATTAAAAACATAGACCCTTTTGATATAAGAATTAACCATTTAAAAGATGGTAGGGCAATAGATGTTCTAAATAATCTAAAAATTGAAATGAATTGCAAAGATTTAGATCGTGAATGTTTTAGAGGTATTGGCTTTTCTAGATATAAAAATTCTGCTGCTTATTGTGCTGTTGGCGTAGAGATAAAAATAAGTGATAATTTAGATATTAAGTTGATTAATGCATGGATATCTGTAGATGCAGGAGAAATAGCCTATGAAGATGGTATAAAAGCTCAAGTGGAAGGTGGTTTCATTCAAGCAGCTAGTTGGTCTTTATATGAAGAAGTGCTTTTTGATTCAAAAGAAATTATTTCAAAAGATTGGGATAGTTATAAAATTATAGGTTTTGATAATATTCCTAATATTAAGACTAATGTAATTGACCGAAAAAATTATCCTTATTTAGGGGTAGGTGAGGTTGTAGCAGGACCTACAGGAGCAGCCATTTCAAATGCGATAAGTAATGCATTGGGACAGACAATTAAAACCATGCCTTTTACAAAGGAAACTATTACTAAAGAGTTACTAGAAACATAGGAGTATCATATTATGAAAGACAAAAAACAAATAGGCTTAGCTATTGTTGGATGTGGTACGATTGGAAGAATTAGAGCCATAATGGCCAGAGATTATCCAGGAATAGGGTGGATAGGATTATGTGATATTAATAGTGATTTAGGAAATAAATTACTTGATGACTGTGATGCAGATTTTTTTACTAAAGATTATAACGAATTATTAAAAAGAACTGAGGTAGATGCTGTTATAATAGCTACTGATGAAAATCATCACTTTGGACCTACTATGGCTGCAATAGAAGCTAATGCATCACTCTTTATAGAAAAACCTCTGGCAACAGATTTAATTGAATCAAGGCAAGTGTTAGATTCAATTAATTCAGCTAAAATAGATGCTGTTTTAGGTTATACTCAAAGATTTAGAAGAAGGTTTTTAGCAGTAAAACAGAAACTAAATGACAATAATATAGGAGATGTTACCTCTGTTGTTACAAGAGCATTTATGAATAGTATGGTGCCTATAGCAACTGTCAGAAGAACAAATGAAAGAAAAAATCTTACACCTATGGTAGTTTCAGGCACCCACAGTTTAGATATGTCTTTATGGTTATTAGAGGGTAAAAATCCAAAAACTATTTTTGCACAATCTGTAGATAAGAAGCTGCAAAGTCATGGAACTAAAGATGCCACTTTTGGTATTTTTACTATGGATGACGGAACAATTTTTAGCATGAATATAAGCTGGGCTCTCCCTACAGTTTGGCCTGGTTCAGTTTATGGTTTAGAAATTGGAATAGTTGGAACTGAAGGAGTTATTGATATTGAAGACACGCATAGAGATTTAGTTCTTGCAAGTACTAAGCCACAAGGCCACGGATATAATCCATCAGGTTTTGAACCATCTGCTGCTAGACATGTAGATTTTTTAACATCTTATCCTCCAGGGGATATTTATAATAATCAGCTATGGGGTCCAATGAGGGAAGAAACTAATTCGTGGTTTCAGAGACTTTATATTGGCTCTGACACCCCACATGCAACAGCAAATGATGGTCATAAGAATTTAGTTATGACTATGGCAATGGACGCTTCAAGTAAAATTGGGGAAAAAATCGAAATATCGGATGATATAGAACAAGAAATATTAAAAATTCAAAATCTTTAATTTTAAGGGTATTTAAGCTTGAAAGCTTTAATTTTAAAAGGACCTAACGAACCATTTATTTACGAGAACGTTCCTGATCCAATTCCACAAGATGGTGAAGCTGTTGCTAAAATATTAGCCTGTGGTTCTGGTTTAACAATTCAACATGTTAAGGCAGGAAGAACTAAAGTAAAATTTCCAATTATTATAGGTCATGAAATTACAGCAGAAATTGTTGAATTACGTGGTGATTGTGGTGAATTAAAAGTTGGTATGCCTGTGACTGCTTATTTCTATCTTACATGTGGTCATTGCAAATGGTGCAAACTAAATAGGGAAACTTTATGTATTAATTTTAAAGGTTATGTAGGTAGGCAGATTAATGGTGGTTATGCTGAATATATTTCTCTTCCAGCTAAGAATTTTATCCCTATTCCTTTATCTATTAATTATAAAAAAACTCCTATCGAAACTGGGATAATTTGTGACGCAATTGCCACGCCTCTCAAAGTTATTAAAAAAGCAAGAATAGAAATAAATGATAAGGTAGGAGTCATTGGAGCAGGGGGTGGATTAGGTATCCATATGCTTAGAATGTTAAAATTATATAATATAGATACTATTGCAATTGAAACAAAACAAATCAAAGAAAAATCTTGTCGGGAATCAGGAGCTTCAGAATTTATAAATCCCAATTCAAACTCTAAAACTGAAGTTATTGAAAGTTTTACTAAAGACAATGGTCTTGACGTTGTAATTGATTTTGTCTCCAGTAAAACTTCATTAGAGTTAGGTACAGATCTTTTAGGAAACGGAGGTCGTCTTGTAACATTAGGTGGAAGTGGTGAGTTCTTTAACGTTAATTCAGGAAACATGTTACTAAAAGAGATTGAACTTATTGGCAGCAGGTATTGTTCTAAGCAAGAGGTTATAGATAGTCTAGATCTTGTATCACGTAATTTAATTTCACCATTGGTTACTGAAAAAATTAAAGCAAATGAAGCTAATGATTTACATGACAGAATAGAAAAAGGTGATGTAATAGGAAGAGCTGGAATTATATTTTAATATCAAGTTTTTTATAAATTTCATTTTTTTTAATTACCCAACCAATTGATTTTGAAATAATATTAAGTGCTGAAATATGTTGTTCCTTTCCCCGCATACTTCCAATACAATCTTCAACTAATATTGGTTTATAACCTCTATTACTTGCTCCAAAAGTTGTCCCATAGACACATGTATCAGTATTAACACCACATATTAAAATATTTTCTATACCCAGTATCCGGCTAATTAATTGATCAAGTTCTGTTTCATGAAAAGAATCAAAGTTTCTTTTACTTGTTACATGAAAGTCTCCTTTACCTATAAAACATTCTGGTAATATAGAAGACAAAGTTCCTTCTACTCTTTCTGGCTTTTTTCTAGCTGGAGCTTGAATATTTTGAGATAAATTGTTCGATTGACTAACGTCTATATAAGGACTTATAAAAAAATTATTTTTAATTTCCTCTTTTCTTCTTACAACATAGCAGTGAATAATTGGCACATTATTTTTTCTCATTTCAATAAGAAATTCTGTAGTATTTTTAATAATATTTTTAATATCATCTGTGGCTAGAGGAGAGGTTCCATGCTCTTCACTTAAATATTCGTTCTGCATATCTACTGTTAATACACATAAATTAGAAAAACTAAGATTAAGTAATGAATTCATTTTGTTTTGGTAATTTTGAAACTCTTTCTCCATCTTTCTATTCTCCATAGATATAAATTGTTTAAAATTATTATTTTACATATAATAAACATATTAACAGATAATTTATATTAAATGACAAATTCATCCACAGAAAATAACGTTGGCATCATTGGTTTAGGAGTTTTAGGCTCTGCAATAGCCATAAATTTTATAAACAAAAACATACCTATTAATGGATATGATATTGATCAAAAAGCACTTGAAAAACTTAGCAATAATAAAATTAACGTTTATAACTCAATCCATAAAATTAGTAATGAATGCAATTTTATAATTACCTCTTTGCCTTCTGAGACTAGTTTAATAAATGTTTGTAAAGAATTGGTTAATAATGATGATTTAATCATTATTGAAACTTCAACTTTACCATTAGACTGTAAATTAGAAGCAAAAAAAATTCTTTTAGAAAAGAACGTTTCAATTTTTGATGCTCCTTTATCAGGAAACAGGATAGCAGCTCTTGAAGGAAAACTTTCTGCATATTTAAGTGGTGATAACAAAAATAAGATGGAAACACAAAACGTTTTAAAGGTTTTTTGTCAGAAAGTCACAGATGTTGGTGATTATGGTAACGGGACTGTAATGAAGTTAATAGGTAACATTTTAAATTTAGTTCATAATGCAGTTACTGCAGAAGTTATAGCTTTGGGAATTAAATCTGGCTTAGATCCTAAGGTAATTCATGATGCAATATCCGGTACATTTTCATCATCAGGGGTTTTTGAAAATAGGGGTAAATTAATGGTAGATGAAGATTACGATAAAGAAGGTATGAATTTCTCAACGCCACTAAAAGATTCCACCTTTATAACTGATTTATCAAAGAAGTACATGATGCCACTTCCTATCTATCAAGTTGCACTTCAATATTATTATGCTGCAATTGCTCAAGGGAACTTTAGTAAAGATGCGGCTTCTGTTCTAAAAGCTATAGAAATCAATGCAAATGTAAAAAGAAATTAAACTATTTCTTTATGTTATCTTGCCAATACTTATATATATTTGTAAAATCAACATTGTCTAAATTTTTGTTAAATTTACTTAAAAGCATATTCGTTAATTTTATATAATGATCGCTACTATTTTTTTTAATAGATATATTTTGCATCATTTCTAAATCCTTTTTTAAATTTTTTAGATAAGAATTACCATCAAACTTGTTGTTTAGTATATGTTTTGGAAATCTTTCTTCACTTATAAAACTTCTCGCGTTTGAAACATTAAAAGTTGCTATCAAATCATATAAATTAATTCCCATTTCTTCACCCAATTGACCAACTTCACACATCATAAGAAATATTCCATGACATACAGAATTGTGAAGTAATTTTATTGAGTGTCCAGAGCCAACTTTTCCATAATAAAAAATATTTTTTGCTATTAAGCCTAGTATAAATTCATTTTCTTTTAGTTGTTCTTTTTCAGCACCAATCATTAGGGTTAAAGTCCCATCCCGTGCACCAATTGCACCACCTGACATAGCTGCATCAAAATAATTAATATTTATATTTTTTAAAAATTTTGCAATTTGAATTGTATTTTCGGGTAAAGACGTTGTCAAATCTAGAAATACGGTATTTTTTTTAATTTTTTTGCTTTTCAATAATGGAATAATTTGAGTATTTGATTGAATGACAATGATTATAACATCTGAAATTACAAGTATTTTATTGATATCTAAAAAATTAATGTGAGTGTTTTTTTTTATTACTTTCGGATCAATGTCATATCCAAATAAGTTAAGTTGATTACAATTTAAATTATTATAAATACCTAAGCCCATTTTGCCTAGACCAATAATAGATATTGTTTTTTTATTACTCATTATTCTTTTAGAGTTTTAATTTTGGATCTAACCAGTCTCTCAAAGAATCCCCAAGTAAATTAAACGAAAACACTGCTATGCTTACGGCAAGTCCAGGATATATAATCATCCAGGCTGCTGTTCTATAATAGTCACTATTTACGCCGGATAACATTAATCCCCATGAAGGTGTAGGTTCCACCACTCCTAATCCAAGGAATGACAAGCTTGCTTCTAATAAAATGGCTTGACCAATAAACGCTGTTAACATAATTAAAAAAGGTGCTGAAACGTTTGGTAATATATGTCTAAAAATAATTCTAGAAGAACTATAACCGGCTGCTTTTGCTGCATCTATATAAGGAAGTGTAACAATAGTAAGAGCCTGTGATCTAATCACTCTTGCTACTTTTGGCGTAAAAGGTATAGCGATTGCAATTATCACATTAATGTCTATCCCAACGACAACAGTTTTAGGAAAAATTGCTATTACCACAATTGCTAATATGACTATAGGAAATGATAACATTAAATCGATTAATCTTTGTATTATTAAGTCTACTTTGCCTCCAAAATAAGCAGAAGTTGTGCCTATAATTGCACCTAAAGTACATCCTAACATTGCAGAAAAGAAACCGATTGATAGTGCAGTTCTAGCACCATATATCAATCTTGATAATATATCTCTTCCAAAGGCGTCAGCTCCAAGTGGATGCTCCCATGAAGGTTGACCGCCACCCAATGCAGGGGATGCTTCAAAATCTACATCTTCAGGGTTATATGGCGCTACTTCAGGAGCGAAAATAGCTGCAAAGAACATTGTAATTATCATAATTAGACCAATAAAACCAAGCGGTTGCTGTTTTACAAAATCCCAAAAGGTTCTACGTGATGGTGTATTTTTATTTGATGAAGATTTGTTCATGATTGATATCTTATCCTTGGATCTAATGCTGCATAGCATAAATCTACAATTAAATTAATTACAACAAATGAAGTGGCTACAGTTAACACAAGGCCTTGTAATAAATTAAGATCATTCCTTACAACACTATCAACAAATAATTTACCTATACCATTTAAGTTAAATACAGTTTCTGTAACAACTAATCCACCAAGTAGAAATGCAAACTCTAATCCAATAACTGTTACGGTTGGTAAAAGAGCATTTCTCATTCCATGTTTAACAATGACGATTTTTTCATACAAACCTTTTGCTCTAGCTGTCCTAATATAATCTTCTGATAAAACCTCTAAAATTGACGACCTTAGCATTCTAGCTACTACAGAACTATATCTATAGCCAACTGATATAGCTGGCCATATCATTTGATTAAAATTTGTGAGAGGATCAACAAAAAGACTGACTGTACCTAGAGGTGGAAGATTTCCAAAGCTAAGTACAAGCATTATCAAAAGCATTCCCAACCAAAATGAAGGGACAGCTATTCCTCCTATTGTTAGTAATCTAATTATATAATCAATAAAAGTACCTCTATATAATGCAGCAAAAGTACCTAAAGGAAAAGCTATTAATACTGCTAAAAAAGTTGATAAAAGAGCTAATTCAAAGGATAAACCTATGCGTGCACTAATTTCTTCAGAAACTGGCTCTTCAGTCCACAAAGATATTCCTAGATCCCCTTTTGGAAGGCCGGACATATACTTAATAAATTGAATATGCATAGGATCATTTAGTCCTAGGCGCGTTTTTTCAGCTTCTATCTGTTCTAAAGTTACTTCACCACCTTCAGCGGTTAATTTAAGCGCAACAATATCGCCTGGAACAACTCGTAGAACTAAAAAAACAATAATTGCAACCGCAAGTAAAGTGGGAAACATTAGTAATATTCTTTTTAAAGCGTACTTTAACATCAATTATACCTTTATACATGAAACAAAATGATCATTTTTAAACTTTGCTAACTCAGGTGTTTCCTTAGAACATTCATCAGAGAATTTTGGACATCTAGAAGAAAAAACACAACCTTTGGGAGGATTAAGAGGTGAGGGTAGTTCACCTTTTAAAATTATTCGCTTTCTGTTTTTTTCTATTTCAGGATCTGGTACTGGTGCTGCATCTAGAAGAGCTTTAGTATATGGATGTTGTGGATTTGAATATAACATTGATTCTTCTGCCACTTCCATAATTTTTCCTAAATACATTACAATTACTTTATGTGAGATATGTCGGACGACAGCTAAATCATGGGCAATAAATAAATAGGACAGTCCTAACTCTTTTTGAAGATCTTCTAAAAGGTTTATTATTTGGGCTTGAACTGAAACATCTAAAGCAGACACTGGTTCATCACATATAATTAATTTAGGCTCCATTGACAATGCCCTTGCAATTCCTACTCTTTGCCTTTGTCCTCCCGACAGTTCATGAGGGTATCTTTCTGACATGTAAGTATATAAACCAACTTGTCCTAATAATTTGTCAATTTTTTCTTTTCTTTTTTCTTTATCCTCAATTATTTTGTGAACCCTTAGAGGTTCATCAAGTATTTCACCTATAGTCATTCTAGGATTAAGTGAAGAAAAAGGATCTTGAAATATTACTTGCATATCTCTTCTCACTAAAGCTATTGATTTATTATTCATCTCAATACCTTTAAACTTAATGTCACCAGAAGTTGGATCATTTAAGTGTAAAATTGATCGTCCAACAGAAGTTTTTCCACAACCTGATTCACCAACTAGACCTACAGTTTCTCCTGGTTGAATTGAAAAAGAAATATCATCAACAGCTTTAACTTTTCCTGAAACAGTTTTAAGCCAACCAGTTCTCAAAGAAATATTAAAATGCTGTTTTAAATTTTTAATTTCAATTATTGGCTTTGCATTTACATCAGGTATTGATTTTGAATTTTCTTCACTAGATGCATACATGTTAGAACCATTTTCCATTGCCTTTTCAAAATGCCAACATGCAACACTTGCCAGCTCTTTTGGAGATGTTTCTATTAATGAAGGGGATTGTTTACAATCACTATTTTTAATTGGACATCTTTCATAAAATCTACAACCAGTTGGCGGATTCATTAAATTAGGAGGTAAACCGTCAATAGTAGCTAACTTACCTTTTCTTGATTGATCTAATCTTGGAACAGATCTTAAAAGACCTATAGTATAGGGGTGTGTTGGTTTTTTAAATATTTTATTTGATGTACCAGTTTCTATAATTCTACCTGCATACATTACATTAACTCTGTCTGCGTAAGCTGCAACAACACCAAGATTATGAGTAATCATTATAACAGCTATACCTAGTCTATTTGAAATATCTTTCAATAATTCAAGTATTTGAGCTTGAATTGTTACATCTAAAGCAGTAGTAGGTTCATCTGCAATTATAAGATCAGGTTGACAAGCTAGACCAATCGCAATCATAACTCTTTGTCTCATACCGCCAGAAAATTGATGTGGGTATTGGGTAAGTCTACTTTTGGGTTCGGGAATGCCTACCATTTCCATTAACTCGATGGCACGAATATTAGCTTCAGTGACTGATAAATTTAAGTGAGTTATCAAAGGTTCCGTTACTTGATCACCTATGGTTAAAACAGGATTTAAACTTGTCATAGGTTCTTGAAAGATCATAGAAATTCTTTTACCACGAATTTCTCTTAGTTGATCAGAAGACCAATTTGATATGTCTTCACCGTCAAAAATTAAATGTTTAGATTGAATATTAGCAATTTTTTCTGGAAGTAATTTTAAAATTGATAATGATGATACTGACTTTCCACAGCCAGACTCTCCAACAACAGCAAGAAACTCTCCTTTTTTTACATGAAAACTAACATTGTCTACAGCTTTTACAGATGCATTTTTTAATTCAAATGTAACATTTAAATTTGAAACATCTAGAAGTATATCTTTATTAGGATCTAAACTTGTCATTTTTTTTACCAATTTATTTAGGGTAGGTAACAAGGCAAAGTTATGAAGCAACTTTGCCTTGTTAATTTAATTTAGTCTAAATATACACCTCTCCAGGTATTATTTAGAATATGTGAAAAAGCTATTTTATATCCTTTAACTTTACTATTTAAGGCAATAACTCTGTCAGTGTAAGTTACCGGCAATACCCAAGCATTTTCTAGAGCCATTTTTTCAAACTTATGAACAATAGCTTTCCTTTTTGCCATATCTGTTTCGCCTGATTGTGCATCAAACAATTTATCCAAATCTCTTTCTATGTATTTTGAATAATTAGAAGCAGTTCTGTCAGCAGATAAGTATTTAAAGTGCATTAATGTAGGATCTGGCAAAAATGATGGAGCCCAGTCTATAGTTGCATCAAAACCACCTTCTCTTCTTATTTTTACGAATTTAGAAGTTGGATTAGTCATCATTTTTGGTTTTAATCCACATTTCTTCCACTCAGACATCAACCAAATAGCTATATGATCATATGGATGAGATACAGCTCTATTGCTATATGTGAACTCTAAACCATCAGCTCCTGCATCTTTTAACATTTTCATAGCTTTTTTACGGCTTGCATCAATATCTTTTGTAAAACCTGGAATCTTATATAATTCTTCATCAGGTAATGCATAAGCAGTATCGTATAAAAGAAAACCAGACGGTCTAGGAGCTACAAAAGTAATTTTAGCTAACTTTTTCAACCCAGCATGTCTGTCAATACACATATTTAAAGCTTGTCTAACATTTTTATTTTGAAAAGCTTTAGTTTTGCTATTTAATGAAACAACCCAAGCAGTCATAAGTGTTTTAGCTTGAAAGGACACGTCGTCTCCCATTTGTTTCTTAAGAAGAACTCTTTCAGGAGGAGCAGTGCCTCTCCATTCAGCCATTATTTGACCACCAATCAATGGCTCTGCAAGCTTTTTAATGCGATACCCTTCTGTTCCATCTAGGCAATTATCACCATGATGAAAATCATTGTATTTTGTAGCTTTCCAACTTTCACCTTTGGAATGACTTACAAATTTATAAGGGCCTGAGCCATTTATGTTTTTTAAATGCCATTTTGGATCCTTCGCAATATCTTTAGCAGAATAAATTGCGTTAAAAGGAGACGCAAAACCATCCATCATAAATGCATCAGCTTTCTTCAATTTAAAAATAACAGTACTATCATCTGGAGTTGTTATAGTATCAATTGATGAAAACAATGCTTTTCTAACAGAAATAACACCTTTAGGTGGGCTTCTTAATCTGTCATAAGTAGCTTTTACATCAGCTGAAGTTAATGGAGACCCATCGTGAAATTTAATACCTTTTTTAATTTTAAAAGTATATGTTAAGCCGTCTGATGATTGATTCCATGTATCTGCAACATCACCTTCTAGTTTTGGAAATTTATCCCAATCAAAAGTCAATAATGTTGAATAATGTTGTGCAACAAAATGCATAACTGCATAAGAGTTAGTTCCATGCATATCATAAGTTGGTGGCTCAGCTTTAACACCAAACTTTAATACTCCACCCGATTTTGGGCAAGAAGCTGATAATGCTGCTGTTCCTGTAAAAGCAAAACTAGCAACTGTTAGTACGCCAATTATACTTTTTTTAATATTAAGCATATTTTCCTCCCTTTATTAAAAAACTTAATAAAATAATTTTAATAAGTCTGATTTATTTGAAAAAAATTTTCAACAAATTTAGCTTAGATTAAAGAAATCAAAACCTTAAATGATAAATTCATATATTTTATATCAATTTAAGTGATAGCCTTATCAAACATATTTTATATATTTATGGGCAACTTCCATGTTTAATTCGGCACCAAGTCCAATCAAATCTGTAAGTAAAATATTTCCGTTATCAATTAGTAAAGGATTTATTACAGGATCTTCTTCTAAGTATTGATTAGTAATACTTAAGTCCCAGTCCATTTGAGGTATACACCTAGCAATATTAGCAATAGCATAGCTAGAAATACTTGTCTCAGCAACCTTGCCGGCTAAATTAATAGAGATGTTTTTTGTAGATGCATATATTGCAGATTCTAAAACGTCTATCATTCCTCCAAGCTTAATTGTCTTTAAACTGATTCCATTAGAGGATTTGTTAAAAATAATACTTAAGATATCCGACATAGAATGAACACCTTCATCGGAACAAATAGGGACTGAACTTTCAGCAGTCAAAGTTTTCATATGTTCTAAATTTTGAGATGGAACAGGTTGTTCAAAAAACTTCAATCCACAATCTTTAGCGAGTTTTGAAAACTCTAATGCACTTTTAAAACTAAACCCTTCGTTAGCATCAGCAGAGAAAAAACAAGATTTATCTACAGATTCAATGATTTTCTTACATCTACTTAGATCGTGTTCATAACTATTTGATGAACCAACTTTAATTTTAAAACGGCTGAAACCATTTGAAACAGATTTTTTTACATTATCAATTTCCTCATCTACAGACGATCCAGCAACCATTTGAATTATAGGTATTTTATTTCTTTTATTAAAATTCATGAATTTTTGAAAAGATGATTTTTCTGACTTTAAAATTAGATCAATCAGTCCCATCTCAAATGCAGACAAAGTACCTTTATTTTCATAAATTGGCATTTTTTTTAAAATATTTAGATCAAGCAGGTTTTTAATTTCTAAACCAATTAGTTGTTTTTTGATATAATTTGCTGCTGCATACATTCCTTCAACAAATTCACCTGTCATCGTTGGTGCAGATGACGCCTCACCCCATCCATAAATATTATCTTCAGATATAACTTTTATAAAAATGTTTTCAGCAAAAGAAACAGTAATCCCAGACATTTTTATTGGTTTTTTTAAAGGTATTTTTAAAGCAAATACTTCTATATCTTTAATCCTAAGGGTTTTGGATATCGACTTATTTCTTATATCTTCCATCTTTGATTACTCCATTTTTACAATGAGCCAAAAACTGTTTATCAGACATACTTAATTTTTTTGTGAGTATTTCATATGAATGTTCACCTAGCAATGGCGGTGACAAAGGCACATCTAGACCTCTCTTTTTATTTATGGTTATAGGAGTGTTTACAGATTTAAATTTTTTCCCTTTAGGATGTGGAATATCTTTAACCATATCGTTTTTTAATGTTTGCTCATGACACAATGCTTCGCTTACACTTCTTACTATTGCACATGGTATTCTTTCATTAAGAAAAACTTGATACCAATAATTGGCATCGTTAGTAGATAGTGCATTTTGTATTAAATCTTCGAGCTCGATTCTGTTGATAACTCTATTTTCGTTAGTTTTAAATCGATTGTTTTTTGCCCAATTTGGAAAGCCAATTAAATTAGAAAATATTTTAAATTGATTGTCATTTCCAACACTAATAGCAATATCACCATTTTTTGTTTTAAAAAGATTATAAGGAACTATGTTTGGGTGTCCATTACCATATTTTTTGGCCTCTTTTCCAGAAATTAAATTATTAGAAGCAACGTTTGCAAGAAGAAATATTCCAGTGTTATACAAATTTACTTCAGTTAATATACTTTGGTCAGTTACTTTTCTTTTTAATAATAGAGCTGCTAAAACGGATATAACTGCATTCATACCAGTAACAATATCAACTATTGCAACGCCTAGTTTCATTGGATTACCGTCTTTTTCACCAGTAATCTTCATTAAACCTGATTCAGCCTGTAATAGGAAATCATAACCAGGAAGACCTCCTTGAGGCCCAACATCTCCATAACCAGAAATAGAATTTCTAACTATTTTTTTAGTGTTTTTATTAAACCATTCGTTAGTTAAACCAACCTTATCCCAAAACCCAGGTTTAAAATTATCTATAACAACATCAGATTTTTTTATAAGTTTTGTAAGAATTTCAAAACCTTCTTTTGACTTAAAATCAAGTGCCAAACTTTTTTTATTTCTATTGACACCTAAAAAGTATGCAGAAACATCTTGAGAAAAAGGAGGACCCCAAGCTCTTGTGTCATCTCCACCTTGTGGATTTTCAATTTTAATAATTTCAGCCCCTAGGTCCCCTAAATATTGTGTGCATAGGGGACCTGCAAGAACCCTTGTAAGGTCAAGTACTTTGACTCCAGTTAATGGATAGTTTTTATTTTCACTCATAACATTTTTTAACTAGGTTTTACGTTATCGTCATTATCTAGTCCTGTTAAATAGTCCTTAACAATTTGAGCATTTTTTTCTCTAAATTTAAAAAAGTTTGGTTTTCTTTTTTCTATAAAAGCATTCATTCCTTCCATGCATTCATCGGATCCCCACACATGAGCAAGTAATTCCATACCATGTTGCCATGATGCATATAACTCGTCAGATTCTGAATTTAGTGATTTTTTGGTTTGTCTAATTGTTTGACCACTATAAGTATTAATTTGTTTTACCCATTTCATTGTCTCATCAAGTAACTTATCTTGACTTACACATTTATTAGCCAAACCAACATCGACGGCCTCTTTTCCAGTAAAAGTTCTACATAGAAAAATCATTTCTCTAGCTATTCTTTCTCCTACAATTCTTGGCAAATACTGAGTTGCTCCTACAGTTGGACAAGCTCCAACTCTAGCACCAGTTTGACCTAACACAGCTGTCTCAGAACAAATTACTAGATCACACCACAAAGCTAGTTCATGACCTCCACCCATACAATATCCATTAACCATTGCTATCACAGGTATGGGAACTCCTCTAATTGCCATCGCTAATCCAAGCATTCTATCATTCCAATGAGCCGCATTAGACCAATTTAATCTTTTCATCGCGTAAAAATCACCGCCGGCCGAAAAAGCTTCTTTTCCAGCTCCAGAAAATACAATACATGTGATTGTAGTGTCATTTCTTGTTTCAAGAACTGCTTCACGCATTTCGTCTAAAGTTTGTTCTCTAAATGCATTTCTAACCTCGGGTCGATTGATAGTTATCCAAACAGCATTTTCTTTTTTTTCAACTATTATTTCATTGTAGTTAGTTTTCATTTTATTCTCCTTTTTTAATGTTTTGAAATAATCTCTATTAGGGTATTCATCATTTTTTTTGGATGTAAAAAAAATAACAATTTTCCATGATAGCCTTCTAATGGCTTTCCTATTGGGTTTAATTCTAAATTTTGAGCAATGTCATATGTTTTATCAATATTATTAACTTCAAGACCCAAATGGTGAAGTCCACCAAGAGGATTTTTGGACAAAAAACCATTAATAGGACTTTCCTGATCCAAAGGCTCTATTAATTCTAATTTAATATTTTTAAATTCTAACAAACTGATTTTTACTTTTTGTTTTTTTGATATTTTAATTTCACCACGTTCAATATTAAAATTTTTCTCATAATGTCTGATGGCTTGTTCTATGTTTGGAACTACAATTCCAACATGATCTATATTTTCTACATTTATTTTTTGATTCAATTTACACTCCTTAAATAAAACTACTCATAAGCATTGAATGACAAAGTAGCTCCAAGAATTATTAAGCAACTATATGTAACTGGTCTAAAAATCTTTTCTGGTAACGTTTTAAATAATAATTGACCTGTTTTTAAACCAACGGCCAAAGGTAAAGACATTAATAAGCCTAAAACCAAATAATTTTCTTCGTAACCATTTATAAAATAAAAATATGAAAAAAATGCTGCTACAGTTAAAATTACCGTACATTGAATATTTGCTTGGATTATTTTAATATCCTCGTTTTGAGATAAAAAAAACAATCCTGTCAATGGGCCTGTTGGAACACCAAAAAACCCGGCAAAAAAACCAATTCCTCCACCAAAAGAAATAGAAGTCAAAGAATTAATTTTTCCTTGATACTTCCAACCGGCAATAAGAATAATTGTTGCAATAATTATAAAAATCCCCATGAAAAAAGTAATGTCGGGAATTTCTCTTTGGAAAAGAAAGTATAAACCAACATATACACCTACAAAAATACCTAAACCATAAAGTGATACTATTTTTTTTTGGGCATTTTTAATTGCGTTTGGAAGAATAAGTAATTGTCCAATCATTCCAGAGATAACTACTACATTTAATGCTGGCAGAGGTCCCATAATTAGAACAAAACCAGGCAAAAGTAATAGGGCACCTGCAAACCCGGTATACCCTCTTATTAAACCACCAAGAAAAGCTATCATCAAGGTAAGAATAAACTGAATTGGAGTAAAACTAGGAAGTAATTCATAAACTTCTAAAAAAAAACCATTAAGCACTTAAGAATATCCAAAATTAATAACTTACCCTAAAATATATAATGAAAAAAATTAAATAATTTTAATCAATAATTTAAATCAGGAAATATGATTTACATGATTAGCTAAACTTTTTATCATTTTTTTTGATTTAAATTATTTGTTTTTATCATTTAAAGTTTTATATCTAATCATCTAGGGTAAGAGATCATTTATAAATTTTAGAGGTAAAAATGACTATTAGAGATTGTATAGCGCCAGATAGAAGTCCAAATATTCCTAATATAATACTTCCCGATGGATCAATAGATACTCATGTACATATATTTGAAAAAGAGTACCCATTATTTGAAGGACGTGGATATAATCCACCTGATTCCACTTTAAATGATTTGAAACATCTTCATAAACAATTAGGTATTAGCAGGGTAGTTTATACACAACCCTCTCCTTATGGTGTTGATAATTCCGCAATTCTAAAAGGTATAAAGGTAATGAATGAAGAGACGCCTGGAAGAGCAAAAGGTGTGTGCGCAATAACTATGGATGTTACAGATAAATTCCTAGAAGAATTAAATGATCAAGGAATTACTGGTGTAAGATTAAATATGGATAACATTGGTGGAATGCCAATAGGCTTGGATCAAATTCCAGAACTTGAGGCTAGAATTAAAGATCTTGGTTGGCATATGGAATATTTATTTCCAGGTAAAGATATAGTAGATTTGGCTCCAATATTTAAAAAATCAACTATTCCTGTGTCGATTGCACACTTTGCTTATCAACCAGCAGTCAATGGTATTGACTCGGAGGGTTTTAAAACTTTATTAAACCTCGTCAAAGATGGTAATACATGGATAAAAATCTCAGGTGCTAATAGAGTAAGCAAAACTGATTTACCCCCCTATGATGATGTTATGCCTATGGCACGAGCTCTTGTGGAAGCAAACCCTGATAATATCATGTGGGGAACTGACTGGCCTCATCCAAATAAATACGAAGTTAATCCAAATGATGGAGACCTAGTTAATGCTTTTGGTGAATGGATAACTGATGAAGAGATGCGAAAAAAAATATTAGTAAAAAATCCTGAAAAATTTTATTCATTTTAGAAAGTTTTTTATATGAAAATAGCATTAGTCACAGGCGGTGGAACTGGTATAGGCAGGGCCGCCGCTCTCGAATTAAATAAAATTGATTTTGAAGTATATGTAATTGGAAGGAGGGAAAAAGAGTTAAAAGAAACATCCTCTCTTAAGACAAATAAGAACTTTGATATTGTACCAATTACAGTTGATATTACAAAAGGTAATGAGGTTAAATTACTATTTGAACAAATTAAAGAAAAACATGGTCGAATTGATTTGTTATTCAATAATGCAGGCATGGGTGCACCTAGGGTTCCTATAGAAGAGCTTAGCGAAAATGACTGGAGAAAGACTGTTGATGTAAATTTAACGGGTTCATTTCTCTGTGCACAACAAGCTATAAAATTAATGAAAACACAAAAACCTCAGGGCGGTAGAATTATTAATAACGGATCTGTCTCAGCTCATTCTCCAAGACCTGATACCATTGCTTACACCGCAACCAAACACGCAGTAAATGGTTTAACTAAATCAATTGCTCTTGATGGAAGAAATTTTAATATTTCGTGTTCACAATTAGATATTGGCAATGCAGATACTGCTATTGGTTCACGATTCAAAACAGGAGTTCCACAAGCTAATGGTCAAAATATGATAGAACCAGTCTTTGAAGCTGAAGATTGTGGGAAGGCTGTTGCTTATATTGCATCTTTACCTCCAGGTACTAATATTCTCAATATGACTATCATGGCTACTAATATGCCTTTTGTTGGACGAGGTTAATTATGACAAACAACGAAGATGGAATGAAAAAAAATCTTACCAATTATGGTGATAAAGGTTTTTCTATCTTTTTAAGAAAGGCTTTTATCAAAGGTCTTGGTTACTCAGACGAAATGTTAGATAAGAAAATTATAGGTATAACGAATACTTTTAGTGACTATAACCCTTGTCACGGCAATGTCCCTGACCTAATAAAAAGTGTAAAAACAGGTATTTTGTCTAATGGAGCTATTCCCTTAGAATTCCCTACAATAACCATCCATGAATCTTTCGCAAATCCAACTTCAATGTATCTAAGAAATTTAATGTCAATAGATACAGAAGAAATGTTAAGAGCTCAGCCTATGGACGCTTGTGTTCTTATTGGAGGTTGTGACAAAACAGTGCCTGCTCAAATTATGGGTGGGTTAAGTGCTGATATTCCTATTATACAATTAGTTACAGGACCTATGCTTACTGGTTCATTTAGAGGTGAAAGGGTTGGTGCTTGTACTGATTGTAGAAGATTTTGGGCAAGCTATCGAGCTGAAGAGTTAAATGATGAAGATATTGATGAAGNGAATAATCAGTTAGTTCCTACTGTAGGCACATGTGGTGTTATGGGTACTGCAAGTACTATGGCAATTACCACTGAAGCTTTAGGATTAATGCTCCCTAATAGTGCTTGTGCACCAGCAGTTTCAGCCGATAGAAAAAGAATTGCAGAAAGTACAGGAAAAACAGCAGTTAAAATTGCTAATGAAAAACTTAAACCATCTGTTTTTTTAACAGAAAAAAATTTTTTAAACGCTTTAATAGTTTTATCATCTATTGGAGGGTCCACAAATGGTTTAGTTCATTTAACTGCAATGGCTGGAAGATTAGGAATAAAAATTGATTTAGATAATTTTGATGATATGACAAAAAATCTACCCATGATCGTAGATTTAAAACCTTCTGGAAATGGTTATATGGAAGATCTTTATAAAGCAGGGGGATCTCAGAGAATCTTTCATGAATTAAGAGAGTTTTTATATTTAGACGCTAAGAATGTAAACGGAACTTCTCTTGGAGAAGAGATTAAAAGCTCGGCAAAATGGTCACAAAACATAATCACTGATATAAATAATCCAGTTTTTAATGCTGGAAGCATAGCCGTATTAAAAGGTTCTTTAGCGCCTAACTCCGCTATAATAAAGCAATCTGCTGCAACTAAAAGTTTATTAATTCATCAAGGTAGAGCTGTTGTATTTGAAGGTCTAGAAGATTTAGCTAATAGAATAGATAGAGATGATTTAGATGTAACAAAAGATGATGTTTTAGTCTTAAAAAATATTGGCCCAAAAGGGGGGCCAGGTATGCCTGAGGCAGGCTTGATCCCAATACCTAAAAAATTAGCAAAGCAAGGTGTGAAAGATATGGTTAGGATTTCTGACGGTAGAATGAGTGGTACTGCTTCAGGCACGATAATTCTTCATGTAACACCAGAATCTTATGAAAATGGTCCTCTTGCTATTGTACAAAATGGAGACATTATAAAATTAGATGTTCCAAAAAGGAAAATTGATTTGATGATTTCTGAAAAAGAAATAGCTGAAAGAATTAAGAAAAAATTACAAAAAAATATAAAGAGAAGAGGCTATAACAAAATATATATGGAGCATGTTACACAAGCAGACAAGGGTGTGGACTTTGATTTTTTAATATAAACAAGGAGTTACAATGAAATACGAAGATATATGTAAAGATGGTTATCCTTTAGGGTTTTTAATAAATAAAGGTACCACTACTAACTCAGATAATTTAAATAAAACCTTCGTTTCTCATACCCGTCAAATGGCTCTATTACAAAAAGAAACTATTGGTTACGAAGGTGATTTAAATTCTCATTCTTGGAGATTAACTTCTGATGAAGGCAAACACTTGAATGGGACTGACCTTGCACCATTTCCACTTGGATTTTTTAATGCTTCTATTCATGGAGATATTGTAGGTCGAATTTTTAAAACTGCATCTAAGGAAAATTTATCAATAGATGAGATTAAATGTGTAGTTAAAAACTCTTATTATTTAACAGGTTCTTTTGTAAAAGGTGACGGAGAAGGCCATGCTGAACCCACTGAAATTAATTTAGATATAAAATCTTCAGAAGATCAATCTAAAATAAAAAACTTAGTAAATAAATGTTCTAAATCATCTCCAGTTTTAACTGCTTTAAGAACTCCTCTTAAAAATACATTTTCATTAATTGCTAACGGTAGAAGAAAAAACCTTTCAAGTTTAAATGAAAGTTCCTTAGACAATCCTGAAGACCCTTATAATTATTATAAAAAACAACCTTCACCAAGTAAAAATGATTTTTTTAGCGATAGAATAATTGTAAAAACAGGTGAAGTATCAAGTGGAAAAGTTGAACCTGTGGACGGTTATAACATTTCAAAAACGTCAAATAATGTTTCCCAAAATAGTAATTTCAATAAAATTATTAGAACTATAGTTGGTCAAAGCACTACGAAATCTTCTGACGATATTATAGAAGTAGATACCGTTTTAGGCTTACCTGGAATGACACATTTTGTAATAGGCATGGATTTTAATGGTTTTATTGCTCCTTCACCAGTTAATATAATGGGTGCAGCTATTTCTTTTTGTTTTTTAACGCAAACGCACAGATATATTCATCACCAAAAATTTAATATAGAAGGATTAAGAATGTCTCAATATGCAACATTCAAAGAAAATTCTGATGGAACAGTTGAGATGTTACCTTTAGACACTCATTTGTTCATGAATGGATCAGCTAGTGAAGAACATAATGAAAAGTTAATAGATATGTCAGAGAAGACTTGTTACCTTCATGCAACTTTAAGTGAAGCATTAGAACCAAATATAAATATTAATTTTAATTAAGGAGTTACTGATTATGAGAACTAAAAGAGATAACCAGCAATGGATGTTAGATTTAGCCCTTAATATGAGGGGTAGGGTTCAAAATTTCGAAAGAGACGATCCTGAAACTCCATCAAGAGCTCATAATTACAGAATGCTTCCTAAAATGTGGAGGAAAAAAGCTGAACATGATGAAGCTTTAGCAAAGACTGCTGAAAAAAATGGTTTTAAAGCAACTGCTTTAGAACATTACGATCACGCAGTTGAATCATATAGAATGGCCCAACACCCAATTTATTTTGACGACAACCCTGTTAAAATCTACTTAAGTAATAAATTAAAAGAAATGGTAGATAGAAGATCTGCATTAGCACCTTATCCAATTGAAAGAGTGGAAGTACCTTTTGATGATGGTAAAACAATTTCATGCTTGTTGCATCTATTACCCGACAGAAGAAAGGCACCTTGTGTTATATATGTACCTGGAATGGATCAAACAAAAGAATATTTTCCAAGAGTAATGAATAGTCTTGGGGTAAGTAGAGGAATGCATGTAATTTCAATGGATGGTCCCGGCCAAGGTAATTCAAATATTCAAAAAATTAGAGCTGTTGCTGATAATTATGAAAGAGCAGGGGCGGCAGTTATAGATTATTTAGAGACCAGAGAAGAAATTGACTCTAAGAAAATTGGTATTTATGGCGTTAGTATGGGTAGTTATTGGTCTCTTAGACTAGCAAGTTATGATAACAGACCTGCTGCACTAGCTAGTGGTGTAGCTACATTTAACCCAAATAATACAATATTTTCAGTTTCTTCTCCTAGATTTAAACAAATGTTTATGTATATGGCAGGCATGGATGATGAAGAAGAGTTTGATAAAATGGCTGAAAAAATGACTGTTAAAGGATATGCTGATAAAGTTAAGTGTCCAACTTTATTAGCAACAGGTGAATTTGATCCACTATGCCCATTAGAAGACGCTGTTGAAGTTTACGAAGATTTAACATGCAAAAAAGAATTATGGGTAATTGAAGATCAATTTCATCCATTATGGGGTATTCCTAATTTAGGAAAGTTAGATTGTCATCATTATATAATGGATTGGCTGCAAAAAGCATTATTAGACGGTAAGACTAATGATAAAAGAATTGCATATGTAAGCAACAAAGGAGACGGACCATTTGGCGATTGTGATTGGGATCCGACAATTAAGCCTGGTGAAGCATACTTTTAAATATCTTCATTAAAATTCATTTTAGGAAATTGCAAAAAGAAATTATTATGAAATTCTTTAACTTTTTTTAGAAAATTATTTTTTTCATTTATAGTCATTTCATTAATTTGAACATTTTTATTTTTTAGCATATCGATTAGTTTGTTATCATCTTCTTCTGCCAACTTATATTGATAACTAATAGTTTCCTTTGCTGCTTCTAAGATCAATTCTTGTTCTTGATCTTTAAGTTTATTGAAGAAATCCTGATTAACTACAAATAGACAAAACCCAAAAAGATGAGAAGATAAAGTAAGGTACTTTTGAGAATTGTAGACCCCAAAGTTCCAAAAATTAGTTAAAGGATTTTCTTGAGCATCTATTTCACAATTTGATAATGCTTTTTTAAAGTCTCTAACATCTAAGGGACAAGATATAAAACCTAATGTATTAAAAATATTTATATGCAATTGGCTAGGAGTTGTTCTAATTTTTAGATCAGCGCAGGAACTTTCATCGGTTATAAAAGAACGATTTGTACTAATATGTCTGGCACCATTATCCCAAAAGCCTAATAATTTTAAATTTAGGTTATTTTTTAACTTTTCTGACACAAATTTATTAAACTTTGTATCAATTAAAGTCTTTACTTCTTTTTTATTTTGGAAATAAAAAGGTAAATCCAAGAGTTGTATTTCTGGTAATAGTTTTTCATAATAACTAGACCATAGATATGATATTTGTATATTATTATTTCTAGTCATATCAATTAGAGATGAAGCCTTTTTTCCTAATAATGTAATGTCCTTTTCATATTCAAAATCAAAAGTTTTTGATAATTTATTAATAAAGAAATCCATTGACCTTGTATGTACAGATGCTTCCCCCTGATAACCTGCAACATTAATAACTTTTTTCATTAATAAACCCTAAAATATGTTAAAATTTAATTTTACAATAAAACTTATTGGAGAACAAATTGAACATTAAAATAATTGATCTTTCTGTTGAAATATATCAAAAATGTCCCACTCTTCCAAATCACCCACCTATGGTTTTATCTGAATATCAAACACATCAAACTATACGTGAAGCAGAAGGTGTAAAATTTTCATGTGCATCAATGTATATGTCTATGGGAGAGCATACTGGAACTCATGTAGATGCTTTTTCACATTTTGATCCAGATCCTAATGCAAAATCCATTGATCAAATGCCATTAGAAAATTTTTATACCGATGGTATTTGTTTAGATTTATCACATAAACCATTGAAGTCTAATATAACAATAGAGGATTTGGAAAAAGCTTTAGATAAAGACAAACTAAATATTAATCCAAAAGACACAGTTTTATTATACATGGCACATTTTGATAGGACTTATGGTACCAATAAATTTTTAACTGATTTTCCTGGTTTGACTAGAAGTTCAGCTGAATGGCTTGGAAAAAAAGGTATTACAAGCTTTGGAGTTGAAGCTGTAAGCCCAGGAACTCCGGGTAAAAATAATTTTGATGTTCACAATGTTTGTAAAGAAATGGGTTTTACTCACATAGAAGGATTAACAAACTTAGACAAACTTATTGGGAAAGGTAGATTTAAATTTATCGGGTTGCCTCTCAAAATTAGGGGAGGTACAGGTAGCCCAATTAGAGCAATCGCTGTTTTCTAAAAATAGTAACAAAAACAGATGCTTAATCAATATTTATAAATAAATTATTCAATTGTTTCTTGGCAAGATAACTGGTTCACCANTTTCAGCTGATAAATCTGCTGCTATATATAATTCCATAACCATTTTAGCCTCTTCTGGCTTTACCAAGACTGGTTTACCTAAAGCAACAGCATTAACAAAATGATTTGTTTCTTCGTGCATAGGGCCTGCGTGTGTATGTTCAACAGGCTCACCAGGCATTGAAGACATTGGGTATCTGATGCCATCCTTAACAGTATTTAATTGAACATCTTTATGACTATCATCAATAAATAGTGATCCATCAGTACCTATAACTTCAATCCAAGTATGTGAATAATTTGGGTAACCTAAAGGCAAAATCCAACCACCTCCTACACTTATAGTCATTCCATCATCTAATGTTACAAGTATCCATTGATGATCAGGGGTGTTACTATTCTTTGAGAATAATTTACCAGAAGTCTGGCTATATACTTTTACAGGTTTTCTTGGTTGTAGACACCACAATAAAAAATCAAGATCATGAGTTGACTCCATAGCAGCAGGGGAAAGGGCAGTTCTTCCTGAAATTTTTTCACCTAATTCCCTTGTAACATGCCTACTAACAAGACAAGTAACTGGTTCTCCAATCAAATTATCTTTTAGAGATTTTTTTACATAAGCATATTTAGAATTAAATCTTTGAGAATAACCAATTGTAAATTTAACATTATTTTTAATTGATACTTCTATTAATTCTTCAGCTTCTTTTAATGTTGTAGCTATAGGTTTTTCTAAAAAAACGTTTTTACCCGCTTTAAGAGCAGCAAGTGCCATAGGATAGTGTGTGGTCTCTGGAGTTGCAGATATAATAATAGTATCAATATTTTTATTATTTACTAATTCTTGCCAATTTTCCGTAGCCATTTCTATATTGAGAGAATTTTTTAATTCTTTTAATCGATTAGAGTTTGTTTCGGCTATATATAATTTATCTACAAGAGGATTGTCAGCACAAGCATTAGCTCTTATACCACCACACCATCCAGTTCCAATAACACCTACATTAATTTGATTAATCATAATCATCTCCAGTATTTACTTATAAATTAATTAATATCCAACAATTTGGCTGCATTTATACCTGTAATTTTCTTTATATCGTCTTGATTTAGACCAGGAGTGCCCAAAACATGGCCAACAGGATCATCTTCAGCCATATCATAGGGATAATCAGTTCCCATAATAATTTTGTCAGCACCAAAAACATCTACCAAATATTTTAATTGCTCATAAGTAAAGACAATTGAATCAAAATACATTTTTTTTAAATAATAAGTTGGTGGGTGCTTTAGATCATTACCTCTACAATCAGGTCTAGCCCCCCATGCATGATCTATTCTTCCTGCATAAGATGGCAAGTAACCACCCCCATGTGATGCTAAAATTTTCAAGTTTGGAAATTTTTCTAGTGTTCCATCAAAAATGAGATGATGTAGAGCAACAGTTGTGTCTAAGGGATTACCAATCACATTATTGAAATAATGATTTTTCAAACGGTCTCCTTGAGGATATCCGTTTGGATGAATAAAAATAAGTGTATCTAATCTTTGGGCAGTTTCCCATACTGGATCTAGTGAAGGATCAGATAACTCGTGACCATCAACAGTACCTAAAACCTGAAACCCTTTTAAATTTAGCTCTTTAACACCTCTTTCCATTTCTTTGACTGCAGCTTCGGTATCCTGTAATGGAAGATGGCCTAAAGATAAAAATCTATCTGGCCTATCTGCGGCCACTTTTGATAGAGTATTATTAATAATTTCTATAGATTTATGACCACGTTTATTTCTAATTGAATAATAAGCCTGGAAGGGGACAGGTATTAAAATTTGCATATCAATACCTTGTCTATCCATATCTCTAAGTCGTTGATCAATATTTGTTAAGTTTATTGACCTATCTTTACCTTGTTGTTTATTTTGCAAAGATGATTTTTCGTTGGTATATTTAAAAGCTGGAACAAAATTTGGATCAAACAAATCTACAATTGAATCAGCTGCTTCTTGAACATGAAGATGGCAGTGAGCGTCAATAGTTAGGTTAGAATTATATCTTTCTTTTCTTTCAAAATGCTTCCTTGCAGCAGTTGCACCATATGGTTTGGGTTCCAAAACACTCTCCTAGATATTTGACATATTTATTAATAAGTTAATTACAATAAAATATTAAATTATAAAAAAATATATATATCATCAGATAATTTGATTTTAGTTTTTTATAATTAAGTTTAAAGTAAAAGCTTAATGATTGAGGTGTTTAATGAAATTTGGATTATTTGGTAGTGCTAAACTTAGAAAAATTGCCAACGATATAGACAGTTCATTAAGTTACAATGAATGGATAGATTATAATATTGAGGCTGAGAAATTAGGTTTCGAGAGCACATTTACTGTAGAACATCACTTTACTGGCTTGGGACAAGTATCTGCTTCATTAAATTTGTTAACTTATTTGGCAGCCAAAACTTCTAAAATTAAATTAGGCACTGCTGTTCTTACTTTACCTTGGCATAACCCAGTTTTATTAGCTGAACAAGTTGCAACTATGGACTTATTATCAAAAGGGAGAATACAACTGGGTGTTGGCAAAGGATATAGGTATAACGAATTTAAGGGCTTCAAAATAGACATGAAAGAGGCCAGCGAAAGATTTGATGAGTCGATAGATATAATGATTAAATCTTGGGAAAACAAAGAAAAATGGAGCTATAGTGGAAAATTTTGGTCTTTTGAAGATATTGTTGTTGAACCTTCATGTCATCAATCACCTCATCCAACTCTATGGATGGCAGCTGGAAATCACGAGGCAATTAAAAATGTTGCAAAAAAAAATGCAAATTTACTACTCGATCAATTCTCACCATTAGATGAAGTTATAAAAAGAGTTCAAGTATATAAATCTGAGTTAAATAAAAATAAATTTAATGATGACACACATAATAGGATAGCTCTAGCTAGGGCTTTATATATAGCTAAAGATGAAAAAGAAAAAATGGAAGTTATTGAAAAAAGAATGATAGCCAGATCAAAAGTTGATAAACTGTCAGAAAGACCTGATGGTAGAAATGAGTCTAGCATAATGTCGTTTAAGGGTCCTGACGAAGCCCTAAACGGCGCTTTAATTGGAACAAAAGAAGAAATACATGAACGCTTGAGAATGTTGAAAAATAATGGAGTAGGGTATTTGCTTTTAGTTGATGCAGGTGGTGGAATAGAACACCTTAGACTGTTTGCAAAAAAAATTATGCCTACTTATCATTAACAAAGATTTTTAGAATATTAATTTATTTGATTTTAAACAATTTACAGGCATTAGCACCAGTAATAAGAGTAATATCATCTTTAGTTACGCCTTCTGTACCCATGACATGTTCAATTGGGTCATCTTCAGCCATATCATATGGATAGTCAGTGCCCATAATAATATGATCAGCTCCATATTGATCAATAAGATATTTTAGTTGATCAAATGAAAAAACAACTGTGTCAAAATACATTCTTTTTAAATAATCAGAAGGTTTGTACTTTAAGTTATAACCGCTGCAGTCAGGCCTTGCTCCCCAAGCATGGTCAATTCTAGCAGAGTATGCAGGAAGATAGCCGCCACCATGAGCTACAAAAATTTTTAAATTAGGATTTTTTTCCATTGTTCCATCAAAAATCAAATGATGGAGAGCAACAGTTGTATCCATTGGATTTCCTATGATATTAATAAAATAATGATTTTTTAGTCTCTCACCTTCTGGATATCCATTAGGATGTAAAAAAATAGGTACATCTAACTTACAAGCAGTTTCCCAAATACCATCATATGAAGGATGTGATAATTCTTTTCCATCTTGAAATGTAATAATTTGAAATCCTCTTATATCAAGATCATTTANACATCGATTCATCTCCTTTACAGCAAGATCTCCATTTTGCATGGGAAGAGTTCCAAGAGCTACAAATCTGTCCTTTCTATCATTAGCAGTTTCGGATAGCTTGTTATTAATTGTTTCTATAGCTTTGTATGCTACTTCACTTTTTACATTACAATAATGTTGGAAAGGAACAGGAATAAGTACCTGTGTATCTATGCCTTGTGAATCCATTTTATTTAATCTAGTTTCAACATTAGTTAAATCCATAAATCTATCATTAATCTGCTGAATATTTTGGTTTGTTGTAATCTGATTTGCGTGTCTAAAAGCAGGAATATCATGTTGATCAAATAAGCCTTGAACTAAATCGGCAGCCTCTTGAACATGAAGATGGCAGTGTGCATCAACAGTTTTGGAAGAGGGCCTTATCTCTTTACCAGACTTACCATGATTTCTTCCTGAAGTTGAACCATAAGGCTTAATAGTCATACAAATCTCCGTATTAAATAATAAACGAGATTACATCATAACATAAAAATATATGAAACATTTTTTTGCAATTAATTATTTATAAATATTAATTAGATAAAAAGATTATAAAGTATTTTCTTATTTAAATACAATAACCACTTGTATTTAT
>JGI20155J14468_10000375_pt1 | contig 37115 bp, 31 predicted proteins | sample COG_05_FD_14468 | JGI IMG/M metagenome (IMG submission 14468) | reverse complement strand
CCCTAGGGATAGTGCCACAGAAAATATACCGCCATAACATGGCAAGGGTGAAAAGGTGTGGTAAGAGCACACCGGTTCTATTGGTAACAATGAACGCAGGAAAACCCCACTGGGAGCAAGACTAAGTAGAGGTGACATTGTTTAAAAACTAAAAGCCATCCTTGGCTCGTCATCAGGGTTAGTTGCTTGAGCTTAAGAGTGATCTTAAGCCTAGACAAATGATAGGTTTAAAAGACAGAACCCGGCTTATAGTTTATCTGGCAAAAGTTATTCACAACTTTAAATTTATTTAAAAATAAATGTTCTTATTTTGATTCAGTGTTGAGTCAGTTTTGTTCTAATTTTTCTCCTTTAAAATGAATTTACTCAAGTTTAGGCTCATTGATGCTAACCATTAATCTGATATACAAATTATAAAAGTCCTTGATAATGGTTAAAATTCAGTAATTGACACTATATTAAATTACCCATATAATCCCATATATTCCCAAATAGGGGTATATAGAAATTTATGGTTTATGTTTTTATCAAGTTACGAAAACAAATTAGACAAGAAAGGGAGGGTATCGGTGCCTGCAAGCTATAGGTCTCATTTGTCTAATCTCGGATATAATGGAGTGATTTGTTATCCATCTTTTAATAATCAATCAATAGAAGCATGGCCACAAGACAGAATAGAAAAGATCTCAAACACAATAGACTCATTGAACCCTTTTGAGGAGAAAAGAGATTTTTTTGCAACATCAATATTATCTGAAAGCATCAATTTACAGTTCGACAGTGAAGGAAGAATTTCACTTACACTAAAATTATTAAAACATGCAAAAATAAAAAATAGCATATTGTTTGTTGGTCAGGGAAAAACATTCCAAATATGGGAACCAACATCTTTTGAAAAATTTAGGGTTAGTGCAAAGAAAAAATCAAATTTAAATCGTGCTAGCCTTAAGTGGGAGCTTCAATTAAATAAATAATGAGGGGGGAAAACAAGATGACAATTAACTTTAAAACACCAGAAATTAAAGAATTACAGCCACGACTATTAGTTTTAGGAGTTGGAGGTGCAGGTGGAAATGCAATTAATGAAATGATAGATAATGGATTGCAAGGAGTAGAATTCGTTGCAGTTAATACAGACGCACAAGATTTAAAACATAGTAAGGCAAAAGCTAAAATACAAATAGGATTAAATTTAACAAAAGGTTTAGGAGCGGGCGCAAAATTAGATATTGGTCAAGCTGCAGCTGATGAATCTTTAAATGAAATCGTAAATACTTTGCAAGGGTCAAATATGGTTTTCATAGCCGCTGGTATGGGCGGGGGAACTGGAACTGGAGCAGCACATGTTATTGCTAGGGCAGCTAAAGAATTAAATATTTTAACAGTAGGTGTGGTTACACTTCCTTTCTTATATGAAGGACCCTCAAGAATGAGAAGAGCTCAACAGGGACTTGAAGAATTAAGAAAACATGTTGATACAATTATTGTAATTCCAAATCAAAACTTATTTAAAATTGCAAATGAACAAACTACTTTTAAAGAATCTTTTAATCTTTCTAACAATGTTTTAATGCACGGAGTTCAAAGTGTTACAGACTTAATGGTTAGACCAGGAATAATAAATCTAGATTTTGCTGATGTTGAAACTGTAATGGCTTCAATGGGTAAGGCGATGATGGGAACTGGTGAGGCTGAAGGAGAAGGTAGAGCCATGAAAGCTGCAGAAATGGCAATTAGTAATCCTTTAATTGATGACTACACACTAAAAGGCGCAAAAGGATTATTAGTTAATATTACTGGAGGTGAGGATCTTAAACTTTTTGAAGTTGATGAGGTGGTCAATAAAATAAGATCTGAAGTAGATGTTGAGGCTGAAGTTATTATTGGGGCAATAACAGACTCTTCTTTAGATGGAAAAATAAGAGTTTCAATTGTTGCCACATCGCTTGATGGTCAACAGCCTGAAGCAAAATCAGTAATTAACATGGTTCACAGAATACAAAATAGAAACCCAGGTTATTCTGACTTTTCAAATATGGGACCCACACCTTCTTTTAACTTTTCAAATAACAATGCTAGTCCAGTTTCACATGGCGCTAATGCGTTAAAACTTGAAAACGAAATTGTATCTGATGATTTTAGTCAGCCAATTATTAAAGAAGATATTAATGAAGTAAATAATGAATACCATGAAGAGTTACTAAAAAATCAAGAAGTCAAAAATGTTGTGGAAAATAGCTCTATTGAGGAAGAAATATCTTTTGCACAAGAAGCAACAACTGAAACTTCAACAAATGAAGATATTACAAATAATGATTTAAGTGAATTTGGTGTAGACTCAGGTGCACCAGATTTATTTAATTCTGATAATGAGTCTTCAATTTCAGATAATCTATTATCATCAGAAAACGATGAACAAGAAGATGATCTAGAAATACCTGCATTTTTAAGAAGACAAAAGAATTAATGGTCTTCAAAAAAATAAATGGAAGCCACCATAGTACCGGAAAATACAAAGCATTATCCAGTACTGCTAAAAGAAATCATTAGCGTTATTACCCCTCAACATGGTGGCACATTTATTGATTGTACTTTTGGACAAGGAGGGTACACGCACGAAATTCTTAAATATAGAGATACTAAGGTAATTGGCTTAGATAGAGATATTAATAGTGAGATAATTGGAAAAAAAATACAAGAAAAATTTCCTGGTCGTTTTTTATTTAAAAACTTAAAATTTAGTAAATTAGGTAATTTAAAACTTAAAAATGAAAACATAAAAGGTATTGTATTTGATTTAGGATATTCTTTTATTCAAATAAAAGATCCAAAAAAAGGATTGTCATTTAATTCATCAGGAAAACTTAATATGAAGATGGGTTTAAATGAATTTTCAGCAAATGATGTTGTTAATAATTTAGAAGACAAGGAGCTAGAAAAAATATTAAAATATTTTGGTGATGAAAATGATGCAAAATTAATTTCAAAAAATATAGCAAAAGAAAGATTGTTAAAAGAAATAGACACACAAGATTTAGTTAAAATTATTGATAAATCTAAAAGAAAGAAAAATTACAAAATTCATAGTGCAACAAAAACTTTTCAAGCTTTAAGAATATTTGTTAATAAAGAAATTAGTGAATTAATTTATGGATTAATAAACTCTGTTAACATCTTAAAAAAAAATGGAGTTTTAGCAGTTGTAACATTTCACTCATTGGAAGATAAAATAGTTAAATATTTTTTTAAAAGCTTATCTGAGCATAAAAGTATTTCTAGATACGAACCTAAAATAGAACAAAAAGAAATTTTATTTAAAATGCCCTTAAAAAAACCAATTATTCCATCAGAAAAAGAAATAAAAGAAAACCCTCCATCTAGATCTGCAAAGTTAAGATATTTGATTAAACATGATGATGTTTATAAGATAGAAAGCGATGTATTAAAAAAATTTAGCTATTTGTTAGAAATAGAAAATTTTGGTTCTAAATTATGATAAAATTTATAGTTTTTATCTTAATATTTTCTTTGATAGTAAGCACTGCATTAATAAAAAATTCAACTAAGAATTTAGAAGATGAAATTTATTCAGTAAAAGAAAATTTATTATTTTTAAAGAATAGATTTAAAGACTCTAAATTAGAATTTGATTACTTAAGCTCATCTGAGAAACTAATGGAATATCAAAAGTTATACTTTGAAAACTTTTTACAAAAAAAATCACTCAAAGAATTAAAAACATTAGAGATTGTTAATAATAAAATAATTATTCGTCAATTATCAATATTGGATAATAATGAAGAATAATTCGAATAGATTTGTTCTATATAAGAATTATGATCAATTTGAATACAATAAAAACAAGCCTGATATTAATATAAAATTTAACCGTGTAGCTTTTATATTTTTTGTTTTTTTTATTATTTCAATCGTTTATTCAATTCATTTAATTCATCTCGGTTCGAGAAAATCTGATATATCAATTAACAGTCAAACAAAAATAACAAATAAACTTCAACGTGCAGATATAGTTGATAAAAATGGAAATTTTATTGCTAAAACAGTTAGTTCTATTGATATTGGCATTAATCCAGCTGAAATAATAAATGAAAAAAAATTATTACTTAATTTAGGCTATATTTTTCCAGATAAAGATTATGATTTAATTAAATCTAAACTAAAAAAAAATAAGTTTTTTTGGTTTGAAAAAAAAATTTCTGAAGAAAATTATGAAAAGATTATGATGCTTGGAGATAAATCTATTCAGGCAGAAGAGAAGCTTTCGAGAATTTACCCACAAAAAAATTTATTTAGTCACATTATTGGACAAATTGATGATGATAACCTTGGTATTTCTGGACTTGAAAAATCATTAGACGAACAATTAAAAAATAATAAAAAATCAACAAAGTTAACTGTGGACAAGGATATTCAATTTTTAATACGACAAGAATTACTAAAATATAATAAAATTTTCAGCACAAAAGGAAGTGCCGCAATACTAATGGACGTAAATAATGGCGAAATTATTTCAATAGTGTCACTTCCTGATTTTGATCCTAACAAAAGAGAAAAAATTACTGATGTTAAATTTATAAATAGAGCAACTAAGGGTATATATGAATTTGGTTCCGTTTTTAAAACTTTTACACTGGCAGCAGCATTCAATGAAAAAATTCTCGAACCAGAAACTGAGTTTGTTGATTTGCCAAAATCATTAACTTGTGCTGGATTCTCAATTAGAGAATATAATAATAAACTACCTTCAAATTTGACTGCAGAACAAATTTTAATTCAATCAGGAAATATAGGATCAGTTAGAATTGGTCAAAAAATTGGAGAAGAGAAATTTAAATTATTTTTATCTAATCTTGGCGTTATTGGTGGAATTAATTTTGATATAGAAGAAGTTGGAATTCCTATAAAATTTAATTGGGGTAAATGTCCACTTGCTACAGCCTCTTTTGGACATGGTATAACAACCACATTAATTCAAATAGTCAAGGCTTATTCAATTATAGCAAATGGTGGATATGATGTAGAGCCTGTTTTAATAAAAAAAATTAAAAAATCTAAAAAAAAAATTCTTAACAAAGATGTCACTGAAAAGATTTTACCTATTTTAAGAAAAATTGTATCAACTAAGGAAGGTACAGCTAAATTAGCAAATGTTAATGGTTATGATATTGGTGGGAAAACAGGTACAGCCAATAAAATTTCAAAAGGAGTCTATACCAACAAGAAAATAAATACGTTTGTTTCAATATTTCCAACGTCAAAACCAAAGTATGTTTTAGCAGTCATGCTGGAAGAACCAGAAATAAATGAGGAATATATTTATGAATATAGAGATGGTTCAAATTTTAAATTGAAAGGTAGTCCAAGAAATACTGCAGGTTGGAATAGTGTAGAGGTTACAGGACATATAGTTGATAAAATTGGGCCTATTTTAGCCACAAAATATAATGAAGGTTATAAATAATGTTTCTAGGAAATTTCATCAAAAAATTAAATAAAAAATATCATAAAATTTTTTTTTCAGGAATAGCTTTTAACAGCTTTATGGTTAAAAAAGATTATATATTTTTTGCGATCAAGGGTAATGAATTTGATGGAAATAACTATATTCAAGACGCAATTAAAAAAGGCGCAAAAATAATCATTTCAGACAAAAAAATAAACTTTAAAAATAAAAATATAATTTATTTAAAAAATAAAAGCCCGAGAAAATTATTAGCTGAACTATCTTACAAGTTAATTGAAGGAAATATAAAAAAATTAGTTGCAGTAACAGGAACAAATGGAAAATCATCTGTTGCAGATTTTTACTATCAAATTTTAAATTTGAGTAAAAAAAGAGTTGCATCCATAGGAACAATTGGTGTTCAATCCAAAAGTAAAAAAATAGATATTGAAAACACAACATTAAATCCATTAAAATTAAGTAAAATTATTAATGAACTTAGTTTTAAAAAAACTGATCATATTATTTTAGAAGCATCCAGTCATGGACTGAAACAAAATAGATTAGATGGATTATCATTTGATATAGGAATATTCACAAATCTGTCTCATGATCACTTAGATTATCACAAGAGTTTTAATAATTATTTAAACTCAAAATTATATCTATTCAAATTTTTAATAAAAAAAAAAGGTCATATAATTTCAGACTCAACAATTCCACAATTCAATGAAATAAAAAAAATATCTAATAAGAAAAATTTAAATTTATTATCAGTCTATGGAAAAAATTCTGATTTAGAGTTAGTTAAGCATCTTTATGAGAAGGAATTTCAAATTTTAAAAATTAAATATAAATCCAATATATTCGACATTAAACTAAACTTAATTGGAAAAATTCAAATAAAGAATATCTTAATGGCAATGTTAGCAGCAATTAAAAGTAATATAAATATTAAGGATGTCATTAAAGCAATCAGCAAAATTAATCCAGTTGAGGGAAGGTTAGAAAAAATAGGTAAATTGAGAAATAAGAGTAAAGTTTTGTTAGATTACGCTCACACACCTGATGCTCTTGAAACCGTTATGGTAAATATTAAGGAACAATTTCCACTTAGTAAGATTTATTTAGTTTTTGGATGTGGAGGTGATCGAGATAGGGAAAAGAGGTTTAAAATGGGTAAAATTGCCTCAAAATATGCCCACCAAATTTATTTAACAGATGACAATCCAAGAAGTGAAAATCCACAAAACATTAGAAATGAAATAAAAAAAGGAATTAAAAATAAAAATTTTCTAGAAGTTCCTGAGAGAAAAAAAGCGATTCATAAAAGTATCAATAGTCTTTGCTCTGGAGATATTGCTATTATTGCAGGTAAAGGACATGAAAAAACACAAGATTACAAGGGAAAGAAAATATTTTTTTCAGATCGTAAAGAAATTTTAAAATCAATAAAAAAAAAAAATAAATCATTATTTAAAGATTTACGACTGAATATTATTCAAGAAAAAACAAAAATTTTGTCAAGAAATTTAAATTTTAATAAAGCTTGCATTAACTCTAAAGAAATTAAAAAAAATGATATTTTTTTTGCAATTAAAGGAAAAAAAAATGATGGAAATAAATTTATTGATCAAGCTTTTAGAAAAAAAGCATCATTAGCCATAGTAAATAAGATTAACAGGAATATTGGTACTAAACGTCAAATTAAAATTAAAAATTCTTTAAAGTTTTTAACAGAAAGTTCTAAAATTTTTAGAGAAAATATAAATACAAAAATTATTGCTATCACCGGAAGTTGTGGCAAAACAACCCTAAAAGAATTATTAGGTAGCTCTTTAAAAAAGATATCTAAGGTAAGCATTTCTCCAAAATCTTATAACAACAAATATGGGGTTCCCTTAAGCCTTTTTAATTTAGATCAAAAACATAATTATGGGGTTCTAGAACTAGGAATGGATAAAAAAGGTGAGATTGATAATCTCTCTAAAATTGTTAAACCAGATATTAGTGTGATTACAAATATTAGTTACGCTCATGCTAAAAATTTTAAGAATTTAAAACAAATTGCTCTAGCTAAATCTGAAATTATTAATAATACAAAAGAGAATGGTTTTGTAGTTTTAAATGCAGATGATAGCTTTTTTACATTGCATAAAAAAATTGCAAAAAAAAAAAATCTTAATGTCATATCATTTGGTATTAAAACTAAAAATTCAAATATTAAACTTTTAAGTATCAGGAAAGAAGGTAAAAAATTTAAAATAAATATTGGAGTCAATAATTTTAAGATATATTTCTTAATCTCAAATAATTTTGAAAATAATATTTTAAATATTTTGGCTTCATTAGCGGTAATGAGTATTTTTTTTGATATTTCTAGAATCAGTAAAAATATGTTTATTAATTTTAAAGCACCAAATGGGAGAGGAGATATTTCAAAAATAAAACTAAATAATAAAAGATTAAATTTAATTGACGAAAGTTATAATTCAAATCCATTGTCTCTGAAATCTGCAATTCTTAACTATGATAAACTTGAATCAAAAAAATCAAAGAAATATTTACTACTCGGTGATATGTTGGAACTTGGAAAAAATTCTATTAAACACCATCAGTCCATAGCCACAATAATTAACCGAACCAAAATAGATAAAATATTTGTTAAAGGAAGCAAAGTTTTGTCTATTTTCAATTCTATTTCAAAAGCAAAAAGAGGTAGAATTCTTAAAAATAATTCTCAAATTATTGATTTGATTAAAAATGATTTAGATAATAATGATTATCTTATGGTTAAAGCCTCAAATGCGACAGGATTCAATAAGATAATTAATAATTTAAAAGGTTAAAAATAAATGCTTTATCAATTTTTATTAAATTTTATTGACACGTTTGGTTTTTTAAATGTTTTTAAATATATAACTTTTAGAACAGGATTGGCTTTGTTCACTTCATTAATTATTGTTTTAATAATTGGTGGCCCCTTTATAAATTTTTTTTCAAATAAAAAAATATTAAATCCTATACGTGATGACGGACCAGAAGATCATATAGTAAAAAAAATAGGCACTCCAACAATGGGTGGAGTAATTATTCTATTTGGATTACTGGTTTCAGTTTTATGTTGGGGAGATTTATCAAATATCAGTGTTCTTTTTTGCATTTATATATCAATTTCATTTGGTTTACTTGGAGCCTTGGATGATTATAAAAAGATTAAATATAATAATTCCTCAGGAATTTCATCTAAGTTTAAAATATTATCGCAGATTTTTTTAGCAGTTTTAGGAGTTAGTTTTTTTGTTTATTTTGTTGATTACCAGAACATTACTAATTTATATTTTCCCTTCTTTAAAAATTTAATAATTAATCTTGGATGGTTCTTTATTCCATTTTCAGTATTTGTTATTATTGGGTCATCTAATGCTGTGAATTTAACTGATGGACTTGATGGATTAGCAACTGTACCTGTAATTTTAGTTGCAGGATGTTTTGCTTTCATAAGTTATGTAACTGGAAATATTGTTTTTTCAGATTATTTACAAATTCCTTATATTGAAGGCACTGGAGAAGTTTCAATTTTTTGTGGAGCTATAATAGGATCATGTTTAGGTTTTTTATGGTTTAATGCCCCACCAGCAAAGATTTTTATGGGAGACACCGGCTCCTTAGCTCTTGGTGGATCTTTAGGAGCAGTAGGAATAATCACAAAGCATGAAATAGTTTTAGCAATAACTGGTGGATTATTTGTGCTTGAGGCAGTTTCTGTAGTAGTTCAAGTAATTTCTTTTAAACTTACAGGAAAGCGAATTTTTAGGATGGCACCAATACATCATCATTTTGAAAAAAAGGGTTGGCCTGAGTCTACGGTAGTAATTCGATTCTGGATAATCTCAATTATATTAGCAATGATTGGTTTAGCCACACTTAAATTAAGATGATGAATGAAAACAAAAATATTTTTGTTAATAAAAAAATTTTAATTTATGGACTTGGCAAAAGTGGTCTTTCAGCATTTAATTTTTTAAAAAAATACAATGACATTTCACTTTTTGATGATAATGAAAAAGTTGAATTAAAAAATCGTTCAAATAATAAATTTGTATCATTTAAGAAAATTAAAAAATTAAAATTTGATCAAATTATTTTGAGCCCTGGAATAGACATTAATAAATGTAAATTAAAAAATTTTTTAAAAAAAAATTTAAAAATTATATATACAGATCTAGATGTTTTTTATTCATTTTATAAAAATCAATGCATTACTATTACAGGAACAAATGGTAAATCAACATCTTGTCAATTATTATATGATGTTTTAAAAAAACAAGGACTAGATGTTAAACTTGCTGGAAATATCGGGTACCCTATTTTGTCCATTAAAAATATAAAAAAAAAATCTATTTTTGTAATAGAAGCTTCATCATATCAATTAGATTATAGCAAGTTATTTGCTTCTAAATATGCAGCAATATTAAATATATCCTCTGATCATTTAGAGAGGCACAAAACATTAAAAAATTATATTTCTGCTAAATTGAAATTAATAAAAAACCAAAAAAAAGACTCAATTGCATTTATTAACAAGTATGACAAATATCTACAAAAAGAAATAAAAAAAAAAAATTATAGAAATAAAATTATAAAAGTTGAAACAAAACTAAATAATAAAATTGTTAATATTTTTCAAAATAATTATTTTTTTTCAAAATCTAATAAAGAAAATTTAGCTTTCGTCATAGAGATAGCTAAAAAATTTATAATTAAAAAAAATATTTTTGTCAAAACAATTAGAAGTTTTAAAGGTCTTAAATATCGTCAACAAATTATTTTTGATAATAAGAAAATTTTAGTAATCAATGACTCTAAATCAACAAGCTATTCATCATCAATTGAAATTCTCAAAAATTCAACAAATATATATTGGTTGTTAGGCGGCATACCTAAAAAAGGAGATAAATTTAATTTACCAAAAAAATATTATAAAAATATAAAATGTTTTATTTTTGGAAAACGATATAAAAAATTTTCAATAGATTTAAAGAATAAAATTAGATTAAAAAAATTTTCCAATTTGAAACATGCATTAAATGAAGTTTTTATTGATATAAAAAAAGACCATTCTTACAAAAAGACTATTTTATTTAGCCCCGCTGCAGCTTCTTTTGATAGTTTTAAAAATTTTGAAGAAAGAGGCTTTTATTTTGATAAAATAATTAAAAGGTATTTAGATGTTAAATAAGTTGTTCAGCTATTTTTCTTATTATCAATGGTGGAAAAATTTAGATAAATTTATTCTAAGCTTAATTATTTCATTATATTTGGTTGGTTTATTTTTTTCTTTAGTGTCAACTTCTTTAATTGCATCAGATAAATTAGATACAAATAGTTATTTTTTTTTCTTCAAACATTTAGTTTTTGTGTCAATTGGACTATTATTGATTTTTGTTTTCTCCTATATGGATCAAAAAATTCTTTATAAATCTTCAATTTATATATTTTGTTTATCTTTTTTATTGTTACTTTTAGTTCCAATAATTGGAATTGAAGTTAAAGGATCTAAAAGATGGTTAGATTTATTTTTTTTACCAAGATTACAACCAATAGAACTCCTTAAACCTTTTTTTATTATAACTTTAAGTTTAATTATTTCTTATGAAAAGATATTTAATTTTACTTTTAAGTTTGTTACCTCACTTATGTTAACCTTGGTAATTGCCTCACTTTTAATTATTCAACCAGATCTGGGACAGACATTGTTAATAGGATTTAGCTGGGCAATTTTAATATTAATATCTGGTATTAATCTATTATTTTTAATTTTAATTTTAGGCATTGGTATAATTCTACTATTGTATATTGCATTTTATATTCCAAAGTTTGAATATATAAAAAATAGATTGATGTCCTTTTTTGATACTGAAGCCGGCACTCATAATTTTCAATCTGATAAAGCTATAGAGTCAATCACCAGTGGAGGTTTTTTTGGTAAAGGAATTGGTGAAGGAACACTTAAAAATAGAGTCCCAGAGGCACATACAGATTATATAATTTCTGTAATTTCAGAGGAATTTGGAATTATTGCAATAATATTAATTTTGGTTCTGTTTTTAGTCTTTATTTTTTCAATTTTAAAAAAAGTAAATAAAGAGGTTGATAATAAGGTTAAGTTAATTTTAGTTGGTTCCGCTAGTCTAATACTATTACAGGCAATGATACATATTGGGGTAAATATTAGATTATTCCCAACGACAGGCATGACGCTACCATTTTTAAGTTATGGAGGATCGTCAATAATTAGTATCTCAATATTGTCAGGAATAATTTTAAATTTAACAAAAAGAAAAGTTTAATTCAAAAAGTGAAAAAAATATTAATTTCAACTGGTGGAACAGGAGGCCACGTTATACCTGCAGAAATAATTAATGAACATTTGAATGATAGTTATGAAATATATTATTCTACAGATAAAAGAGGACTTAAATATTTATTAAAAAGTAAAAATAAAACTAAAATAATTGATACACCAAAATTAAACTTAAGTTTTCTACTTCCATTTAACTTAATTAAACTTTTTTATTTAACATTTAAATCAATATTATATTTAAAAAAAGAAAAAATTAGCAAAGTAATTTCTATAGGCGGGTATATGTCGATACCAGTAATTATTGGTGCAAAAATTTTAGGAATAACAATTTATCTATTAGAACCTAACTTGATATTAGGAAGAAGTAATAAATTTTTTTTGAATTTTTGTAAAAAGATCATTTGTTATTCTGATAATTTAGATAATTTTCCAAAAAAGTTTATTAATAAGATTGAACTTATTAATCCATTAGTTTTTAAGTCTTTTTACGATATAATAAAAATTGACGATATTAATGAGAATTTTTGTTTTTTAGTATCGGGTGGTAGCCAAGGAGCAAATATCTTTGATGATGTTATTAAAGAAGTTATAGTTAATTTAGCCAGAAAACATCCATTAAATGTTATTCAGCAAACAAGTGTTGAAAATATTCAAAATCTAAAAAATTTTTATAATTCAAATAATGTAGAAAATGAAATCTTTAATTTTGAAAAAAATTTTGTAAATTTAATTAATAAATCTGATTTATGTATAACTAGAGCCGGAGCCACATCTTTGGCAGAAATTTCAATTATGAACAAACCTTTTTTAGCAGTACCTTTGCCTTCTGCTAGAGACAATCATCAAATGGAAAATGCAAAATTTTACGAAAAAAAAGGATGTTGTTGGATTTTGGAACAAACGAACTTGAATAAAGAAAAATTATTTAATACTTTATTAAATATTTTAAATAATAATTCAGATTTTATTAATAAAAAAACAAATTTAAAAAAATTGAATTACCAAAATTCATGGAATGATGTTAATCAAAAACTAAAAAAAATAATTAATGAAAATTGAATTAGCTAAAAAAGAAATTGTTCATTTCATAGGTATTGGAGGGATAGGAATGAGTGGTCTTTCATTAATTATGAGGGGTAAAGGATTCAAAGTACAAGGTAGTGATATTTCAAATAATAAAAATATAGATAGATTAAAAAAAGAAAAAATAAAAATTTTTTTAGGTCATTCGAAAAAAAATTTAAAAGATGCAACAATAGCAGTCATTTCATCGGCTATAAAAAATAGCAATCCTGAATTAGTTGAAGCCAAAAGAAAAAAAATTCCAATTATAAAGAGAGGCAAAATGTTAGCTAGCATAGTATCTTTAATGAAAAATATAGTTGTTGTTGGATCACATGGAAAAACAACAACCACATCTCTGATTGCATCGATTTTTCAAGAAACAAAATTAGATCCAACTATTATTAATGGTGGGGTTATAAATTCAATTAAAAATACTGCAAAACTAGGAAAAAGTGATTGGTCCGTCCTAGAGGCCGACGAGTCTGACGGAAGTTTTGTGCATATTGCTCCCACTTATTCTATAATAACTAATATTGATCGCGAACATATGGATTTTTATAAATCTATGAATGATCTCAAAGATCATTTTATAGAGTTTGTTAACAAAGTTCCATTGTTTGGCAAATCATTTATTTGTATAGACGATAAAATAAATAATGAATTAATAAAAAAGATAAAAAACAAAAATTTTTATACTTACGGTGAAAAAAAAAGTTCAAATTTTAGGATAAAAAATATTAAACATTATAAAATATTTTCAGAATTTGATGTTGTAGTAAATTTACCTAATAAAAAAATTTTAAATATCAAAAAATTAAAAATACCATTACTTGGTGTTCATAATATTCGAAACTCTGTTGGTGCATTAGGTGTTGCTTTATCAGTAGGAATTCCTGTTAAAAAAATCAAAAAGGGTTTAATGAACTTTAAGGGGGTGCAAAGAAGATTTAATAAAATATTTACATATAATAATATTGATTTCTATGATGATTATGCTCACCATCCAACAGAAATAAAAGTTGTATTACAGGGTGTGAAAAAAGTATTCAATAAATATGATAAAGTGTGTATTTTCCAGCCACATAGAATTTCAAGATTAAAAGATCTCAAAAAAGAATTTACTTTTGCTTTTAAAGACGCAGATACCGTAATTTTGTGTCCAATTTACACAGCAGGTGAAAAAATCAAATTAGGATTTAGTTATGATAATTTTGCAAAAGAAATTATTAAAAATTCTAATGTTAAATTATTCATGATTAAAAATAATATTCAACTGGCTAAATTTTTAAAACAAAATATGTATGGAAAAAAAATAGTTGTAGGAATGGGAGCAGGATCAATTTCTAATTGGATGAAAGAATTACCTAATTTGATGTAATGGAAGTAAAACATTTAAAAAAATTACTTAAAAAATTTGAAAAGAACATTATTTATAATGCAGATTTCAAAAAGAAAAATTGGTTCAATATAGGTGGGAAAGTAAAGGTTTTCTTTAAAGCTAATGAATTAAAAGACTTGGTGGAGTTTTTAAAGATTTTAGATAATAAAGAAAAAATATTTATTATTGGTGCAGGTTCTAATATTTTAATTACTGACGATATTTATGACGGTGTAGTAATTAAACTCGGTAAAAATTTTAATAGAATGTCTCTTTTAAATAAAGATATAATTATTGCAGGTACCGCTGTCCTAGATAAAAAAGTTGCAAATTATGCAGCAGATAATGGTTTAAGTGGATTTGAATTCTTGGGTTGCATTCCAGGAACAATTGGAGGAGGTATCAAAATGAACGCTGGATGTTTTGGTAAAGAAATTAAAGATATTTTGGTTTCAATACAAGCAATTGATAAAATTGGTAATATATTAACTATACCTGCTAATAAAATTAATTTTGAATATAGAGATAATGATTTATCAGAAAATTTGATATTTTTAAGTGCTTCTTTTAGAGGAAGAAAAAAAGACTCTATAAAAATAAAAGAAGAAATGCTTAAATTAAAAATGAAAAAAGATTATAATCAACCATCAAATATTAAAACTAGCGGCAGTACTTTTAAAAATCCAATAAAGCAAACTAATAAAAAAGTTTGGGAATTGATCAAAAAATCTGTTCCATCCAATATTAGTTTTGGAGATGCGTGTATTTCAAAAAAACATTCAAATTTTTTTGTTAATAAGGGTAACGCATCGTTCAATGACATGAAAAAGTTAATAGATTTTGTAGCTGAAAGTGTTTTTAAAAATACAGGCATTAGTATAGAAAAAGAAATAAAGATAGTAGAGAATTGAAAAAAAAAATTTTAATAATTTCAGGAGGCATCTCCAAGGAGCGCAAGATAAGTCTCGAAACTAGCAATCAAGTTGCTAAAGAATTAAAAAAGAATGGGTATAAAGTCAAGACTAGTGAACCAGATTATAATTTAATAAATGTAGCTAAAGCTTTTAGGCCAGATATTATTTTTAATGGTTTGCACGGTCAATTTGGAGAAGATGGATATATTCAATCAATTTTAGAGAATATAGGAATTCCATACACACATTCTGGTATCATCGCATCAGCAAAAGCTATGGATAAAGAAGTTTCTAAAAAAATATTTATCAAAAATAAAATTTTAACACCAAAATATATTAAATATTCTTTTGATAAATCTAAGTCAGCGTTAAATAGTATAATAAAAAAAAAATTAGGCTTTCCAGTAGTTGTAAAACCAATCAGTGAGGGATCCAGTGTAAATGTATTTATTTGTAATAAATTCAATATTAAAAGTAAATTAGATGTTCTTAAAACTTATAAGCAGATTTTGATTGAACAATTTATACCTGGGCGAGAAATTCAAGCAGCAATTATTGGAAAAAAAAAATTAGGAGCGATAGAGTTAAAACCAAAAAGAAAGTTTTATGACTATCAAGCAAAATATAACTCTAAAGCAAAAACAGAGCATATTATTCCAGTAAATTTAACAAAAAAAAAATATAATCAATTAATGGATATTTCTTTAAAGGCACATAATTTACTAGGATGCAGAGGTGTAACAAGGTCTGATTTTAAATATTATAAGAATAATTTTTATCTTCTAGAAATTAATACCCAACCTGGAATGACAAAACTATCATTAGTTCCAGAAATATCTGCTCATAAAGGTATAAACTTTATAAATTTAATTGAACTAATTTTAAAAGATGCATCAACGAATAAGTAAAAAAATTTTTATTTATTTGTTTATTTTTTTTATAGTTGGAACTTTAAATAATAAAGAAATTTCTAAACTTATTATCCCTAAAATTGATAATCTTGAAATTTCTGGTTTATCTGAATTTGAAAATGAAAAAATTTACCAGGAACTAGATATCCTTAAAAACTTTAATTTATATTTTTTAAAACAAGATAAAATTTCAGAAATTTTAGTTTTAAACAAAGTTATTGAAAAATTTTCGATTTTTAAAAGATATCCTTCGAATTTAATTATTGATTTGGAAAAAACAAAATTTTTAGCTTATACAAAAAAAAATAATTTAAATTTTTATATTGGCTCTAACGGTAATTTAATTGAGACTAAAGATAATAAAATCAATTTACCATTTATTTTTGGAGCTATTGAAGTAGAAGAATTTTTAAAATTAAAAAAAATTATTGATAATTCATTTTTTAATTATAATGATATTAAAAATTTATATTATTTTAAATCCAAAAGGTGGGATATTGAAACTAAAGATAACTTAATTATCAAGCTTCCCATTAAAAAACTAGAAACCTCTTTTGAAATATTATCTAAAATTTATGAAAAAAAGGAGTTTAAAGATTTTAAAATAATTGATCTCAGACAAAACAGGCAGGTTATTCTAAATGGATAATTTAGATAAAAATAGATATTTCATATTCATTAGTTTTAATAAAATTAAATTTGGAGCTTTGAACAAAAATAAAGAAATTTTATTTAATAAAGAAATTACATTAGATAATTCAACATTAGAAGAAAACTTTAAAGCATTAGAACAATTTTTAGATCAAAATATTATTGAAATCGAAAAAAAATTAAAAGACTATATTAAAGATATTAATTTAATTGTTGATTATAAAAATTTTCTCACAATTGACATGTCATCTACCCATAATTTTAAAAATTATATTGATCAACCTAAAAATATTTCAAATTTCTTATTCAATATAAAAAATAATTTAATAACTGATATGGCGGATTATGATTTAATACATATGATGATTAATAAATTTATAGTTGATAAAAAAGAATACTACTCAATACCAAATCTTGATTATGAAAATATATTTTTTGAATTAAGATTTATATTTTTAGAAAGTAGTATTAAGAAAAATTTTGAATCAATTTTTTATAAATACCAAATTTTGATTAAAAACATTTTCAGCTTTGAATATATAGGAAACTTTAAGAATTTCGATAAAGATAATATATTCAACTTTACTCAAAAATTATCTGAAGGATTTAATGAAAAAGAGATTTTGTTTATTAATAAATCTTCAGAAAATGAGGGTTTTTTTACAAAATTTTTTAATTTTTTTAATTAAACAGGTATTTTCTCGTAACATTTGTTGTTTTTAAATTAATGCAAACCAAGTTTAAAAGATATTCGTGTCATTATTAAAGCAAAAAACAATTAAAAACTCTGTAAAGTTTCAGGGTGTAGGTCTGCATAGCGGAAAATCAGTAAATTTAACACTTAAAAGATCAGAGCCTGATACAGGTATTATTTTTAAAAGAATTGATATTAAAGGGAATAATTTAATTTACCCAAATTTTATCAATGTAAGTAATACATCTTTAAACACCACTATATCAAATCCTGAAGGTGTCAAAGTTTCAACTATTGAACATTTAATGGGTGCTTTATTTGGTTTGGGCATTGATAATTTGTTAGTTGAGATAGATAACGAGGAAGTGCCAATTTTAGATGGTTCTGCAAAACAATTTATAGAAAAAATTTTAATTGCTGGTTTTGAAGTCAGTAGCAAGCCTATAAAAATTATTAAAATTAATAAAAAAATTGAATTTAAAGATGGTGAAAGATTTATTAGTATTGAACCTTCTAAATTAAGTTTGGATATAGATTTTGAGCTTAAATATAAGAATGATCTTATAGGCAATCAAAGAAATAAGATTAATGTTTATGAAGATAATCTAAATGAAATTTTTGTATCTAGAACATTCTGCTTATATGAAGACATAGAGGCTATCAAAAAAGTTGGTTTAGCAAGAGGTGGAAGTTTAGATAATGCTATAGTTGTTAAAGATAACAAAATCTTAAATAAAGATGGCCTTAGAAATTCAAAAGAATTTGTTAATCATAAAATTTTAGATTGTATTGGAGATCTTTTTACAAGTGGTTATAGAATTATTGGAAGCGTTAAGTGTTCTCAAGGAGGTCATTATCTAACAAATCAAATACTAAGAAAAGTATTTAGTAATGATGAAAACTTTTCAATAATCGAAATTCAAGAAAGAAACCTTCCCAAAACGTTAGTAGATAAACGCTTGTTAAGATCTATAGCATAATACTTTATTTATCTTTATAATTGATTAAGTTCTTTAAAATTTATGAATAGATTAAGTTTTTTAATATTATTTTTCTTATTTTTTCTTAATGCATGCTCTAAAGATGAAAAAGAAGTTTCTTTGATAAAGGAAAGTAAACAAGATTTAGAGATGATATTAGTTTATAAAGAAGCTTATTTATCATTAGAAAAGGGAGACCCATATTTTGCTGCAAAAAAATTTTTAGAGGCAGAACTTTTGTTCCCTCAATCTGAATGGGCTCCAAGATCAGCTTTAATGGCATCATATTCTTACTACATGCAAAATTATTATGCTGAAGCGCTATCAAATTTAGAAAGATTTTTAAATACATACCCAACAGATAAAAATTTAGTTTATGCTCATTATTTAATTGCAATGTGCTATTATGAAACAATTGAAGATGAAAAAAGAGACTCTGAACCATTATTTAGAGCTAAAGAAAAATTTAGTTTTGTTGTTCAAAATTATCCAAACTCAGACTTTGCATTAGACTCAAAATTTAAATTAAACTTAATAAGTGATATTTTAGCTTCAAAAGAAATGTATATAGGAAGACATTATATTAAAAAAGGAAAATGGATAGCAGCTATAAATCGATTTAAATCAGTGATACAAAACTATGATCAAACAATATTTGTAGAAGAAGCATTGCATAGATTAGTTGAAATAAATTATAAATTGGGTTTAACAAATGAATCTCAGAAATATGCAAATGTCTTAGGTTATAATTATTTATCAAGTGACTGGTATAAAAAATCTTATAAGGTTTTTAATCAAGATTATTCTAGCCAAATAGTTAAACCAGTTAAAAAAGACAAGAGAGGTGTTCTAGAAAAATTCAAAAAACTTTTTGATTAAAATGAATAAAAGATTAATCAAGGACAAGTATAAAAAAAAAATAAAATTAATTAATAGTTATAATAAAAGCTATTATAATAATAATTCTCCAGAAATTACTGATTCTAAATATGACACATTAAAAAAAGAAATTATATTACTAGAAGAGAAATATAATTTCCTTAAAGATAAAAATTCACCATCTGTAACTGTTGGCTATAAACCACTTAGACATTTTAAAAAGGCAGCACACAGGGTGCCCATGCTATCTCTTGGAAACATATTTAGCGAAGGGGATTTAAAAAATTTTGAAAAAAAAATATTAAACTACCTTGATAAAACTAATAAATTTGAAATTGAATATAGTGCTGAACCTAAAATAGATGGTATATCCGCATCTTTAATTTATAAAAATGGTAAATTTGAAAAAGGATTGTCTAGAGGTGATGGAAAAGAAGGTGAGGATATAACCAACAATTTAAAAACAATTAACGATATTCCTTTGTCAGTTGCTAATGAAAATTTTCCTAAAGAAATAGATATAAGAGGTGAAGTTTTTATAAAAAATAGTGATTTTACTAAATTAAAAGATAAATTTGCAAATCCTAGAAATGCAGCCTCAGGCTCTTTAAGACAAAAAGATTCAAAGGAAACAAAAAAAATTCCTTTAAATTTTATTGCATACACCTTCGGTTTTGAAAATGGAATGAAAATTACTAATCAAAATGAATTTTTAAAAAATTTATCTTTGTGGGGTTTTAAAATAAATCCATTTAATAAAATTATTAAAGGCACCAAAAATTTAATAAAAAACTATAACGACTTAGAAAAAATAAGAAGTGAAATAGACTTCGATATTGATGGGATTGTATACAAAGTTAATGATTTTAATCTTCAGTCAAGGTTAGGTTATGTTGCTAACGCGCCTAGATGGGCTATAGCACATAAGTTTTCAGCTAACCAGGCTGTATCGCAAATATTAGATATTGAAATTCAAGTTGGAAGAACAGGAGCGTTAACACCTGTTGCAAAAATAAAACCTGTAAATATAGGAGGGGTTGTGGTTTCAAATGCAACACTTCACAATGAAGACGAAATAAATAGAAAAGATATTAGAATCAATGATACAGTTGTAGTTGAGAGAGCTGGTGATGTTATTCCGCATATTCTTTCAGTTGATCTAAAAAAAAGAATTAAAGAGTCAAAAAAATATGCTTTTCCAATAAAGTGCCCTTCTTGTGGTTCTAAAACAATTAAAGAATATAATAATATTACAAAAAAAGTAGACGCAGTAAGAAGATGCACAAGTGAAGGTTATGACTGTAAAAAAATTGTCATAGAAAAAATTAGACATTTTGTATCTAAAGAAGCCTTTAATATTGAAGGTTTTGGAAAAAAAATTGTAGAAAGTTTTTTAGAACTAAAGCTAATTAAGTTGCCTCAGGATATTTTTAAACTTGACTATGAAAAAATTCAGGATCTAGAGGGCTGGGGAAAACAATCAGCAAATAATTTAAAGTACTCTATTAATCAAAAAAAAGATATTTCACTAGAGAGATTTATTTATTCTTTAGGTATAAGACATATAGGACTTGAAGGAGCAAAACTTATTTCTAAAAATATTAAATCTTCAATTAATTTTTTAAATCTTTACAATGATAAAAATTTAAAAGATTTAGAAAATTTAGATGGAGTCGGGGAAACACAAATTAAATCAATTAAAAAGTTTTTTTCCAACACTACTAATCAAAAAATTGTTAATGAACTTCAAAAAATACTTAGGATTGATGATGTAAAAAAAGTAAAATTAAATGGTAAATTGAAAAATAAATCATTTATGTTGACAGGAAAACTTTTGAACATGAGTCGATCAGAGGCAAAAAACTTAATTGAACAAAATTCAGGCTCAATAATAAGTAATGTTTCCAAAAAACTCGATTATTTAATAGTTGGAGAAAAACCTACAAAAAGGAAAGTAGATACTGCGAAAGAACTTAATATCAAAATTTTGAGTCAGTCTGAATGGTTCAAAATGTTAAATTAAACTAGCTAACCATTTTTTTTCACTTTTATTTAATAATGGTGAAATTTTTGAATAAACCTCAAAATGATAATTAAATAAGTAATTTTTCTCTTTTTTTGTTAAAAGATTAAAATCAATTAAATCTTTTTCTATAGGGGCCAAAGTTAAATTTTTAAAGGATAAATGTTTTTTTGTTTTTTTTGCATAAACTAGATTTTCAATTCTAATACCGAATTTATTTTTTTGATAAAAACCTGGTTCATTACTTAGTATCATTCCTTCTTTAATTTCAACAGTGTTAAATTTTGATATAGCTTGCGGCCCCTCATGGACATTTAAAAAATGCCCAACTCCATGACCTGTGCCATGACCATAATTAAGACCTTTTTGTTTTAGATATTTTCTGGCAGTCACATCAATTTTTTTACCAACTTTAGTTTTATTAAGGTTGGTATTAGCAACAGCGATGTGTCCTTTTAATACGTAAGTAAAAATTTTTTTTAAATCTGAACTTTGTTTAGAAAAACAAACTGTTCTAGTTACATCTGTAGTGCCATATTTATATTGACCTCCGGAGTCGCATAAAAAAATATCTTTTTTATTTATAATTTTAGTATTGTTTTTATTTGCCCGGTAATGAACTATAGCTGCATTTTTTCCACTACCGGCAATAGTATTGAAACTTGGAAAAAGATAACTTTTATTTTGCTTTCTAAAAACTTCTAATTTGTTTTGTGCTTCTACTTCAGTTATTTTTTTTTTGTTTATTTTTTTTATCCAATAAATGAATTTTGTCAAAGCTGCTCCGTCAAAGATATGAGCATCAATCATGTTCTTAATTTCAGTTTTGTTCTTTATAGACTTTAATAAATATATTGGATCATTTTTTTTAATTATTCTAAATTTTTTATTCAAGATTTGTTCATAATTAATCGAGCACGATTTTGTATCTATTGATATATTTTTACCGTTTAATTTATTAAAAAAAAACTCAATATCTTTTGGATCAACGACCTCTTTAATATTAATTATTTTTTTCTTAATTAATTGTTTGAGTTTTTCTTTATCTGAAATAATAAATTTTTTTCTATTTTTACTAATGATTAAATTTGAATTAGGAATTGGACTAGATGGATTGTCATATCCTCTTATATTTAATATCCAAGCAACATTTTCTGGTGCAGTAATAAATATATGATCTAAATTATTTTTCTTCAAATAATTTGCTAATTTACTAATTTTATTTTGATAACTTTGCCCTGTAACTTTTTCGTTAAGGGAATAAAAATTTTTTTTATTTTTATTTTTGAATTTAATTATCTTATCTATTAAATTTGTTTTTATTAATTTTATCTTATTTTTTAAAAAAATTTTTTTAATTTGATTGCTTGTAAATAATGATGGATCAAGACCAATAACTAAATCTTTAAAATATTTACAATTAAAAATATTTTCATAATCTAAAATTTTAAATTTTTTACCACATTCTATTTTTCCTTGAATTGTATATCTGCTATCTACAAATAAATAATTTTTGTTTTTTAGAATAAGAGCATATCCCGCAGATCCAGTGAAATTTGATATTGCCTTTAATCTATCTTTATTTGAATATTCTGAAAAAAATTCATCATTTTTAGGTATAATATATCCATCAATATTATTCTTATCAAATAAAGCCCTAAGTTTTTGTATTACATCTATCATTTAATTCTTTTTTGGTATCTCATCCACCCTGGGCTTCTTACGTTATCTTGATCATCAATTTCAAGATCTTGATTAAATTCAAAATCCTCTACTTGATTTTTCTCTTCTTCAAAAAATGAGTTTTTCTCTAAAAAGTCATCTGGTAATTCGTCAATAAATCTTGAAGCCATACTGTCAATCCAGTCTCCCTGGTAAAATCTATTCATGGAAAAAGAAATTATGGCTTTCATTTTTGCTCTTGTAATTCCCACATAAGCTAGCCTTCTTTCTTCTTCTAAGCCATTCTGACCTTTCTCTTCAATTGATTTTTGATGAGGAAAGAGACCTTCTTCCCAACCAGGTAAGAAAACTGCATCAAACTCTAATCCTTTAGCCGCATGCATTGTCATCATATTTATTTTTTGACCATCCCAATCTTGATCAATTGAGGTAGCTAAAGAAACATGTTCTAAAAAACTCTCTAGATTATCAAATTCTTTCATTGCACTTAATAATTCTTTAATATTTTCAAGTCTATTTTCATTGTCAATATCTTTTTTATTTTTTAACATTGCAGAATAACCAGACTCGTCCAAGATTGTTTGTAGTAATTTAACATGATTAATTTTTTTGACATTTAAGTCATTTCTCCATTTGGAAAGAGAGTTTAAAAAAAATGATAATCCTAATTTTGTTTTAGGTTTAATCAAATTTTCCTCAATCATTTTACTTGAAGCAAATTCTAGACTAACAGATTTTCTTTTAGCAAAGTCATGAATCAATTTTAAAGTGCTTTCACCTATCGATCGTTTTGGATTATTAACTATTCTCTCAAAAGCTAGATCGTCTTTATCTTGATGAATTATTCTTAAGTAAGCAACACAATCTTTAATCTCAGCTCTTTCATAAAATTTAGTCCCTCCAACAATTCTATAGGGTAATCCAATTTTTAAAAATCTTTCTTCAAATTCTCTAGTTTGAAATATCGCTCTTACAAGTATTGCAACTTCATTAAGTGAATATTTATTTCTTATTTTTTCAATCTCATCAGAAATCCCAATAGCTTCTTCTTTACCATTTTTATAACAATTAAGTTTTATTAAATCCCCATCTTCCATTGAAGTTTTTAATGTTTTGCCAACTCTATTTTGATTATTAGAAATTAACTTTGAAGCTACAGATAAAATATTTTGTGTTGATCTATAATTTTGTTCAAGCCTTATAATATTCGTATTTTTATATACTTTATCAAATTCCAAAAAATTTTTAATCTCTGCACCTCTCCAGCTATAAATGGATTGATCGTCATCCCCAACACAACATAGATTTTTATTTTTTTGTGCTAATAAATTTAACCACTGACTCTGGATATAGTTGGTGTCTTGATACTCATCTACCAATATATACTTAAAATTTTTTGAATATATTTCTCTAATATCATCTTTTTTTTCCAAAATTTTTACTGTATGTAAGATCAAATCGCCAAAATCACACGCGTTAAGATCAATAAGTTTTTGTTGATAAATTTTATAGACAGGTAAAATAGTTTTCTCAAAAATATCTTTGTGATTGATGGTTACTTCATTTGGATACTGACCTTTGTTTTTCCATTTATCTATGATAGCCAACACAAATCTTGGAGCGAGTTGTTTTACATCTATGTTTTCTGCTTTACATATATTTTTTATTAATCTTATTTGGTCATCAGTATCTATAATTGTAAAATTTGAATTTAAATTTACTGCAGATGCATGCTTTCTTAATAATTTTGCACAAATAGAATGGAATGTTCCTAACCACGATAATCCAGTTGCACCAGCACCAAGAATTTTACTAACTCTATTTTGCATCTCTTTTGCTGCTTTATTAGTAAAAGTTACGGCTAGGATTTGGTTAGGATAAGCTTTTTTCTCAGCAATGATATGAGCAATTCTACTGGTTAAAACCCTAGTTTTTCCCGATCCAGCCCCAGCAACTATCAATAAAGGGCCATCTAAGTGAGTTACCGCTTTTTTTTGAGCTTGATTCAAGTATTTAAGATAATCAGAGTTTACCATTTTAATTATTTAATTATAAGCTTCCATCAAATGTTAAAAAAAATATCATTAATAAAAAATTTAAACAAATTACTTTTATCAGTAAATACACGAATAGAAAGTTTTTTTAATAGTTTAAAAATTCTAATAAGTTCAAAAAAAAAATCAAAAGTTAATTTAAGAAAACTTGATAAAAAAATTGTAATAGGTTTAGGAGTAGGGTTTGTTTTAATTTTAAGTTATTTTTTGATACCATCGTTTTATGATAAAAATTTAATTAAAGATAAATTAGAAAATGAAATATTTGAAAAATTTAATTTAGATATCAAACTTGAAAAACCCTTAAGATACAGTCTATTTCCTAAGCCTCATTTCTATATTAAAGATGTGTTAATAAAATATGAAGATGGTGATTTAGCAAGAGCAGATTTAACAAAAATTTATATTACAAAAAATAATTTTTTTTCATCAAGAAATCTAAAGATAAAAAATTTATTTTTTAAACAAACAGAATTTACTATTAATTCAAAAAATTATGAGTTTTTTATGGAAATTTTAGATTCAAATAAAAGTAATGATAATATTAATTTTAGAAATAGTAAATTATTTTACAAAGATAAAAATGAAGATGTTATATTTTTAGCAAATATTAAAAATCTAAGTTTTTTATATAATGATGAATTTAATCAGCAGCTTGATGCTAACCTTGAAATTTTTAATATCCCCTTAAAAATTAATGTTATTAACAATCTTGTAAAGAAAAATTCTTTGGTTGACGTAAACTCCCGTAGCTTAAGAATGAATATCTTTAATGAATTAGACTATGGTAAAGAAAATATAAATGGATTAATAGATTTTAAAGTTATCAGTAAATCAAAAAAAATTAATTATAGTATAGACAAAAATTCATTAAATTTTAATTCTGTTGAAAATAATTTTAAAGGTAAACTTGATTTTAAACCTTTTTATTTGTCATCTGATTTAATATTTCATCAATTAGATATTGCCAAAATATTTAAATCAAATTCTATATTTTTAGATTTATTAAATGCAGATATATTAAATAACCAAAGTTTAAATGCAGTTATTAATATCAATTTTGATAAAATTAAAAATATAAATTACTTAAAAGATTTTGTTTTAAAGATGTTTTTTGAAGAAGGTAATATTTTTATAAAAGATTCTACCATAAACTGGAAGAATTCAATTTTAATAAATTTAAATGAAATTCAATTAATTAGTGAAAATAACAACATAATTTTTGCTGGATCTATAAATTTTGATTTTAAGGATATAAATGAATTTTATAAACAGTACCAAATAAAAAGAGATTATAGAAAAAATATAAAAAAAGTTAGATTTGATTTTGTCTTAAGTCTTAATGAAAACGAGATTCAATTTGATAATCTAAAAATTGATGGCTCTTCGAATAAGATTACAGATAATTTTATAAATAAATTTAATTCTAAAAAACTAAATATTTTTAATAAGATTATTTTTAAAAATTCTATTAAAGAATTTTTTGGTAATATTTAATTAGGGTAAATCATTTTTTTTGGATCTACTATTTTCTTATAGTTTTTTTCACTTATTAAACCTGTTTTTAAAGCTTCTTTTTTTAAAGTTGTTCCATTTTTTAATGCTGTCTTTGCAATTTTAGCAGCATTATCATATCCTATGTGTGGTGCTAATGCCGTAACTAACATCAAAGAATTATCTAAATGTTCTTGAATTTTTTTCTTATCCGCTTTTAATCCAGCAACACAGTATTTTGCAAAACTCTTAGAAGAATCTGCCATTATGTGAATTGATTGAAGAATATTATGAATAATTAAAGGTTTAAAAACATTTAGTTCGAAATGACCATGCGAGCCAGCCATAGTAATTCCGTTATGATTTCCAATCACTTTAACACAAACCATTGTGACAGCTTCACACTGTGTTGGATTAACTTTACCAGGCATAATTGATGAACCTGGTTCATTTTCAGGAAGAATAAGCTCTCCGTATCCTGCCCTTGGTCCTGAGCCTAAAAATCTAATATCATTTGCTATTTTCATTAAGCAAACCGCAGCAGTATTCATTGTGCCAGAAAAATTTACTATAGCGTCATGAGATGCTAGAGCAGCAAATTTATTTGGTGATGGCTTAAAAGGAAGTTTTGTAATTTTTTTAATTTCAGCAACTATTTTTTTATCAAATCCTTTTTTAGTATTTATTCCAGTCCCCACAGCTGTTCCCCCTTGAGCTAGAAAGTAGATTTCATCTAAAGCTTTTTTAATTCGCTCAATACATTTAGTTAGCTGAGCATGATAGCCTGAAAATTCTTGTCCTAAAGATAAGGGAGTAGCATCTTGTAAATGTGTTCTGCCAATTTTGACTATTTTTTCAAATTCTTTTTCTTTTTTTTTTAATTGTTTGTTAAGAAGAGTAAGGTTTGGAATAAGTTTGCCAGTAGTTCTAATTGCAATCGCCATATGCATTGCTGTTGGAAAAACATCATTTGTTGATTGAGATTTATTTACATGGTCATTAGGATGAACTGGTTTTTTTGAACCTTTTTTTCCACCCATCATTTCTATTGCTCTATTAGCAATAACCTCATTTACATTCATGTTAGTTTGTGTACCGGATCCTGTTTGCCAAACCTTTAAAGGAAAGTGTTCATTAAGTTTACCTGAAATTACTTCATTAGAAGCTTTAATGATTGCCTTAGAAATATTAGGCGAGATTTGTTTTTCTTTAGCATGAACAATTGCAGCAGCTTTTTTAATCATTGCAATTGACTTTATTACTATTGGCCTAACTAAAAAATCACCTATATCAAAATACTTATTAGATCTTTGTGTTGAAGCACCCCAATATTTATCATCAGGCACTTTAATGGCTCCAATACTGTCGAATTCTTTTCTGTATTTCATTGATTATTTAAAAATATTTATATATTAAATTTTGAAAAACTAATAGGAGCAAAATGACAAATTTTGATAAAGTTGGAATTTTTATGAAAACTTTTGGCCAAGAAGTTAAAAATAAACCATCTTTTAGTGCTGATAAAATCAATAAACTTAGAATTGATTTAATTAAAGAGGAACTAGAAGAACTTACAGAAGCAATGAAAAATAAAGATTTAGTAGAGGTAGCTGATGCACTTACAGATATTTTGTACGTTACTTATGGTGCAGGACACGCATTTGGTATTAATTTAGATAAGTGTTTTGATGAAGTTCAAAATTCTAATATGAGCAAGTTAGACGAAAATGGAAAACCCATTTATAATGAGTCAGGAAAAGTTATGAAAGGACCAGATTATTTTAAACCTAATCTTTCAAAATACGTTTTTTAGATTTCTAATTTAATATCTATCGCAGGAACACTATGAGTAATACTCCCAACAGAAATCCTATTCACTCCAGTTTTAGAAACTGCTTTAACTGTTTTAAGGGTAATATTTCCAGAAGCCTCTGTTTCATAATATTTTTTTGCAATTTTAACACCTGTCTTTAAATTTTTAAAAGTCATATTGTCAAATAAGACAGTGCTAAATTTAAGACCCATAATCATTTTAAGCTGTTTTAAATTATCAACTTCGACTGTAATTTTTTTTCCTTTTTTATTTTTTATAGCCAGGGAAACTAAACTTTGTATATCTGATGAAGCAATATGATTATCTTTGATTAAATACTCATCACTCAAATTAAATCTATGATTAGTACCTCCACCTAATTTAACTGCATACTTCTGAATAACTCTAAGATTTGGAATTGTTTTGCGTGTACAACAAATTTTAGATTTTTTGCCAGCTAATTTTACAAATTGATTTGTTTTGGTCGCAATACCAGAAATGTGAGATAAAAAATTTAAAGCAACTCTTTCAGCTATTAGTATGTTTTTGGCCTTACCCTCAACTGTCGCAATCAAAGAACCTTTTTTAACTTGAGAACCATCTTTTTTTTTTACAGTAAATCTAATTTTCTTATCAACTAATTCAAATGCCTGTTTTGCAAACAACAAACCTCCTATAATTGCATTTTCATTTGAAATAAGTTTGACTTTTATAACTTTATTATTTTTGATTAAATCAGAAGTTATGTCACCTGAAGGGTATAAGTCTTCATTTAAAGCTAGTTTGACGCTACCACGAATGAAATCTTTGCTAAGTTTTATTTTTGACACTTATTTATCTGCCAATAGCTGCCATTCTCTCAACAGATATTCTGGCTTTGTTAATTATTTCCTTATCCATAATTATTTCGCCCGTTTCTTTTTCTAAGCAATCTAATATTTTTGGAAGAGTAATTTTTTTCATATACGGACACATATTACATGGTTTAATAAAATCTACATTTGGATTTTCTACTTGAATATTGTCGCTCATAGAACACTCTGTTACCATCATCACTTTCTTTGGTTGATTATCTTGAACGTATTTAATCATCCCAGATGTAGATCCGGCAAAGTCACTTGCACTTATTACATCTGGCGGACATTCTGGATGAGCAATAATTTTAATTCCTGGGTTATTTTTTCTAATATCATTAATTTCTTTTTCATTGAATTGATCATGCACAATGCAAATACCTTTCCAAGATATAATTTCAACGTCAGTTTGTGAAGCAACGTATTTTGCAAGGTAATCATCAGGTAAAAAAATTACCTTCTTGACTCCTAATGACTTTACAATTTTTACTGCATTAGCAGAAGTACAACACACATCAGTTTCAGCCTTTACTTCTGCTGATGTATTTACATAAGAAACTACAGGAACACCTGGGTATTTTTCTTTCAATAATTTTACATCTTTTCCTGTAATTGAAGATGATAATGAACAGCCTGCGTCCATATCAGGTAAAATAACTTTTTTATTAGGACTCATTAATTTTGCAGTTTCAGCCATAAAATGAACACCAGCCATTAAAATAATATCAGCTTCAGTTTTTGAAGCTTCAATAGCTAATGCCAAAGAGTCAGCGGAGAAATCAGCAACTCCATGATAGATTTCTGGTGTTTGATAGTTATGAGCAAGAATTACTGCATTTTTTTCTTTTTTAAGTTTATTAATTTTATGAATATATGGTGCGTGTACTGACCACTCAATTTCAGGCATCACCTTAGAAATTTTTTGGTAAATAGGATCTGTTGCTTTTTGTACTTCTTGTGTAAATTCCATGATGTTTTTTACCAATTTGAAAGATAGTTGTCATTCAATTATTATGAGACAAATTGCGGTCGTGCTGAAATTGGTAGACAGGCACGGTTGAGGGCCGTGTGGACCTAGTCCATGAGAGTTCGATTCTCTCCGACCGCACCATTATCTATGGATTATGTTTTAATCCAGTCAGGTTTTTCAATACTAATTGATGCATCTTTCGTATTAAAATTGAATTTTTCATTAAAATTTTTATCCAAGTATTTAATTAGAGCAAAAGGATAATCATTATTTATCAAAACTTTACCAATTTCATTTTCTTTATAATAGACACTTTCACCCTCAGTTATTTTTCCTTTAATTAAATTTATCGGCAATAATCTTTTAGAAAGTTTGTTCTTTAACTTTATTCTTGATGTATTTTCTTGTCCAACATAACAGCCTTTTTTAAAATCAATTCCATTCAGCTCTTCAAAATTGCACTCAATTCCAAACAATTTATTTTGTAATTTATTTAGATCTTTAGGAACTATTCCAAGCTTATGGCTATATGAATAATATTCACTTAGATTTGCTTCATGTAAGTCAAGTTTTTTTAATGATAAATAAAGTTTTTCTAAATTAATAATTAATCTTGCTCCTAACTGTTTATTTCTTGGATCAAGAAAAATAGAATCTTCTCTATATTTTAAAGTAAAACCAGAAATATCTTGAGCCTCATCAAAGGTTAGGTATTTTTCATGACTAAATGCAGCAACGACAAATTCGTTGCTAAGGTTAAGAATTTCAACTTTTGATCTTAATTTATAAACATTTAATTGTTTATAAAGTCCATCAGCTTGAGATTTTTCACAATCAATCAAATAACCAGATTTATGTTTAATTATTATAAACTCATATAAAAATTTACCTTGAGGAGATAACAAAGAAGTAAAACATGTTTTTTTATCACTTACTTTATTGATGTCGTTGCTAATCAAATTTTGCAGAAACTCTTTTGTATCTTCACCGTTTAAATAAAGAATAGCTCTGTCATCTAAAATATATACATTTTTGATATTCATAATTGATTAGTAATGACTTTTAATATAATTACTTTTTTCTAAAATGTTAGATCTTATAATTAAAAATGGACAATGTTACATCGATGGTGAATTAAAAGATGTTGATGTTGCTATTAAATCTGGCAAAATTCAAAAAATTGGTGAGATTTCTGAGGAAGCTAAAGAAGTTATAAGTGCTGAAGGCCAAACAGTTTTGCCAGGATGTATAGATACTCAAACTCATTTTAGAGAGCCAGGATCGACTAATACTGAAGATTTACACTCTGGAAGTAGGGCGGCAATTGCTGGAGGAATTACCAGTGTATTTGAAATGCCAAACACCAATCCACCAACTTCTAACATGAAAGAATTTCAAAGAAAATTAGATCTCGCAAAAAATAGAATGTATTGTAATTATGCTTTTTATTTTGGTGCAACAGCTGACAACGCAAATGATTTATCTAATTTAAAAAATTTAGAAGGCTGTTGTGGAATTAAACTTTTTGCAGGATCTTCAACTGGCAATCTCTTAGTTGCAGAAGAAGATGATATTGATAAAGTTTTTCAAAATAGTTCAAAAGTTGTAGCAGTTCATTCTGAGGATGAAGCAATTTTAAATATTAACAAAAAATTAATTAAAGATGGTGATGTTCATTCTCATCCAGTTTGGAGAAGTGCAGAGTGTGCAATATCATCAACAAGACGAATTGTTAGGATTGCTGAAAGACACAATAAAAAAGCACATATTCTTCACATAACAACTAAAGAAGAAATTGATTTTTTATCTCAACATAAGGGTAATATTACATTTGAAATAACTCCCCAACATTTAACAATTTATGCACCTGATTGTTATGACAAACTTGGAACTTATGCTCAAATGAATCCACCTTTGAGAGACAAGTCTCATTATGATAGATTGTGGTATGGGGTGAGAAATAATATGAATGATACTATAGGATCTGATCATGCTCCACATTTAAGAGAAAATAAAGAAAAGAATTATCCAAACTCACCATCAGGTATGCCGGGAGTTCAAACTTTAATACCTGTTATGTTAAATCATGTTAATGATGGAAAACTATCTCTTAATCAATTAATGAATTTAGTATGTGAAAACCCAATAAAAATTTTTGGAATTCAAAACAAAGGATTTATTAAAGAAGGATACGATGCTGATTTAACAATTGTTGACATGAACAAAATAACTGAAATTAAAAATGAAAATATAGAAAGTAAATGTGGTTGGACTCCTTTTAACGGCTTTAAACTTAAAGGTACGCCTGTTGCAACAATAGTTAATGGTAAAATTAAGATGAAAGATGGAGAAATTTTAGGAGAACCAGAGGGTATGCCATTAAAATTTCAAAACTAAGAAAATTTACGTTTACTTAATTGATAACAGTACCTTTTTAAGTTTGTTAAAGAGTTTTTAATCTTAATTTTGGACATTAGTTTTTTGTTATTTAGATAAAAAGAGTCACTTTTTTTTANAATCTTTATCTTTCTAAGTTTCTTTTTATTAAATTTATTAAGCCATTTAATTAAATCATTGAGATAAATTTTTTGACCAATAGAAACATTATAAACACCCTTTAAATTTTGTTTAATAATACTTCTAAGTATTTGACAAAATTTATCTATTGCTAAAAAATCTTTAAATGTATTACCGTTATCTATAATAATCCCTTTTTTTATATTTTCAAAAAAGATATCTATAAATGTTTTATGAATTGTTTTTGTTAAACTTTTATCGCCGATGATATTAGAAACTCTTAAAATAACCAAATTATCTCTCAGTTTTCTAGTAAGCTTCTGTTCAGTAATCAACTTATTTTTAGAATAATTTGATTCAGGTAAAAGTTTACTGTTTTCTTTCACATTTGCTTTACTGGGGTACACTTTTCTTGTGCTAATAAAAGTGTAAATAATTTTTTTATTATTAACTAATCCTGAAATTTTCAAATCATTATCAAATTTTTTATTATATTTATTATTTATATAATTTTCATTAATTGAAGTATTAATGATGTGATTAAAATTATTTATTTTAGATTTAAATTTGTTTAAATCTTTAAATCTAATTTGTCTTACTTTGTAAAATTTTTTTAAGTATTTATATAAACTATTTCCAATAAACCCTCTTTTGCCAATTATTAAAATTTTCTTCATTTAATAAATTTGTTAACAATTTTAGTTATGTAAAAATCTAAGTTTTTTTTTACATTTAAGTTATTTATCTTTATAAAATTAAAAAAATAATCATGTGCTTCTTTTCTTCTTTTCCACCATGATTTTTTGAACTTTTTAAATTTAGATGAAATATTTCCCTCAAATTGTCTGTAGAAAGTTAAATTTTCATCAACAGTATTATATTCACTTAAATATTTTGAAAATAATAGCACTCTTAGATCCAACCAAATATCTGTAAATTTATCATTTATAGTCCTGGCAAAGACTTCATTAATAAATTCCTTTCTTATCGAAATACAACTAGTTGGATGAATATAGCCCCAGTATGTATTAAAAAAATTATTTTTTTTTTTTATATTAAACTCCCCATCTTTTTTTACAATTATAGGAAAATCAAAAACTATTTTTTTATCTTTATTATTTGAAAAAAAATTGATTATTTTTTCAATTTTATCTTTTCTAAAATAATCATCGCTATCTAAAAAAAAAATTATATCACCTGTACTTAAATGAATACTTTTTTTAAAAGCATTCATTTGATTTAAAGAACCATATTTAGTTTGCGTATTATTTTGAATAACTTTCACAAAGGTAAACTTTTTAATTATATCAATAGAATTATCCTTAGAATTATCATCAAAAAAAATAATTTCGATATTCTTGTAAGTTTGAGAGGTAAGAGAATTAATACATTCTTCTATAAAATTAGAATTATTATAGTTGGCAATAACTATAGAGGCTTTCATATTTTTGCTAGTTTTTTCAAATTGATTTTATATTATAAGAATTAACCAATATCACTCCAATAACGATTAAAAATAAACCTAATATTGCTTGCCACGCTAAACTTTGTTTAAAAAAAATATAACCTAATATTGCTATGGTAAAAATTCCAAGACCACTCCATGTGGCATATACAATTGCAATGGGTAGTTTGTTAACCACAAATGTCAAAAGATAAAATGCACTTAGATAAAGTATAGATAAAACAACCGTTGGTAAAAGTTTTGTAAAGTTTTGAGACACAGGTAACAACATTGTTCCAGCAACTTCACAAAATATTGCCCCAACAAGAAATAGATAAGTTTTAACCATTATTTAATATTTTATGTTTTATTAAGTCTTCTTTGATTTCAGTAAGAATTGCTGGATCATCAATAGTTGGAGGAACTTTATATTCAACTTTATCAGCAATTTTTCTAATCGTTCCTCTTAAAATTTTTCCTGATCTAGTCTTAGGTAGTCTTTTAATGACAATTACCACTTTAAATGCTGCAACTGGCCCAATTTTATCTCTAACCATTTGAATACACTCTTTAGATATCTCGACATGGTCCTTATCAACTCCTGTTTTAAGAACCACTAAACCGATTGGGAGTTGTCCTTTTAATTTATCAGAAATACCAAGCACTGCACATTCGGCAACTGATTGATGTTCTGATAAAACTTCTTCTATAGCGCCCGTAGATAATCTATGACCTGCTACATTAATAATGTCGTCTGTTCTAGACATAATCCAAATATAACCATCTTCATCAATATGACCTGCATCATAAGTTTGGTAATAACCCTCATAGTTTGTCATGTAATTTTCTTTATATCTTTGATCTGCGTTCCATAATGTTGGAAATGTTCCGGGAGGTAAAGGAAGTTTTACAACAATGTCTCCCATTTCATTTGGTTTAGCTAAAGTTTGATCTGGTTTAATGATTTTTACATCATAGCCAGGAACAGCTTTACATGCAGACCCATACTTAGTTTCCATCATTTCAATTCCTGCACAATTTGAGCTTATTGCCCAACTAGTTTCAGTTTGCCACCAGTGATCAATAACTGGAACTTTAAGCAAATTTTCTGCCCATTTAATAGTATCTGGATCTGCTCTTTCACCAGCAAGAAATAAACTTTTAAAACTACTTAAATCATACTTTGAAAAAAACTTCCCTTCAGGATCCTCTTTTTTAATAGCCCTGAATGCAGTTGGTGCTGTAAATAGAGATTTTATTTTATAGTCTGAAATGACTTTCCAAAAAGCTCCAGCATCAGGAGTTCCCACTGGCTTACCTTCAAACAATACTGTTGTGCACCCTTTAAATAAGGGGGCGTAAACAATATAAGAGTGTCCAACTATCCAACCAATATCACTGGCTGACCACCAAATATCATCAGTATCAATATTATAGATATTTTTCATAGTCCATTTTAAAGCAACTATGTGTCCGCCAATATCTCTTACTATTCCCTTAGGTGTTCCAGTTGTGCCAGAGGTATACAAAATATATGCAAACTCATTTGAGTTCATTTCAACACAGTCAGCATCAGATGCATTTGATATAACTTCTTCCCAGCTCATCTCCATCGGAGCGTTTAATTTTACCTCGTGTCCAGGCCTTTGAAATAAAATCATTTTACTAATTTTGTGATTAGCTTGTTTGATAGCTTCATCTACCAGTGGTTTGTATTCAACTGTTCTTCCAGGTTCAAATCCACAAGAAGCTGTTAATAATAATTTTGCTTTACTATCATCTATTCTACTCGCAAGTTCATTTGACGCAAAACCACCGAAGACAACAGAATGAACTGCACCAATTCTAGCACTAGCCAACATTGCAATAACAGCTTCTGGTATCATTGGCATATAAATAATTATTCTATCACCTTTCGTAATACCTTGTGCAGTTAGTGCTCCGGCAAATTTTGAAACTTTTGATCTAAGCTCTTTGAATGTGAATTGACTTTTGTTATCTGTGATTGGGCTATCGTAAATAAGAGCAACTTTATCACCCCTACCTTGGTCAATGTGAATATCTAAAGCATTATAACAAGTGTTAGTAACACCATCTTCGAACCATTTATAAAAAGGGGGATTGGTTTTATTTAAAATCTTAGTTGGTTTTTTGAACCAAAAAATATCTTCAGATACCTCTTGCCAAAATTTTTCAGGATTTTTAATGGATTGGTCGTAAACATTACGAAATTTTTCTGACATAAATTTTGATTCGATATTATTTGTTTAGTTGGTTTTTAAATCACAAATTGTATTTAATTTCAAAAATTGAGTAAAATCAATGTAAATTAGCTACAATTAAGTCTTCATTAATTACAAATTATTTGTTATTTAGATCCAGATTTGACTTAGTTTGACTAAGTCTAGTTTATATAAACTAATTAAAACTAACTAAGAGGGAGTTTTTTATGAAAAAACTTAAATTGTTTGCTCTTACAGCTGTTGCTCTTATGAGCGCGACTGGAGTTGCAAACGCAGAAACTGCCATGTTAGCTCAAGATGATTTCGTAGGTATTTCATTTTGGCTAGTATCAATGGCTTGTTTAGCTGCAACTGTATTCTTCTTTCTAGAGAGAAGTTCAGTACCAGCTGGATGGAGAGTTTCAATGACAGTTGCTGGTCTAGTAACTGGTATTGCATTTGTACACTACATGTATATGAGAGATGTATGGATCGCCACTGGTGATTCACCAACTGTTTACAGATACATTGATTGGTTAATTACAGTTCCATTACTAATGTTAGAATTCTATTTTGTTCTAGCGGCAGTAAATAAAGCTGATTCTGGAATCTTCTGGAGATTAATGCTTGGAACATTAGTTATGTTAATTGGTGGATACTTAGGAGAAGCAGGATACATCAACGCTACACTTGGTTTCATTATCGGTATGGCTGGTTGGGTATACATTCTTTATGAAG